>Ga0256404_1002540_pt1 | contig 40103 bp, 38 predicted proteins | sample RumenRJG_01DNA_FD_185990 | JGI IMG/M metagenome (GOLD analysis project Ga0256404, IMG submission 185990) | Bovine rumen microbial communities from Lethbridge, Alberta, Canada - RJG_01 | ecosystem: Host-associated > Mammals > Digestive system > Stomach > Rumen | place: Canada: Alberta | collected...
GCTGATTGTTCCGTGGCTATGGCTAGTGGTTCTCAAGCTGCATGTGAGGCTGCTCAGATGGTTTTATTAGAATCTGATTTTTCTAAAATGCCTGATGTTGTTCAAGAAGGAAGAAAAGTTGTTAACAATTTAGAAAGATCTGGAAGTCTTTTCTTGGTAAAAAATATTTTTTCTTTTTTGACTTCTATTTTAGCAATTTATTTTGGTATTCAATATCCTCTTACTCCATCACAAATTTCTCTTGTTAGTATGTTTACTATTGGAATTCCGGCTTTTTTCCTTTCACAGATTCCTAATAAAGATTTAATTCATGGTAGATTTATCACTAATATAATTCGTAAAGCTATTCCTGGAGGAGTTACCGATACTATAATGGTTTGTTCCATGACCGCTTTTGGATTAGTATTTGAAGTAAGCTCTCATGAAATATCTACTTCCTCAACTATTCTTTTATCTATAATCGGTTTAATGGTTTTATTAAGCATTAGTAAGCCTATGAATTTCTATAAGTGGATAATTTGGGGAGGATGCAGTTTCTGTATAGTTTTCTCAATTATGTATTTAAAAAATTATTTTGGTATTGCTGAGACTATGTCTTTACAAGGAATATTACTTTGTATTAACTTTTCTATTATGACAGAAGCTATTTTCCGATATGTATCTAATTTTATGGATTTTACTGGAAAGTATTTTTCAAAGCTGAGTAGAAAAAGACCAAATTAAAAAACAGGGTTACCTGTTTTTTAATTTATTATTTTGTCCTTTTAGTGACTTTAATTTTTCTTCAAGTTGATATAGAGCTTCTCTTCCATCTTGAGGGATTTGATATTCATAATCTATATAGTATTCTTCATATGGATTATCATTTATTTTTCTGTTATCAAAAATAAATAAAATACCTGTTGTTGGTGCATCTAGGGCAAATTCTTCTCTTCTTTCTAAATCTTTCCACATTGGAAAGTTATATTTTTCTATATATTTTTCTATATCTAAAACATTATTTTCTGATACTTTATATTCTTCTTTTTTCAAAGGATTACTATGAATAGATTTATATTCATGGATTAACAAATTATTTTTTATATCCAATGTTATTCTATCAATATTTCCATTCATATCTCCTGAACTAGAATAAATTACTTTAATAAGCTTATCATAATTCTTTTCTTTTGAAATTAGTTTTATTAGTTCAATACTATATCCTTCTTTATTATCTTTGCTTTTTTTAGTTATTGTCTTATATGATATAAATCCAATTATTACTACACTAGCAATTATGCCTATTTTTATTTTTTTCTTCATTTTTATACCCATGGTTCTTCAGATGATGGTTTTCTTATATCTGATAATAATCCCATAAAAGTATCACTCCAGATATAGTAATTACCATCTTTCGCAATACGAAGTGTTATTCCTCTTTCATTATCTGCTCCTCCACTTTTTAGAAATAGCTTTTTATAACCATCTTGACTATCTGTATAAGGATTCTCTTTTATATCTATTTGTAATGGTTCTTGTGGAGTATAGTTGTTTTCTGGTATTGATCCTATAAAGTAAGATGCTCCTATATAAGAATATTTGTTGTTTTGCATCATTCTATCTTTAATATTCTGATTCATAACAGCACTAATAGGTTGATATTTTCCAAGTAATATTTGAAGTTTTCTATAAAACTCATCACTTTTATCTGGATGATAATCATTTATCACTTGAACAAAAGCTCCAACTACATTATATGGATTTGTTTTATCTAATTGCTGTAACTCATTTTCACTAATCGTTTTATTATTTATATTTATTATCATTTCATTCTCCTTTTTTTTCATTATATCATAGTCTATTGTTTTTCATATAATATTTCTTTTAGTCTTTACTTTTTATTATAGAATTTTTATAATGATTATGGTGAAAATATATGGTAAAAAATCGAAATTATATAATTGACTTTTTACGGATTATTTCTTGTTTTTTTGTTTTATTTTATCATTTACAGATTATTAAAGGTGGTTTTTTAGCAGTTTGCACTTTTTTTGTATTAAATGGTTTTTTAGCAACATACTCTTCTTTAAAAAAGAAAGAGTTTTCTATAGTAAAATATTATAAAAGTAGATTTTTTCATTTATATATTCCTTTTATAATTGTAGTTTTTTCTACTATATTTTTATATTCATTTTTTTCTAATATTTATTGGGTACATTTAAAGCCAGAGACTACTTCTGTACTATTTGGTTATAATAATATTTGGCAAGTTCAAACTAATTTAGATTATTTTACTAAGAATGTAAATTCTCCATTTATGCATTTTTGGTATCTTTCTATATTATTTCAATTTGAATTACTATTTCCTATAATATATAAACTAGGTTTTCTGATGAAAAAGCATTTTAGTAAAAGAATAATATGCTTTCTACTAGGTTTATTTTCTTTTATAAGTGGCATTTTTTTCTTTTATCAGTACCAAAAATTGCCTTTACTAAATATTTATTATGGTACTTTTACTAGGATATTTTCTATTATATTTGGTATTTTTACTGCTTTTATTATTTATTGCTATTCATCTAAATTAAAAAAGTATTATAAAAATAGATATTTTGTAATTATAAGTTTATTTATACATTTTTTTTCTTTAATCATATTATTTTTGAATGTTTCTTATAAATCTATAATTTTTCCATATAGTATGATTTTAGTTAGTTTGTTATCTTGTGGAATTATTATATTTAGTTTTATTTTTTCATATAAAAATAATTATTTTAATAAAGTGGTATTTACTATTTCTAAATGTACCTATGAAATATATTTACTTCAATATCCAGTAATATTCTTTCTTAGACATCTCAAGATTAGTTGTTTATTACAGGTAGCTTTTTCTATTATATTTACGGTTATACTTTCTCTTCTTCTTCATTTTTCTTTAAATTTTAAAGAGAAAAAATTAATATATTTGAAAAAAATCATTTTTATAATTTTGATTATTATTAGTATAATTGGCTTTTATCGGTATTTATTAGAAAAAGATCATACCGATGAATTAAATAGATTAGAAATCAATCTAAAAAATAATGAAAAAATATTAATCGATAATCAAAAAAAATATATCGCAAAAATTCAAGAAGAAAAAGATAACTATTCAACTAAAATGGATGAGCTTATAAAAAATGAAGCTAGTCTTTCTGAATATGTTCATCAATTATCTATTGTTGGAATAGGAGATTCTGTTATGCTTGGAGCTGTTCCTAAATTATATGAAGAGTTTCCTAATGGATATTTTGATGCTAAGGTATCTCGAACTGACTATGAGGCTAGTGGTATACTGAGAAATCTTAATAGTCAAGGCTTACTTGGGGATATTATCATTATTAATCTAGGGACAAATGGGCAATGTGGCGAAAAGTGTAGGAATGATATTCTAGATGTATGTGGTGATAGACAAATCTATTGGGTGAATGTTACTAACGATAGTGATGTAGGAGTAAATGATTCTCTAAATCAATTTGCTGCTAATAATAGTAATGTTAATATAATAGATTGGAACAATTACTCTAAAGGTCATTCGGAATATTTTATTTCTGATGGAATTCATTTAACTGAGAATGGTATTAGTAATTATAGTAAGCTTATATTTGATACCATTTATCAAAATTATTATCAAATCATTCAAGAAAAAAAAGAAATAGCAAAAAGGAACATAATGAAATATTAAATAATAAAATCTTATTTTATGGTAATGATACTCTTATTAATATAAGCTCTATTTTACAAGAAAAATTAGTTGATTTCGATGTAGAAGTATATACTAAAAATCATCTTCCTATCCGTTCCTTTATTCAGCAATTGGAGAAACGAATACAAGATAATAATGCTCCAAATAATTATTATTTTCTAATTGATGAATCTTTTCAACTAAATAAACAAGAAAATGAAGAATTGTTTCAATTATTAAATAATAGACAAGTAACTATTATTTTAATTAAGAAAACTAAATTTAAAAGAAGTAATTTTAAGATTATTCCATTTTACAAAAATATTGAAACTTATCCGGAATACTTATCTTTTGATAAGTTACATTTATCTGATGAAGGGGCTAATGAATTAGTAAAATTTATAATAGACCAATTAAAAAAGAATATATAATATTCTTTTTTAATTTTCTATCGGAATACTTTTTTCTAAATGTTTTTTGTTTGTTTTTACTTTTTCTTTCTTCGTAGAAGGAATAATAACTGTACTATTATCTTTTAAATTTGTTCTCCTTTTAGGAAAGTCTTTTATTTTTATATTAAACATTTTACAATATCTTTTAAATCTTTTTGGTAGATATATTTTGTCTGCTTTTGCTATACGGAATAAGTCTTTTATAAGAATCATTACTGGTATTATTAAAAAAACAGAGAACTGAAAAATTGTATTTATATAAACTGATAAAACTACTGTAATTAATCGATAGAAAATATCCAATAATTTATATTTTCTTTGTAATATTAGAAATAATATTATCTCAATAGAAATAGATAATAGACCAAAAACTGTTCCTAATATAAATGTTATATTTGTTAAAATAGGAGATATTTGAAATGATAATTCTTGTAGGGTTAGAGATAAGCCTATACATGTTATTCCTATTAGAAACGATATAAATCCATAAATATTTAAATAAAAATTTGCTCTTTTATTCATATGTCACCTCTAATTGTGCTTATTATTATATTTAAAATTACAATGAATGTAAAGGTCTTTACTATTATTTTCTTTTTTTCATAATTAAAATATATTAAAAATTATTATTTTTTATGACTTTTTCTTATTATTTTGTTATGATGAACATATGAATGAATGTGTAGAATTAATTGTAAATTGGTATCAAAATAATAAAAGGAGTCTTCCTTGGAGGGAAGGATGGAATCCTTATTATGTATGGATAAGTGAAGTTATGCTTCAGCAAACAAGAATTGATAGTGTTATACCTTATTATCTTCGTTTTATTCATAATGTTCCTAATATTGAAGCATTAAGTCTAATTGATGAAGATAATCTTTTAAAACTATGGGAAGGATTAGGATATTATTCTAGAGCAAGAAATTTAAAAAGAGCCGCTTGTTTAATTATGGAAAAATTCAATGGAGTTTTTCCAAGTAACTACGAAGATATTTTATCTCTTCCAGGAGTTGGAGAATATACTGCAGGTGCTATTGCTTCTATTTGTTTTTCTCTAAAAGAAGTTTGTATTGATGGCAATGTTATGAGAGTCTTTACTCGAATTATGAATTATGATTGGGATATTTCTGATAAGAATAATAAAAACATTGTTAAATCTGAAATTAAAAAAATACTTCCGGATAATCCTGGTGATTTTAATCAAGGAATAATGGAACTAGGAGAAACTATATGTTTACCTAATGGTATTCCTAAATGTCAGGAATGTCCTCTAAAATATTATTGTTTAGCTTTTTTAAATGGGAATTCATCTTTAATACCTAGAAAAATAAAATCAAAAAGTAAGATTGAAGAGGAATACACTATATTTTTACTTAAATATAACGACAGGGTTGCTATTAGAAGAAGAGAGTATGGTTTATTAAAAAATATGTGGGAGTTTCCTAATAAACAAGGTTTTCTTACTTATGATCAGATTATAAAAGAATTTCCTTGTAATCAATTGATTGAGTTAGGAATTACTTATACTCATATTTTTTCCCATAAAAAATGGTTTATGAATAGTTATTATATTGAGCTTACAAATTATATTGATTCTTTTGTATGGGTTTCTTTGGATGAAATTTACTCAACTTATGCTTTGCCTGGAGCCTTTCAACCGTTTTTAAAATATTTAGAAGAGAAAATAAAATAATAATCCACAAGATTTGTGGATTATTTATTTTCAAAATACAAATATTTAAAACCATGTTCTTTATAAAAATCACTTGCCTTTGGTATTGGAAAAAATGGATAGAATAATAGGTTGTATAGCTCGTCTATTATAAATATTAATGAGAAAGATATACTAAATAATAATATTATTTTTTCATATTTCATTTGACTAATTTTTATCAGGAGTGGAAGTATTCCATATATTAGCAGAAGTCCTGATAATCCGAAGAAAGTAATACTCCTTAAACAAACGAATCCACCTATATTTCCAAAGTTTAGTATTTCTTGATTATAATCCCAGCATCTGGTCCATCCTAAAACATCATATAATATATAGCCTGAACATAATTCTAGTATTCCTGTTGATATCATACTTATTATTAATACTTGGAGAGGTTTCTTTCTTTTTTTATAAGTCAGACATATTATTAAAAATGATCTATAAGCATAAATATTAATCCAGGGAAGATAATTTCCACCTCTCATATAAAATTCCTTAAAACCACTATTTATATAGTAAAAAATGTATTCATATAACCATCCAAATACCCCAGAAATTATAATTAGTAAAGATACAATTATTATTTTTTGTTTTTTATTTAATTGAATATCCTCCTCTAAATATTTCTTCATTGTTTCACCTTTTTCTATATAATTGATCCATAGTTATCAATTTTAGCAACTTCACTACTACTATCCCATTCGAGACCCCATTTGTCAGTAGTTGGGTTACCTGAAGAATTATATTTGTTGGTATCTACTTCGAACTCTAATACATTAATTGTTCCACCTGATTTTGCATGACCATATTTTGTATAATTGCTATCTCTTGTGCTTTTTGAATCTGCAATTATACATGGTAATTCTTCTCCATTTCTTAGATGTACTGTTAAATTATCACCATTTTTTCCGTAGGTTGGAGCTACAGCAATTAAATAATGGTCAACTCCATCTACGTTTAATACCGCAATACCATTTTTATATCTGGCACCATCTGCTACCCATTTTTCATGTACTGCTTTTTGACCTGTTCCATTAGCAATTGGAGTTCCTTTGCTACTGCCTCCTAAATGCCATCCATCTTCACCATAACATGTTACTGTATATCCAGATTGATTTATATTATTAGGAATCTCCACAGATGAAATTGGGTTGCCAGAATTCGCCACACTTTTTTGACTGATATTTATTTTCCCATTACTATCAAGCGAGACAACCATATTTTTAGCCTTTTCATCTCCATCTTTATATGCAGTTGCTGTATCAATTAAATAATTACCTAATTTGGAAAAATTTTCTGTCAATACGTCTATTCCCTTATCTACATTTGTAAAATTTTCTAAACAATTATCACAAATAGGTCCCATAAATACTGAATCTGAGTTTAATTTTTCTTTTAAATCTGCAATATTATTTTTACAAGTATCTAATTTATCGTTTAAGCTTTTTATACTCGCCAGTCCAGTTTCAAAATCACCATAATCTCCTATATTATAATTATTCATGATATAACCTCATCTTTCCTAATATTTATTATATTATATCATGATATTGCCAACAATAAAAAAAATAAAAGTCACTTTACATACTTTTATTTAATTTTTTCTAATTTTAATGAATTAAAGAACTCTTGCACTTTAGTATCCGCTACAACATCAGCAACAACTATATCTTGATTAGAGTCTATTCTATCAATTGAAACAAACAAAATTTTAGCTTTATCTTCTTCTTTATCAGTTTCTAATAAAATGTTCAGATATAGTCCACTACTGTATTCTCCATAAGCATATGCTTCATATTTCCCAAACTTATACTCCTTGTAATACTTTTGGGCTTTTCTTGTTTCTTGGGTTTTTTGATAGCTATCTTGATACATATCAGTATAATACATTTGATAACTTAAATCTAAATCCTCGTTTTTAAATGATATTTCTTTACTTCTTCCTTCATCTTCCTCTTCAACTTCAGAATAATTTTCTTCTTTATCATAGGTAAATGTTGTCTTATATCCAAATTTATCATCTGCTAAAGTTATTGTTTTTGTATTGTTTTCTGTTGGTTTAATATCTTGCTTTTTATTACATCCTGTTAATAGAATACTAAATATAGATATGCTCAATAATATTATAGCAATTTTCTTTTTTATCATATAATCTTCCTTTCTAGTTTATAATAACATAATAATTATTTTAATCAATAATTTTAATGATTATTTAAGTTAGTGGTTTACATTTATAATCATATAATAAATCATTTATTATATTCAAATTATATATTTTTTCTTTAAAACAAAAACGTATAATTAAATCATAAGTTGAGTTTTTTGGTAGTGAATAAGATGCACTTTCTAAGAAATCAACTATTTCACTCTCATTTAATTCAAGAGCTATTCCTAAAAGAATAATCGTTTCTTTACTAGGATGATAATCTTTATTTCCTCTTATTTTACTAAATAGTCTTCTATCTATATGGACTTTATTATATACATCAGAGTCTTTTAATTCTTTCCGATCAATATAAGAAAATAATTTTGTTTGAAACGTTTCCTCATTTTTATTTTCATTTATATAATTTTCTATACCAGCTTCTTCATAGTCATAAAATGAACTGGTTTTATATAATCCATTACCATAAAAATGTTTTTTTTCTTCTAGAATGCATTCTTCTTCATCTAATAAATATTCATTATTAAGTGATTTACTTTTCTTTTTTAAAATCTTTGATAATAAATTATTTTCTTCTTTATTATCTTTAATATATTGCTTTAATTTTTCTTTTATATCCATAATTTGTCTCCTTTCATGCGACCAATACGTTTTCTTTTTTTGCTACTATTATACCATGAAAGGAGAGATAACATGAAAAATAATCGTAAACTTGATGTTATATTTGTATTAGATAAAAGTGGCTCTATGTCAAGTAATACAGATGAGACTATTAGTAATTTTAATGAATATTTGGAAAAGGAGAAAAATAATAAATATGAAACTTTTGTAACTACTATGTTGTTTAATCAAACAAATCATTTTTTACATAAATCTCAATCAATTCATAATATAAAGCCATTAACAAAAAATGATTATTATGCTCAAGGATGTACTGCTTTATATGATGCATTGGGAGATGCTATTCATTATATGGAGAATAAAAAAACAGATAAAGTTTTGTTTGTTATAATAACGGATGGATATGAAAATGCTTCTGTAAAATATAATCAAAAGACTATTTTTAAAAAGATTAATAGTCATAAAGATTGGGAATTTTTATACATAGGTGCTGATATAGATTCTTATCAGGCTGGTGGTGATATAGGAATTCAAAGAGAGAGAATTGCTAATTTTAAAAAGGGAAAGACTGGAACATCAAAATTATTTAGAGCTATTGAAAATTTTGAATATGGCATGATGTCTGAAGAAGCTGACTATGATTTAGAAAAATGGAAAGATGAACTTGATTAATATAAAAAACTAATTCATTAGTTTTTATTTATTTCATAAAACTTAGTTACTTCTTTAATCTCTTTATCTGTTATTTCAGGTACTTCCAATCTTTCTTTTTCATCTCCATGAATATATAATAAATTACCTATTTTAGTTATGAAGTCTAAATCTTCTTCATTTAACTGTTCACTAAGAGAAAAATCATCTTGTTCTCCAGGAGATAAAGTTAAGTAAATAGTACTATCAACCAAGTCTAATAGTTTTTTATTTAATACTTTTTTACTAGGAGTATCTGTAGTCAAAATAAAAAATATATTTTGATTTTTTGCACCTTCTAAAAGTTGTATAATTTGAGAAGAACTATTGTTTTTATAAGAACAAATATCAAATAAATCATCTATAATAACTAAAAGAGGTTGTTTTTCTTTTTGATTTTTTCTTCTATTGATTTCTTTTTCTAATTCATCTAACTCATTTATTATATCATTGGGATGACTTAATGTATTCTTTATATAATGAGGAATACTGTTGAAATTGCTTAGCTCTACAATACTTGTATCCATCGTTATTATTCTAATATCATCTTTTGTATATTTTATAGAAAGTGAAGCAATAATGTTATTTAGTAATATAGATTTTCCTCCTCCTGTTGTTCCAATTATTAATAAATTTGGATTTTTACATAAATTAATTGTTTTAACAGTTTCATTTACATCAAATCCAATGGGAATTAGTATATCTGAGTTCTTTTCATATTCATTTAGCATTTTGTTATATTTTGTTTCTGAAGAAAATTCTATTTCATTTTGTTTTTTTATAACCTTTGATTTTTTTTCTTCTTTATTATAATTATAAAATGTAAATATAAAAACTATACCAAAAATAACTAAATATAAACTGATTATTATTAAATTTATCATATATATTCTCCTATAATAATATTTTATCATATTTAAAAAAAAAAATAAAAAAAAATGATAAATATGTATTATAATATTATTGTAAATCAAATAATGGAGGAATAACTATAATGAATACTTTCAAAAAGAAAATGAAAGAAAAAATTAAAATTTATTCTAATGATCAATATTTAGATGGATATATAAAAAATGAATTTTTAACAGATGATGGAGATGCTGATATATTTTTAAAGCTACATAACAAAAATGAGCTATTCGACGAAAGAACAGTTGCTGATCAAAAAGAATTATTGAATAGTGTATATGAATATATTGAAGATAAAACTTCTGTTCTCAGTAGTTCTGTAAAAATTCATTTGCATTTTATTGGTGTTGAATTAAATAGTAGAGAGCAAGGGATTGCAAGACATATTCTTAAAGAACACTATGCTATTGAATTATATAAAATTCAAAAAGAATATAGTAAATATAGAAATAAAATAATTGGATTAATAATAATTGGATTCTTATGTTTAATTGCTTACTTATTACTATATTTAAATACAGATTTTAATTTTTTCTTAGAAGTATTTGGATTTTTATTTTCTTTTTCTCTTTGGGAAGCATTTGACTGCTACTTATATACTTTTAGTGACATAAAAGAAACTAGAATTGCAATAACGCAAAACTTATTGATGGATGTTGATTTTCATGAAAATAATATGCAAAATAATAAACCCTAATTGTTCATTAGGGTTTATTTTAATAAGTTTATTTTTTTTAATGTTTTTTCTTTTTTTCAATGTTTAGATATTCATATAAATATGCAGCAAGTGCTCCACCAATAAGTGGTGCAACTATGAATACCCAAACTTGCTTAATAGCATCTCCCATTAAGAATATGGCTGGAGCTAAACTTCTAGCTGGATTTACTGATGTTCCGGTTAAAGGAATTCCTATTAAATGAACAAAAGTTAATGTTAAACCTATTACAATTCCGGAAACACTTGAGTATTTATCATCACTAGTAACACCTATAATTGTATAAACAAATACACATGTTAATACAATTTCAGTTACAAGGGCACCAACTAAGCTAATATTATTTGAAGATATTTCCCCAAAATAGTTTGCTCCAAGAGATGTTGTACCGAAACTTGTTCCAGATAAAATTAAAAATAATATTCCAGTACCTAGTAAAGCTCCTAATATTTGAGCAATAACATAGTATGCAAAGTCTTCTCTTTTCATTTTACCTGAAATTAGCATTGCTAGTGATACAGCTGGATTAACATGACATCCGGATATATTTCCTATAACATAAGCTTCGGCTATAATAGCAAGTCCAAATGCTAATGCAGTTGCAACTAAATTTCCATTTGAAACAACAGCTATCCCAGTTCCGAAAAATACCAATACAAATGTACCGATAAATTCAGCAACATACTTTTTCATTTCTATTCTCCTTTCTATTTTAATTTTATTTCTTCTAATCATTCTTGTCAATTCCCTTTTTATTTACTTTTTTATTATTTTTTTTGATATAATATTATAATATGATTATATTTTTAGGAAGTGATTTTGTGAACTTATTAAAAAATTGTGTTATTTGTCCTCGTAGATGTGGAGTAAATCGGTATCAAGAACATGGCTTTTGTGGAGCAGATAATATAGTTAAAGTATCTTACTATAGTCTTCATATGTGGGAGGAACCTGTTTTATCTGGCAAAAAAGGAAGCGGGACAATCTTTTTTTCTCATTGTAATTTAAGGTGCCTTTACTGTCAAAATAAAAAAATAAGTATAGATGGATATGGAAAGAAAATCTCAAATAAAAAGTTAAAAGAAATTATGTTAAAATTACAGGAGGATGGAGCTCATAATATTAATCTCGTTACACCAACACATTATATTCCCCAAATTGTTAAAGTCTTACATAATATTAAAAATAAAGATTTAAAAATTCCTGTTGTATATAATACAAGTAGTTATGAAAATGTTGGTTCTTTAAAAATTCTTAATGGGTTAGTTGATATTTACTTAGCAGATTTAAGATATTATGATGATGAATTAGCTAAAAAGTATTCTTTTTGTGATGATTATTTTGAAATTGCTACTATGGCAATTGATGAAATGTTTCGACAGACAGGAACTTTCGTAATTGGTGATGATGGAATAATGAAAAAAGGCCTTATTGTACGAATATTAGTTCTGCCTGGACATGTACATGACGCTAAAGAGATTATTCAATACTTATATCAGACTTATCGTGATGATATCTATATTAGTATTATGAATCAATATACACCTATTGAGACATATTGTTATGATAATTTAAATAGAAAACTTACGGAAGAAGAATATGAAGATGTTATAAATTATGCCCTTACGATTGGAGTTTCCAAGGCTTTTATTCAAGAAGGTGATACTGCTCTTGAAAGCTTTATTCCTGATTTCAACATTTCTGTACTTAATAATTAATTTTTTATTCTTGTGAAATTTTTATGAAATATTATATTTTCTATTCTTTATTTTAAAAAATTGTGTTATATTTGTTTTAGGAGGTTAGAAAATGAATAAAATTAAATATTTAGTTCTTGCATTAGCTTTTTTTGTTTTTGTTCCATTTGTTGCTTTTGCAGAAGATGAGGTTGAAGAAACTACTACTGAAGAGGTTGAGACTACTGATGAGGCTGGAGAAAATAATACAAATGAAGTTAACGTATATTTTTTTAGAGGGCAAGGATGTCCTCATTGTGAAGAAGCAGAAGAATGGTTTAAAAGTATCGAAGACGAATATGGTTCTAAATTTAAAATAGTTGATTATGAAACTTGGTATAATGAAGATAATAAAGAAGTATTTCGTAAGGTCTTAAAAGCTAGAAATGAATATGTTAGTGATGACGAATCTCTTGGAGTTCCTTATATCGTTATAGGAAATAAATCTTGGAATGGATTCGCAGAAAACTATATTTCAGAAATTCTTGATGCAATAAATTCTGAATATGCTAAAGCAGATAAAGACCGTTATGATATTATGAAATATCTTGGGACTACAAGTGAAAAGAAAGAAGATAATTCCGGTAATGATGCCATTGCTCTTCTATTAATACTTGCTGCTGCATTAGGAATTGGTTATGGTATTTCTTTTGCTAGAAAAAAAACTAATTAATTAAAGCAAGGGTTTCCTTGTTTTTGTATTTATAAAAAATCCACAATATCTGTGGATTTTTGTTATTTTGTGGATATAAAAAAATCTAATTATTAATTCTTGTATCTATATTCCTATTAAGTATACAAATAGCTCTTGCTTCTTTTTTTTATTCTAGTTAATTTTTATCATTTTGAAAAAGTTTCTTTTCTACTTCATTTTTATTTTTTTTAAGTCCATAGAAAAATAAACTTTATACCTATTTATCTTTCTTATTTGTATTTAATTTTAATTCCATATAATAAGCATTTGTCAAATCAATTCCTACTACTTGATTGGCCATATCTAGTGATTCTTTTGGTGCAAGAGTTTGGGTAATATGAGCAGCTATTTTTGTAAGTCTAACATTATTTTTATCTTTTACTATAACATCGTAATTATTTAAGTAAATTTTCTTTTTTGTTTCATTTACCATGGTATAGCTAATTAGTGAATCTTTTCCATCATAAGTACATTTTATATTTTTAAAGATTATTCCTTTTACTTCTTGTTTTTTGACAAAACTTTTATTATTGTTATATTTTAGTCCATCGTTAGGAGTGTTTCTTTTTGTTGATATAAAGGCTATAATTATGATAATGATTACTACTGGTACTATTATATACTTTTTATTTATTACATTCTTTTTACGTCTATTTTTCATTTTCTTCACCTCTTATTATACTATCATATTTTTATAAACATATCAATTGATTAAATATATTATAAAAGAAGTACTATTGTACTTCTTCTTAATTATAATCAATCATTTTTGCTCTAAATTGAGTTATTAATGCACTGATGTCATTACACTCATTGGTTGTGTTTCCTTCTAATAAGAACCAATCCAATACATTTTCTTCTCCTGTGATTTCATTATTTCCTGGAGTTGCATGTCTTATTGCTTTCTTTAGATATAGGAATTTATAATAATTATCACTCTTATTGGAATAATATCTTGTTCTCTCTCTTAGACCAAAGAAGGTGGTTAATTCATAATCTTGATGTCTATATTCAGTTGGTACTCCTAATACTCCTTCTAGTAAGTAAGCTAAGGTACCAGTTCTATCAGCTCCAATACGACAGTGGAAATAGATAGCATAGTCATCGTTTCCAGCAACAATTCTTTGCATTACATCAATTGCTGCATCACGGGCTGCTTGATAATAATTTTTTCCATTTACGCGTTCTGTTGAATTAGGGCCAAATTCATCATGATCAATTTTATAATGTACAATTTCGTTTGGAATATAGTTTGTCAACTGGTCTTCTTCTGAAGCAACTATTTCTGAATTTTGAGTACGTAAGTCTAATTCGTTATATATTCCAAGTTTTTCAAATTGGGCTTTTGTTACACCATTACGATTTGTTCCCCAAATCTTTTCACCACGATAGATTTTAGCATATTTAGTTTTACCATCAATTATACCATCACCATCTGTATCAACTGGAAGTCCTCCAAGATCACGTACGTTACGAGTTTGTCTTGTTGTTCCCGGAATTGTGATAAGACGTCTTTCACCAATAGGTCTTACATAGCCATTCTTGGAACTGTCACTAGTTGATTCCCAATAATATGTTTTTCCTGGGATAAAGTTATATAACTTACCATCATTATTTGATACATAAGTGGCTTGAGTATTTGATCTTACACCTGTTGTCTCGTTATATTCATATACGCTAATTCCTCCGGTAACACCTGTATCATATTGATTAGGTTGATCACAGAATACACTTCCATATTGTGTACCAACATTATCATTTTGATAGTATGCACAATTATAATTATTTAAGTTTGCAATCATTGCCGAATTGAAACTACTATAGTTTGAATCATCTTGTCCGGCATTCCATGAGTTTACATTTGTAAAGTAAGTTCTCATAGCTTCAGGAATTGTATCAAATTCTACTATCGTTGCGGCTCCCTCTATTGATGAATATGGAACTTCAATTACCGGTCTTATTGCTGAAGACCCAGTAGCATGTCCTAGTCTCTTTGCATCAATAGCTCCATCAATTCTTACGGCTCCACCATTTGAATTCGTTGTTTCTAACCAATAATTTGATCTACAATCACCATATGATGCTGTATTTTCTAGTAAATATGTATAGCTTGCCAATTCATTTGCGGTTTCATTAAGATTTGCATTTGTTGCGGCTTTAATTTCATCTAGAGTAGCTAATCTTGCAGCTTTACCAGTATAAGTATAATCACTTTTTACTGTAGTTTCTTCTTGATTTGTAATTGTTCTTGGTTCTGTGTAGATATTAACATTTGACCATTGAGCAGTAGTAGGTAGTTCTTCTATTGCAGTATCAGGTCCATCTGTGAAGTTTGGTCCATATGCAACAGCATCTGGTTTACACATTGGTGATATATTACTTTGTCCTTGATGTATATTATTTGAGTAAATAAATACTGCTTTATCATTATTTGTGTCTGTTAGATAATAGAATCTTTCATTTGTTGCATCGAATGTACCATCTCCATTTACATCACAGTCATAAGCATCTCCAGCACTTAATGTTAATCCTGTATGGATTTGCCCAAAATTGATATTGCCATCTGTATGTAGAGTCGTTGCTGGCCTACATACTGTAGTTGCGTTGGTATAATGAGCATAATATGTAGTCCCATCATCATTTTCAGAAATCGTTCTTGATGGTAGAACTCTTTCTCCACCGGTGGCTGAAGTAAACCATCCTAAGAACTCTGAATTGGTTTTTGATGCAGAAGGTAGTGCATTAATTGGTCCTTCTGAATCAAATGTTTTTGAGTTGTACTCAACTGTATCTCCACCATTTTTATTAAAGTTTATAGTAATGCTTATAGCTGTATTTTCTAGGTATGCTATAGCATATTGAACGTTTTCAATTGTTTCAGTATCATGAACAAATTCATAAGTTTCATGAGTTCCATGGCTAACAGTTGTCTCGTTACTTATAGCTTTATTATTTGTACTAACTTTTCCTTTAAAGATACCATCATATACTGTTACTGTTCCACTTGTATTTTCTAATCCATACGTACTTCCTTGCATAACAGGAGATGTTATATTGATTGTTTCATCATCCGTACCAATAACCATTGTTCCTTTATTTGAAACTGCTGCATTATTATGACTGATAATTGTTCCGCCAAGTATATTAACCGTTCCAGCATTATTCGTAAGAGCTGCTCTACCATTTTTTGTATCACTTTGGGAATTATTTTCGAGATAAGCTGTACCACTAATTGTTGTGGTTGCACCATTATTATATATAGCTTGTCCTTTAGTCGTGTTGCTTCCTATAATTCTTCCACCTGATACATTTAATGTTCCATCATTGGCATTTATTACAGCAGCTTGAGAGTTACATGAAAGTTCTCCACCAGTTATATTGACTGTTCCAGTACTTTCAATTGGCTTAGCTTCTGTTTCGCTTGATCTATTATAGGTTATTGAACCTCCAGAGATATTTAAAATTGCTCCTGTATTATTCTTAAAAATATATCCTTTTTTACTTGCCATCGCTCCGGTACGAATTATAGTACCATTTATAATATCTACTTTTCCGTTATTTGTAAACATGTCTACTCCACTAGTACTACTACTAATAGTATGAGTTCCTATATTTAATTCAACCCATTTAGTTTTTGGAATTGTAGTAGTTGTTGTAGCTGTTATGTCTTGAATTATTTTAATTGTTGTTTTTACACCTGTTGTTGGTACAGCATCAACCGCGCTTTGTAGAGTTGTATAACATGTACTTCCGATACATGCGACATAGGTTTCATCTACCCATTTTGCTAGAATACTAGTTGATGAATCAAATGTTGTTTCTTCTGTAACTTCAGTTGCCCAAGTATTATCAGTATACCAACCAACAAATAAGTAATCTGTTTTTTCTGGAGTTGGTAATTCTCCGATTGCTGTTCCTGGAGCAATTGTTTTACTTGATGGTGTAACTGTTCCGCCATCAGCATCAAATGTTATTGTTATATCAGCTGACTCTACCCACTTAGCAAATATTTCTGTTGTTGTATTAAATACTGTTGATGATGTTACCTCATTTTGATATGTTCCATCATCAGTATACCAACCATCAAAATCGTAACCTACTTTTTCTGGAGTTGGTAATTCACCGATTGCTGTTCCTGGTGGGAATGTTTTACTTGATGGTGTAACTGTTCCGCCTTTAGCATTATATGTTATTGTAATATCTTCTATCCATTTTGCATATATTTCCGATGTTGTATTAAAAGTTGTAGATGGTGTTACTTCATTTTGATATGTTTCATCGTCTATATACCAACCATCAAATGTATAACCACTTCTTTCTGGGGTTGGTAATGTTCCAATAGCATTACCTGAAGGGAAGGTTTTGCTATTTGGACTTACTATTCCGCCTTTAGCATTATATGTTATTGTAATATCTTCTATCCATTTTGCATAAAAATCTGTATTTTGATTAACTATTGTGTCTGAGTTTGCTGGTACTGTAAGTTCTTGATTTTGATACCATCCTGCAAATGTATTATTTGCTTTAGTTGGTGTTGGAAGTGTTCCTACAGCTTGTCCTTGTCCAACAGTTATAGTATTTGGACTTACTTGTCCTCCGTTGGCATGTAATGTTACGGTTACGTTTTCATGCCAATGAGCATAGAAAGTATCATCATCATTAACTATTGTACTTGAAGTTATTTGTGTTCCATTTGTTGGTTCTGTAAACCATCCAAGGAATGTATAACCAGTTCTAGTAGTTGTTGGTAATTCTCCAATTTCTAGACCTAAAGTATATTCTTCATCAAATGTTTGAGCACCTTGATAATTTGGATCAAATGTTATTGTTGCTTTGTTTGGTGCATCTGGGGTTAATTTGATATATATATTCTTTAACGTTCCAGTTAAGAATCTTCTAGCTGCTGTTGCATTTGCATTCGTTGGTGCTCCACCAAACCATGTTGTTAAATCAAAAACTGGATTATACTCCGTTAAATTATTGGCTAATATTTTTTCACCATCATTTATGCTGTAATATATTTCTTCGCCTATTCTATAGACTGACATTTTAGTAATAGTACTAGAAGGAATTAATATACTTGTATTTTTTTCGGATGTTCTTCTAGAAGCAAATTCTATGTTTCCTGTATTATCAGTGGTTTTTCTAACTACTAATCCAGGAAAGCCAGTTCCTTCTCTTTTTGTATTAAAGAATGTTGCTTGGCTCTCATTATCACCATAGACATAACTCACTATTTCAAAATGAATTTCATAGTCTTTATCATGATTTGTCGTATCATATAAAGCTATTCCTGAATCAATATATTTTTTAGTAGATAATGAAGATTGTGTATAGTCAATATTTGATCCAGTTGGATTAATTGTACTTATACAGTTTCCATTAGGCCCATTCATTATTCCTGTACTTGTAAATGTACATTCTCCTGGAATATAGAATACATATTCCAATGGTAATTTTTCCCAATGAGCATAAATTTGGGTAGTTGTATTAAAAGTTGTAGTTGAGTTTACTATAGTTCCATTGTCAGGATCTGTGTACCAACCTATAAACTCATGTCCAATATATTCTGGAACAGGTAATTGTCCAATCGCACCTCCTGGGGCTATTTCCTTTGATGCAGGAGTTACTGTTCCTCCATTTGCATTAAATGTAATTGTGATATTTTCAACCCAATGTGCATAATATGTATTATCTCCTGACACTAAGGTATTTTCCGTAATTTGTGTTCCATTTGTTGGATCAGTAAACCATCCAAGTAATGTGTAATGTTCCCTTGTTGCAGTTGGCAGTATTCCAATGGCAGTTCCACCTTGGACTGTTCTTGATGCATCTGATTGATTATCTAATGTTCCTTGTCCAGAATTAAATGTTATTGTGTATGATGGTGCTATTTGATAATCTTCAATTGTGTTAGAAGGGATTTCAATAACTGGTCTTGCTGTATTTTCACTTGATGATTGAACTGAATGATAAATATAAAGGCTATGAGTATGAATTCTATGATAGCTTGAATCTTCTTCTTCTATCCAAATTCCTGCTCTTCCCAAGGTTTCTGACTGAAATCTTGAATTTTCTAAGATGAATTGACAATTTGCTAAGTTTGAGTCTGTTAATCCTCCACAAGCTGTTAATATATCTTCACGACGAATAAATCTTGTAACTTTCCCGTTATTTTCAATTAGTGCTGGGTTGTCCCATGTAGATGATGTTGGTAAATATGTACTTGCCGTAGCATAATTTTTACTATCTCTTTCTGGATTGGAGTCCATTTGCCCTTTGCTATCAAAGCTAGTAAAATGTATTAATACTGAATTTTCAACTTGAGATGTTCCACCAAAACTTCTAATATAATAAAATCTTTCTGTTAGTGGATCCCATATTCCATCATCATTTACATCACAGTCATAGGCATCTCCTGCTAAAGGACTATATGCTCCTGGTATCGTACCATAAGTTATAGTATCACCACTATGATATCCCATCATACTATTCGTACAACTTCCACTAGTAGTACATGTTTCAGTATGAAGTGTTCCGGCTACTGCTTTTTTACAAACTATTTTAATCCAGTGAGCATAATAGGTAGTAGTTCCATTTACTATTGTTTGAGAAGTAATTTTTGTTCCGCCTGATTGAGCGGTATACCATCCATCAAAATTGTAATCTGTTCTTGTCATAGTTGTAGGTAGTGTTCCAACAGCTGTACCGTTTTGCACACTTCTTGTTGCATCTTGTGAAGGTATAGTTCCACCATTTGGATCAAATGTTACAACAACAGTTCCACTTGGATTTAAAATACTTAAGTATACTGAATCCCCTTTCGTTTCTCTATAAATTGAAAAAGCACCATTGATAATGGTATAAAATATGAATAATGCTGAAAAAAGAAATATAATTTTCTTATATTTTTTTATCTTCATATCTATACCTCACTTTCTTTTTCAACTTTTTATAATCCTTGTTTAAACTCCACATCAATATCTATTTCTTGATTTGTTATTGGGTTTGCAGCATTAGTTGCTCTAAATGTTAATGTGTGGGTCTTTGTTTTAACTGAATCATTATAGTTAATTGTCCCAGCAGGACTAATTCTGATTGTTCCAGTAGATTGAGTTCTATAGTTACCACTATTATCTAAGTCAACTTCAACTCCAGCTGGCAAGTTGCTAATTATAATACTATAAATAACATCAACTTCTGAATCACTTTGTACTGTTAACGTATAACTATCTGTAGCTCCTCCTGGCATTATCTCAATTGAATCTCCGCTTTGGCTTTGATTTCTCGTAACACTCCATCTGGCAGTTTTAATCGAACCATTACTATTTGAGCTAGATCTTAATAATGCATAAGTATGTACTGCATAGAAAATAAGTGTTAAACCTATTACTAATGTTATGGTCTTTACTATCTTATTTTTCATAACACTACTCCTTTCACATTTTTTATTCTTTTTTTGTTTTTCTGTGTTAAAAAATAGACTTAATAAATATAATCCCAATAGTCCAGAAGCTAAAATATATTTATAATCTATTATGAAATTTAATAGCCCACCGTGATATATCACTTTTCCGACTATACTAGATGCTTTAATTTCTTCATCTGGAGTATTATTTGCATCACCTTTTGTAATTACTTTTTTTCCATCTTTTTTAATTATTCTATGAGTAACATAATAATCTTCTTTTTTAAAGGTTACTATGTCTCCTATGTGATAAGTATTTTTTTTAATAATTAATATATAATCTCCTGCATGAATTCCATCTTCCATTGAACCAGTTTTTACTTCGTATATTTCTGCTATGTCCAACAATCTTAAAAGAAAATAAACACTTAATAAAACTATTAAAATAATAAATATAATATCAAATACAATTTTAGTTATTTTATTCATTATATACTCTCGGCCTCAACATTTATTTTTAAACTATATATATCTTCGTTGTTAGCATTTTTTCCGATAGAAGTATCATTGGTATCATTGTCTCCTACCCATTTCCATTCTAAATAATAGGTTTCTGAATTATGGCTATTTATAGTCATATTGTCTATATTTAATTCTTCATATGATACATAGTGATCAATTAAATAGGTATTTCCTTTTTTTAATTTAAATTTCATGTTCATATTATATAGATTGTTTTCAGTAAAAGAAATCTTATATTTTAAGTTATATTGTGTTCCGTTATTTATAACAAATTTATACGTACCTTTACTTTCAGGAGCTATTTTTCCATTTACTTTTGATATTTTTTCTGAGTCCTCAAATATTTTTATATCTGTTTCATCATTCCATTTTTCAATCTCATTATCACTAACGTAGAATTCATCATCCAATTCCTGTTCAGGTTCTTCTGTTGGTTCCTCTGATGGCTCTGGTGTAGTATTACTTTCTTTAGGATTACTATCTTCTGAATTACTACCATTAGTATATGGGTTTGGAGCAAAATTGTTTTTACCACCATTTGAAATATATACAATAACTGTTTCATCATTATCTAATATACTTTTAATTGCAGTTCCGCTTTTTACGGATTGTTTTATTATTGTTCCTTCTTTTTTATTAGAATCAACATAGACATATTTTATTTTTACATTATTAACAATACTATCTAACCATTTCTCTACATCTTCTCTTTTCTTGCTAGAGAAATCTGGTAAGATGCATTTGCTATTTTTACTATTCTTTTTGCAATCTACTAAGGACCCATTATTCACAATTGTGACTATTAGTTTTGTCTTTCCGGATAATAAATCTTTTACTCTTGTACCTATAATTGATTGTTCTAGAACTGTTCCATCCTTATAGTTTTCATCTTCTATGGTATTAATTTCTATTTCAATCGTATTAGATATAATATTTAGCCAATTTAAAACATCTCTTTTATTTTTTCCTATAAAATTAGGAACTAAGCATTTACTATTATCTTCGTCCTGTATACAATCAATCATTTTACTGTCTGGTTTACACTTATCATTAGAAGTGATGTCAATAATGTTAACTTTATTACTATCTCCCATTTCTTTTTTCTTCACTAATGAACAATTGCGTAATAGTAACAAAATTATGATGATTATTAATATTATTTTAATTATTTTATCTTTTGTATTGTTTTCATCTTTTTTATCTTTTTTTTCTTGCTTAGCCATTTTTTCACTTCCTTAATACTATTCTTTCGTTTAAAATCTACAAATTATTATAAACTTTAAACGAAAGAATAACTGAAGATTATTCTTTTGTTTTTTTATTAATCACTTCTAATGTCCTTGAAGTGATTGTTTAGCAGTTAATGTAACTGGAATACTTAATGTTGTATTTTGAGCAGCTAAGTCAGTAGTATCTTTTGCAGTTGTATCTGACTCAGCACCAGCCCAAGCAATATTAATTTTTACTTTTGCTTCCATTTTTCCTTCAGTTGCAGAATATTTAATTGTTTGTGATTCACTTCCAACATCTACTGAAGCAGTCATTCCATTTGGTAATGTTGTAGTTCCTAGTGTTGCTGAAAGAAGTACATCAACTTCTGATCCATCAGCATCAACTGGTATTTCAATGTATCCTGTAGATCCAGGAGCAATCGTATCATTGTATCCTGTTTTAGTTTCCCAGGTAATATCAGCAGCAGTAAAAGTATAGTTTGCTGTTGCTATATCAGTTCCATCTACCTTAACAGACCACTTTGCAGCTCTAATACTACCGGTTGCATTAGTAGATTCTCTATAGATTGCATATGTTCCAAAGCATACTGTTAGCAACAATACTAAAATTGCTAGAACAAGAATTTTCTTATTTCCTTTCATTTTCACACCTCCTTTATTCTATATTGTAAAGACATCTTCATATTTTCCTACTTTACTACTTTAGCTTATCGCAAATCATGTTAAAAGTCAATTTATTTGATGAAAATTGTCGAAGGATTAATTATTTATATTATTACCTAATTTAATTATTTTTATACATTATTGAATTATATTATATGATATATTTTGTTATTATCTGTACAATAAAAATCCACCCTTAAAAAGGGTGGTCTTTCACAGAGGCCTATAAGGCCAAACACTGGCAGCTACCATTTGGTAGCTTTTTTAGTCTGCCAATCGCCTTTGTCACTCTTACTTACCCGTAAACGGGTCCTTGTATTCTTTCATACTTCTTTTATCTTTTATCTGGTCCTCTACATCCTGATTTTGAATATAACGTTTTATTGTAGTTTTATTAAGTCCTACAGTACTAACGTAATATCCTTCTGCCCAAAAATGTCTATTTCCATAATTGTATTTTAGATTTGCATGCTCCTCAAATATCATTAAACTACTCTTACCCTTTAAATATCCCATAAAAGATGATACACTAATTTTAGGTGGAATCTTTACTAACATGTGAATATGGTCAGAGCAAGCATTTGCCTCTACTATCTCAACACCCTTATAATCACATAGTCTTCTCAAATATACTCCTATATCACGACGAAGTTTTCTATATATAGCTTTTCTTCGATATTTTGGGGTAAAGACTATGTGATATTGACAGTTCCATCTCGTATGAGATAAAGAACTTTCATCATCGTTTTTTCGTCTCATAAAATAAATCCTCCTTTGATTTTAGATTTCGGTTGGCAGACCAATTTCTATTATATCAAAGGAGGATTTATTTTTTTCTTAACGCTATCGCTTCTTCAAGTCTCACCCGCAAAGCAGGTGGTTTTATTATGTTCCTAACCCGGAACATAATAAAAGAATTCAGACAATATAATCTGAATTCTTTGTATAATTATATAGAAAAATAAGATTTATCTAGATGCTTTTCAATATTTTTGTTGTTATCTTTTTTTATTTCATGATTTTCATTTGGAACAGCCCATCCAATTTTTTATAATCATCAGTTTCATTATGTGCATTTAATTTTTTTTCTACTCTTTTTGTTATAAAATCTTCTTATTTTAATTAACTTGTATCACTTTTCTTTGAACTTATAGTAATATTTAGGCTATCATCCACTAATATTTTATATTCATCAGTTTTTATTTGATAATTATCTGCATAGTTAATGCATTTAAACAAAATACTAGTTTTTCCTTTTTTAATTCCTTTAAAATAGTAGCTTGTTTCTACATTTCCTCCACATATTGGCTCTTTTGTTTTTTCTCCTTTTGATTCACTTTTTATTAATTCACAAATTTTATTATTTTTAATTTCATATTCCCATTTAAAAGGTATGCCTGATGATAGGCTATATTTTATTTCTAGTAATTTAGAATTATTTTCTATATTTTTTTTCTTAAATAAATTCAACATATTATACCTCAAATCATATTTATCCACAGAAATTGTGAATAATCATTTCCCTTATTTTACTATTTTTTCTTTAAAATCTTTTGGCTTATGACATTCAATTTTTCCTTCTTTACATATTATATAGTCTTTTTCTCCGAACATTATAATTTCATTTCCCGTTAATAGTATAACATCTTCTTCTGGTAAATAAATTAACTTATTTTTTCTTGAATATTTTTCTAAATAGTCTTTGTTTTTTTCTAAATTTTTATCGTTTAAATGACATAATATTGCATAATCCTGTAAATAATTCAATCCTGTTGTGTCTTTTAATCTTATGCTATTGTACTCTTCTAATTCACAATGTTTGATATCTTTTCCAAAGATAATTGCACCAGCACTTCCACCAAATATTATTCCATCATAATTTCTTAGATTATTAAGAATATTATACTTTTTTAATTCGCTTAATAATTGAAACGTATTTCCTCCACCTATATATATAGCACTATACTTTGATAAATTTTTATTTGATAATTCTTCAGAAGACTGAACCATTTCAAAATAGGTTAAATTTACTGTTTTTAATTCAGCTTTAAACCATTTATAGCAATCTTTATATTTAGACTTATCCATAGCAAGAGGAATGTATAAAATTGGCTTTTCTTGGTCAATACTATTAGCAAAGTCTTGAAATGCCGGAGATATTTGATTTCCATAACCTCCCCCACATAAATATATACGCATATTATCACCTCATAGAAACTTATTAACTTTATTATAATAATCATTTATATGAGTACCAATATATTTTAATCTATTTTTTTAATAATTATAAAGAAAGCTAATTAAATAAGATTATTCTTCTTCTAATTTATAATTATTATTAAGTAAATTTGCTATTTCTATCATAGTTTCATATGGAATATATTTAAACATATAAAAGTTATCAAATAATTTTATGTAATAATCTTCAATTGTAGTTTTGTGTTTCTTACACCATTTAATCCATGAATCCTTTTTTGATTCATATTCTAAATCATAAACAATTAAGTTGTCTTTATTAATTGTTATACTAGATATTTTATTTAATAATTCGATTTCTTTATTTTTTTTCAAATCCATACATATTTGCTTAATAATAGAGATATTTGAAGAATATACTCCATTATATTTCCATTTATGTTTCTTTTTTTCCGTTCCAAATAATATTTGTTTTATAATAGGGTCAATTTCTATACAACCATTATAATCAATACAATAATAAATATATTTTATAGTTAAATATTTTTTCACTTCATCAACTGAATGTTCTTTTAATAAATCATATCTTTTTATATAATCGTTTATGTCTTCTGAATACATACTATTATAATCAACATCTTTATTAATTGCATAAATTGTATCAATCGTGAAATCATCATTTATAATCTTTGGCTTTAATAAACTATTAACATACTGAGTATAAATAAACTTATCATTAGATTTTGTTACTTCAATAGTTTTAATAATATTATTATAAAAATCATCATAATTTAAATTCTTATATTTATCACATTTAGGATTATTATCTTTAGCATCTAAAAATATGTATAAAACATTCTTTAAACCTAGCTTTTTAATTTCTTCATAGTATAATTCTGTTTGATATTTATTATTTTCATATTCATTTTCAAAAGCATCTATCTTATTTTCAATTAAGATATAGTAGTCCTCTTTATTACAAATAGTTTTAATAAATAAATCAGGTCTGTTTGATAAACTACTATTATTAAACATTATGTTAAAAGGTTTATCGTTGTAAAAAACAATTGATTCTTCATCAATTTTAGTAATATCAATATTAGTATCATACCATTTTATTAATTTCTTTAATCCTTGATAATGATTTAAACTTAATATCCATTCTATAATTTTAGTATGGCTTATTTCAGAAGAATCTATATTTAAAATAGAAAAAATATTTGAATCAAATAATAAATTATATGTATTTATATAATTTTCATTTTCAACAAAAGAGTCTTTATTCATTTTACTAATTCACCTACCTATAATTATATTATAATACATGAAAATAAATTATAAATAAAAAAAGATGTTAAAAAACATCTAAGCTATTGATTCAAGAATTGTTGTTAATTTATTATATTATTAATTCTTGTCCTATAGATAGTAGATTACTTTCTAAATTATTTAACTTTTTTAATTCATTAACATCAATATTTAATTTTTTGGCTATTGACCATAAGGTATCTCCTCTTTTTACAATATATGTATTATTATCTTTGTTTTTTTTGGGTATCAATAATTTTTGATTAATCTGTAAAGTTAAATCATTTAAATTGTTCATTTCAATTAATTCTGGTACTGGAATATTATTTTCTCTTGCTATTTTCCACAAGCTATCCCCTTTTTGAACAATGTATATATCATATTCTTCTTCTACAATAGGTTCTTCATTTTCGCCATTACTTTTATTTGGTATTAATAGCAATTGTCCAATATCTAATATATTTCCATTTAATTTGTTTTCTTTTATTATGTCTTCTATTTTTAAATTGAATTGTTTTGCTATTGAATATAGAGTGTCACCTTTTTTTACAATATATGTATTATTATCATTATTTTGCTCTATATTTGTAAGATATAATTTTTGTCCTTCTGATATATTATTACCTATTATATTATTTATTTGTTTTAAATTATCAATACTAATATTAAACTTTTTAGATATAGAATATAGGGTATCTCCTTTTTTTACAATATAATAATCTTGGGCTTCACTTTCATTATTTTGATTTGGTAAGAAATAGTTATATCCTAAATATTCTGTAATTGCTTTTACTACTCCTTCTGCATAGTTATCTAAATAATTATTTAGTTTATTGGCATCTTGGCTATTATCTATAAAACCATATTCTATTAGAACTGGTTCAACATTTCCGGTTTCTCTTAGAATATAATAATAGTCTTTATTTGGGTTTTCTGGCAATCTTCTTTGATATGTCTTTCTTTTTATTTGTCCTGAATTTCCTATATTATCTAATATCAAATCTGCTAATGTTGAATTATTTTTTAAAGAATAAACTACTTCAGCACCCTCTGCACCTGGTGACGGCTCTAGTGGTTATTTAATTTGCCATATCTTCCATATGGATTCCTAATTGTTTTTTTATCTACATATTTAAATGTATAGTCATCTAGTATTTTATATTTAAATTTAATTGTTATATTTCTATCTTCATCTGCTTCTATTCTATCTATTATGGTAAATAACAAGTCTCTATTTGGTTTTTCTATATTTAATAATTCTTTTATCTTTTTAGTATAATTTGGTATTTTATTAGCACTATTTTTTCTTTTTAAAATTTCAAGTTCTATTTCTTCTAATTTATCTTTTAATATTCTCATTTTTTGTTCATAAGGAGATACTATCATCTTATATGAATCTAAAGAAATATTACCATCAATTCTATCTTGATAAACTGTCTGAATATTAGAAGATAATTTAAAAATATCCTTTTCTATATCTTTTTTTATGTCATCAAGTGATTTAGTACCTGAATTAGTTCTATTAACTATTTCTTCATTTAATTCTTTAATACTCAATCCTTTAAATAAATCAGATAATAGTTTATTTAATTCTTCCAATACTTCTTCTTCGAAATAATCATATGGAAAGAAATGAGCCTTACATCTACCTCTAATTGGGTCTCTAGCATATCTATTACAATTAATAGTCCAATAGTCATGATTCTTTCTATATATTACACCTAATCTATTTCCACACTCTTTGCAATAGATTAATCCTTCTAATAATCTAGTTGGTCTTTTAGTTCTTACATCAACTTTTCGGTTATTATTATCTCTTTTTTTATTAATTATTCTAAATGTTTCTTTATCTACTAATGGTTCATGAGTATTCTCTACTATTACCCATAAACTTTGATTAAGTGTTATTTTCTTTTTAGATTTATAACTAATATTAGTTTGAGTATGTTGTACCATATCACCAGTATACATTCTATTTTGTAATATCTTTTTAACTGAATGTATTGTCCATATATCTTTTTCTTTTACCCTTGAAGATATTGGTAAGTTCTTATAAGCACTCGGTGTTGGTGCTCCTAATTTAGTAAGGCGAGTTGCTATTTCAGATATACCTATATCATTTGCTCTCCATTCAAACATTTTCTTAACATAAGGTGCTATATTAGAGTCAATAATTAAATGTCCTTTATCTTCTGGATCTCTCATATACCCATAACACGGTTTACTTCCAATAAACTTACCATCTTTTCTTTTAGAATCTAATACATTTCTTATTTTCAATGAATTTTGTTTACTATAGTAGTCATTACAAGTAATAATAAATGTTGATGAATCATTACTTGCTTGATTTTTCATACTATCATAGTTTTCAACAATGGATATAAATCTTACTTTATTTTCAGGAAAATATGTTTCAATATAATAACCAGTCATTACATGATCTCGACCTAATCTAGATAAATCTTTTACTACTACAAGATTAATCTTTTTATTTTTTATATCTTCAATCATTCTAATAAATCCTGGTCTATCAAAGTTAGTTCCTGAATAACCATCATCTACATACTCATCTATTAAATTAAATCCATTTTTTAAACAATAGTCTCTTAATATTTCTTTTTGATTAGTAACACTTTCACTTTCTGACTCATATTTTTTATCTTTATCTTCTTGAGAAAGTCTAATATAAATACCTGCATTATAATTCATATTTGTTAAGTAACTATAATTCATTTTCTACCTCCTCATTTTATAGCACTTAACTTTCTTCGAGACAAGTGCATCATACCATAATAAATAAAAATAAACAAATCATTGAAATTATTTTTCCTCTTTGATTTGTTTTAATAAATAATTAATAATTAATTCTTTAAAAATCTCCTTTTTATCTTCATTCATACTTAAATTTATGTCTACAACAAAACTATTATGCACTTGAATCACCGCCCATTGTTTTTATTTACACAACAAAAAAATCCAAATAACTCTAATATTAATTGGATTTATATTAAACCTCTGGTATTTTATTACATTTTAACACAAAAAGTGTGGATAACAAGGTTTATTTTGTAGAAGTTTTGTGTGGATTTTGTGTAAAAAAATGACACCTTCATCTTATTCTGATAAAAAAAAATATTGATATAAATCGATGTTTTTAGGAGCTAGGGTGCATATAAAAAAGCGGTGCTATACCACTTATTTAATTTTAAAAACATATTCATTTCACTAAGAATGTGAAGTAGAAAATATAATATCTAATTTTTCTTTTATTTGATATTTACTAAATGGTTTAGCAATATAATCAACAAATCCTTCACTTAAATATTTTTCTTTAGCTCCTGCAACTGCATCAGCTGTTAGAGCTATTGTTGGAATATTGAAGTTTGGATTTTCTTTTAATTTGGCTATTGCTGTTTCACCACTCATATTAGGCATCATGATATCCATTAAGATTAAATCATATTCATTACCATTAACTATCTTTTGTAAGCATTCTTGTCCGTCATAACATTCTTCTATTTCAAAATTGAAATCTTGTAATGCCCTACGAGCAACTTTTATATTCAATTCATTATCATCAACTATTAATATCTTCTTATTATCAAAATTACTTGATGCACTATTAACAACAGTTTGTTCTACAACAGGTTTAGGTTGTGTCATAACAACTTCTTGTTTTGGCTGTTCTACAACTTGTTGTTGAATTGCTTGTCTAATTGGTGTAATATCTATTTTTACAGTTTGATTTGGATTAACCATTTGACTAATCTTTTGTGGAAGTTGTACAACAAACATGGATCCTTGTCCAAATTGTGATTGAACATTAATCTTACCACCCATCATTTCAACTAATGCTTTTGTTATTGCAAGTCCTAATCCTGTACCTTCTGTCGTGGTATTTCTTTCAACATCTAATCTTTCAAACTTAGTAAATAGTTTATTTATATTTTCTGCTTTAATACCTCTACCTGTATCTCTTACACTAATTATCAAATTACTTATATTATCCTTATTGATACACTTTACACTTAATTCTATTTCACCTTGATCAGTATATTTAATTGCGTTAGTAAGCAAATTATTAACTATTTCTTTGATGTGAGTTTTATCACCAATGAGTTCATAAGGAATATCAGGTGCTAGATTAATTTTAAAGTTAATATTTTTTTCTCCAATTCTTGTTGCGTCTATTCTAGCTAGTGATTCTATTTCTTCTCTAAAATTATATTTAACTTCTGTTATTTCCATTTTATTTGCTTCTATTTTATTAATATCAAGTATATTACCAACTATTTCTAATAATGTTTTAGATGCTTCTAATATGTAATTAGCATCTTCAACTATTTCAGGATCAGCAGTATTTTTACGACTTTGTATATCTTCTGAAAATCCTACTATTGCATTTAAAGGTGTTCTAATTTCATGACTCATGCTTGATAAAAAATCAGATTTAGCTCTATTTGCTCTTTCCGCTTGGTCTTTAGCAAGTTGCATTTGTCTTAACATTTTTAAATCCGGATTTTCAATTGTAAAAAACAATATATAATCAAGAAAAATTAAGGTAAAGGAAACAATCAATAAAGATGGATTAATTTTTTGTAATATTATATTTAATAGTAGTAAAAATACAATAACAAATATAGGGCTATACTTAAATTTAAATATTTTCCTATAATTACATGCAGAAACAAAAATCCACGAAATCATAAATATACCAAGGCATACTCTTAAGTATGACACGGCTTGCCCAAACGAATACATTTCAGTTCCATTTATATAGTATTCAATTTTTAATACCAAAAATAATATAAATGAAATTATGAAAAACACATTATGAATTATATTGCATATTTTAAATCTCTTTTCAAATTTTTCTATTTTATTATCATAATTATCTTCATTTTTTTCAGGTTTAAATAAATAGAATATATATTTTGAAAAATATGTAAACCATAGTAAAATAGAAACCAAATATACCCTAGAAAGAATAACTGTCATTATATTTTCTACACCTGCATTTAAGGTATATATTTGTAATAATAACTCACATAAAATACTTAATGCAGTAGAATACATTAATGATTTAAAATAATTATTTTCTTTTGATTCTATTCTTTGTTTTGAATTAAATATAACTATTATTAATATTGAAAAAAATAAACAAACACCAAGGTATAAATAATTCCACATATTATATCACCATTATAATTATAACATTAATTTTCCTTTTTTGTAAAAATTGTACAAAAAGAGGATAAACTTTTTTTATGCTTATCCTTTAACTACTTCTTTTTGTAAGTTTTCGTTTTTTTGATAAATATCATTTAATACCTCTATATATGAAATATCATATTTTTTGTCATTAATATATTTAATAAATCCTTCTTTATCTCTACTTTTGGGTTTAAGCGTTGTTGGATCTATTGGTAATGAATTTTCAAATTCTTTGTAACCATCAATAGTAATACTTTTTTTACTTAAATAATCATCTATGCTAAGTATTAATTCTTTACTATCTATTGACTTTTTGGATTCTTGTACAAAATACATATTTAATGATAAATTCCCATCTTGCAACTTTTTCTTTTCAATTATTATATCATGTAATCCAAAAAGGTCTCTTAAATCATTCGCAATATCAAATAAATATGTTTTTTGATCATTTATTGTCATACTATTTTTTAACCTTCCATAACAATAAATATTACCTTCATTATCTATCTCACATAAATCACCACTATGTATCCAACCATCTATTATAGTTGCAGCAGTTTCATTTGGTTTATTAAAATATCCTTCCATATTGGATGGTGCCTTAATCCATAATTCTCCTCTAACTCCAGTACCATAAGGTAATTCTTTTCCATTTTCATCAAATATTCCAACTGTATATCCTGGTAATGGAATACCAACACTAATTACCTGTTTCGTATTATCTGATTCCTTATAATTACCATTATATTTAGCAACTGATAATACACCAAATACTTCAGAGAAACCATAACCAACCATAAAATCTCGTTGTGCTCCACGCTCACGTACTACGGAATTTAAATTATTTAGGATATTATGAGTAGTTCCTGCTCCTCCCATTATCAAATAATCTTGCCATGATAAATCTTGAACTTTGCCAGTTTCTTTTTCTTTTTTTAATAAATCTTGAACAAATCTTTCCCATAAAGGTCCAGTCGAAATAGTTATATCTGGTTTATACTTCATAACTTGATCATACCATATAGACATATCAACTCGTGGATCAAATACTATTGTTCCACCTGTGAATGTTGGTAATAATTGTAAACAATTTATAGAAGTTGAAGCAGTAGGAGGAAAACAAGTTAGAGTTCTCTTTCCTTCTGTATAACCTGTTTCAGCATTTATTGTACATGCAAGCGATGCTAAGATTCCTTCATTAGTATCCATTATACCTTTAACAACACTACTCGTAGTTCCACTTGATGTAGTTATTGCTGCTATTCTATCTTTCTCAAAAGGTACTTTATATTCACCAGTATAATATTTAGCTATTGCTTTAGCTTTATCAGTTGATATAAATTTGTCAGTTTTAGGAATACCATTTTTATTTTTACTATCATCAATAAAACTTTTAAATTTAGCCATTTGCTTCAATGGAAACATCATACTATCGGCTGCTGATATCACAAATACATTCTTAAATCTACCTTGTCCATATACGTCCTTAACATTTTTCCATAATGAATCAAATACTACTGCAAATTTAGCCCCCTTAGTTTCTTCTTCTAATGCTTCTTTTGTTATAGCAAGTTTTTGATAATATGGTATTGCACCTATTGCATTGGCAGCAAAAAACATTGCAAATGCTTCAGGAGTTGCTGGTGTATATATAGGAATTAAATCTCCCTTTTCTATTCCAACACCTCTAAAAGCACGTGCCCACATTTCTACATAACTTGCAAACGTTTCTCTTGAAATATTTCTCCCAAAATATTCAATAAAATTTATATTAGAATATTTTTCAAGAAGAGATTCAGCAACTTCCCAAACCGTTTTATCATTTATATAGTTACTATTTCTTGTTTCATCATAATGTTCATATTGTTGCATCCAAGGTTTATCTATACTAGCTAATTGTGTTTTTTGTGTGTCCATATAACTACCTCCTAATATCAAACTACTTCCCCTTCATCTGGTTGTATATCATAACATAAAAAAGGGATTTAGTCAATTTTACACCTCAAAGTAGCTTTAAATTTATTGATATCATTAAGTTTAGATTATATCATATTTTGGTTATTTATTATACATATTTCTCGAAGAAAGTTAATTTACCACAAGAGCCTTCTCCACCTCCTGCATTTATGTGATTGGATATTAATAGTATGTTTTTATTTGGATTATCATTTACTATTTTGTTTATTCTATTTATTCTATCTGTTTTAGGAAGATATTCATCTGTTTCTCTTACTAGGATTGCTGGTATACTTAATTCTTTTAATCGATTAAAAATATATCTGGCTGATTCTAAATTTAAATTTTTTTCTTGTAATCCATTTCCTACTGCTCCACTATCTATTCCTCCATGGCCAGCGTCTACAATTATTAAATTATTATTCATGTAATCACCTATAATAATTTATGCAATAATTGATTTTGTTCTACAAAAAAACAATATAATTTCTCCTATCATTTTATTTTTTCATATTTATTTTCAAATTTATATAATATTTCTTTTAGGTCTTCTTCTAAGAATTCTATTGCTTTTTCTCTTATCTCGTTTGGTACTCCATAGAAAGTTCCAGCTATTCCTCCTGTGATTGCTGCTATTGTATCACTATCTCCTCCTATTGAAATAGCATTTCTAATAGCATCTTCAAAACTTGTTGACTCAAAAAAAGCTTCAAATGCTTGAGGAACACTTTCTTGACATGTAACATCAAAACGATATTTTTCTCTTATTTCATCTAGTGTAAAGTCTATTTTATAATAATTAGATTCTATATACTCTCTTATTTTTTCTTTACTCCAACCTGATTTTGCTAAAAATATAGCTACTGATACGGATTCCGCCCCTTTTATTCCCTCTTCATGGTTATGAGATATTTCTGTTACTTTTCTCGATAAGTCTTTTGCTTCTTCTATGTTTTTTGCAACTATTCCACATGAACTTACTCGCATTGCTGCTCCATTTCCAAAACTATTATATGGTTCATGTTTATCTGTTAAAATCCATTTATAAAATGTTTCTCCAAATCCACAACTAGGATATTTTCTCCCAATTTCAACCATGTTTTTTATAGTTATTTCTTTTAGGCTTTCAAAATTATCTTTACAGTCTAATAATGACTTAGCTACTGCTAATGTCATAACAGAGTCATCTGTAAAGCTACATTCAAATTTGTTAAATAAGTCAAATTCTTTACTTTTATGATTAAATATTTCAAATCTAGATCCCACTATATCTCCTATTATTGCTCCTATCATTTTATCCCTCCTATTGCTATTCTATTATGATAAAATAAAATATGCCACAATTCTGTGGATATTTTACTTTACTTTTTTTAGTTTTTATATTTACAAATATATACTGTAAACTATTTAAGATTCATTATAGTATTATTTTCTTTTCCAGCCCTAATATAAGTTATTTTTATATTATCATTTTTTTGATGTTTAAATAAGTAATAATTAAAATAAGCTTTGTTTTTTATTTCTATATTATCTATTTTCTTAATAATATCCCCTTTTTTTAGACCAGCTTTTTCTGATATTCCTTTTTCTTTTACATCTATGATTACTATTCCTTTAGTTATTTTTTTATCAATTATTATTTTACTTTTATCTATAATATTATCATCTATATTTACAATTGTTGCATCAATTGAAGGTCTTTCTATTTTTTCGTTTTTTTCTAGTTTTTCTATATACTTTTGGGCTATTTCTATGGGAGTTGCAAAACCCATCCCTTCAATATTACTATCAACTAATTTCATAGTGCATATTCCAATTACTTCTCCATTTATATTTACAAGGGGTCCTCCACTATTTCCTGGATTGATTGGTGCATCTATCTGTATAGCATCCATTATATAATCTTCTTTTGTCGTGGATAAGGAAGTAGAAACTAACCTATCTTTTCCTGAGATTATACCAGAGGTTACTGTCCCTCTATACTCATAGCCGGCTGGAGAACCTATTGTTATGATTGTGTCTCCTATATTTGATTCTTCACTTTTTCCAAATGTTGCTGCTAAAATAACTTTACTTTTATCTATTTTTAAAACAGCTAAGTCAAGATATTCATCTTTTCCTAATACTTTAGCAATTTCATATTCATTATTTGATAGTGTTACTTTTACTTCTTTTTCATTTGTAATAACATGTTCATTCGTTAATATATAAGCCTCTTTATTATCTACCTTATAGATAAATCCAGCTCCTGTTGAATTTGATGAGGTTTCGTCTACATTTTCTATTAAAACAACTGAATTGTATACTTTATCGATAGCTTCTTTTAAAGTGTTTTTTTCATATACTTTTGTATTATTATTACTATAATAGTTTTTTGTTATATCTTTTCTGAGAAAAGGAAAATAGCTTATATAGTACATTACCATTCCACCTATAAAGAAAGAAGAGATGATTAATATCATTTCTTTCCTTTTTTGTCTATTCATTATTAATGCTCTCTCTTTCTATATTAGCTAAGTCCTTCCAATTTTTTGGGAATCCCATTCTCTCTAGAACTTTATCTATTTTTATTGTATATAAATTATAATTTAATGTTTCTATAACATTATCTAATTCTAATGTCATGTTTTTAAACTCTTCATAAGAAAGAATTTGTTTCATAATAATTATTAAAGCAAATAAGTCATTTTTACCTTTAATATACTCATCATCTTTTTTATCTATTTTTAATAATTGATGATAAACTGTATCTTCAATACATTTTTGTGTTTTGTTTTCATATAAAATATCTTCATGAGCACATAGATTTCGATAATTGGCTAAAATTGGTAAATATACTGTTAATGTTTCTGAATCTAGTTCATAAAGTTTTGCAATATCATCTTTATCTTCATCCTTTAATATTTGGAACATTTCACTTACTATACCAAATGATAATACTTTTACTAAAATCCATAGTGGAATATATCCATAATTAGATACATAGTGTAAGGTTGCTGAATGTTGTGATCCATTTACTCTTATTTGCCTTTTCATTTTCTTTAATAAGTCATTTAACTGAGCTTGTTTATCTGGTCTTTTAGTAAAATTCTTTTGCTTTAGATAATCTCTTTCACGATATCCATACTTTTTTGATAATTGATAAGATATAATAGATTTTAAATTATTTTCAATAACTAATAAATATTTAAATATAACATTTCTAAATGAACGATCAAATAAAAATAAACTATACATTTCTTCAAATGTTGTTCCTTCTTTAAAATGTCTATCTTCATCTGATCTTAAAAATAAATGGCGATATCCATTCAAAAAGAAATAATTTTCGCGCAATAAAACCTTTTTAGCATAATTATCATCTCTTATAATCATTCCTTTGTGTTTTAATATTTCTAATTGTTCATTCAAGTTTTTAAAGTTCTTTTCTATCATATTCTCACCTATCATTCATTATATCATATTCTTCGTTAAAAAACTTTAAAACTTTTTATTAAACAGTATAATTTACAACTACTTTATTCAGTGTTAAAATATATTTAATTATTATTAGGAGGGAAAGATTATGCCATCAACAATTGTTCATTCTTATTTTGTGAAAGATGTACTAGATATATTGCCGGATAAAATAAGAACAAAACTTAATGCTGATAGATGTAGAATGTTTGGGCAGAGCGTTGATAGCTTTATGTTTTATAATCTTTTTTCTATTTTTCCAGGTAAAAAAATCAGAAAATTTCATGATACTTTTCATACACAGAAAACAAGAGATTTTTTTATAAATCTTTTAAATATAATATCATCTAATCATATAGATGATACAGATACTTATTCTTTTTTGGTTGGATTTATTTGTCATTATGTATTAGATTCAAATGCACATCCATATATTTTTTATAAGACTGGTGTTTTTCATAAAAATGAAAGAAGTACTTACAAGTACAATAATGTTCATGCTTTTATGGAAGCTTTTTTAGATATGGATATGATTGCAAGGAGAGAAAATGTTAATCCGTATCATTATAATTTTGACTCTTTCTGCTTCAATTGTAAAAAGTTTTCTGATGATTTAAGTTTTGTGATTGATTCAGTCTTTTTTGATACTTATCAAATTTCTAATATGAATAAAATATACTATAAGTCTTTAAAACAGATGAGGAGGGCATTATTATTATTTCGTAGAGATCCTTATGCAATTAAAAAAAATCTTTATAAATTAGTTGACACTTTTACCCCTAAACGCTGCTATCGTTTTGAAGCAATTAGTTATCATTATCCTTTAGATGATAAACATAATTTTTTAAATAGTAATCATTCATTATGGAGAAACCCCGTTGACTATAATATGATTAGTCATGATTCTTTTGTAGATATTTATTTAAAAGCTGTTAAACAAGCAAAGGTTTTTATATGTGCGAGCTTTGATTATTTGAATGGAAAGGAGATTGACTTAGAACAAGTTTTTTTGAATACTAGCTATTGTACAGGATTAAACTGTAATCTTGATAAAAAAATGAAATATTTTGAATACTAGTATAAAAATAATTTTTTTAGGCATACTATTTTTAGGTGATTATTGTGTTCTACAATTATGAAATTAAAAATGGTAGTCTTTTTTTATTCTTAACTATGAAATATGAATATTCTAATGAGTTTTCTATACATAATGATGTTGACCTAGCTAGAAGAACTAAAAATTTTATAAAAAATAATCATATTCCATATAGAGGAAATCATATATATTTGGTTGTTGATGGAGTCGTAGTTAAAAGTTTAAATTTAAATAATATTAATTATAATACTATTCCTTTATCAACTACTTATGATTGTGACTCTTTTATGATTAATATTAAACTTAAAAATGGAGCTATCTGTGAGATGACTCTTCGCGAGTATTTGCAAATAGTATTATGTTCCTTTTATAAATATGATTTAGAAGATGAAGTATTAAAATCTATCGGAGTATTATATAATACTTATGCCTATAAAATTATGAAAGAAAATAATTACATAGATGAAAATGATTACTTTGTCCGCTTTAATTATTTATCTTTTTATAAAGAAGAAATTCCATATTATGATAATTATTTATTAAAAATAAATTCTATTATTTCAAATATTAATTGTATTTATTTATCCTATCAAAATAACTATATTCTTCCTTTTTTACATTTTTCTAATTATGGAAAAACCTTAACAAATAATCATTACAAATATTTAGCAAGTGTTGATAGTATTTGGGATTTACTATCACCTAATCTTATTACCTATAAAGATTATACTTATAATCAGTTAGAAAAAATATTTAACACTTCTTTTAATAAAGATACACTATTTAAAATAACAACAAAAGATAATAGGCAGTTTATTTCTATTGATAATCATCTTTTTACCTTGGAAGAGGTGGAAAATAAATTATCCTTTTGTTCTTCTAAATACTATTTTTTATTTTATAATGATTTTTTAAGAGTTATCAATATTGGTAATGGTCATTTTTATGGACTTAGTTTATTTGGTTCTAATGAAATGGCAAAAAATGGAGTAAAATATTATAATATACTAAAATATTATTTCCCTAGAGTTAAGTTATTTCAATATAATAAAAAGCTTTCTTAATTAGAAAGCTTTTTTTAAATACTATTTTTTAATTCTTCTAATGCTTTATCTGCATCTTTATATAATTCTACAGTGGTATTCAGGAACTTACAGTATCCTTCTATAGTTGCTGCAAAATCTGTTAATTCATTTATATTTCTATTTTTTATTAAGTTTTCTATGATTTCAGCTTGCTGGTGTAGATCGTTTGCGATGGCAGAGATTTCATCATATTTTAGTTTATCAATCATTTCCTAAAACCTCCAAGCTAGTAGACTTATTATTGTTTTGGTTTTGGGGAGTTTTAAAAATATTAGCATTTGCTACAACAACACTTTTATACTCTTCTATACTTTCAATATAATTTAAGTTATCTTGATCATTCCACCCTGCTTTCATTTTGTTTAGGTAGTCAAAGACTTTGTTTATTGCTGTTACAAATTTATTATAATCTGACATATATCCTCCTATAATAATATGATTCTTGATCCATTTTTTAGGTCTGTTTCTCTTACAGTTTGGTTAACATCATATATTGTTCCATTATCTTTACTATAAAAATTAGAATCTTCTTTTATAATATAAGCATTATCAGACAATTCTAACAATGCTT
>Ga0256404_1002541_pt1 | contig 40097 bp, 29 predicted proteins | sample RumenRJG_01DNA_FD_185990 | JGI IMG/M metagenome (GOLD analysis project Ga0256404, IMG submission 185990) | Bovine rumen microbial communities from Lethbridge, Alberta, Canada - RJG_01 | ecosystem: Host-associated > Mammals > Digestive system > Stomach > Rumen | place: Canada: Alberta | collected...
ATCAGGGCGCAGTGTCACAGATACTCTTCGACGGCGGCTATGTCACGCTAAGCGGCAGTACGCCGACATACCATTACTACCTGCAGGACCACCTCGGCAATAACCGCGTAGTAGTCAAGCAGGACGGCACCATTGAGCAGGTGAACCATTACTATCCATTCGGAGGGCTCTTCGGTGAGAGCTCCAACGGTGACGTACAGCGTTTCAAGTACAACGGCAAGGAACTGGAGCGCATGCACGGCCTTGACTGGTACGACTACGGTGCCCGCCATCTGGATGCCGCCCTTGGCCGTTGGTCAACCATCGACCCGATGGCGGAGAAGTACTATCATTTGAGTCCGTATAACTATTGCGGGAATAATCCGATAAGGTTTATAGACCCGGATGGTAAGGCCGTCTATTTATATGCTACTACACTACCAGGAGCAAGTTGGACTCCTTTTGCAACACATACATTTTTAGTAGTTACTAATAACGATGGTAGTTTAAGAAATTATTATGCATATGGTTCAGAGAATGAAGGTTTAAAAGGTGTCTTTGGTGGAAGGCTTATGCGTCAGTATTATAGCCAAGATATCGATATTATATATGGAAATGATACTGAAAACGTAAAAAGAATTATTCCCATTGATCATCCGTCGAATATGTCTTCTGAGGAATTTGATCAAAATATTATAAATGTAGCTGAATCTTTTGGAAACAATCCCGATATTACTTATTGTATTATTCCTTTGAGTGATACCACAGGTAATTGTAATTCTTCTACCTCAACTATCCTTTTGAAAGCTGGAATCACAAAAGAAGGAATAGAAAGAATAAAGGAGAAAATACCAGGTATTTGTTGGGGGTTTAGTTCAGAAGAAAAACCATGGACATCGGAAGAACAGCAAAAAGTAATCAATAATTAATTAGAATTACATAAATAAGAATAGTTTTTAAACCTGACAAAATGAATTTGATATGAAATGGATATATAGTTTATTGCGCTGCTATGTGATATTTGTTGTTTGTGGAATGTTTTGTATATCTGCATATCATGCAATTAATTGCTGGTGCAATAATCTTGATGCATGGCATGAGCTTTTTTATACAGAAAGAGGATTTGGAATAGGTGTCTCTGTATTATTTATTTGTTTTATCATGGGGCCCATTAATGTTGTTTTTATAACATTTCTTCATTCAATAAAAATAAACAGATTTATACTTAATAACAACTGGAATATTTTGATAGAATCATTATTATATTTCTTTATTTATTGGCTGTTATTTCTGCGTTTGTACAATCCAAAAGAGATAGGAGGATGGTATTTAAGATGGGAGTTTCTCACATTATATCATTATATGTTATTATTTCTTCTTTTGAGTTTACACGGATGGTGCATGAGAAAGGGAATAAGTTCACGGGGATCCAGTGATCCTAATGACTCTTCACGATAAAACAGTAACGGTGCATTTATAAATAGGGATTTGTTTACAAACAATAAACTATTAGAAATGCTAAGAAATGTGCATTACTATAAAACAAGTTCTCAAGAAGAATGAAAAAATATATTTCTATATTTGCTATATACTCCATCTGTCTGTGTACCTTGACTTTTTATGTTGCAAATATGTTACATAAAGACAAAAAAAGTATAACGGATAAGTATTTATTTGTCGGTAATGACAGTATTGATGAGGGGTTTGAAAATGTCAGATCGCTTTATTCTAATGGAGAAGATCCATTTGGGGTTTAAAGCACAGGGGGGACAGACCCCATGTGAGCCGGTGACCTTCAAGCCGCTGCTCCTCCGTTTTTGATAAAATCATATCGAACTAAAGATAAATATTTAACTATCACAAAAATGAAAAAAACATTAATAGCACTGATATTTGCCGTAGCAACCTTGCACGGCTACGCCCAAAACACGGTAGGGACATTCGTGCCAAGGGCAAACGATGAAGTGACTTTACAGCAGACGGCCTACGTGGCAGCTGACGAAGGAGCGGAAGACACAGTATGGGACTTCAGACAGCTGGAGATTTCTGACAATGGGTACCCTGTCTGCTACACAGAGGAGGAAGCCTACGACGGGCTGACGGTAGGCACGGCGTTCAACACGCGCCATTACTATCAGGCCTCAACGGACTCGCTGCTGCTCCGTGGCTACGAAAACAGCCTGACGAAGGTGGAGTACGACCGGCCGGAGCTGCTGCTGCACCTGCCGCTGACGTACGGCGAAAGACAAGAGACGCTGTTCCACGGCACGGCCAGCTACTGCGAACGGCTGTTCCTCAGGCTCTTCGGCACGACGAGCGTTGAGGTGGATGCCACGGGCTCGATGCTCCTGCCGTCGGGCGACACGCTGCGCCATGTGTCACGCGTACACATCCAGAAGCTGAAGGCCGAACAGCAGTACCCGCAGCTGACCACCGGGCAGGAGCTGAAGGCATACGTGGATAGCCTGACCTTCACCGGGGACAGCATCCGCCAGAGGATGCAGGACGGGCGACAGCTCATGCAGACGGACACCTACCGATGGTATGCCGCAGGCTACCGCTATCCCATACTGGAGAGCGTGGCTTACGGTCCGCAAGGAGCTGAGCCCCTGCAGACTGTCACCCTCTACTGCCCGCCCGAGGAGCAGCGCACCCTCTACGACGAGGACAATGAGCTGTTGCGCCAGCTGCTGGCCGAGGCCGACCGCCACGCGGCAGGCGGCAGCAATGACGGCGAAGGCGGCAACGCCCCTTCACCCCTGTCACGCTGCGCCGTCGGCGTGAATGGCGGCACGGTGACCATCGACTACGACCTGACGCAGCCAGCCACCATCAGCGCCCTGGTGTGCAACACGCAGGGCATGCTCTTCCTACAGCAGTCGCAGGCCAGCGAAGCCGGCACGGGCCATCAGCTCACCCTCGACTGCCACGCCCTCCGTCGTGGCGAGTACATTCTCTACCTGAGCGTGAACGGACAGGTAACGAGCCAAAAAGTCAGCCTGTAAGGGGAAAATGTTAGTGATGCATAGAGGCATTAACCGTCAGGACATCTTCGAGGATGATGAAGGCTACATGCAAATTTTCTATATTTCCACAACACCTACCTCAAAATACCTGAAAGGCCGATGTACACTGGGTTTCAGATGAGGTAGGTGTTGCCGTAACACCTACCTGACACCTACCTAAGACCTACCTCAACACCTACCTACGAAATTAAGGACAAAAAATGGTAGTCACCATTGTCTGAGAGAAATGCCGCTTCTCTCCAAGAGAAGTGGCACTTCTCCTTACTCAAAGTGCCACTTTGCCGTACTAAAAGTGCCGTTTTCACTACCTAAACGCGCCACTTGGCCAGCCAAATGCGCCACTTTCGCTGTCTAACCATGCTATTTACGAGCCAATTTGTTACCTCATAAGGTAGGTGTTGAGGTAGGTGTCAGGTAGGTCATAGGTAGGTGATAGGGCAACACCTACCTCATCTGAAACGCTGTCTATATCGGCCTTTCAGCTATTTAGAGGTAGGTGTTGGGGGGTAACGATAAATTGGTGAAATATTAGACGCCCCATTTCTTGTCTATATCAAGAATATTCATTAAATTTGCCTCCAAATATGAAGCTTATGCCGAAAACTGCCTGTGATATTTGGCAACTGGGGCATAGCTGGATAGCGGCGATTCCATGCACGGGCATGATGGGCACAGCAGTTACGAAGGACGGTGAGACTGCGCATCCAACTTTCAAGATAGGTGTATTGTGGCAAACCAACGCTCTTTGCCACTTGTTTCTTCACCTCCACATCTTTCATATTGGCATACCCTTATAAATGACGAAGTCCCGCCGTGGTACGCATTGTTAGGAGGCGTGGCGGGAACTGTTGGTGCAAAGGTACGACTTTTATTTGGAACAACCAAACTTTTTTGAAGAAAAAAGTGGTGAGCACCAGCTTTATAATGCTTTATAATGCGTAACTTTGCATCCGAATTAATGTCTCTTGTTGCTCCATGGGGTGGAGCGGATTGCTCCACCCCATGGAACTAATAGTTCCAACCCCCAGCGGACTCGCCATGTTTTCAACGCGTAGGTCGGTAACCGTCACTTCTGCCGAAACAGCCAGAGCCACAAGGGAGAGTAACAGTAATAAGAATCGCAGATGGGGGACGGCACCTTTTCCTTTATTTGATTTCAAAGAGATTTAAGAATCCGGTCATCATGAACACCTTGCGGATTTCTTCGTTGATGTTTCTGACGATGACCTTGCCGCCTTTGGCTGCGGTCTCCTTGCGGATGGTGAGGAAGAGACGTAGTCCGGAACTGCTGATGTATTCCAGGTTCGTACAGTCGAGGGTGATTTCCTTGTCGGCTGCTTCTAATAGGGGTGTAATCTCCTGCTGAGCCTTGGCTGCAGCGGGTGTGTCGAGGCGTCCGCTGACCATGGCCAACATGCCTGTAGGTTGTTCTTGAATGTCAAAAATCATAACTTTTTATGTATTTACTTGTTTTTTATTCTTTGTTTGGAGCGAGTAACTTGCAAAGGGTCAGGATATTCCTGTGGTTTGCATATTCGTAGTTAACGGAATCCATGATTTGCCTGACCAGATGGATTCCCAGTCCGCCAATGGGGCGGTCTTCGGCTGAGAGTGTGGTATCTACTTCGCCCTTGGCTGTAGGGTCGAACGGCTTACCGGAGTCAGCGATGACGAATTGTATCCGTCTCTCGTTGGCTACGACAGTAATGCTGACTTCGCCGGATGTTCCTACAGGATAGGCGTAGTTCATGACATTGACAACGGCTTCCTCCAGGGCCAGGTTCAGGCTCATCGTGACAGACATGTCAATGCCCAAATCCTCGCAGATGTTGTCGATGAACTCACTCAGCCGGGGAATAGTGTTAATGTCGTTTGGGAGCGTCAGAGTACGCTTCAGCGTGTCCTCGGCATCGCCAACGAACTGATGCTCTTTCTCTGTCATGTGGCAGGTGATTTCCTGGGGTTGAAAAAGCAGTAGGGATGGGGACGCCTGGTTCCATCCCTACTGCTGACAGGGTGTCGTATTACTTAATCAGTGCCTGACGGGCGGTGTTAATCTTGTCCTTAGCGGTGCTTAGCTGTTCTTTCAGTTCGGTAACGGTGGTAGCGTTGAGCACTTCGAGCGGAGCCAGTGCGGTGGCAATGCCCTTCACTTCAGGATCGTACTCTGACAGACGGTTGATGGCGTCGAGGATGAGCACGATGCGGTAAGTAACGTTAGAGGCTGCCTCGTCGTTGAATATGCTGAGGAACTTGTCGGAGTTCTGGTTGGTTATGTAGAGCTGCTCAACGAGGGCTGCTGATGCCATCTGCCAGAAGTAGTTGATGCGACCGTTCTTCTCCATCTCGTTGTAGAGTGTACTGGTTGTCTCGAAGAGCGTGTTGGTATTCTCGACAGCCTTGAACGACGGGTCGTTGATGTCAGCAGCGAGCTTGGCAATGGCTTTGTCGTAGTCCTCTACGGGCAGGTCATACAGGGCGGCAATCTTCCTGTCAACTGACAGTATGCTCAGGGTGCGATATTTCTCGGCCAGTGTGGTGGCTTCGTCAGCTACGCTGGCGTTCAGCAGATACTCGGGCTTCACCTGCTTCTCTTCCTTGGTGAGCGTCAGACCGCCGTTGCCTTCCTGTACGAAGGGCAGCTGTGGCAGCTTGCCGATTTCGGCTGCAATGCTGTCGAACTGCACCTTGATGGCGGCTTCAATCTGCTGCTGTTCAAAACTAACCGTTGAGTCTGCCTCGTTGGCAGCGGTCTCTGTCTTCTTGCCCCCGCAAGCTGCGAAGGTGATAGCTAAGAATGCGATAGCTAAAACTGTTAATTTCTTCATTGTGTTTAAAAATTTAAAGTTATTAATAATGTTGATATCTATTGTTTCTTTGTCTTACTGCTGTTCCTTGCGTATGTAGCGGCCGGGGCAGTCAGTGAGTAGCAGCAGGGTGAGCACGATGCCCATGAGGAGCAGGACGGCAATGTTGAACCACAGGGTCTTCACATGCCAGGAACCGATTATCTTCTCGGAGCTATAGAAAGGTGCGCGTCCGATGCGGCTTTGCGGCTGTAGGTAGATGATGGCCATACGGGGTACGAGGTGGCGGTCCACTACTTCGACCGTGTTGGTCTGGTCGGCACCAACGACGCAGTCTTCGAGCTTGGTATTATAGTTGTCGCGCTTGAGCTGTAGTAGGGCGTCTTTTCCGTGTTCGCGGACGTAGGCAGCCACTTGAGCGTCTTTCTTGAGGGTTATGCGGTTGCCGCGTTCCGACAACAGGCGCTCGGCTTCATTCATATAGGCTTTTAGCGATGCGTAGTCATAGTCGCCGCTGTAGGGCTGCATGGCGCAATAGTCGGTGATGGTGGGCAGGTTGGTCTTGATGATTTCCAGGTGTTCGGGGTTGGCTTTGCCGTCGCGGTCTTGCTCGGTGCGTAGCGTCTCCAGTTGTGACTGCAGTTCGTAGAGGAAACCTAAGTTGTAGTATTGTGTCTCCTGGGCTTCCTTGTCGGCCTGGAAGAAGGGCGCTTCGTAGGCATTGTCGGTGAAGGAGGTGACGGCGAGCGCCTCGTAGGCCCATCGCGAGGGGATAAGGTCGCCAATGAGTGGCACGTTACCCGTGGTGCTCTTGGGGTTGAGGTCGTTAAAACTGACAACGAGTCCGCAGAGCAGGATTTGCGGGATGAGCAGAATGGGGATGCTGATGTAGATGGCGACGACGGAGCTGAGGCACTGTGAGAGCAGCAGTCCGGTGAGGCTGGCCACGAGGGCGGTGACGAAAAGGATGACCCACCAGGTCATAAACAGCCCGTGGAGGCCCATGATGGTGTTGCCAATGAGGATGAAGAGCAGCGTTTGCACAAGTGACACGGCTGCCATATAGACAATTTTCGACCAGATGTAGCTCTTGTAGGAGAGGTTGAGAAAGTGCTCGCGCTTGAGCAGTGAGCGGTCGCGTATGATCTCCTCGGCTGAGCCGCTCATGCCGGTGAAGGTGGCCACGATGATGGCCATGAAGAAGTAGCTGACGAGGTTCTTGTTGTCCATTAGTGTATATCCTTCTGGCGGGGCGTAGCGGGTGAGCAGTGCGCAGATGACGGCGAGCAGCGGCGCTACGAGTAGTGTGATGGAGAGATACTGCAGGTTGGTGGCTTTTGTCTTGATATTGCGCTCGAGGAAGATGCCGAATTGCTTCAGGGCGTTGGGGCGCTTCTGTGCGGTGGCCGGTATGGCAGTGCGCTCTGTCTCAGGTTGTTGCGGACGGTTCTTAAGGTAGAGTTCGTGCCAGTCCTGAGGGCTCATCTTGCGCTCGTCGGTGGGCTCACCGAGGTTGTTGAGAGCTTTCTCGTCGATGATGTTGAGTACGATTTCCGGGTTGACGTTGCCGCAGGTGGGACATGCGCTGGTCTCAGCGTCAGCATAGTTGGCAGCTTCCTTGAAGTAGGTGATGGCATCGATGGGGTTACCGTCGAACACGGGGTATCCGCCACGGTCGAGCAGCCATAGGCGGTCGAAGAGCTTATATACGTCGCTGGAAGGCTGATGGATGTTGACAACGATGAGTTTCCCCTTCAGGGTCTGCTCTTTCAGCAGGTTGATGACTTTCTCGGTGTCGGCCGACGAGAGTCCCGACGTGGGTTCGTCAAGGAAGAGCACGGCGGGCTCGCGAATGAGTTCGAGCGCGATGTTGAGGCGCTTGCGCTGTCCGCCGGAGATGTATTTATTTATAGGTGAGCCTACTTTGAGGTCTTTGGTGGCATCGAGTCCGAGATCTTTGAGGGTTTTCATGACGCGTCGGTCGAGTTCTTCGGGTGTCATGCCCTCGAAGCATAGGCGTGCGTTGTACCACAGGTTCTGATAGACGGTGAGCTCTTCGATGAGGAGGTCGTCCTGCGGCACGTATCCGATAAGTGCCTTTGCCGCTGGCTCCGTGATGTCGTGTCCGTTGATGGTGATGGCACCTTGCTGGGGATGCAGAGTACCGTTGAGCAAAGAGAGAAGAGTTGTTTTGCCGGTTCCGGAACCTCCCATGATGGCCAGCAACTCGCCGCTGTGCAGGGTGAAGCTGAAGTTGTGCATGCCGTTATCACTGTTTGGGAAGCGGAAGTTGATGTCGCGTCCGGCGAAGCTGACGGTCTGCTGTTGCTGGATGCTGTCTTGGGCGGCATCTTGTGTGTGGGCGGCAATGACGGTGGAGTAGTAGAGGGGCTGTCCGCTGGGGCCTTTGAGCACGCTGCTCTGGAGCCACACCTGGTTGGTGCCTGACAGCACGGGGACATCGTTGAGTTTGACAGTGTCAGAGCCGGTATAGGTAAAGAGCAGCAGTCCGGTAGTGGGGTCGAGCAGGGTCTTCAGAGCACCGTCCTGCCCGTCGATGGCGTGCAGCTTGACGTGCTCAGTCGGCTTGCCTTCAACGAAGTCTTTGTACGTGGCAAGCTGCTCGGGGGTAATGTCGAAGTGGCGGGCCATAGTGTCGAATATACTTTCGGCATGGGTCCTGTTGCTTCCGCAGAACTCGAGCAGGCGGAGCAGCAACATGGCGCCCTCGCTATGGCGGATGCGACCGTGCAGTCCACTACAGATGGAACTGACGGTGGCATCGGTGTCCAACTCATCGGTCATCTCGTATGCGGTGCGCATATCGCTGTAGAGTTCGAGGTATTGCTCAGTATTGCGGATGCCGAAGTGATGGCGCAGATAACTGACAAGCATTTCGATGGCACGCTGCTGGTCAACCTGTTCTACCTTTCCGAACAGGGCGAATAGGCTTATGAAGCTTGAAAGTATGATGTCTGTCATTTATTTTCTTTCTCAACTCTTTGCATTAATAATGTGTGCAAAATTATGAAAATTTGGTAGATTATAGTCTATAGTGGGGGTTAAATAACGTTAAACGTCTTTTGTATCACAATTTTTTTGTAACTTTGCAACTCTTAATTATATAGTAAGAAATTTTGTTAGAGTTCAAATGATAGTTCTTAATCCACACGGGGAATCACTGATGGAACAGTTCCGTCAGCGGTTGCCCAAGTTGCAGTCCTTGTCCGAAGAAGTCTTGAACCTTATCAAGGCAGCTTTGGCAGAGCAGGCCATTGAACTGAACTCCATAGAGTATCGCATTAAGGGCGAAGAATCCTTAAGGGGTAAGTTGGAGCGTAAGGGGAATAAATACAAGAGTATTGACGACGTGACAGACCTGTTGGGTCTGCGCATTGTAACATTCTACACCGACGATGTTGATAAGGTGGCCGTGGTGATAAAGTCACTCTTCGACATTGACTGGAAAAATTCTGAGGATAAGCGTAAACTGCACGAGCTGAACAGCTTCGGCTACAACTCGCTGCACTACATTTGCCGGCTGAAGGAAGGCAGCATGCCCTTTGAAGTGCAGATACGCACCGCCTTGCAGCATGTGTGGTCAGCCATTGAGCACGACATCGGCTACAAGGGGCCTGTCAAGTTGCCCGCTGAGTTCCAGCGGCAGTTCAGCAGGCTGGCGGGAATGCTGGAGCTGGCTGACGACGAGTTCAGCCGCCTGCGTACGGTGATGGCGTCCTACCGCCGAAGCGTGCAGACACTGGTGGCCTCGGGCAAGCTCAGCGAGGTGTCGTTATCTACCGATTCGTTCCGAAGCTATCTTGAACTGCGCCCCTTCGACCGTCTGAACAGGCGAATAGCGGCAGTCAATCAGGCAGAGATCTTCCCTTCGTCGCTCATGCCCTTCCTGCCTATTCTGATGAGATTCAAATTGCAGACGCTTGAAGACGTGCAGCGGTTCATTAACGATAATTCGGATGATGCCTACCAGTTAGCGTTGTCGCAGCTGGCAATGACCGACCTTGACATTATGTCAGAGACAGTTGGCCTGCAAAACCTCTGTCTCGTCTTTATGTTGAAACAAGGCGGTGGCATTGCAGGCCTGAAGTATATCTTTGATACGATAAACGGTGAACAAGAAAGAAACCATGCCCTTGCTGAAAGCTTGTTGAGAAGGGCACGGAATCTGTCGTTCATGCAGGCAGTTATTGGTGGCGAAGAAGCTTAAGCTCAGCGTTTGGCTTCAGCACATTATTAACAGGCTCGGTGTATTCGCCGAGCTTTATTTGTGCGGTCAGCGCAATGTCGCGGCTTGAGTTTCCTACCGCAAATGTGTAGTCGCCAGCCTCTGTCAGCCAGCGGCTGCCGGCTTCGTCGAACGAGGCAAGCAGGCGTACGGGAATCTGAATGGTCAGCGTCTGACTCTCACCGGGTTTCAGCTCGCGTGTCTTGGCAAAGCCTTTCAGCTCCTGTGCAGGCTTCTCCAGCTGGCCCTTCGGTGCACGTACATAGACCTGTGCCACCTCCTTGCCGCTTACGCTACCCGTGTTCTTAACCGTAACCTGTACCTCCACGTTCTCGGCATTTGCCTTCTTAACCTTCAAACCGCTGAAGGCAAAAGTGGTGTAGCTCAGGCCGAAGCCGAAGGGGTAAGCCACTTCCTTCTGGAACGTGTCAAAGTAGCGGTAGCCCACGTAGATGTCCTCATCGTGGTTGGTGAAGTCGTGGTTAGGCACTCCTGCTCCGTATGTCCTCAGAGTCTCGTAGGTGTAGAGGTCCATGGTGCCAGGATAGTTGGCTGTCGATGCATGGTCGGTGGCAGCAATGGGCCATGTCATCGTGAGCTTACCACTGGGGTTCACCTTGCCGGTCAGCAGGTCGGCAATGCTGTTACCACCCTCCATGCCAGGCTGCCAAGCGCAGATAATGGCATCAGGATAGTCTCTCCACGAGACAGTCTCAATGACAGAGCCCGAGTTAATGATGACAATGACGGGCTTGCCTGCTGCGTGGAAGGCGTTGCAGGTGTTGAGAACGAGCTGGTGCTCGTCGGGCGTGAGGCAGAACTCAGTGTCAATGTCGCGGTCAACACCCTCGCCGGCCTGACGGCCAATGGTGATGATGGCAGCATCAGCCGTCTTTACCTCGTTATTGATGCAAATGTTGTTGATGCTGATTTCAGGATATTTCTGCTGACCCATTACCTCGCTCTGGAACCACTTGGCAGGGTGACGCTCGGCCTGGAACTTCGCACGGGCAAATGCAATGTACTTGCGATAGATGTCGGTCAGGGTTTCTGACGAACTGATGCCAGCATTCTTCAGACCTTCCAGCATATCGACGATGTAAGGCGGATGAACGCAGCCAGAACCGGTACCGCCAGAGAAGAAGTCGTAAGAGTTCTCACCGAAGAGGGCAACGGTCTTGATTTGCTGGGTGTTCCAAGGCAGTGTGCCGTTGTTCTTCAGTAGCACGATGCCCTCGTTGGCACTCTGGCGGGTAATGGCAGCGTGAGCCTTGAAGTCAGGCTTGTTCGTTGCGGGATACTTGAAGAAGCTGGGTGTCTTAACGATATATTCCAGCATGCGGCGCACGTTACGGTCAACATCGGCAATGCTGAGGGTGCCGTTCTTCACACCAGCTATAATCTCGTCAATCTGTGCCTGCTGTCCTGGTTCCATGAGGTCGTTGCCGGCATGTACCTCGCTGACGGTGGTCAGTCCGTTGCGAATGCCACACCAGTCGGTCATGACGATGCCTTTGTAGCCCCAGTCGTCACGCAGAATGCTGGTGAGCAGGTCGTGGTTGCCCATAGAGAACAGACCGTTGACCTGATTATAGGAGGCCATGATGGTCCAGGGGTTGCTCTCGCGAACAGCAATCTCGAAGCCACGCAGGTATAGTTCGCGTGCGGCACGCTGGCTCAGACGCTCATCTACGCCGGTACGGTTGGTCTCCTGTGAGTTGACGGCGAAGTGCTTGGCACTGACACCGGCTCCCTGACTCTGCACGCCGTTGATGTAGGCAGCGGCAATCCATCCGGTAAGCAGCGGGTCCTCGCTGTAATATTCGAAGTTACGTCCGCAGAGCGGGTTACGGTGCAGGTTCATGCCCGGACCGAGAATGACGTCGCAGCGGTACTCCTTGGTCTCGTTACCTATAGCCTTACCTACTTCACCCACCAGTTGGGTGTTCCAGGTAGAGGCTAAGCACGTGCCGATGGGGAAGGCCGTGGCATAGAATGTCTGGTCTGTACCCTCGCGGGTCGGGTTGATGCGTACGCCGGCAGGGCCGTCGGTCAGCACGGTGGCAGGTATGCCCAGTCGGGGAATGGCAGCAGTTGTTCCGGCAGCACCGGCCACGAGGTCTGCCTCGCCGCCTACTACGGCACCTGTGCTAAAGAAGTTGTTGGCTCCTCCGACGAGCAGTTTTGCTTTCTCTTCAAGTGTCATGGCCTTCAGCACCTCATCGATGTTGTCAGCTCTCAGTTGGGGTTGTGCATTCATAGTGGTTACAGTTAGGCTTGCTACGAAGCCGAGTAATAACAGTTTCTTTTTCATAGTGTTTTTATTTAAATAGTTTCGGGGCAAATTGGTTCAGGTAGATGCGCCAGTTCTTCCAGATGTGGCCGCCGTCGGTCTCTAAGTATTCGTACTTGTAGCCCTTCTGGTCGAGTCGTTGGCGGTAGTCAACGTTGTCCTTGTAGAGGAAGTCGGTCTTGCCGATGGCTATATAATATAAATAAGGTGCAGGGCTGAACTGTGCGGCCAGCTTCTGGTCGAGGTTCTCGTAGATGTGTCCGTTCTCTCCCTGTGCCATGCGGTTAACGGCAGCCGAGAAGAGTCCCACGTAACCGAAGAGCTGCGGGTTGTTGGCCGAGATGTAGAGTGAGTGGAAACCGCCCATAGACAGTCCGGCAATGGCGCGGTGCTGCTTGTCGGGGAGTGTGCGGTAGTGGGCATCCACCCACTGCACGAGGTCGGGGAAGGCCACCTCGATGCTGCCCTCCATAGTTTTGGCATTCCTGAACGATGGTTTGTACATGGAATCCTCATATTCGCCGGGCATAGCCTTCTGTCCGCCGTTGCCGTTAGGCATGACGACAATCATCGGCTCTGCCTTGCCTTGTGCAATGAGGTTGTCCAGGATGTGCTGTGCGCGTCCCAGTTCGGTCCAGGCGTTCTCGTCGCCCCCGGCACCGTGCAGCAGGTAGAGCACGGGATAGCGTCGGGTGGGGTTGTCCTCATAGCCAGCCGGGGTATAGACCGTCATGCGGCGCTCCTCCATGCCGAGCTTGGGTGCGGGGTACCACACCTTGGCCAGTGTTCCGTGTTTGACGTTGTGTACCAGGTAGTTGGTGCATTCACCATCTACCAGCAGGTAATTCGTGTAAGTGGCAATGTCGCGCAGCTGATACACGTTGTTAGGGTCGAGCATGCGTACACCGTCAACGTAGAAGCTGTAAGTGTGCATCTCGCTGGGCAGCGGCTCCGAGGTGTAGGTCCATACGCCGTCGGCTCCCTTCGTTAAGGTGACGCGGCCCGTCTGTTCCATCTCGCCAAAGGGTGTCTGCACTTTCATCGGGGGCAGGAACGAAGCCTCCAGCTCTACTTTCTGTGCGTTGGGTGCAGCCATGCGGAAAGTAGCCTGCCGGGTCTGTGCGTTAAGCTCCGGTGAAGTAATGTCGCCTGTGTTTAGGGCAATGGTTTCCTGGGCATGTATCATGCCGGCTCCCATAGCGAGGAGCATGAAGATAAGTAATTTTTTCATAGGTCTTAATTATTAATTACGATGATTATAATGTAAAAGTTTCAGGTTCATTTTCTTGTTCAGGCGGCTCTTAGTGGAGCGCAGGGCCTGCTCCGTACAGCAGAAGAGGTCAATCTTCTCGTCGTCGATGATGTTGTAGTGCTCCATGATGCAGAAGAAGGTCTCTTTGGGTGTCAGCTGTATGTCGGGATTGTCCAGTATGGCAGCCAGCTGGCTGTTGGTCATCCACAGGGCACTCACCACGGCCTGTTGCTCGTTACGTCCGTACTGGCTGATGTTCTGCTTGTTAATGATGGCATCCAGCACGTCGAGTCCTAACTTCACGTTCTTGATCTGCAGGTACATCTCGTCTTCGGCAAAGGCACCAGTCAGTTTCTTCTTCATCTGCTCAATCTCCTCCATGCGGTCGCTGAGGGCCATTTTCAGGTCTTCAATGTGGGTGTTACGCATGGCCAGCAGCTGGTTCATGTCGGCCCGCACGTCGCTGATGCGTTGCTGGAACTCGCGGTGGTGCACCTGCTGCCTGCGGAAGTAGATGTAGATGATGCTGCCCATGAACAGCAACATGAAGATGATGAGCAGACTGAGCTTGAAGTTACGCTGCACGTCACGCCAGGCGTGCCACTGATAGTCGAACTGGTCCTGCAGGCGCGTAATGTCAAGGGCGGCGCGTTGCTGGGCTATGGAGTCGCTCATCTGGCGCAGCAGCTTCTGGGTTTCGAGTGCTGCCTTGTAGTCACCCCGGCTCTCCTGCAGCTCACTTTCGGTCATCAAGCGGTTGTAGCGCAGTGTCAGGTTCTCGGTCCTCGGAATCATCGACATCAGTATCTGGGCCTGGTGCTCGTCACCCTTGTGCAGCATGATGCGGCTCAGCACGCTCAGCGCATTGCCCATGCTGGCAGAGTCCTCGGCCAGCATGGCTGCCTTGTAGGCAGTCTTCTCGGCCTGTTGCAGACTGTCGTCGAGCATGAAGTAGTAGGCGCGGTTGCAGAGCAGCGTTGACTGCTGGTTCTGCTCCAGGCTGTCGTATCGGTTGATGGTCTGTTCGTTCAGGCGGTTTCCCTCTTCTGTCCTTCCCATGTTGTTCAGGGTGGTAATCTGGTGAATGATGGCATTCACGATGTAGTGCTGGTTGCGGGTTGCCTCGGCATACTCCTTGGTCTTCTGTTCGTAGTCCAGGGCCATTTCGTGGGCACCGGCCTGCTCGTTAAGCCATCCTATGTAGAGGCAGACGCGATAGCAGAGGGAATCGTTTTTCATGATGGGGAACAGCTTTTCAGCCGTCTTCAGCTGAATCATGGCTTGTTCGTATCGTTGGTGGTCTATGTACTCAATAGCACTGTCAAGCCTAAGATGTGCTTCCCATTCAGCGCTTTCGGCAGTGGTAACGCGTTTCTCAGGTGTGCAGGCAATCATTGCCAATAACAAACTTGACGTTAGTAATATTAATAGTTTTCTCATTTCGTGTACAAAGATACGAATAAGTGAGGAAAGTACAAAAGGAAAAAAAGATTTTTTTTGCTTTTTTACTTTCGAACGGCCGGTTTCCCGCCCCTCCCGTTGTGTCAATGTCCCTCCACGGCCGTAAACTATGCCTTTGGCTTTCAGCCCTTTAGTCGTTGCACGCTGTGTCAATGTGCCGGGGGGTATTGCAAAACCCAATGTTTGTACGTATCTTTGCACCGACGTAAGTGCTAAGACGTTTATCTGCAAAAACCGCCCACACGGCTGATGGTATTGGCATGACATCGGCCCGTGGGTGGCTTTTTTGTGAATAATTGATAATGGATATAGATTAATTGATAATTATTGTTTACCTTTGCACACCGAAATAAATGTCAAACAATATAATTGTCAAATAGTAAATTAAAAAGATGGCTAAGAAAGCATTACTCATGATTCTCGACGGATGGGGAATCGGAAAACATGGAAAAGGCGACGTGATCTATAACACGCCGACACCGTATCTGGACTATTTAAACGCAGTGAGCGCACACGCTCAGTTGGCTGCCTCGGGTGAGGACGTGGGCCTGCCCGACGGTCAGATGGGTAACTCTGAGGTGGGACACCTCAACATCGGCGCAGGCCGCGTGGTCTATCAGGACCTCGTGAAGATTAACCGCGCCTGCAAGGACAACAGCATCGTGGAGAACCCGCAGGTGAAGGCTGCCTACACCTACGCCAAGGAGAACGGCAAGAAGCTGCACCTGATGGGACTGACCTCTGACGGCGGCGTACACTCCAGCCTCGACCACCTGTTCAAGCTCATCGAGGTGGGCAAGCAGTACGGCCTGAAGAACCAGACCTTCGTACACTGTTTCATGGACGGTCGTGACACCGACCCGCACTCTGGCAAGGGATTTATTGAGCAGGTGCAGGCCGAGTGTGAGAAGAACGACGCTGCCATTGCCAGCATCGTGGGCCGCTTCTACGCGATGGACCGCGACAAGCGCTGGGAGCGCGTGAAGGAAGGCTACGACCTCATTGTGAAGGGTATCGGCAAACAGGCTACCGACATGGTGCAGGCCATGCAGGAAAGCTACGACGAAGGCGTGACCGACGAGTTTATCAAGCCCATCCACAACAGCACCGTCAACGGACTTATTGAGGAGGGCGACGTCGTCATCTTCATCAACTTCCGTAACGACCGCGCCAAGGAACTGACCATTGCGCTGACCCAGGAAGATCTGACCGAGCAGGGCATGAAGACCATTCCCAACCTGCAGTACTACTGCATGACGCCGTACGACGCCAAGTTCACGGGCGTGCACATCCTCTTCCCCAAGGAGAACGTGGAGGACACGCTGGGCGAATACCTCTCGAAGCTGGGCAAGAAGCAGCTGCACACCGCCGAGACTGAGAAGTATGCACACGTTACATTCTTCTTCAACGGAGGACGCGAGCAGCCCTTCGAGGGTGAGGACCGCATCCTGGTGCCCTCGCCGAAGGTGGCTACCTACGACTTGAAGCCCGAGATGTCGGCCTACGAGGTGAAGGACAAGCTCGTTGCCGCCATCAATGAGAACAAGTACGACTTCATCGTTGTCAACTTTGCCAACGGCGACATGGTGGGTCACACGGGTGTCTATAACGCCATTGCCAAGGCCGTATGGGCCGTTGACCACTGCGTACACGATGTCATCGAGGCTGCCAAGGCCAACGACTACGAGGCCATCATCATTGCCGACCACGGTAATGCTGACAATGCCATTAACCCCGACGGCACGCCGAACACGGCTCACTCGCTGAACCCCGTGCCCTTCATCTACGTGACCAACAACAACAGCGCAACGGTGAAGGACGGCCGTCTGGCCGACGTGGCTCCCAGCATTCTGCACATCATGGGGCTTGAGCAACCTGCCGACATGACGGGCGAGTGCCTTATCAGTGACAACTGTTAGGGTAAAGACATTCAACGCGCAACGTTTTTTGCCCCTCTTGCCTTATGGCGGGAGGGGCAAAATGATGTCAAAGGGTAAAGGTCAAAGGTCTAAAGTCAAAGGACAACGCTCCACGCTCCACGCTCCACATGCTGTATGATTAAGGGGGAAAGGGCGAGATAGCAGGATAAAGAGGGCGACTTTAGAAGGTAAAGTGGCCGAGTTCGCGGTACAAAGGTGCCGAGTTGAGGGGGTAAAGGTGCCGACTTCGCGGTGCAAAGGTGCCGAGTCGTGAAACTGCAGCGGGCGGTACAATCAATTGCACCGCCCGCTGCACTTAATTGCACCGCCCGCTCAAGTTGAGTTGACCGCCCGCTCAACTCCTTTTTTTCTTCTCGGGTGTTGTCGTCTTTCCTTTCTGCAAAGTTACAACATTTTTAGGGCAAATGCAAGCTTTCTGGCATTTTTTTCTGTTTTTTCTTGCTTTATAATGATATTATCATTAACTTTGCAATAGATTGAAAAATGATAGAACCAATGAACGTACAAATAGAACCCACGTGGAAAGAGCAATTGCAAGGGGAATTTAGCAAGCCTTACTTCGAGCGGCTGACGCAAGTGGTCAGGCAGGAGTATCAGCAGACGACGTGCTACCCCCCGGGACGGCTGATATTCAACGCCTTCAACCTGTGTCCGTTTGACCGCGTAAAGGTGGTCATCATCGGACAGGACCCCTACCACGAGCCGGGACAGGCCCACGGACTGAGCTTCTCGGTGCAGGACGGGGTACAGTTTCCGCCCTCGCTGCAAAACATCTTCAAGGAGATAGAGGCCGACCTCGGCACCCCCGTGCCGCCGACGGGTAACCTGACGCGCTGGGCCGAGCAGGGCGTGCTGCTGCTCAACGCCACGCTGACCGTGCGTGCCCACATGGCCAACAGCCACGCTACGCTGGGCTGGCAGACGTTTACTGATGCCGCCATCCAGGCACTGGCTAAGCAACGTGAGCACCTGGTCTATATGCTCTGGGGCGGCTATGCCCGCGGCAAGAGCTACATGATTGACAAGTCGCGCAACCTCGTCTTGGAGTCTGTCCACCCCTCGCCCCTCAGCGCCAACCGCGGTGGCTGGTTCGGCCAGCACCAGTTCTCGCGCTGTAATGCCTATTTAAAAGAAAGCGGAATAGAACCCATACAATGGTAAAGACCCACCCCCAACCCCTCCCTGTGAGGGAGGGGAGCAAAATGATTGAGTGATGGAAAGAACAAAGGAACAGAGGGTGGGCCTGCCCCCCATCCTTGAAATTTCGGGTGTACTTATTTCCTCCGACATCCTGACGGAGCAGTTCTGCTGTGACTACGAGAAGTGTAAGGGCATCTGCTGCGTGGAAGGCGATGCCGGTGCCCCTGTGACTATGGACGAGGTGGCGGGCATTGAGGATGCGCTCGATACCGTATGGCCTGAGCTTTCTGCTTCGGCACAGAGCGTCATTGACCGTCAGGGCGTGGCCTACACCGACCGTGACGGTGACCTCGTGACGAGCATTGTCAGGGGTAAGGACTGTGTGTTTACTTGTTATCAGGGTGACAGTTGCCTGTGTGCCCTGGAACGTGCCTACCGCCAGGGGCGTACCAAGTTCTGCAAGCCCATCAGCTGTGCGCTCTATCCCATTCGTGAAAAGACCTTCAGCAACGGTCTTGTCGGGCTGAACTATCATCGGTGGGACGTCTGCCGCGATGCCCGCGAAAAAGGGAAGGCACTCGGCCTTCCCGTCTATCAATTTCTGAAAGAGCCCCTCATCCGCCGTTTTGGCGAGGCGTGGTACAAGGAGCTGTGCGATGTGGCGGAGCAGTTGCTGAATGGTGGCTGTTAGCTATCCCCATCACCCTCTTCTGTACTTCGACGGGCTGATGCCTTCGTGCTCCTTGAAGAACTTGCCGAGGAACGACTGGTTGGGGAAGTTCAGCGCTTTGGCTATCTCCTTGATGTTCTTGTTGGAGTTCTTCAGCTGTAGTTTTATTTCGAGCATGACGTATTTGTCAATCCACTCGTTGGGTGAGCGCTTGCTCACTTGCTTGATACTTTCCGAAAGATACTTCGGCGTGATGCATAACTTTTGGGCATACCAGCTGACGCGTCGTTCAGAAAGGAAGTGCTCTTCCACCAGTCGGATGAAGTCGGTAAAAATAATCTCTGCACGTGTCTGCCTGCGAATGGTTGACTGCTGTACACGCTGTATGACGTTACTCAGGTCGTAGAACATGGCCAGTACCAACGCTCCCACCAGCCGCTTGCGGAAGGGGTTGCCGGTTTCGCTGATTTTCTGTTTGATGAATAGGAAGTACTCGTTGAAGTTCTTGGCTTCCTGTGGAGTCAAGGCTACTACGGGATGGTCTTTGCTGAACAGCATGATGGCTGAAAGGTCGCTCATGTCGCGTATTACTTCATAGATAAACGGCATCGACATAACGATGCATTGTCCTTCGGCATCGGGTGGGATGACAAACTCCTCTACCACCTGGCGGTCAGTAATGAGGATGATGTCACCAGGCTTTACCGCTTGCTCCTTCATATCGACTGAGTAACGAATCTCTCCCTTTCGGCAGAAACCTACCAGAATGTAGTTCATAAGACGGGGGGCCTTCGGTATTGGTGCCTCATTGATGTTGTCGAAAATAATGATGTCTCCGTCAATGGCTATGCCCTTGCTCCACTCTTTAATCTTTAAAATGTCTGACTTTTGAATGTGTTGTTTGTTCATGTTTATCCTTACTTTTTGAGAATTGGTGTTTTATATATTGAAATTGCTATTGCTTCTACTCTTGTAATGTTCGACCGTGAACGCCCGGCGGGCAGTGTGATGCGGGCTATGCCGGCGGGGCTGGTGGTAAAGCGCCGACAGGCTTGGTCGTCAGAACCGCCGCGACAGACGTAGCGCAGCCCGTTGACCTCTACTACTTCTCCTTTCTTCATGCCGCGCATGGTGACGCGCACCCAGCCCTCAACCTGTTCACCGAAGTCGTAGGTTACTGTGCGTCCCCTTTGGCTCACCTTGGCACGCTTCAGTACGCGCTGCATCCTGAACCCTGCGGGCTCATGTCGGCAGAAGGTGATAAGGACCGGCTCCAGCTCTGTGGCTGTCTGGGCCTGCTGCCAGGCTGAGAACAGGTTGCTGTCCTCCTTCCAGTCGTAGTCTTTCCACTCTGCTATGTAGTCAGGACCGCTGATTTCCTCGTTGCCGTCAGGTAGTGTTCGGGCATTGGCAGGACGGCATACCCATCCCTCATCGCCCGCCAGGTAGAGGCGTCCGCCGCTTTGCCACTGGCCTAAGAGTGTGGTGTAGAGCTGTCGGCGTGTATATCCTACAGGCGAATACCACACGGCAATGGTGTTGGTGCCCTCCGTCAGGAGGTGAGCTATGTCATAATCGCGTATGCCGATAGCACCTCGGGGATTAGCGATGAAAAGCTCAGGTGTGACAATAAAGCCGTTGACATAGACAATGTAACGTCCTTCGCTGGCTATGCTCAGCACGGCTGAGGCAGCGGGCTCGTTCATGTGGAAACTCCGCTTGAACCATACCTGTTGCGTCTCTTCGGCCTGCGCACAATAGAGCCAGCGCATGCCGAATTCCTGGGCATGTAAAGGTAAAAGTGTAAAAAGGTAAAAAAGTAAAAGGAGTATCTTCTTCATTTTTTTACTTTTATCTCGTTTTTCCCTGTTTTCAGTTCCAGCTTTTCTGAATGACCATTATATAATAAGGTAACGGTGCCTGCTTTCTTGGCAGTAATGGTGCAGGCGGTGACCTTGCCGTCGTTCCACTCCATGCTTACCTCGTAGCCCCCGCGTGCACACAGTCCGCTCACGCTGCCGTCGTTCCATGCCTTAGGCAGGGCGGGCAGCAGTTCAATTTCGCCCGAGGCACTGCTCTGCATCAGCATTTCGCACACACCGGCAGTACCGCCGAAGTTACCGTCAATCTGGAAGGGTGGGTGGGCATCAAACAGGTTGGCATACGTGCCGCCGGCATGTCGGGTGCCAGGTCGTTGGTCGTCCTGCGCGTCGGTGAAGGTCAGCAGCTTTTGGTAGATGTGGTAAGCCTGCTCACCGTCCTTCAGCCGGGCCCACAGGTTGATGCGCCAGCCCGTTGACCAGCCGGTGGTCTCATCGCCTTTCTGGATAAGGGTCTGACGGCAGGCTTCCCTGATTCTCCCGAGTTCCTCCAGGTCACTGGTATTTCCGAAAGCCCCGAGGTGTAAGCCAGGATACAACCCGATGAGGTGGCTCTGGTGACGGTGGTGTGGGTCTTTGTCGTCCCAGTCATAGTACCATTCGTTCAGGTCACCGTTTTTGCCAATGGTGTAAGGGTGCAGACGAAGGGCCTTTGTCTTATATGAGGCGGCACTGCCACCTACGGAACCTGCAGCGCACACGTTTGAATGCAGTTCGCGGATAATGGCTAAGTCGGCCGTTCCGCCGTAGCAGGTAACGCCGTGGTAGCCCTTGTCGGTTACGTATTCGTTCTCGGGCGATGTGGAGGGAGCCGTTATCAGTTCGCCCGGTTGCTTGGGGTTCTCAATGAGCCAGTTTAGGCAGAACTGGTAAGCACCCCACATCAGCGGCAAGGCCACATTGTTGAGATATTCCTCGTCCTGTGTGAAGAGGTAACGCTCCCATAGCGTGTTCACCAGCCATGCACCACCCATGTTCCAGTTGGCCCACATAGGACTTTCGCGCTTCTCGCCCACGGGATTGGTCATGGCCCAGATGTCGCTGTTGTGGCTGGCGCACCAACCTTGTTGCACGCCGTAGTAGTTACGGGCTGTGTGCTCTCCGTTTTCTGCCAGTGCACGGATAAAGTCATCCAGTGGTTCTGCCATTTCGGCGAGGTTTGCTGTGAAGGCTGGCCAGTAGTTCTCCTCTAAGTTGATGTTCATGGTGTAGTTGCCGCGCCAAGGTGACCACAGGTAGGGTGTCCATAGTCCTTGCAGGTTGGCGGGTACGCCCTTGGTGCGCGACGAGCTGATGAGTAGGTAACGGCCGTACTGGAAGTAGAGGGTCTCTAAGTAGGAATGGCCTCTCCCCCCGTCCTCTTCTTGGGAGAGGGAGCTCTGGCGCAGCAGCTGGTCGGTGGGCAAGTCTTGTATGCCGTTGCTCAGCGACGGCTTACCCAACCTCAGTTTTACGCGGTCGTAGAACTGCTGGTAGTCGCTGACGTGGCGATGGCGGAACTCGTCGTAGGTGTAGTTGGCTGTGTGCCACAGGTCGTCAGTAGCATTGGCAACGTAAGGAGCTCCCTCGCTGACGGGGTGACGACGGGCACCGTTGAAGCTCGTCTCGTTGACGATGTAGATAACTGCCTCGTGGGCTCCTTTGATGGTAAGTGTCGAGTCACTGGCTGACACCGTGCCGTCGGTCTGTGCTTTCAGCATGGTGCAGAAGTGAATGCTCTCAGCAGGGTCGCCAGTAGCGTGGCCCGTCATGGTAATCTGCTGGCCTGTGGCTTTTGCCTGATGTGGAACTTGTGATGTCAGCATCAACCGGACGTTGATGTTGCCGCGCAGCCGAATGGCAATGAGTTTGTCAGGGTTCGAGGCGAAGTATTCTCGGGTGAAGGTGACGCCTTCACGTACATAACGGTCATGGCAGAGGGCACTGTCAAGGCTCAGCTCCCGGTGGTAGTCGCTGACGCTGCCTTCATTCAGGTCGTCTATGTAGAGGGTTCCTAATGGCTGGAAGAATTGTGAGTTAGGTCCCTGCACGTGCAGCTGCAGCGAGTCGGCCAGCGCGTAGTCTTCATTGAACAGTGCTTCACGTATCTTAGGAATCCATTCGTGGGCATTCTTATCCATATCCTGGTCAACGGGTTTGCCTGTCCATAGCGTGATGTCGTTCAGGTAAATCACGTTACGCTGTGTGCCGCCATACACCAGCGCACCCAGTTTGCCGTTGCCAATAGGCAACGATTCTTCAAAATACTGGGCCTCGCGGTCGTACCAGAGGCGCATTGGAAGTTGCTCTTGTGCAAAGACAATAATAGCTATTTGCCAGATAGTGAACGTCAGAAAGAGTCGCTTCATTGTCAGATATGTTTTAAGTTCCGAAGACAAAGGTACATTTTTTTTGGCAAATATGCAAGTCTTTCGCTATACCTTTGTGTGTTTTTTATTAAAAAGCGTTAAAGTGGGTTTGGTTTTAGGGGTGAAATGTGTCTTATTAGTGTATAACAAGACATGCGGAAGATGGAAGAGTGTGCATTTGAACAACATGCCCGACAGTGGCGGCAGAAGGCTTTTAACGTTTGCCGTGGCTGTGGAGTCAGCGAGACAGAAGCCGAAGACGTTGCGCAGGACGTGATGCTTCGACTCTGGCAAATGCGCAACGAGCTCGACCACTACCGGTCTGTTGAAGCTCTGGCGGTGGTGATGGCCCGTCACCTGACGCGTGATGGGCAGCGCCGCCAGACGATGGGACAGCTTGACGAGGCTGCCATCGTCACTCTCTCTACTGGTCCGCATGAACTCTTGGAGGCGAAAGAAGATGCCGAATGGTTGGAACGGCGCATCAGTCAGTTGCCCACTACGCAACATACCTTATTATATATGCGACAGGTGGAGCGGCGCAGCCATAAGGAACTATCCGCTCTGCTGGGCATCAGTGAGGCATCGGTCAGCACGCTGCTGGCCCGCGCACGAAGAACTTTATTAGAAGAAATAAAACAACGAAACCGACAATGATACGTTACACAAAAGAATACATCCAGCAGCTGCTCGACCGTTTCATGAACGGTGAGACGACTATGGAGGAAGAAGACGTGCTCAGCGAATACTTCCGTCAGGCCGACGTACCCGCGGAGTGGCGTGATTACCAGGCAATGTTTGCAGAGTGGCAACCGAAGGAGCAGCCCTCTCACCGCTGGCACTGGCTAACAGCTGCTGCCGCCGCCGTGTTGCTCATCGTCCTGTACGTCGCTGTATCACAGCGACAACCAGAAACCTCTGGCCTCGCCAAAGTCCCAGAACCCCCGCAGGACACAACGGCCATCACCCCGGTTTCTGCTCCTGACACAGTGGCAACCCCGCACATGCAGCCGGCTGAGAAGAAGAAGGAACCCCGTAAAGGTAATCCTCTACGAAGAGACCGGGGAAGGTTTCATGTCCCTCACGACTACCTGTTGCGTGCCCAGGCTGAGCAGCAGCGGGTGGAACAAGAGATTGCCGAGGCACAGGCCGAAGTGGAACGCATACAGTTAGAAGTACTCGACGCTCAGTTGCAGGCTCAGGGCTACATCAAACTAAAGCATGAAGACGGTACCATCGAATATAGAAAAGAAAACGAACAAAATGAATATTATGCTTATGAACCAGATTAAGAAAGTAGGGGCAGTGACACTGCTCGGCCTGCTGCCGTTAGTGACGCAGGCGCAACAGCACATCAAGGCAGCGTTTGACGCGCTGATACAGGACAGCAGCGTAGAGTTGTCGGTGGAGCACAAATTGGAGAAGGACCCGGAAACGGGGCAGCGGGAGTCGCAGTTTGACTTCTGGGAGTTCAAACTGCCAAAATCGAAGCAGGTGCTGGTGAAGAACATTCAGCGAGCCTTCGACCTGGACCGCGAACAGGCTTACTCCATCAGTACGGGGAGTAACTCGCGTGGTGGCGAGGGCGTAGAGGTGTTGGCAATAGGTAATGGTTTTCGCAATGGGTATAGTGTCGGTGAGATTAAAGGCTCTGACTATATCTATGCGCTCTTTCTGGACCCTGAAGATGCGGAACACATTCACCGTTATGCCTACGTGCTGGAATGGAAAGATAATGGTGACGAGTTCCTTGGTCGGCTGGCCATTACCTATGCTACCACGCTGAAGTATCGGCAGGGCAACAGCATCTCCAAGCGTCGTGGGCGCATCATCCTGAATGGCAGCAGTTTTGATGGCAATGGATTTGAAGCGACAGGCAGCTTTCAAGCAACAGACGGCAGCAACTGGCTGGCTCAGTTTAATATGTATGCCAAGCTGTTCAGGCAAGCGCCCAATTCAACATCTTCTCCCTATTATGCCAACTATATCAATGAACTGTGCAAAAACCCGTCGGCTAACAAACTATCAACAGGTGAGAAGAAAATGGTGATCGAGGAGCTGGCAAAGCTGAAGCAACTGGCAGAGGACGAGTTTACACAGAACATCTTTCTGAATGCTATGATGAATATAAATATAGAGTAAGCAGACAATGAAACAAATATCTCTCTTGTTATTCTCGCTCGTGGTGCTGCCCTGTGCAGCCCAGAGCGAGAAAGGGGACTCCTTGTCTCTGAACGACAGCATCGACATCAGCGAAATCACCGTTACGGCACAGCGTCCCCTGGTCCGGCAGGAAACCGACCGCATCAGCTACGACGTGAAGCACGACGAGGATGCCAAGACACAGACCATCATCGAGATGCTGAAGAAGGTGCCCTTCGTCACGGTAGATGCCGAGAACAATATCACCGTGAAGGGCTCGTCAAACTTCAAGATATACAAAAACGGACGGCCCAATCCCAATTTCTCCACGAATGCCAAAGAGGTGTTCCAGAGCATTCCTGCCTCGGCTGTGAAGCGCATAGAGGTGATTACTGAGCCTGGTGCGAAGTACGATGCCGAAGGATTAGATGGTATTCTGAACATTGTCATGGACGACGAGACACAGCTGGTGGGCTTCGTGGGCAATGCTAATGTAGGTTGGTCAGCCTCGGGCAATCACTATGCAAACCTTTGGGGCACTGTACAAACGGGTAAGCTGATACTGTCGGCCAATGTTTATGGGCAGTTGCAGTCGCGCTCCTCTTCGCGCAGTCTGAACGAATCGGAGAATGTTTACCGTGAGAGTGGGAACGTCAGCCGTGATCGTAGCGAAGGCAGCAATAAGGGCGGTCACGGCGGTGGCTCCATTGAGGCCAGCTACGAACTGGATTCGCTGAACCTTATTACAGGTTCTCTGAATGCGTGGTACTATAATGTGGGTATTGACTATGACAGTTGGATGGGTATGTACGATGCCAACGGGCAGACGCTCTACAGCTACTGTTCCCGTACGCTTGACGGCTCCCGTCAGAAGTATCTTGACTTGGACGGTCATCTGGATTACCAGCACCTGACCCACCGCAAAGGAGAGTCGCTCAACCTGTCGTACCTCATCAGTACGACTCGTCTGAACAACAAGAGTGGCTACGATTATAGTGAGGTAATCAGTTTCCCCGACTACACCCGCATGTCACAACACACCCGCAATAACTTCACGGAGCACACACTGCAACTGGACTGGACGCGACCGCTTTGGGAAAACCACACGCTGGACCTTGGGGCCAAATACCTTCTGCGCCGCAATGACAGCGACTCCGGACAGGAGTTCAATAATGGCAACCAGATGACCAGCGACTTCCTGCACACCACACAGGTGGCTGCCCTCTATGCTCAATACAAGTTGAAGGCTGGTCCCGTCAGTCTGATGGGTGGATTACGCTATGAATACTCCTACCTGAGTGCGAAGTTCCGTGACGGTTCAGCCAACGATTTCCATCGGAACCTCAACGATTGGGTGCCCTCGCTGACGGTCAACTGGCGTATCAACGACCAGCACAGCGTGAAGCTGAACTATGCCTTGCGCATCAACCGCCCGGGCATCTTCTACCTGAACCCTGCCCGTTTTGTCACCACGACCAGCGTAACGCAGGGGAATCCGGACCTTGAAAGCAGTAACCAGCATAACCTGACGTTAGGCTATTCGCTGCTGACGGCCAAACTGACCATGAACTGGAATCTCTCGGCCAATTTCTCGAACGACTTGCTGACACTATACAGATATGTCAACAAAGGCATCATCTATAGTTCTTACGGTAATGTGGGCAAATACCGTCGCTACGGGCTGAACACCTACGTACAGTGGCGGCCATGGAACGGCACACAATGGATGCTGAACGGCTGGCTGTCGTATGTGGAGCGTGAGAACGAGAACCAGCAGATTCGTAATTCCGGTTGGCAGCCCGGATTCTACACGCAGCTCTCGCAGCAACTGCCGTGGAAGCTGAAGCTCACCCTTTCGCTCAACAAACAGGGACGCTATCTGAACGGTCTTTATGGCTACAGCGACGGCGGCCCGTGGAACTATTCCTTCCAGTTACAGCGCTCATTCCTGAAAGATGACCGTCTGACGGTGCGTGCCTGGGTGTATAACCCCTTCAACAGCAGTAAGTATGAGTATTATCACTCCTATACTGACCGTGGTGACTATACTGGGTGGAGTTCCTCACGCAGTCATTCCCGCTATGCCGGCATCAGCCTCACCCTGCGCATCGGCTCTCTGGATGCCAGCGTGAAGAAGACCAACAAAACAATCAGTAATGATGACTTGGAGGGAAGAAAATAAAAAAAGTGAAGAGCGTGGGCTCTTCACTTTCTGTTATGCGTCGATGTTAGCGTAGGTAGCGTTCTTCTCGATGAATTCTCGGCGCGGCTCAACGTCGTCGCCCATCAGCATGGAGAATATTTCGTCAGCCTCGGCGGCATTCTCAATGGTTACCTGCTTCAGCAGACGGTTTTCGGGATTCATGGTCGTCTCCCACAACTGCTCTGGGTTCATCTCACCCAGACCTTTGTAGCGCTGCGTGTGCAGGGCCGTTGAGTTCTCGTCGCCAGCCACATACTTGTCGATGAAAGCCTGACGCTGCTGCTCGGTGTAGCAGTATTCAGAGAACTTCTTAAAGGTGCATTTGTAGAGTGGGGGAGTGGCGATGTAGAGGTGTCCGCCCTGAATAACCTGCGGCATGAAGCGGTAGAAGAGTGTCATGATGAGCGTGTCGATGTGTGAACCATCGACGTCGGCGTCGGTCATGATGATAATCTTGTCGTAACGCAGTTTCTCAATGTTTGCCTCACGGTCACCCTCGCCATCCACACCGAAGCGTACGCCGATACTCTGAATGATGTTCATGACCGACTCAGCTTCGAACACGCGGTGCCACTGTACCTTCTCCACGTTCAGAATCTTACCACGCAAAGGCAGGATAGCCTGGAAGTGACGGTCACGTCCCTGCTTGGCAGAACCGCCTGCCGAGTCACCCTCGACGAGGAATATCTCGCAGTCTTTCGGGTCTTTGTTGGAGCAGTCGGCCAGTTTGCCGGGCAGTCCGCCACCCGTCATGGGGTTTTTGCGCTGCACGCTCTCACGGGCCTTGCGGGCTGCAATACGTGCAGTAGCGGCCAGTACCACCTTGTCACAAATCATCTTCGCTTCCTTCGGGTGCTCCTCTAAGTAGTTGCTCAGCGCTTCACCTACAGCCTGCTGTACGGCACCGGCAACCTCAGAGTTACCCAGTTTAGTCTTGGTCTGGCCTTCAAACTGTGGCTCAGCCACCTTGATGCTGATGACGGCAGTCAGACCTTCACGGAAGTCCTCTGGGGCAATCTCAATCTTTGCTTTTTCAATCTGCTTGGAGATTTGCGGGTCAGTGTCGGCATACTTCTTCAGCGTGCGGGTCAGTGCAGCGCGGAAGCCAGCCAGATGCGTTCCACCCTCAATGGTGTTGATGTTGTTGACGTACGAGTGTATGTTCTCTGAGTAGTCAGTATTGTACATCACGGCCACCTCAATAGGTATGCCCTGTTTCTCGGTCTTCAGATAAATAACATCATCAACGAGGTGTGTACGGTGACGATCGACATAGCGCACAAACTCCTTCAGTCCGTCCTTGGCGTGGAATACCTCAGGCTGTTTCAGATTGCCTTCCTCGTCGGGACGTAAATCTGTCAGCGTAATGGTGATGCCTGCATTCAGGTAGGCCAGCTCACGCATGCGGCGGGCAATGATGTCATACTTATATTCTGTGGTAGTAAAGATAGTGGCGTCGGGCCAGAACTGCTGGCGCGTACCCGTCTTGTCGGTGTCGCCTACAATCTTCACGTCGTAGAGAGGCTTTCCCTTTTCGTACTCCTGCTGGTAGATGTGCCCGTTGCGGAATACCTGCGACATCATGTGCGTAGAGAGGGCATTCACGCAGCTGACACCTACGCCGTGCAGACCGCCTGATACCTTGTAGCTGCCCTTGTCGAACTTACCTCCTGCGTGCAGCACCGTCATGACGACCTCGAGGGCCGACTTGTGCATCTTCTCATGCTCATCCACGGGAATACCGCGGCCATTATCCTGCACGGTGATGCTGTTGTCTTCGTTAATGGTTACTTCAATATGTGTACAGAAACCTGCCATGGCCTCGTCGATGGAGTTGTCCACCGTCTCGTTAACCAAGTGGTGCAGACCCTTCTCACTAATGTCTCCAATATACATGGCCGGGCGTTTGCGCACAGCCTCCAAACCCTCGAGTACCTGAATGTTACTCGCGGAATAATTCTGTTCTTGAGTCAGTTGTTCTTCAGTCATTTTTCTATGTTTCGCAATAACGGTGCAAAGGTACGAAAAAAACGTGAAACAAACGAAAGATTATTTGCTAAAAAACTACAAAAATACAATCACCAGTCCACTTGGTCGCGCGAAAGCACGAAGTCCTTTGCCCAAGCATCCTTCCACCAGTTGATATTGGCGTTGCCATGCTCCTGGGAGGAGAAGTCTGACGAGTTGGGGTTATTGGTGCGGCCGTAGTCGTACCAAGGCATGAAGAACAGCCATTTGGCACCAGCCTGCCATTGTTGGCTCATCGTTGCCACATTGCCACACTCGGTGAGTGCGACAAGCTTTGTGGGGCATTGCTGCTGCAACAGCTGGAAATAGTCGCTCTTGATGGTTTGTGCATTGCTGACGTTATAGATGTCGAAGCCCACTATATCTACATAGTCGTCGCCAGGATACCAGTCGAAGCCTTTTCTGAAGGGCTGTCCCCAAGAGGCAGCAGGGGTGAAGGCCCAGATAATGTTGTTCAGTCCGGCAGCCTGGAAACGCTGGTACATGACGTGCCAGAGTTCAATGCATGCCGCAGCATCCATGCCCCACCAGAACCACATGCCGCCAGCCTCATGTAGCGGACGCCAGATGACCGGAATGTCCTTTTGGCGCAGCGGTTTCAGGTAGCCAATAATTTTGTCAATGTCCTGAATCATGAGTTTATACTCTGACGAGTTCGGGTCAAAGATCTTACGCACGTCGAAGTTGGTCTGCTCGTTCTTTTTGTTCGGGTCGTTGCCGTAGTAGAAGGCGTAGTTTGAACCGTCGTTGGCGGGAACGTTCCAGTGCCACATGGCGGCCACGATGCCTCCGTTGTTGTACCAGTCCTCCACCACGCTGGTGTTGCTGTAGTCAATCCATCCGCCAGGACTGGACCATATATGGTGCAGGAAGTCGAAGCAGTTGATTGCCGGCCAGCGTCCCGTGTGCTTATAGACCCACCGGGCCTCATTGATATTCCAGTTGACGTTAGCCATCGTGCCTGAGAGCGTCTTTTGTCCGTAGATGCTGTTCAGGTAGTTCAGCAGGCGCTGGGCATTAGGCGACAGCTTGGCAGGGTGGGCGGCCTTGATGAAGGTGATGTTGGTGACCTGGTTGTCGTAGATGTCGGGCTGACCTGTTGGCGGTACCACGATAACGCGTGTTCCGTCAATGTCAATACTTTTTACCTCGTCGGTATTATAGTAGCGTTTGGTCTCGTCAGAAAGTGTCAGTTCAGCCTGGTTCCTTGTGTCGTCAGGAGTGGTGTTCTGTGCGTAGCTGACTGAAAGAGGCAGGCACAGCAGCCAGGCTGCGACAAATAGTAGTGTTTTCTTGTAGTTCATTTGTTGGTAAGGAAATCGCCCAGGGGGTTTTCCCCTGAGCGGTCGTTGTTGGTTATTGTTCTACTTCCTTAATGGTAGCTAACTTAGCCCATACCTTGTCGGCAGCATAGATGCTGGCCGTGTTCTTTGGAATCCAGAAGGTGCAGGCTACCACATCCTTGAAGGTGTTTTTCGAGATAGATGGAGGAGCAGGACAGTTCAGACGTACCTCACGCAGTGCGGGGCATTTGGCAAAGGCCGAACCGCCAATCTTCTTCAGGGCTGCAGGCAGAATGACCGTCTGCAAAGTAGCGCACTCGTAGAAAGCGTCGCTGCCAATTGATGTCACACCAACAGGAATCTCAATGCGTGTCAGTGCCAGACATCCCTCGAAGGCATCGTCTTTAATCTCTGTCAGGGCAACGGGCAGTGTGATGTCAGCCAGGGCGGTGCAGCCTTGGAACGCCTTGGTACCTATCTCACGTAGGCTGGCTGGCAGACTAATGGTGTGCAAAGACTTGCAGTTCTCAAACGTGCTTGTAGCTATTTCAGTCAAAGTGCCGCTGATGTTGATATTGTCAAGCATAGCACAGCCCTCGAAGGCACTGGAGTTAAGCTTCTCCAGTTCGGGCAGTGTGATGGTGGGCAGTGACTTACAGCCCTTGAAGGCATCGCTGCCAATGACCTTTACAGAGGACGGCAGGTTGACAGAAGTCAGGCTGGTACAGCCCTCAAAGGTTTCGTTGTCAATCTTCTTCAAGCTTCCCTGCAGGTTGGCTGATGTCAGTGCGGCGCAGCCTTTGAAGGCATCGCTGCCCAAGTTTGAGAGGTTAGTGAAGCTGACACCCTCCAGTCTCTTACAGTCCTGGAATGCGTTGTTGGCTACCTTCTTCACGTTGCTCAGGTCGATGGCCGTCAGGCTCTCGCAGTTTTGAAAAGCACCGTTGCCAATCTCTGTCACACCCGACGGCAGATTAAAGTTACCCAGGTTCTTGCAATCCTTGAAAGCATCAGCCTCAATCTCGTTGAGGCTCTCGGGCAGTGCTATTGTGGCCAGCGCCTTGCAGTCCTTGAAGCAGCTCTTGTTGATGCGCTTCAGCTGTCCTAAGATGTTGGCTGATGTCAGGGCCTTACAGTCGTTGAAGGCATTGTCGCCCACTTCCTTTACGCTGGCGGGAATCTCTATCATGGTCAGTGCCTCGCAGTTGTTGAAGGCATTACTGCCAATGCTGGTAAGACCTGACGGCAGACCAATGGCGGCCAGTGCCTTACAGTCTTCGAAAGCGCTGTTTCCAATTTCTTTCACGCTTCCGGGAATCACCACTTCCACCAGGTTGTTACAGTCGCTAAAGCAGTTCTTGCTGATGGAAGTCAGTGCACGGGGCAGCGACACGCTGATGAGGCCTTTCGCACCTGAGAAACAACCGTTAGGCAGTTCGTTGGCCTTTAGTTTCATGCCGTCCTTGCCTTCCATGATCATAGCACCGGAGAGGTCGAGCTTCGTCACCAGGTACTCACCTTTCTTCTCGCTGGCTTTAGAGCGGTTCACCATTTCCTGTAAAAGCTTGATGTCGTTGCCATTCAGCGGGCCACTGACGCTCAATACGGAAACGCGGAATTTCTCTTCGTCACTAATCTGGTTCTTTAATTCACCAGCATTAGCGACGGTCACATTCTTGCTAATCTGTGCCGTCATTACCATTGGCAACATGGCTAAAAATAGAAACAAACTTTTTCTCATATTCTTTTAGTTATTAGTTTCAATGATGCAAAGGTACAAAAAAATCAGAAAAAGAACAGCATTTCTGCGAAATGATATATTTTTTTTACATTATTAACGCAATGTTTCTATTATGGATAATCTAACACAAAGGAGCCGCTGCTCACGTAATGTGGGCAACGGCTCCTTTGTGATATATGTCTTCGTCAAATCTTCGAAATCACTATCTGACCGTTTTTGTTGTCTCCTAATAGGCGTTGCATTCTTAACTGCCATTTGGTGGGTGGTGAAGGGTGCTGGGTGGTGGGTGATAGGTGTTGGGTGGTGGGTGATAGGTGTTGGGTGTTAGGTGTTGGGTGGTGGGCGTTTTCGTCCGTGGGTAGTCCAAACTTCTTGCTGAGTCCGGCATGGTCGAGAACCACCAGTTTACGGTGTTTCACGTTGATGCCGTCTTCTTCATCTTCGTTGTCATGACCAGGTCGCATGGCGCATCCAACCTGATGCAGGTACTCGTTCCGTGAGTTGGTCTCGTTAGCCAGTTGTACGAAGTCCACGTCTGGGCAGCGCATCCCGTCTGAGAAATAGTCTGTGCATACGAGCACTTTCAGCTTGCCTGCCGCAAACCCGTTGATGATCTTTTCACGTTCCTCTTCTGTTAGGTTGAAACCTATGACGGCACATCCTGTTCCGTGTCTTTTGTAACTGTCGGCAATACGTTTGGCATGTCCGTTATCACGGGCAAACACAATACCTTTCATCGCGCGTACATTATTAATATAAGCCTGGTACAGCAGTCCCACTTTTTCCGCGCCACCACTGATGACCTTTATTTCAACCTCCCGCAGCCATCCCTTGTCTGTTAGTTCCCTGATGCTCCACGAAGTAATCATTCTTTTGAAGAGTGTACTCAGCATTTTGCCGTCTTCTCTACAGGGTGTCGCTGTGAGTCCGAGCATACGGGCTTTCGGGAATCTGTTTTTCAGCGCTTCACATGAGCTCCTGTCAACAGCGTGAACCTCGTCAATAATAACTAAGTTGGGGTTGTAGAATGGGTCAATCTTGCTGACAAAAGCCTGAATGTTCATGGCGTGAATGACCGTTATCTCGTTACCATAGTCCAGTGGGCCTATGTCTTTTTTGTTTACGACTACGTGCGAGAGCCTGTTTCTTTCCAGCGTTTGTGCTATCTGTCCCGTCACCTCTGGCCTGTGAGCCACCAACAGTATTTTCGCATAGCTGTATTTGCGTTCGTCTCCCACCCAGCTTCGACCAGTCTCCTTGCGTATCACTTTTGACGCAATAAACGTCTTTCCTGTTCCTGTTGGTACTTGCAGCAGTACGCGCCTGCTGTGTCGGAAAGCTTTCTCAAGACACTCAAGCATCTCCTCCTGATAGTCCCTCGGGGTTCGGACTCTTGCTACAGTAGGCTTCTTGAGTTCTCTTTTCTGTTCTCCTTCTTTCAAAAGCTTGGTCTGTCCAAGTTTCTTTTCGTCCTGTTCCTCTTTTACTTTCTTAATGGGTTTGTCACCACGCAGCACATATTCCTCTATGCGGAACATCTCTTCATTCACCAGCTCCTTCGCATTGCTGGCTCTCCGGCCCTCATTCGCAGTAGTCAGTGAGACAGCTTTACCTCTCCCCCTCTTCTCTCCTTTGAACATTCTCATCCAGTCTCTCTCGTTCGTAGGGAGTCCGAATATCAGGTATAGTCCTACTTGGTCCAGAATAGTCACCTTTTCCTTCCCCTGGCTGATGCGCATGCCTCGTCCCAATTGCTGCAGGAATTTGCTCAGCGATAGGGTGGGGCGTGCCAGTTGGATGAATTCCACCTCCGGACAGTCGAAGCCCTCCGAGAAGATATCGACGTTCACCAAAACAGACAAAGACCGAGTCCCCCCTACGGCCCCCGAGGGGGCTTCGTGTGCTTTGTACTCTTCTATTATTCTCCGTCTCTCCTCTGCCGGTGTCTTGCTGTCTATCACCTCACAGCTCACGCCCATCTTCCTGTAGTATTCCGCAATGTGCTGCGCATGGTCACGGTTGATGGCATAGACGATGCCTTTCTTGCCTTCCGCATACTTTTTATATGACAGGTAGAGATGTTCTATGCTTTCCGGCACGTCGAGCACGTTCGCCATTTGTTTCGTCTGGTAGTCGCCGTCACTACCGCGTTTGTTCAGACTGGCCACCTTGCTCATGGTAACGCTGTTCGACCTTACTGACACATAGTCCAGGTCACTTAGCCACCCTTTCCTGATAAACTCCTTGATACTCCACGACTGGAGCAGCGCGTCAAACAAGTCTGTAAACGCTTCTCCGCTCAAGCGGCATGGCGTGGCCGTCAGTCCCAAGAACTGTGCCTTCGGCCACCATTCCCATAGCATCTTGTACGTCTTCGCCAGTGCATGGTGCGCTTCGTCAACTATTATGAGTGAAAAGTGAAGAGTGAAGAGTGAAAGGCTACGGGTAGGCGCGTTAGCGGGAATGAGGTCTCTCCTCACCAAGGTCTGAATACTCGCCACCTGCACCTGCTTCGTCTCGTCGATAGGCTTGCCACTCACAATCAGCCCATGCTCAATCCCAAACACATTCAGCGTCTGCGATATCTGCTCAATCAGCTCCCGGCGATGTGCCACCACCAGCACCATTCCACCTTGGTCACTATTCCCCTCTCCCTTTGGAGAGGAGCCGTGGGTGAGGCTCCTTATAACCGCCGCCATCAGGTGCGTCTTTCCCGTACCTGTCGGCATTTGCACCATGACACTCTGCTGCCGTTTCCAGGCCCTCTTCAGCCTGTCAAGCATCTCTATTTGATAGTCACGAAGCATAACCGTTGAATAGTTGACGTAGATGTTGACGTTATCGTTGACGTTGACGTTATCGTTGACGTTGACGTTATCGTTGACGTTGACGTTATCGTTAAATCACGTTCTCCTTGATCGTCTCAACAATATACCTCACATCATCATCACTGACGTATGGACCTGCAGGCAGGCACATGCCAATCTTGAAGATAGCCTCGCTTACGCCATTAATATACGCCACGCTCGTTGCCGAAGTCTGACAAATCACCCCGTTAGGCAATTCCTCATTTCTCATTTTTCCCTTCTCATTTAGCGGAGCGCAATAGACCGGCTGCTTATGCATCGGCTTCCACACAGGACGAGCCTCAATCTGAGCCTTGTCTAATGCCACACGCAGTGCCTCCACATTAGCATTCGGCTCACAATCGGTATGAGCAGACTCGGCAGCATGTATCACACCGGCGGCACCGCCTACAGCCCCTGTCACGATGGTCTTATAAGCATCCTCCTGTCCTTTTACTTTTACATTCTCATCAATCGTGATGGTGCACAGCCAGTAGTTCGAGTCATATACAGGAATCTCTCTTCCATCAGCCATCTTACATCGGGCTGCTTATGAACAGTAACGCCCTTTACATCTGCTAACAACTGTTCATACAGCCCTTGCACATGCTTATGATGTTTCAGGTGGTCCTCCACCACCGTCATCTGTCCACGGCCAATACCTGCACAGATGTTCGACATACGGTAGTTGAAGCCAATCTTCTCATGCTGGTAGTACGGATAGCTCTCACGATACTGCGTGGCGTACATCATGATCTCACGCCACTCATCATCATTAGCCGTAATCAGAGCACCACCGCCAGAGGTCGTAATCATCTTGTTACCGTTGAACGACAGCACGCCATACTTTCCGAACGTACCCAGCACCTGACCTTTGTATCGTGAGCCGAAGCCCTCGGCAGCATCCTCCACCACGGGAATGCCATACTTGTTAGCTATCTCCATGATGCGGTCAGCCTTGTACGGCATGCCATACAGTGCCACTGGCACAATGGCCTTTGGCTTCTTGCCTGTCTTGGCAATGCGGTCCTTGATGGCCACCTCTAACAGTTCCGGGTCTATGTTCCAGGTATCAGGTTCAGAATCCACGAGCACAGGTGTTGCCCCAAGGTAAGTCACGGGGTGCGTTGATGCACAGAACGTGAACGACTGCACAATCACCTCATCCCCAGGTTCCACACCGCATTTCAGCAATGCCAGGTGTACAGCCGCCGTACCTGACGACAACGCCACCACGCGCTTATGTAAGTTTCCCTTGCCTTTCGGAGAGGGGTTAGGGGTGAGGCCTTCTCCCTTCCCTTGGGGAAGGGTTGGGGATGGGCTTACAAACTCCTCGAGGTCCTTTTCAAACCCATTGACGTTTGGCCCGAGGGGTACCACCCAGTTCGTATCAAATGCTTCTTTGATGTACTTCTGTTCCATACCGTCCTCGCTCATGTGAGCCAGGCACAGGTAAATTCTTTTTCTTTCCATAAGATAATATGTTTTCTTCGATGTTGACAAACCAGTAAAGGGTCACATCCTTGCGGAGTGACCTATAGTTAGCTGTTTAAATAGTTTAGCTGTTCACAAAAACGCTATTCGTTCTTGAGCCATTCAGACAAGAACTTGTCGTAAACTTCATAGACGCCTTGTTGTTGAGTAACCAATTGTTTACCCATTAAGGTCTGCACAGCTTTCTGTACACTGCTGGCTGACGACAGATGATGGCGTTTAACAAAAGCCCCACCAGTTATTTGTGATGCATATCCCTCTTTGCCTATCGCCACAAGAACATCTCGCTGCTTGGCTGTCAACTGGTATAACGTATCTTTATATGCTTCTTCGTTCTGTTCTATTATCTGTCTTACCGCTCTGTCCACATCACTGATTTCGGCATGGTCTGTTGTGGCAAAGAGTTGGTTCAGCACTTTTTGCAAATACCAGGTGGTACCCTTAAACCGGTGATAAATCGTTTCCATAACACCATCGCTTATCTTTTTGTCATACTTTTCGAAGAGCCTTTTTGCAAAAAGCTCATATTCAGACAGTGCGACAGGTTTAAGAAACATCAATGACACACTTTGATAAAAAGGTCTTGCCGGTGAGGAGAACATCTCGCTCATCATACTTTTTTGTGATCCAGAGAACACAAACACAGCATTGCGACACCCCTGAACATAGGTACGCATCATAGCCTCTACATTTTTTTCAGGATAATCGGCTATAGCCTGAAATTCATCAATCGCTATTATACATCGACGGTCAGCCGCTTTAAGATAATTGAAAATCTCTTCCAGCGTAAACAATGGTGCACTGATGTCACCTAAACCGATATTCCAGCTGGCATTTCCCTGGCCGTCGAAAGAGATACCTGTGCGTAGTGACGTGACAACTTGCAGGAAACGGTCAATGGCGGTCTGTCCTCTCGATTTCAGCCGATTGACGATGCTACGCCCCATCTGATAAACCATGTCCTGCAAATTTTTCGTAGCGTAGATGTCTATCAAGAAAGTGTAATACGTACTTTGTATTTCTGGTTGTTCAAAGCAATGATAAATCAATCCCGTTTTTCCCATGCGCCTTGGCGAGATGAGGGCAACATGATTACCATTCGTCAGCAGGAGAATTAGCTGTCGAGTTTCCTCTTTTCGGTCGCAGAAATACTCTGCCGACTCATAGCCATATGTAACGAATGGATTTTCAATCATTGTCAAATGAGTTTTTTTGAACGCTGCAAAGATAATTACTTTTTTTGAGAACAGCAAATAATTATCCAAAAAAGATTATCCAAAAAGGATAATTCAATCTTTAATGGAACAGGAACCCGTCCTGTGTTTCTTTGTAACAGCGGCAAAAGATTTCTTTTTTATGATTTACGTTGTTGAATCGTATGTATGCTATCATTTATTGATAGTTCTTTCTATGGAAAACGGCAGAGCTGTCTTGATACGACACAGTCAAACATGCCAACCTTGGAAAACTTCTTCTTATACCATTTCTCAAATGTGTGATAAGGAATGCCATTCGATTCAAAATAATGGACAACGGAGATCCCTCGTTACTGCCGTCTTCCTGGTACCTCTTCCATAGCACTTCAAAGTCCTTACTACTTATTGCCATAATCTCAAATTTTTAAATGAATGGCGCCGCTCGGCTATGCCGCTTATTCCCAAAGGGTCTTAAGAAAGGTACTGACTAATTCCGACACTGCCTAAAAAGGGTTGGATGCTTACTGTATATGTTTCACTTCATACACGAAACTCGTTCTTATGTCTTACAACACATTTATTGCCGAAGGCGACCACACCATCAGGAATATCATCAACAACAACACTTCCCGCACCAATCATTGTCCAGGCTCCAATATGGACTCCTTGACGAATAACAGTTCCAGCTCCTATCCATGTACCTTCACCAATTGTAACTCCTCCCGTAATAGTAGCATGGGATGCAATATGGACAAAATCACCTAATTTTACTTCATGGCCTACTGAGGCTCCTGTGTTAATAATACAATGTTTACCTATTTTTGCACAACTTTGTACTATCGCTCCTTGCATTACAACAGTTCCATCTCCAATAATTGCACGAGGTGAAATTATGGCTGTAGGATGTATTGCAGTAATGTACTTTTCAACTTCAATACTTTCAACAACCCTTTTACGTATCCAGTTCTTTCCAATTGTGATGATAGCATCTCCATATTTACTTGTATTCTGGCGTACTTCATATCCAAAGAGGGATGTAATTTCTGGATTGTCATCTACAATAAAAGCTATAGGAAGCCCCAAGGCTTCCACAATTTCTATCACCACCCGGCAGTGGCCGCTTGCACCATATAAAATCATATTAATTACTTCCGTTAAAAGGTTCCATCAGATGACCACTCTTAATATCTACCTGATTAATATCTGCTCTTTTCAATACTTGAAAAACCGTAATCCAAATCACTTTGATGTCCGTCCACAGCGTGCAGTGATCTACGTACCACACATCAAGTTTGAATTTCTCTGTCCACGAAATGGCATTCCTGCCATGACACTGAGCCCACCCACTGATGCCAGGACGAACCTCATGGCGGCGGGCCTGCTCATCAGAATATAATGGCAAGTATTTAGGAAGTAGTGGGCGTGGCCCAATCAGCGCCATGTCACCCTTCAGCACGTTAATGAGCTGTGGCAGCTCATCGATGCTCGTGGAGCGTACGAACTTGCCGACCTTCGTCAGACGCTGTGCGTCAGGCAGCAGGTTCCCTTCTGCATCCCGTTCATCCGTCATGGTCTTGAACTTAATAACCTTGAAAATCTTAGCGTCTTTTCCCGGTCGTTCCTGAAAGAAGAAGGCGGCATGAAGCCCCTTCCTGCCTCCCCCCTGAGGGGAGGTTCTGCAATTGCGGCTGTTAACTATACTTAACCAAATAGTGACGACCAGCAATATGGGGCTGATACAAATCAGCGCAATGAGCGAAATCCAGAAATCCAGAAATCGCTTGAAGAAATGTTTATACACGGAAAAATATGAATATAGAAAAATAGAAGAGGGTCACATCCCGAAGGAGTGTAAACACTCAATTGCTTCGGAAGCCCTTTAAACAGAGGGTATCCCGATTTCGAAATTTCTTGTTTTTAACTAAGTTTTAACTTCTATTTGGTAGCGATGGCCGGCTGAAGCAATGCTTCCAGGTCATTGTTTCCATAAATTGCCTCACGCCAAGCACGTACAAGGAAGTCCTTAATCTCGTGCCCAAGCCTCTTGGCAGTTTCAATAATAGTCATATAAGCAAGAGCCATCTGAAGGCCATCCTCACTGCTGTGATGCAGTGAGCTCTTA
>Ga0256404_1002543_pt1 | contig 40069 bp, 33 predicted proteins | sample RumenRJG_01DNA_FD_185990 | JGI IMG/M metagenome (GOLD analysis project Ga0256404, IMG submission 185990) | Bovine rumen microbial communities from Lethbridge, Alberta, Canada - RJG_01 | ecosystem: Host-associated > Mammals > Digestive system > Stomach > Rumen | place: Canada: Alberta | collected...
GGGAAAGTTTATCCTCCCCACCGTGTCGATATACTGTGAGAAGCACCCCTTGACGTGGCAGCAGGGACACTCTTTCCGGTCTTCCCTGCTCTTGTAGGGTTTCAATATGAATCTATGTTTGTTCATCATTGTTCACTTCTATCGGTTCAAAAAGTTCCCGTGACCCTTTGACCTTTTGAACTTTTGACCCTTTGGACACGAAAGCCGATCCCTCGGCTTCCAATTGGGTCAAAAGGTCAAAGGTTCATTGGGTCACCTGCTCCTTTTCCTCTTTACGCATGGCTTTCTGGTAGAGTCCGTGCTTCGGATTGGTGAGAATGCCGTTTACGCAGCACCTTTTCAGGAAACGCTTCACGGTACTTTCGGACATTCCGAGGGAATTACCATACACATGGGCGTCCGATGTCCGGAACTCATCAGGAAGCATGTTGAACAGCTGCATGCCCTTCCCTTCGTCCTGTCTGTTGGAGATAAATGAGAAGGCCTTTTTCTCCATTCCGCGGAAATACTCCGCCAGGCTGATGGCAGACCTGACACTTTCCTCGTCAATGACGGACGGACTGCATCGAGTGTCAAAGAAGGACCGGATTACTTGGATTACAAGACAAAAGCGTACGACATACGTCTCTAGCTTCCCATAGAATCCCTTGAGATAATCCTCATTGGTATCCTTCCATTCCCTTCTATTGTCTTCGTTCCTCCAAAGACAGAGCATCTTTCTGGCTTTCTCACTGAAGACCACCGCATGGGGGATGACATCTCCGTTCTCGTCATATTCAGACGGGGTCTCAAGGACTCTCCTGACGATGCTGTTCCATTCGTCGAGGATGTCGGGCGATACCTGTCGCATGGTCCATTCCGGCATTTCCATGATGTCGGGGAAAACCTTCAGCAGGCGTGATGCAAAGCCGCTCATCATCCGTTTGCCACCCAGTAGTTCCGGGAGGAGTCCCGGCTGCGTGCCGCCTATGAGTGACACGTAAGGATGCAGTACGGTCATCGGCCTGTCGGAAGACTTCCTGTTAAGTTTAACCCCGTCGCCATTGAAGAGTTGGAGCCAGTAGGCGTCATCGTTGCCACGGTTATACCTGGACATATTGCTCAGGAAAGAATCTAGTTCATCCACGCACATCAGTACGCCGCGTCTGTTCTGGTCAAGCACAGAATAAGTGCCTCAATCGTTGAGTTGATGGTCAGCACAGAGCGGCAGACTGGAGGGACAGGATCGGCGTCGAAGCCATTCTGTTCACGCTCCTCCCTTGGCAGCGCCATCGCCTGTTCATACCTTTCCCTTTCGTTTCTGTATTTCCGCTCCAGTTCCGCATCAAAGAGGCGGAAGGGCTTTACAGCCTGTTTCAGCGGAGGAGTCTTTCCACAGCTGGGTGGACCGATCAGGACAAGGAAGATAATAGGCGGATCCTGCCATGTGGACTTGAAGTGACATAACCACCGATTTCCCATGGCAGCTGCCAGCACGGTAAACATGGAGGCACACAGATAGTCCAGATTGAGTCCTTCGTCTTGATGAAGTGCCTGGGCAATCCTCTGGATCTTCTCAGGGAACACGTCGATGGGAAAGGATGGGCAACCCCTTTCAAGAGGCTGCTCATCGCTTTTCTCCCTGGAACTGACTTCCTGCATGAAAGAGTTCGTAATAGAAGATACCATCATTTCAGAAGAAATGCTTAATGTTTGCTCACTCATAATTACATTCTCCTTCTATTACGTGCGACATAAGCTTCAGCTTCTTTCTGAATCTCATAATCAGCCTTTCGTTTCTTGTTCATCAACCAGTCGTCAATCTCGGACTTGAGAAAAAAAAGATTCTTTTTGATTTTATGAAAAGGAATCTGGTTCTCACTCGTCCAACCATAGACGGTCTGTTCAGCTGGATGAAAGGGAATGTACTCACGTACTTCCTCTATGTTCATCCATCGGTCTTCCTCCCTTTGAGAAGGCTTTTGGAAATCAAGAATCATTCTTTTCAAGTCAGCCATCTCTTGACGAATCTCTGTCAAGGCTCTCGGCAAATCATTAAATGAATAAGTATTTTCTGCCATACTGTTAAATTTGAATGGTTGGCTGAAATCAATAGGAAAACAGCCACCTCTCGAAAGAAAGGCAACTGCAAAAATATAGGTGTGAAATGAGGCAATAGAGAACGAAAAACCCTATTTCCGGCTTAGTCGGAATAGGGTTGTATTTTCTTTTACTATTCGGAATAGATACTCGGATTCGCTATTCGGAATAGTTGTATATGTCATTCTATAACAGAACTTTATAGGTTCCAATCAATGTACCTGCCATCCATCAGATACTTATTACGCTGTTCTTTATTAAAAACTCCGTTTAGTATGTCTCTGATGAGGATAAAGTCCTCATGACCTGAGATGATTTTCCACTCAGATGGACTGCCTGGTGCTATAGCTTTTGCTTTGGAGAAATCGTCTTGCGTTGAATAGCCTATCTCTCCGAACATATAGATGGCCCATATTCTGAAATCCTTACCTGATCGTTTTGAAGTTATGAATCCTAATTCCATAAACCACTGATAAATGATGTACCAGTATCTTTGTTGGTGAATGTAATTGCGATTATTAAATAAAGAGTTCAAACCGTTGCCTATTTTATCCATATCAAGTCCATAACGGAAGATACTGTCAAATATCCTTCTTGCCTGTTCCCAATCTTGGGCAAGCAGCATCTCTTTCTCATCAGGTAGTTCTCTCTTGGGAACATTCCTTTTTCTTTTTACCAAAGCTTTATGTTCAGAGTCTTGATTATTCTTTATCCTAGCGGCATCGACAAAAATATCAAAATAGGGCATAGCACTTATTATGGGAATATGAATGCTTGGAATCAATGGAGCTGGTACATTAACAGCTGCCTGATGAAGCTCGTCAAGAATCCTTTCGTCAATGTCAGGCTCACATGCCAAAAAATAATAGGTGATGCCTAAAACCGTATTCCTCTGGTAGAGCCAATCGACTTCATGTTTTTGTTTCTTGGTACCCCAGTGATACAATTCTTTGCTTTCTCTGGCGACAGCCTCAGAATAATTGTCCCCTGCAGCTAATATCTCATTCTTGATACCCTCAGCAAGATTGAAAGCGTAGACAATGGGCAGTTCTTCTTGTGTAAGACATTTCTTATTGTTCTCTCTTCCCCAGTGAGGCTCATACATTGCCTTGACAATATCATAAGCCTCCTTTGTTACTTTCGGAGACCGGACGAGATCATTCTCTATCTTATAGTATTCGGTATATTTCATTATCAAATGTCTATTGTTTGTTATTCAGGTCGGAGAGATCAATATCCAATTTAATGGCATTTGCCGCTTTCTCTTTTTTTTTCGTCGACAATCTTCGCATAAATTTGTGTTGTAGTCACCTTCTTATGGCCGAGCATTTTACTAACTGTGTAGATGTCTGTTCCGTTGGTGAGTTGCAAAGTTGCATAGGTATGGCGAAAGCAGTGAAAGGTGATGTGCTTGGTGATACCAGATGCTTCTATCCATCGTTTCACAGGTCGGTTAATCCATGATGGGTCTTGTAGCCCTTCAAAGACAAGTCGGTCTGCATCGTCACGTTCACCACATAAGGAAAATGCTTGGTCAGAAATTGGCATATACTCTACACCCTTGGTCTTCTGTTGAGTAAAATGGAGTTGGTAATGTTCCTTGTCTTTCACAATATCGCGCCACTTCAGTTGTTTGATGTCACTATGGCGCAATCCTGTCAAGGCAGAAAACAAGGCTGCTCTTTTGAGGATTTCGCTATCGCATGGTGTGGCTGCCAGTTGGTTGAGTTCTTCCAGTGTCAGATACTCGCGTTGGCTTTCCTCGTAGTATATGTTCTTAACCTTGGCTGCAAGGTCGATGGTCAAGTAGCCATCAATGAAGGCTTGATGAAGACCAGCCTTGAATATCGAGAAATAGGTCGAGGCGGTATTGGCTGATATGGTTCCTGTCTTACTACCGCCTTGTGGCGCGTTGATAAGGTAATCCTTGTAGTCTTCGATGAGGTTCACGTCAATGTTGCCGAATAGAAGGGGTTTCCCTCCAGTGTATAGCTTCATCAATGCCAGTTCTCTTTTCCAGTTCACTTGAATTGACTTGGAACTGTTCTTGTGACGCTTGTCCTTTAGCTCATCAAAGTACTTGATGAAGTCGCACTTTGACCTTTCGTTTTGTGCTGCTTGTTCTGCCTCCGAGTCTGTGTACAAAGATTGATTATCGTATTCGTGCTGACGGAGGTCACGTACCTTGTCTGCAAAGATGCAGGCCTCTTGATCTTTTTGCGAGCGGCACATGATGATTCCATTGGCATCACGCTTGGGACGATAGTACGCTTTCCCATCTGGTAGAGTTCTTCCAGAACTATTCTTGTCAAAGATGGGTGTCGTTATATAGCGACCAAGTGGTTCATGCTTGCGAAGTGGTTTGTCTTTGCCTGGCTCAAAGACAGGAAAGCTTTCGATGAGCAATGACCACTGCTCTTTGTATTCGGATTTACGGAGTATTACCTTGAATACCGTGCGCTTCATTGGAGTCTTCATAACTTGATAGATTTATAAAGTTTGTCGATTTCTGATTTTGGAGCGTAAACATAGTTACCTATCTGTCGGGTAGGGATAGAGAACTTGCGGATGTGGGCCCATACGGATGAATCATGAATTCTGAACTTCTTTGAGATTTCACCGATGGTATAGCAATTCTCGGGTTCGAGATTGTATGTCTTGGGAATAGGCCTCTTAGCAGCCTTCCGCACTTTCTTCCTTCTTGGGTAACGCTGTTCAAGGTCTGCACGGTTCAACCTCAGCTGCTTTGTGCCAAGGTTGACAGCAGGGATCTTGCCCTTGCGAATCTCACGATACAATGTGTCACGTTCAACACAATAAACGGCAACTGCTTCCTGAACAGAAAGGAACTCTCTGATGTCTGGAATCTCCTTAGCCATCTGTTCATACTTTGCTTCTTTTGCCTCTCTGTCCTTCTTCCTCTTGTAGGCAACATCTGAGCAGTGTTTAGAACAATACACAGAGTCGATGGTGCGTATCTGGAATACTGCACCACAGATAGGACATTTCCTTCGAATCTCGTATTTTGCCTGAGCCATACTATTATATATAATAAGGTGTATTATTCGTTTGTTGAACATCACCGACTAAAGTGTCGCGTGAACGTTTTGATGCAAAATTACGATAAAAATCCAAAAACAGAGCCAGATATACAAAGTTTAACTAAAATAAAAATCGGTGCAACTCAATGAGTTACACCGATTCGCTTATTATTGCTTATTGCTGTTTATCAGCCTTACTTCACCTCCTCAAAGTCGGCATCCTGGACATTGTCGCCGCCCTTGTTGTTGTCATGAGGACCAGCCTGCTGACCTCCGTTGAAGCCAGCACCACCATTAAAGCCTGCACCATCCTGAGGACCAGCCTGTGGGCCACCCTGCTGTGCATACATCTGTGCACTGGCAGCTTGCCAAGCGGTGTTGATTTCTGCCATAGCAGCATCGATAGCAGCCAAATCCTGAGCCTTATGAGCATCTTTCAGTTTCTGCAAAGCAGCTTCGATAGCAGGCTTCTTGTCAGCAGGAATCTTGTCACCCAACTCGTTCAACTGATTCTCAGTAGTGAAGATCATTGAGTCTGCTTGGTTCAGTTTGTCAATCTTCTCACGCTCCTTCTTATCAGCTGCCTCATTAGCCTGAGCCTCAGCCTTCATACGATTGATTTCATCCTCGCTCAAACCGCTGGAAGCCTCAATACGGATAGCCTGTTCCTTACCAGTAGCCTTATCTTTAGCTGATACCTTCAAAATACCGTTAGCATCGATATCGAAAGTCACTTCAATCTGAGGAACACCACGACGTGCAGGAGCAATGCCAGTCAGGTTGAACTGACCGATACTCTTGTTTTGAGCAGCCATAGGACGCTCACCCTGCAATACATGGATGGTTACCTCGGTCTGGTTATCTGCTGCGGTAGAGAAGGTCTCACTCTTCTTCACTGGGATAGTAGTATTAGCCTCAATCAGTTTGGTCATCACACCACCTAAGGTTTCGATACCCAAGGTAAGAGGAGTTACATCCAGCAATACAACATCGCCAACACCCTTCTCGTTATTCAGGATAGCACCCTGGATAGCAGCACCAACAGCTACCACCTCATCAGGGTTCACACCCTTTGATGGCACCTTACCGAAGAAGTTCTGTACCAGTGTCTGAACGGCTGGGATACGGCTTGAACCACCCACCAGGATAACCTCATCGATATCTGCAGGCTGCAGGTTAGCATCACTCAGTGCCTTTTGGCAAGGAGCCAAGCAAGCCTGAATCAAACCATGAGCCAACTGCTCAAACTTAGCACGGGTGAGTGTCTTTACTAAGTGCTTTGGCACACCACCTACCGGCATAATGTAAGGCAGGTTGATCTCAGTAGAAGTAGAAGATGACAACTCAATCTTTGCCTTCTCAGCAGCTTCCTTCAGACGCTGCATAGCCATTGGGTCAGCCATCAGGTCAGCGCCCTCGTCGTTCTTGAATTCCTGTACCAGCCAGTTGATGATTACCTGATCGAAGTCATCACCACCCAGGTGAGTATCACCGTTGGTTGACAATACCTCAAACACACCACCGCCGAACTCCAGGATAGAGATATCAAATGTACCACCACCAAGGTCGAACACAGCAATCTTCATATCCTTGTTGGCCTTGTCAATACCGTATGCCAAAGCAGCAGCAGTAGGCTCGTTCACAATACGCTTTACATTCAGACCAGCAATCTGACCAGCCTCCTTTGTTGCCTGACGTTGTGAGTCAGAGAAATAAGCAGGAACTGTAATCACAGCATCAGTTACTTCCTGTCCCAGATAGTCTTCAGCAGTCTTCTTCATCTTCTGCAGCACCATAGCAGAGATTTCCTGAGCAGTATAGAGACGACCATCAATGTCAACACGTGGCATATTGTTGTCGCTACGCACTACCTTATAAGGCATGCGAGGAATTTCCTTCTGCACCTGATCCCAGTTCTCACCCATGAAACGTTTGATAGAGAAAACTGTCTTTGTTGGGTTTGTGATAGCCTGACGCTTTGCAGGATCACCCACCTTACGCTCACCACCCTCTACGAATGCCACGATAGAAGGAGTGGTGCGCTTACCTTCGCTATTAGCGATTACTACAGGTTCGTTGCCCTCGAATACAGCAACGCATGAGTTAGTAGTACCTAAGTCAATACCAATAATCTTTCCCATAATTCTTATTTTTTATTTGTTATTATTCAAAATTTTCTATTGTCCCATGCCTGTTGATAGGCTTTCGGACACTTGATTTGAGCAAAGCCTGTGCCAACAACAATATACCATATTTACATGTCAGTTTGGCAGATTTTACGACAGCAAAAATAGTTGGTTATTTCAGTTGATTATTGAGAATAAAATCTTATCTTTGTTCCCAAAATTAATTAAAATACTGACTAAAATGGGAAAAGTGCTTATTATCGGCGCAGGCGGTGTAGCTACCGTTGCTGCATTCAAGGTGGCTCAGAACCCTGACGTGTTTACTGACATCACCATTGCCAGTCGCACGAAGGCAAAGTGTGACAAACTGGCTAAGGCTATTGGTAACCCCAATATCAAAACCGCACAGGTGGATGCTGACAATGTGGATGACCTGGTGAAATTGTTCAACGAGGTAAAGCCCGACATTGTGATGAATTTGGCATTGCCTTACCAAGACCTGACCATCATGGAGGCTTGTTTGAAGACGGGTGTGAATTACCTTGACACAGCTAATTACGAACCGCGTGACGAAGCGCACTTCGAATATAGTTGGCAGTGGGCTTACAAGCAGCGTTTTGAGGATGCTGGTCTGACAGCCATCTTAGGTTGCGGTTTCGACCCAGGAGTGAGTGGAGTATATACAGCTTATGCTGCCAAGCATCACTTCGATGAAATTCATACATTGGACATCGTTGACTGCAATGCTGGTAACCACCACAAAGCTTTTGCAACTAATTTCAATCCTGAAATCAATATTCGCGAGATTACCCAAAAGGGCTTATATTATAAAGATGGTGAATGGATAGAGACAGAGCCTTTGGAAATACACCAACCTATCACCTATCCTAACATCGGTCCTCGTGAGTCATACTTGATGCACCACGAAGAGCTGGAGTCATTGGTAAAGAACTACCCCACTATCAAACTGGCTCGTTTCTGGATGACTTTCGGTGAGCAATACCTCAAGTACCTGGATGTGATTCAGGGCATCGGTATGAGTCGCATTGACGAGATTGAATATGAGGCTCCATTAGCTGATGGCACAGGTAATGCAAAGGTAAAGATTGTGCCTTTGCAGTTCTTGAAAGCTGTACTGCCTAATCCACAGGATTTGGGTGAGAACTATGAAGGTGAGACATCTATTGGCTGTCGTATACGTGGTATCAAGGACGGCAAGGAACGCACCTATTATGTATATAATAATTGCAGTCATCAGGAAGCATATAAGGAGACTGGCATGCAGGGCGTAAGCTACACTACTGGTGTGCCAGCCATGATTGGAGCCATGATGTTCCTCAAGGGACTGTGGAAGCGTCCAGGCGTTTGGAACGTGGAAGACTTTGACCCAGATCCATTCATGGAGCAGTTGAACAAGCAGGGTCTGCCTTGGAACGAGGTATTTGACGGAGATTTAGAAGTATAATTATTAACCAGATTATTATCGCTGATGCGATTCTTAATATAATCATTCATTAACATTTTTTATTATGGCAAAAAACGAAGAATTGAATTTCGACAAACCTGCCCCATCAGCTGAGAAGCTGAAAGCATTGCAGGCAGCCATGTCGAAAATTGAGAAAGATTTTGGAAAAGGCTCTATTATGAAATTGGGCGATGACCACATTGAGCAAGTGGAAGTGATACCTACTGGTTCAATAGGTTTGAATGCCGCATTGGGCGTTGGTGGCTATCCACGTGGAAGAATCATCGAAATTTATGGTCCGGAATCATCAGGCAAGACTACTTTGGCTATACATGCTATAGCAGAGGCTCAAAAACAAGGGGGCATTGCTGCATTTATTGATGCTGAGCATGCTTTCGACCGTTTCTATGCTGCCAAGTTGGGCGTAGATGTGGATAACCTGCTAATCTCACAACCAGATAATGGTGAACAAGCACTTGACATTGCCGAGCAGCTAATCCGTTCGTCAGCCATTGATATTATTATCATCGACTCTGTAGCTGCCTTGACTCCCAAGAAGGAGATTGAAGGTGAAATGGGTGATTCTGTAGTTGGCCTACAAGCTCGACTGATGAGTCAGGCATTGCGCAAACTTACTGCTACAGTAAGTAAGACGCGTACTACCTGTATCTTCATCAACCAGTTGCGCGAAAAGATTGGTGTGATGTTTGGAAATCCTGAAACCACTACTGGTGGTAACGCGTTGAAGTTCTATGCCAGCATACGAATCGACATACGCAGTTCGTCACCTATCAAGAATGGTGAGGATGTGATTGGTCGTTCTACCCGTATCAAGATTGTGAAGAACAAGGTGGCTCCTCCTTTCCGCAAATGCGAGGTGGACATCATGTTTGGAGAAGGTATCAGCAAGATAGGTGAGATTATCGACTTAGGTGTAGAATTTGGCATCATCAAGAAGAGCGGCAGTTGGTTCAGCTACAATGAAACCAAACTGGGACAGGGTCGCGATGCTACCAAACAGGTGATAGCTGATAACCCTGAATTAGCAGATGAATTAGAAGCTAAAATCGCAGAAGCGATGAAAGGGAACGTGCCCATGTCGGCCGACTGATGCTGCACAGGCTTATTAAACAAGTAGGAGGGTGTGTCAAAATAGGCACATCCTCTTATTGTTATTTCTTGTCACCAAAGTGATTGCAGTCAACGGCTTTGCTCTTGCACGCTTACTACAGTTATCCCCTATAGGATAACTGTTTTTATTTCTTCAAAGTGTCACCAAAATGATTGTAATCTACAGCCTTTCTTCCTGCTCGTTTGCTCATGCTTGGGAACCAGATATCATCAGCAGTGATACCACACTCCTTGATAGCCTGGATAGCATACTCGCACTTGCCAAAGTCAGCATCCACATTGTTCGTACCGAAGGTGAACTTCAAACCACGAGCCTTAGCCTTCTTGATGACATCCATGCTAGGAATCTTGTAGCGAGGACTGATTTCCAAAGCGATGTCATACTTCTGTAACACATCCAGCACCTTATCAACACGCTCATCGGTCCAGTACTGAGCATAGTCAGCATTCATGTCATCAGGAATATAAGTAGCGTTAGCAAAGATATCAGCAGGCTCGTTGGTCAGGATCTTCACGGTCTGGTCAACAATCATATCCATATATTGCTGTTTGCTGCGACCATCAAGTTTCACTTCCTCAGGACGGTAGATACGGCAGATACGGCCTTTGTCCACCACTGTCATAGCATCAGTGAACAAATAATCGAACTTATTGATAGCGTCCTCAGAGAACTGAACAATCCAACGACGGCCTTCACCTTGAGCACCCATCAGGAATGCCATAGGCTTCACCTCATTGTAGTAAGCATAAGCTTCTTCGTCGTTTGAAAGCATACGGCCTACGCCACCTTCACCCAGATTAGGAGCCACACCGTAGTTGATACCATAGTTCATCTCCATAGCGTGTGCCATTTCCTTGGTCAAACCACCCTTCAGGTGCACATGATAGTCGATGACAGGGAAATTCTCCTGCTGCAGACGAATAATATCGTCGGTGGTCTCATCCACTACAGGCATGGTATCGTTAGGATTGGTTACACCATCGTACAGACGAGTAACAGTGAGGTTCTGGAACTTGACGTTGCCCTGCTTGCCAATCAGTGCGAAACCACCCTTGCCCAATACCTTGTCCTTGTTAGCCTCAGTACGGTAAGGCTGATCAGGCTCAGTGTAGCAAACCACATCAGTTCCATTGATCTTGATAGAGATATTCTTCTCGCGTACAGCGATATCGAAGTCAAACCACTCGTTATCTTCACCCAGTGAACGATACAGGTTTCTCACAGTAGCCAAGCTACCCGTCTTGCGAGTACCATCAATTGGACCATTGTGGAACAGTACCTCATAACCAGTCTTTCCATCAGAATGGAAGAGCAGAGAAGCATCAGCGCCAGTTTCTAACATTGCCTGACCCTTCAGTTCGAAATTACGATAATCACCCTGTGCAGTCAGTGTCTCACCAGCTGACACTTGTAATTCATCACCCACTGTGCCTTTATCCGACTTCCAGTTGTCCAAAGGCTGAGCCACATCATAGGTAGGACCGCAAGCTGCGAAAGCCACAGCTACCAAGCCTGCCATTGCATAAAAAAGTTTTTTCATTGCCAAATATTTTATAATAAACATTATTGGGTGCAAATTTACTACTATTTTCTATTATGATGATGCAGATTAAGAGAATTATTTGTAGCTTTGTGACGGATAATAGATCATCAACCATGAAAACTTGTCATCTCATATTAGCTTGCATACTACTGATTGGAGTACCATTACAGGCATCAGCCCAGCAAGAGGTGTCGAAAGACTCCATACCTCCTACCCGTGAAGAAAAGAACCGTAACGTGATGCTCAACGCCAAGAATGACCGTGAACCACGTCAGATATCCATCGGCTTGCCAGCTCAATTCGCTGCCGACATTTTTGAAGACGGACTACCTGTGGCAGAGCTCTACTGGCCCATCATGCCTTCCACCACATGGAGAAACTCTTTGAGTCTCAGCAGTAACAAACTGATGTCGCTGGGTGAAAGCGCCTTGTTGTTTGGCAAAATGGAGAATATTGTATCGAGTGAGAACCGTCATGGTGGCGACAAATTCCTTGGATTGGGCAGATATTCCTTCAATCACTTTGGCAAACATCAGGTTGATTTCAACGTTTCAGGACCAATCGCCAAAGGATGGGGCTACACCGTAGGTTCGTACCAGAGCTTTGATCCTGGTAGCAACAAACTGGATGTCATGAGTCTGCAAGACCGCATGGAGATCTACAAGGCAGGCATCAACAAACGATGGAACAATAACAAGGGCGAGGTGAGCTTGTTGTACCAATATTCCGCTAACACCACTTTTGCAGATGCAAGTGGTCCGTTCTATTTCAACGGCGAGGACGGTAGTGTAGAACCTTTCGAGGACTTCAACCTGGGACGCGACCAGTACCTGCCACACTACCGTGCTTTCCACTATCTCTCGTTGGAAGACAACAAGGAATATGATGTTAATATAGAAAAGGCCAACAGAGATCATGCACACCAATTGACCCTCAACTTCAAATATAAGTGGGACAATGGTACCACACTTACTGTAGGCTCCAAGCTGAAGGATGCCCAACAGCGTACAGCTACCTATAACATCGCTGGTATCTTCGAAGTGACAGAAGCCGATGGTTACACTTACGAAGATGGAACACCATATGTGGGCTATGTACAGAACCGTCATACCCGCAGGCCCTACGGTATTGAACGCAGTTGGATGACCAGTGCCGAATTGACGGGTAAGGCGGGTAATAAAGACCAACATAGCTGGCGTGTGGGATTGAACGAGTGGTTCTCTTACCAAAGTATGTCGTACCCTACAGGTCTGCAGCCTCATGAAGTGAAGGAAAACCCTCGCATCCTGTTGGTAAATGGACAACAGATGACGAATTTCAACTCGGGAGCAGATTACTATCTTGGTCACGAAAACCGCTTGGCTGTCTATTTCTCTGACGACTGGACCATAAACGACAGACTGTGGCTTTCGGCTGGATTCCGCATCGACTGGCAGAAGCTGCACGGCAAAGGCGCCTTCTCTACCGATGTAGATGGCAATGTTTTTGACCCCAGCAATATACGTCGCCCAGGCTTTACCGTAGCTACCGGCAAGTTATATCCATTCAAGGGCAACTGGCTAAATCCTTCATTTACGTTTAACGGCAGGTATCGTATCGCAGGAGGATTAGGGGTGCTGGGTGAAGTCGTATTTGTGCAGCAACGCCCCAACATGCAGGACTATGCTGGTTGTGACCTGCCTAATGAATCGCCAGTTATCAGTAACATCTTTAAGGGTGGTATCTATTTCAACAACAGCTGGCTGGAACTGACCTCTCAAGTGTTCCATATTCAGCAGACTAACTACAAGAGCCGTACCCAGTTTACTAACCCCAACGACCAGAGTGAGACTGTGACCATCGCCGTATTGTATGATGTGGCTACTGTAGGTTGGACCACCGATGCTGTGATTACTCCTTTCAAAGGTTTTACTTTCCACGGACTGCTTACCCTGCAGAATCCACTGTACAAGAACTTCAACTTCCAGCCTGTATTCAAGGACGGTCCCGGACAACAGTACAACTTCACAGATAAGAACGTGACAGCCATCTCGAAGTTTATTCTCGAGCTGGATCCATCCTACCAGATTGAAAAATGGCGTTTCTGGCTGAGTTTCAGGTACCAGAGCAAACAGTATATCAACAAAACCAATACCTTATTCTTTAAAGGACGCTGGGAGACTTTCGGAGGCATTGACTATACACTGAACGACCACCTATCGTTCTCGCTGAACCTGGTCAACATCCTGAACCAAAAAGGCGCCAGCGGCAATATCGGTGCGGCTGATTTGGCTACTGATGTGGCCAAATACCAACATCATCACTTGATGTCGGGTGGATACATCCGTCCGTTTACTATGGAATTAGGAGCGTCAATTAAGTTTTAATATTTGCCAGGCATAGTGTAAATGTAAATTAAAAGTATTACTTTTGCACTATGATTCAGATAGAGACTATAGTCGACATTATTTTCAAGGGCATGTTGATTGGTATAATCGCCTCCGCTCCTATGGGGCCTGTGGGGGTATTATGCCTGCAACGCACTATCAACAAAGGGCGCTGGTATGGTTTTATAACTGGCTGTGGAGCAGCGTTGAGCGACCTATTTTATGCGTTGATTACAGGCTACGGCATGAGCTTCGTGTTCGACTATGTGAGCAACAATATTTTCAATCTGCAGTTGTTTGGCAGCATTCTCCTGCTATTCTTCGGCTTCCACACTTTCAGGAGCAACCCTGTTAAAGCGTTGCGTGCGCCCAGTGGAAAGAAAGGAAGCTATATGCATAATTTCCTGACTGCTTTTTTGGTAACACTGAGCAATCCGCTGATAATCCTGCTGTTTATTGGTTTGTTTGCACGCTTCGCATTTGTAGAAGTTGGAGAACTGGTAAGCAATACTGTTACAGGGTATATATCCATCGTGGCAGGTGCACTACTATGGTGGTTCCTGCTGACCACAGGCGTGAGCAAAGTACGCTCACAATTCAATCTGCGTGGCATCTGGATGTTAAACCGAGTTATTGGTGTGATTGTGATGATTGTTGCGATAGTTGGATTAGTGATTACTTGCTTAGGCGAATCACTTTATTAATTATAATATGAAGACAGCACAACAACTAAGGAAAGAGAACATTGCAGAATATCTGCTCTATATGTGGCAGATGGAAGACTTGCTTCGTGCCTGTCATTGTGATATGGAGGTAGTAAAGAGTCAGATACTGCCTGGCTTTCCTGAAGCCGACAGAAAGCAAGAAGAACAATGGCTGCAAGAGTTGTGCGACATGATGCATCTGGAGGCAGTGACAGAGCGCGGACACCTGCAAATCAACAAGAATGTGATGCAGGAACTGACAGAACTGCATAATGTACTCTTGGCAACTCCTAAGTTTGCATATTATAGTGCTGCCTACTACAACGCCCTCCCCTTCATCGTAGAGCTACGAGCCAAAGCTGGTGAAGAAGCGGTTCCTGAAATTGAAACCTGTTTTCAGGCACTTTATGGAGAGCTAATGCTAAAACTGAAAAAGCAACCTGTCAGCGAAGGGACCCAAGAAGCCATGCAAACCATCAAACGTTTTATTGCCATGTTGGCAGCTTATTATGCCGATGAGAAAGAAGGTAAATTGAAAATAGAGGATTAATGAGGCACAAAATTGATGAGACACCCCAAACTTGACATACTACTTTCACTGTTACCAGTCATAATCCTGATCATCATGTTGGTAAAGGTTATCAGGGCATTTGGCGTCGATTCCCTGGACGGAGCCAGTCAGGTGGCATTATTAGTCTCTGCAGGCATTTGCAGTGCCATCTCCATATTATATTTCCGTATTCCATGGAAAGACCTGGAAGAAGGCATCATTCGTAATGTAGGCAATGTCACTACTGCCATCATCATCCTGCTGATGATAGGTGCTATCTCTGGTATGTGGATACTCAGCGGCATCGTTCCCACGCTGATTCAATACGGCTTGATGTTGATTCATCCCAAGTTCTTTTTGGTCACTACCTGCCTTATCTGCGCTATCGTGAGCGTGCTCACAGGTAGTTCATGGAGCACCATTGCCACGATTGGCATTGCGTTGTTAGGCATCGGACAGGCGCAGGGATTCAGTAGTGGACTTGTGGCTGGTGCCATTATCTCAGGAGCCTACTTCGGCGATAAGATGTCACCCCTGAGCGACACCACCGTACTGGCATCTACCATGAGTGACGTCCCGCTGTTCAGTCACATCCGCTACATGATGTACACCGTAGTACCCACAATGGTTATAACCCTTATCATCTTTACTGTTATTGGCTTAAACTATAGCGTTTCAGATGCAACATTGATTAATGTTTACATCAATTCGTTACAAGAGCACTTTCATCTTTCGCCCTGGTTGATGATAGTACCCATACTGACTATCGTGATGATTGCCAAGAGATGGCCAGCCGTGATTGTGTTGTTCCTCAGTTCCATTCTAGGCGCCATCTTCGCCCTTACCTTCCAGCCCCATATTTTGGCAGAGGTAGCAGGCACCACCGAGGTCACCCTCTCCAGTCAGTTTGAGGGAGTGTTGCGTGGTATGTACGATATTACTGCTATAGATATGGGACATCCACAGGTAAGCAAGTTGGTTTCTACCCGAGGTATGACAGGTATGCTCAATACCATTTACCTGATACTTTGTGCCATGTGTTTCGGCGCAGTGATGACCACCAGTGGTATGTTGCAGCGTATCACACGACTGATACTGCCTTTCACCCGCACCCGTACCTCTTTGGTAACCAGCACCGTCAGCACTGGTGTCTTCATGGACTGTATGGTGGCAGACCAATACCTAAGCATCATACTTACTGCTAATATGTTCAAAGGCGTATACCATCGTCGAGGATACGAAGAACGCCTGATGAGTCGCAGCATTGAAGACAGTGCAACCGTTGTCTCGCCCCTGATTCCCTGGAGTAGCTGTGGAATGACGCAAGCCACCATCTTAGGTGTGCCCACCATCACCTACCTGCCTTATTGCTTCTTCAATTTCATCAGTCCGCTGATGAGTATAATGGTTGCCGCTATCGGCTATAAAATCTTTAAAAAGAAAGAGGTAGCTACAACCAAAAGTTGAGCTACCCCTACCTAAATGTTTTATAAGCTTACGAAAAATCAGAAAGGCCGGTTGTTGCCACCTTGCATCATTTGCTGAGCTTTCGCTTCAGCCTCCTTACGTTTCTTTTCTGCTTCAAGATAATCTTTCTCTTTAAATTTCTTGCCACCAGCAACTGCATCCAGAACCTCATCCTTGAGTTCTTCTCTTAAAAAGTTGGTATTCTCCATAATTCATTTATTTATTACATTCATCTAAACTCGCAGTAAAGATAAACTATTAATTTATTATTTGCAAATAATAGTCAAAAAAAAAGCCACATGTGGTGCCAATCAGCGTCCTCACTAACACTCTATATGAACTTGCCATGAGCAATATTCTGGCAATCTTATTCAGCTTGTGGTAATATGAAGTTCTGATTGGCATACACGCTATAGATTTTTTACTCCTACGGTGTGGCTTGTAATAAAAAACTTCCTATCTTTGCAGAGATAAAACCCATATCACGATATTCATCTTAAAATTACAATACTATGAGAAGGAAATTTTTAGCAGTCCTGTCAATGCTATTGACCGTTGCAGGACTATTCGCTCAACAGCAGCAAAATCAGCTACCAAAAGCTATGACAGATTATGAAAAAGGTACACTACCCTCAGAGACTAACGTTCTGAGAGCAGAGTATCCACGTGTGGACCCACAAACCCGCAAGGCATATTTTAAATTCTACCTGCCATTGGCACATACGGTGACAGTGAGTGTACCTAACGAGTTTAAGGGTACAAAAGATAAGGATGGTGTATGGACCATTGAGACTGACCCACTGCCTGTGGGTTTCCATTACTATTTTGTGACGGTGGACGGTGCACGTATGACAGATCCCAATAGTAAGTCGTATTTCGGCTATACACTAAACGCTGGTGGTATTGAGGTGCCTGAAGGTCCAGAGGGCAACTACTACCGTTTTAACAAGGATGTGCCTCACGGACAAATAAGGTCGGTGAACTACTACTCTGAAATAAATGGAACAAACCGCCATGTGAACGTATATGTTCCTGCCAGCTACGAGACTGGAAAAAAACGCTATCCTGTGCTTTATCTGTTACATGGTAGTGGCGAGGATGAGTTCGGATGGGTGAACCAGGGACATGTGGATTTCATGATGGACAATTTGATTGCGAATAAAGAGGCAGAAGAGTTTATTGTGGTAGTGATGAGTGGTGACATTCTAACCACACCAGAAATTCGAAATGTACCGGGCAAAACTGTATCTGATATCTATATCAACGAACTGGTGCCATTTATTGACAAGAATTTCCGCACCATAGCCAACCGTGACAACCGAGCAATGGCTGGCCTTTCACGTGGTGGAGGTCAGACAACTTCAACAGTGTTAGATAACCATAACATGGATAAGTTTGCTTGGATGGGATTACTAAGTGGCTTATTCCGCGTGAACGACGAGAATGTAAAAACAGTATTCGGTGGCGCGTTTGCCGACCCAGCAGCATTTAATAAGCAGATGCGCTTGCTGCACATCAGCTGGGGTTCTGAGGAAGGTAACTTTGGATTCCCCGCCAGCTGCAGCGCCGTGCAGAAGCAGGGCATAAACTGTGTGACCTACGTATCTGAAGGCACTGCACACGAATGGCTGACCTGGCGACGTGCTTATCGTGATTTCGCCAAGAGGTTATTCAAGAAATAAACCAGGCTTTTCACTCGAATTCCAATTCGCCAGAATATGAGATGGCTTCAAGTTGCTGAGCCTTTACGTTGAGCGAAGACCTGCCATTATCATATATGATAATATTATAGGTATAGGAGTCTTCTGTGCTCCTTAACTTAATATCAATGTTGCGTTGTCCATTCTTCTTAATATCCTCTTTGTAGCTATTAATGGGGGCAGAGAAAGACAGACCATTGGTACCACCGTAAGGAATGTTATAGGCACGGCCAACATAAGGCAAACTGGAAAAGAGGGAATCATTACGTACTGTAACGTAATAGTCGGTCACGTTTCTGGCAGAACCTCTCATTGGAATCATACGGTCGATGCTAATAGTGAAATCACGGGCATCCAATGCCTCAGTAACTTTCGTGGCTTGGGATACCTTCTGAGCAGATTGATCCTTTTGAGCAGCGCATGAGCCAAACAATAGGCAGGTTATCAAAGTAACCATCATGAATTTAAAAAATTGTTTCATAATAATGATTAATTAATTGTTTGTAGCAAAGATATATTTTTAATAACAAATGTAAGACAGTTTACAGGTTTTTTATAATATGAAAAAAATAATAATATTAATAGGAGTAGCAAGTATGATGACAGCCTGCTCCTCCTCTCCTACTAAGGAGGAAGTAGAAATTGTGGCACCCGAAGGTTATCAGTTGGTGTGGCACGATGAGTTTAACGAGGGTACCGAACTAAGTGAAGAGTGGATGCATGAGGTAAAGGATGACCACTGGGTGAACAATGAGTTACAGAATTACCGTGATGGCGAGGCTGATGGCAAACGTGTAACAGAGATTAAGGATGGCAATCTGTTAATCAACTGCTTCAAAGGCTCTGACGGCAAAATCTATTCCGGTCGCGTATATGCCCATCGCACAACAGGATGGGAATATGGTTACTTCGAAGCTCGCATCTGGTTGCCAAAGGGAAAAGGCACCTGGCCTGCATTCTGGATGATGCCTGTAAAGAGTGAATACCGTTGGCCGCAATGTGGCGAAATTGACATCATGGAGGAAGTGGGTGTAGTACCCAATGATGTTTCCTCTTCATTGCACACACAGGCCTATAACCATGTAAAAGGTACGCAAATAACCCACCACCTCGACATCGAGAACGCTGAGGAAGGCTGGCATGTGTATGCATGTGAATGGACACCCGATGCTATCACAACCTTTGTTGACGGACAAGTTCAGTTAGCTGCTACTAAAACTGAAATGGGAGAAGGACACGACGAGTGGCCGTTCCACTATGCCTTTTATCCAATCCTCAATTTGGCTTGGGGTGGTGACTGGGGTGGTATGGAAGGTGTTGACGAAAGTGCACTTCCTATCACAATGAAAGTAGATTATATTCGCGTTTTTCAAAAAAAACACTAATTTTGCACTGATTTATACTAAATGTTATATTAAATGAAAGCAAAGTATCTTTTAACAATGGTAGCAAGCCTCTCTCTTGCAGCTTGCGACCAATCTCCTAAGCAGACATCTGGCCTGCATCTGGAATATATGGACCAGACCCAAAAGCCTGGTACAGATTTTTATCAATATGTTAACGGTGGTTGGCAGAAACTGCATCCACTTCCTGCCGACAAGGCTCGTTTCGCCACTTTTGACATGCTCTCTGAGCGTGCTTCAGAAGCACTCAGCACCATGGTGCAAGAGTTGGCCAAGACACAACACGAGACAGGTACCAACGAGCAGAAAGTGGGCGACATGTTTACATTGGTAATGGACAGTGTTCGACTTAATGCAGAGGGGGCTGACCCCATCAAGGCTGACCTTGCTGAGATAGCTGCCCTGAAGAGTCCAAAGGATGTATATGAGCTATTGGCTGAGTTAAACAAGCGTGGAGTGAGTGCATACTATGGTTTAGGCGTAGGCACTGATGCCAAGAATTCCAAAGCACACATCATGAGTTTGCGTCAGGGTAGCCTTTCATTAGGGCAGATTGACTACTACAAGGAAAACGATGACAATACCGTAAGAATTCGCGAGGCTTTCAAGAAGCACATCGTGAATATGTTTAAGTTGGCTGGATATAGCGATGCTTATGCCGAGAAGGCTCGCGACGTGGTAATGGAAGTGGAGAACGAGTTGGCAAACAACTTCCGTAGCCGCACACAGTTACGTGACCCTGAAGCCAATTACAACAAAATGACCATCGATGAGGTAAAGAAGTTGTATCCATCAGTACCATTCCAGAAGATTTTTGATATTATGGACATACAAGGTGAGGTGAACGAAATCGTAGTTGGTCAACCAGAGGCTATATCTGCTGCTGTGAAAATTATCGATAAGTTACCTGTTGACAAACAGATACTATACCTGCAATGGAAGCAGATCTCTTCAGCTGCCAACAACCTGAGTGATGCGTTTGTTGCTGAGAGCTTTGACTTCAACAACCGTGTAATGGCTGGTGTTCAGCAACAGGAGCCTCGATGGAAACGTGCTTTACGCGCTACCGAAGGTTCATTGGGAGAGGTATTGGGCCAGCTTTATGTGAAAGAATTCTTCCCCCCCGAAGCAAAAGCTCGTATGGTGGAACTTGTGAAGAGCGAACAGGAAGCACTGGGTGAACGCATCAAAGCCCTGACTTGGATGAGTGACGCGACTAAAGAGCAGGCACTGGCGAAGTTGGCAACCTTCCGTGTAAAGATTGGTTATCCAGACGAATGGAAGGACTATTCAGGTCTAACTGTTGACCCTCAGAAATCATATTATGAAAACGCCAAGGTAGCTCGTCTGTGGAGATACCAGGAACAGATTGACAAATTTGGCAAACCCGTTGACCCAACAGAATGGCATATGACTCCACAAACAGTGAATGCTTACTATAGTTCAACCACCAACGAGATTTGTTTCCCAGCTGGTATCCTTCAGCCCCCATTCTTTGACATGAATGCTGACGATGCTTTCAACTATGGTGGTATCGGTGTTGTAATCGGTCATGAAATGAGCCACGGTTTCGACGACTCAGGTCGTCAGTTCGACAAGGACGGTAACATGTCTGGCTGGTGGTCAGAAGAAGACAATAAGAACTTCAAGGAGCGTGCTCAAGTACTGATTGACTTTTTCTCAAGCATCGAGGTAGCTCCAGGTGTATATGGCAACGGTGCCATGACATTGGGTGAAAACATCGGTGATCATGGTGGTCTGAAGATTGCTTACACTGCTTATAAGAATGCAACCAAGGACAACCCACTGCCTGACAAGGATGGCTTTACAGCTGATCAGCGTTTCTTCCTGGCTTTCGCTGGTGTATGGGCTAATAACATCACCGATCAGGAGATTCTACGTCGCACCAAGACAGATGTTCACTCACTGGGTCGTTGGCGTGTTAATGGTGCCCTGCCTCAAATCGACGCATGGTATGAGGCCTTCAACATCACTGAGAATGATCCGATGTTCATTCCAAAAGAAAAACGTGCTGATGTTTGGTAAAGAGAACCTCTCTTATGACTTGACGTAAAAGAATATGAAAAAAGGCTGACACTTCAAGATTGTCAGCCTTTTTTCATATAAACGTTGCTATTTATGATAATATTCTTTACATTTGCAAATATTAAATTATTTAAACCATGAAACGCAGGGAATCATTGAAGGTATTGGGAAGTATTCCTTTCTTGGCATTGGGGGGAATCTCGTCTGTAGAAGCAAAACAGATTGAAAAAAACAAGCAATCTTTTGCAACTGAGCCAAAGAATATCATCTTGGTGTTGGCCGACGGCATGGGAGTTGCCCAATGGCAGGCAGGAGCCATTGGTAATGGGGGAAAACTCAACGTAGGTAGAATGACGAACACAGGACTGATGACTACTAACCCACTGGATAACTTCTGCGGTGACGCTCCTTCTCATTGCACCGCTTTAGCATGCGGCATCAACAGTCACAAGGGTGCAGTAGGCGTAGATAAAGATGACAAACCTGTAAAGAATATCATAGAAATGGCAAAAGAAGCCGGTATCTCAACTGGCATTGTATCGAGCAATACACTGATAGAAGGCAGCAATGTGCCATTTGTTGGGCATACCAAGAACCGCATGATGACTGACGAGATAACTGCTCAGTATGTTGATACGGGTGTGGATGTGTTTATCGGTGCCGGTGAAAGTTTCTTTACCAACAGTGTGAAAGGCTTTGGTCCTCCTACAGGCGTAGCAGGAGCCACCAATAGCAGAGGACAACAAGCTGGTCAAGGGAGTCCACAAAACAGGCCACAGGGTGCTGGTGCTCCTCAAGGTTCTGGGGCTGGCGCAGGCCCTCAGATGACTTTTGAGCCTCGAGCCGACAAACGCGATCTCTTAGCAGAATTAAAACAAAAGGGGTATCAAGTGGCTCATTCATGGGATGAGATAAAGCAGTCAAAAAGTAGCAAGTTGGCTGGTTTTACAGATAAAATACAGATGCCCAACTTGGAAAATGGACGTGATCCTAACATCTATCCCGATGAGGTTTCGTTGGCTTTAGAGTTGCTTTCACAAAATCCAAAAGGTTTCCTCCTCATGACAAGCAGCATGTTCGTTGACCGTGCTTCTCATAATGGGAAGACAGACCTGTTAATTAAGGAAACAATCAACCTGGATATGGCGATTGGCAGGGCATTAGATTTTGCCGACAAACGTGACGACACGTTAGTACTAGTGGTTGGCTCTCCCGAAGCATCTGGTATGACTTTAGTGGGTGGCGATATACAGACCCGTACAGTGGAAGCTAAGTGGACAATGCCTGGTATGGCCAACCACTCCGGCATCATGGTACCCTATTTCGCCTATGGTGCAGGAGCCGAACAATTTGGAGGTTCTATACTGAATACACAATTGTTCGACATGATGAAAAACTTGATGAAATTGTAAGTATTACTAACCTCCTTGGACAACACTGATCACAGGGATAAGAGGTCCATCGTTTTGGGGAAGGTTTTCTTTCGATAATAAATAAAAAGACTGCACAGATGCAGTCTTTTTTATTCGTCTTCTGTGAACAGATGATTATAATGCCTGTTCTATAGCTCGTGCCAGCTGGTCGGCACAAGAAGTTGTCTTATTTCCACAGGTATTTCCACGCAGGGTATTGGTTGCCCAACGGGCATCAGCGCCTTCCAGTAGCTTAGAGATAGCTTTCAGGTTGCCGTTGCATCCCCCCAGAAAACAGATATTATGCAACTTGCCATCAATAATATCAAAATCAATCAACTTGGAGCAAACGCCTTCTGGAGTGTAAGTAAAGTGTGCCATATTGTCTATTTTATAAAATTTACAGCGCAAAGATAGAAAATAAAATCAAGATTAGCTATCTTTGCAGAGAAATAAAGCAAATGAACCATGCCTCTTAATATACCTAAGACTTTACCAGCAGTTGACCTGCTAAAGAAAGAGAACATATTCGTGATGGACGACCTGAGGGCCGGTTCGCAGGATATTCGCCCCTTGCGCATTGTCGTGCTGAACCTGATGCCTTTGAAAATCACTACTGAAACAGACTTGATTCGTCTGCTTTCCAACTCTCCCTTACAGATAGAACTGTCACTGATGAAGATCAAGAGTCACACCTCGAAGAATACACCCATTGAGCACATGCGGGCATTCTATACTGATTTTGAGGAGATGCGCCAACACAAGTATGACGGTATGATTATCACTGGGGCACCAGTAGAGCAGTTTGAGTATGAGGATGTAACCTACTGGGACGAGATAACCGATATTTTCGATTGGGCTCGCACACACGTCACCTCTACGCTTTACATCTGCTGGGCTGCGCAAGCAGGGTTGTATCATTTCTATGGCGTTCCCAAATATCCGTTGGATAAGAAAATGTTTGGAGTGTTTGAGCATCATGCACTTGCACCACTTTGTCCTATCTTCCGTGGGTTTGACGACAGGTTCTTTGTACCTCACAGCCGGCATACAGAGATTCGCAAAGAAGACATCCTTAAGGTTCCAGAACTGACTCTGCTCTCTGAGTCTGACGTTTCGGGTGTTCACATGGTGATGGCTCGCGGAGGCAGGGAGTTTTTCGTAACAGGTCATTCGGAGTATTCACCCATGACACTCGATACAGAGTATCGCCGTGATCTGGGCAAGGGCTTACCTATAGAGAAGCCGTTGAACTATTACCAGAACGATGATCCTGAGCAGGGGGTAATCGTACGCTGGCGTGCACACGCCAACTTGCTGTTCACCAACTGGCTGAACTATTACGTATATCAGGAAACTCCGTTTGATATTGAAACAATTCACTAACAACGTTTTTTGTCGCAGTTCAACCAAATCGATGCAAGTATATTTTGGCACTGACTGCTTCCAAAAATGACGGTTGATAATGATCAGACATTTGTGTCTTCATGAAGAATGAGCATTTAATAGAACTTCTTTCACCAGCAAAGAGCCTGGAGTGCGGAATAGCGGCAATAGACCACGGGGCGGATGCTGTATATATCGGCGCACCAAAGTTTGGCGCAAGGGCATCGGCAGGCAATTCTATAGAAGACATTGCCAAGTTGGTGAACTATGCCCATCTATTCAATGCACGCATCTATGTGACTCTGAACACCATACTGACCGACAGCGAATTAAAGGAAACAGAGCAGCTGATATGGGAACTATACCAGATTCATGTAGATGCTCTGATTGTGCAAGATATGGGTATCACGCGTCTGAACCTTCCTCCTATTCCTCTTCATGCTAGTACACAAATGGACAACCGCACACCAGAAAAGGTACGCTTCTTGGCTGATGCAGGTTTCAAGCAAGTGGTCTTGGCTCGTGAGCTATCATTAGTGGAAATAAAGAATATACACGATGTCTGTCCGGATGTCCCCCTTGAGGTGTTTGTACACGGAGCACTGTGTGTAAGCTATAGCGGACAATGCTACGCTTCACAAGCCTGCTTTGGTCGCAGTGCCAACCGTGGGGAGTGTGCACAGTTCTGCCGGTTACCTTTTAACTTACTGGATTCAGAAGGACAAGAGGTTCTTCACGAGAAACATCTTTTGTCACTCAAAGACATGAACCAGATAGATAAGTTGGAGCAGTTAATGGATGCAGGTGTGAGCTCATTCAAGATAGAAGGGCGACTGAAAGATGTAGGGTATGTGAAGAATGTGACAGCTGCCTATCGACAACAGATAGATCAGATATTACAACGCAGAACTGAATACCACAAGACCTCTTCAGGCAAATGCGAATATAGTTTCACGCCTAACTTGGCGAAGAGCTTTAACCGTGGATTCACACACTATTTTCTGGAGGGACGTCAAGGGGACATTGCCCAGTTTAATACTCCCAAGGCTATGGGTGAAGAGATGGGACGTGTAAAAGAAGTACATGGAAATCAAATTATCGTTGCTGGTGTAAAGCCTTTTAACAATGGAGACGGTATTTGCTTCTTAGATAGCGAAGACAAATTACAGGGTTTCCGCGTAAACCGCGTGGAACAAAACCGCCTGTTTCTGGCTAATAGAGTGGAAGGCCTGCCCCCAAAGACAAGGCTTTTCCGAAATCTGGATCAGCAATACGAGCAACTGTTGTCAAAACGCAGTGCCGAACGTAAGATCAGCATCAGCTGGCAACTGAGCGAAACGCACGATGGTTTTTCTCTAAATGCTACCGATGAGGATGGCAATAAGGTTTCCCTCTCTTTCCCCTGTGAGAAACAACTGGCCGAGAAGCCTCAACAGGACAATATCATCAGGCAACTCTCTAAACTGGGTAACACGCCATTTACCATAGAGAAAAGATCAATAAACAATAATCAATGGTCAATGGTCAATAAATATTTTATTCCCTCCTCATTGTTGTGTGATTGGAGACGTCAAGTGGTTGATGAGCTGATAAGAGTACGAATGGCTAATTACCCTCAGGAGGTTACGGAATGGAAACAGACGAATCACCCATACACGCAGCCTACCCTCACCTACCTGGGCAATGTGATGAATAGCAAAGCAAGTGAATTCTATGCGGGTCACGGAGTGAAACAAATAGAGGATGCTTTCGAGAAGCAGTCTATTGACAAGGCGGTAGTGATGTTCTGTAAGCACTGCATCCGTTATGCAATGGGTTGGTGTCCTACAAGACAAAATGGGAAGTCACCTTACAAGGAACCGTACTATCTGCAAAGCTTGGACGGAAAACAATTTAAGTTGGTATTTGACTGCAAAAGCTGTACCATGAAGGTGGAACTTAGTTCTCCACTCACTACAAATAAAGATGTAAAAGTAAAAAGTTGAAACATTGGTTAGGCATATTGATGGTGCTGGTAGGTTTGGCAAGTTGTCATTACCCCTATCGGGAAATGCTGGCTGACGAATCACTTGATGAGCATAGCCGTGACTCTCTGACCATGCTCTATGAACGCCATTATGCTCCCGGCCTCAATTTAGAGCTGTTGAGCGACTCTCTGAACTTGGCTTGTCTTCCACTGCAAAACTGCATCAACATGCTATACAAGGGAGATCATGTAGTAATTGCTGAGGTACAGAAAGATACTACTGACGTAAACGACAGCATCTGGGTGAAACTGGCACACTCTGATGGAGTACAGGGATGGGTTTATGAGAAAGACCTTAAGCATCAATTTGTACCTGCTGACAGCATATCACAAGCCATATACATGTTCAGTGGTTCCAACAAAGCAGTGTTAGTCTTTATGATGGCCATATTCATTGCTTTCTTCTTACTAAGAGACTATCAACGAGAGCCATTTAAGTTGGTGTGGTTTAACGATATTGATAGTTTGTACCCCTTGTTCCTCTGTTTAGTGGTGGCATTCAGTGCCACGCTTTATGAGACCATGCAGCTTTTTGCCCCCGACACATGGGAAACCTTCTACTACAATCCCACATTCTCACCAATGAAATTGCCATGGATACTCACCATGTTCATCGGCAGTTTGTGGCTCATCATCATTGCAGGTATCGCAGCAGTAAGCGAGGTGTTCCGTTACCTGTCAGAGTGGAGTGTGCTATACTATTTAGTGGGACTAATGGCAGCTTGCATCTTCTGCTACCTGTTCTTCATGCTCACTACCCACCTCTACATAGGCTATTTCTTTATCGTATTGTTCACAGCCATGTTCCTCCGTCGTTTGAGGCTACGCACCTTGAGTTACCCCTATAGATGTGGACAATGCGGACATAAGCTCCGCCAAAAGGGAGTATGCCCGCATTGCCACGCTATAAATAACTAAAACTTAAAACCTCAATCTCAAATCTACACCAATCTGTACGGGTGTGCCACGCTGACGGAACTTATTACTCATACTTTCAAAGAAGAAAGCGTCATAATCTTTGTTGAAGATATTGTTAGCCCACAATGCCAACTCAGATCCTTTATGCAGGAAAGCCAGGCGAGCATTCAGTGTTCCATAAAACTTCTGAGAATAATTGTTCTGCACATCCCAATAAATACGTCCTGTTCCGCGGAAGTCAGCATTCAGGATGATATTGTCGATAAAAGAACCTTCATTGAGTTCAAATACATATTGCCCACCAAGCATCAGTGTATGTTTAGGGACAAAAGGAACATACTTACCCTTAAGACTGGCATTGCCAGAAGCTGCCGCAGTTGTAGTTAGTGGGACATCAGTACGGAAAGTGGCATGGGTATAGCCATAGTTGGCTGTGAATGAAAGAGCTTTTGTAGCCTGCCAACGTAAAGAGACCTCTGCACCATAGCTGCGGCTCTTACCGGCATTGACTGTGATGCGGCCCAAACCATTGGAAGCAAACTGAGCCAATTGCTGATCATGCGTATTAATCAAGAACAGAGCTAAGTCAGCCATCAGAGAACCGTCATTCGATGTAAGGTGAGAGCCTAATTCAAAGTTCCAAGAACGTTCGGGTTTAAATGCTACAGTACCTTCAACATCATACTCAACGGTTCGTTCAGCAAAAGCATCACCACCCATCTGTGTCATTCTTCCACCGCTCTTCTCATTGATGGCAGCTGTCATATCTGCTGACATCTTACTTTGAATCAAGTCAGAGAACATCTGGAAGTTATAGCCACCTGAACGATAACCTTTTGACACACTGAGATAGATGTTATTGCGAGCATTGAAGTCATATTTCAAAGCAGCTTTAGGCAAGAACTCCCAATTATTGTCGCTCAATTCACCGATAAACGAAGGATTGATAGCTATTCCTTTGAGTTGTGCTGCCATAGCAGCCATCTGAGGCATACGCTCCAACATAGGCATATTGAAGTCGAAAGTCATTGGAGCTGAAGATGAGTAATCAATCCACAATTTCTCGTATTCCAAACGCGCGCCCAAAGTCAGAGAAAGACCTTTGACACCCAGGTCGTTGAAGGTTGACTGGTGATAGAAAGCAACATTAGCAGTTGGTGTATCAAAAATGCCTGGGATATTAATCATATCGTCAGTAACATCAAGCGACATTTCAGGCATACGTTCATTTTGTTGACGCAGACGAATAAACACATTGTTCACGTGATCTTCAATCAACGACTTAATACCATCAGCACAGAAGGCCATAGGAGCATCGGTCTTGAGCCACTGGTAGAAGCCACTTAAACCTGTGGTCCACTCCCAACGGCTTCCAGGATTAGATTTGAACACAAACTCCTGAGAAAGCGTCTTGGAGTTCTGCTTCTGATTCAAGATAAAGATATCCATCGGCGTATAATCCTGATCCATCTTCATGTCATCTTTCACAAACTGGAAACCTGTAACACTATTGAAGATGAAGCGGTTGGCTTGATGTTCAACATTCAGGCCCGTGTTCAATAAATGACGCTTGTACTTACCATCGCGGTTATAGGCCACTTTGCCTATATACTGAGGGAATGGCTCTACACCTTTAGTTGAGCCCATATACTGGTAAGGATAAGCACCTTGAGTCAGATACTCATAATTGATATTGAAATCCAATTTAGTATTGTCAGCAGGCAGATAGATGGCACGAATGCGGGCACCGTACTCGTTACTCTTATCTACGTGCTCATTATTCTTCGCCACATTCTTGAAGAAGCCTCCTTGATGGTCAAAATAGAACCCAGCAGAGAAAGCAAACTGATCAGAAATGCGATGATAATGAGTAACAGAGGCTTTATAAGCATTGTGTGTAGCCGCACTCAGTTGGAGGTCGGTACCCTGATAATCAAACGGCGACTTGGTATAGACACGAATCAAGCCTCCCATAGTGTTTCGACCATAGAGAGTACCTTGAGGGCCTCGCAATACATCCACGCGGTCAATTTCAGAAAAATTGAAATCGAAAGCATTCTTATTTAAATAAGGAATATTATCTACATACAAACCTACGGCTGGGGTATTGATACGAGAGCCAATGCCTCGAATATATGTTGATGTGGTCAGTTTAGAACCGTAGGTTGGTATGTAGAGATTTGGCACTTGCGTGGAAAAAGATTTGATGGAAGTCACTCCCCTCGCACGGATTTCAGCGTTGGAGAAAGAAGAGGATGAAAGGGTTTGCTGACGCAAACGCGTATTCTCTTTAGGGGTGGCAACCACCACAATTTCTTCGATATCGGCCACACGTGTAATGGTGTCGCCCTGTACAGGATCGGATTCTTTTACTAAGATACCGTTGGCAAATGCTTGTCCTGTAAGCAAAGCCAGCGAAATGGTCATCAATAATTTCTTCATATAATACTTCGCTTTAGTTTTCCGCTGCAAAGTAAGAGGAAAGTACTGAGACCTACAATACCAACAAATGATGATTTATCAGATGGAGTCAGCTTCAACATAGCCCCGCATAACAGCGTAAATGGTGAGGCCGGATACTGATTTGATACCTAATTTCTCTGTAATATTCTTACGATGTGTAATAACCGTCGCGAGACTGATATTCAGTTTGTCAGCTATCTCTTTATTTATAAAACCACGAGCCACCAGACTCAGCACTTCAATCTCACGCATGCTCAAATCATTCTGCAACGGCATCTGTGTTGGTACTGGAGCATGCGTCATTCCAGGATGTCCATTTTGATGTCCTTTCTGATGCAACTTTAAGATAGACTTCACCAGATGTTGTTCATCTTGATTAGTATTGAGTGAAAGTATATCTTGTGGCAACTGAGCCTGCGTTTCTTCATTACAAAGCACGACTGTCCGGTTTTTCTTGAGAAGAAAGAAAGTGGTGTGTTCCAAATAAATCTGAATTGACACAAAGTAGTGTACAAACATATCAGGTGTATCGGCCATCAGTTCGGCATAAGAGGCAAACGTCCTAATGGTGACATTGGGCACAATCTCTTCCAACAGACTCTCCAAACCTAACCTTGCCAACGAGTTATTGTCTATTATTGCAATTTCTTCTTCCATCTTTACTTTGTTAGCTTTCTATGTATTTGATAACGGCTTCAGCACAACGTTCGCCGTCAATGGCTGCAGATACAATCCCTCCGGCATAGCCAGCCCCCTCGCCACATGGGAACAAACCTTGTACCCGCACATGCTGGAGCGAATCATTATCACGCAATATACGAACCGGCGAAGAAGTACGTGTTTCCACACCTATAACAATCGCCTCGTTGGTAAGAAATCCATGACTCTGCTTGCCGAAATGGCGGAAACCATCACGCATGCGACTGGCAATGAAATCGGGCATCCAGAAATGTAGAGGAGAAGGAATCAGCCCAGGAGCATAACTACTTTCCGGCAAACTGCTACCCAAACGCCCGTTAACGAAATCGACCATGCGTTGCGCCGGTGCCGTCTGCTTATAATTGCCTTGCATCCAACATAAGCGCTCTAAGGCTGACTGAAAGGCCATCATCTTTAACGGAGATGGAAAATTGGAGGAAGAAGAATGATTTAAAGTGCACGGAATCTCGAAAAGGGCATTCTCCATTTTCAATTTTCCATTATCCATTTCTATATCCTCCGGCCGTAGTTCCACCACCATGCCGCTGTTGCTCCATGCCGTGTTGCGATGATTCGGACTCATGCCATTCACCACAATCTGTTCAGGACCCGTTGCTGCTGGTACCACAATGCCACCTGGACACATGCAGAAGCTATAGACGCCACGTTCCTTTACCTGGGTAACGAAACTATATTCAGCTGCAGGCAGGTACTTGCCCCTACCCTCGCCTCGATGATACTGTATCTGGTCAATACGATGGGCAGGATGCTCCAATCGCACACCTACAGCAATGCCTTTTGCCTCTATCTCTATACCATTGGCGTACAACCATGAATAAACATCACGGGCAGAGTGGCCAGTAGCCAAAATGACTGGTCCCCTAAATTCATCTCCTGTTTGGGTCTGAATCCCCACCACCTTATTCTGTTGTATGATGATGGTATCCATGCGCGTCTGAAAATGCACCTCTCCTCCACAGTGAAGGATGGTGTTACGCATATTCTCTATGACCCCTGGCAATTTGTCGGTACCGATATGGGGATGTGCATCCACCAGAATGTCTGTCGAAGCGCCATGCTGGCAAAAAACATTGAGTATCTTCTCCACGTTGCCACGCTTCTTACTGCGAGTATAGAGCTTGCCATCAGAATATGCACCAGCTCCACCTTCGCCAAAGCTGTAATTCGATTCAGCATCAACAGCCTGTTTGCGAGATATATTGGCAATATCCAACTTTCGCTGGTGCACATCTTTGCCTCGTTCCACCACGATGGGACGCAAACCTAACTCAATGAGGCGCAAAGCTGCAAATAAGCCACCAGGGCCCGCTCCTACCACCACTACCGATGGCTTGTCTGATACGTCTTGGTATTGCACAGGTGTATAGACCAAATCCTCTGGTTGTTCGTTGATAAATGTTCGTAACGTGAGGTTGACAAAAATCGTACGTTGACGAGCATCGATGCTTCGTTTCAATATCCTTATTGCACTGATTTTCTCTATGCCCTTCTCTTCCAGCAACCATTTCTTCAGGTTGTCCATATCGAAGGCCACCTCTGGTAACACCCGTATCTGAAATTCACTAATCATTAATGGTTAACGTTTAATGGTCAATCATCCAAACAGCATCCTAAACGCCTCCTCTACTTTCCTTACTGGTACCAGCTCTATCTCCAAATGCTTGACATCTAAGCCTTGCATATTCTTTTTGGGTAAAAGGAAACGCTTGAATCCCAACTTCTGAGCCTCACTGATTCGTTGCATGATACGGCTCACGGGGCGTATCTCGCCCGACAAGCCGATCTCTCCAGCCATACATACGCCAGGCTCAATAGCAGCATCCATGTTACTTGACAAGATAGCACTGATAACGGCCAAATCTATCGCCGTATCGTTGACGCGTAAGCCACCAGCTATATTGAGAAACACATCCTTCTGAGCTAATTTGAAGCCCACACGTTTTTCCAGCACAGCCAACAGCATATTCATCCTGCGTAGGTCAAAGCCTGTGGCAGAACGTTGTGGGTAGCCATACACCGCACTGCTCACCAGCGCCTGTACCTCGATGAGCAAAGGCCTCACTCCCTCAATAGCGCCAGCAATGGCAATGCCACTCATCCCCTCATGTTCCTGGTTCAGCAACAACTCTGACGGGTTGTTCACCTGTCGCAAGCCATCTTGACGCATCTCATAGATACCCAGTTCGTCAGTACTACCAAAGCGGTTTTTGTTACTACGCAAGATGCGGTACATATAATGCTGATCACCTTCGAACTGCAACACGGTATCGACAATGTGTTCTAAAATCTTAGGACCTGCTATCGTTCCTTCTTTATTAATGTGTCCTATTAAGATTACAGCCGTATGGCTCTCCTTTGCGAATCGCAGAATAGCAGTAGCACACTCGCGCACCTGCGTGATGCTTCCTGGAGACGAATCCACCAGCTCGGTATAGATAGTCTGGATGGAATCTATAATTACGATGTCAGGTTCCACCTCCTTGATATGCTTGAATATTTGCTCCAGATTTGTCTCACAAAGAATCAAACAGTCTTCATCATTAACTGATGAATGTTGCAAGCGGTCGGCACGAAGCTTGAGTTGCCGTTGACTCTCCTCTCCACTTACATAGAGGATTCGTTTCTCAGACATCTGCAAGACTGTCTGCATCACCAGGGTACTCTTACCAATACCTGGCTCACCACCCAACAATACCAGAGAACCTTTTACCAATCCGCCACCCAGCACACGGTTCAGCTCTTCGTCGTGCATATCTATTCGTGGCTCTGCAGCAGCATCAATGTCACGAAGCCGCATCGGTTGCTGACTACGCAAGACATCGTGCCCTATGCTTGCACTGGCACTTTTAGCTGGCGATTCCTTGTGAATCACCACCTCTTGAAACGTGTTCCATTGTCCGCACGAAGGACACTTGCCCAACCATTTAGGTGAGTCATAGCCGCAATTCGAGCAAACATAAGCATACTTATCTTTTGCCATAATCTAAAAAAAATAGGCGGTACGCAAATTAGCCGTCAGCAACCAAAAAGCCATTCCTCAAAGGAACTTTTGTCAGGTTGCAGGTTGACATCATATTATTAATTGTGCAAAAATACAGCTTTCTGGGCGTTTTAGCAAATTAAACACCATATTTCCTCCATCCTTGTTTCGCCAGTTCATTTTTTGGGAATAACAAATAAAAGGGAACTGTAAAAAAAGGGAAATATGTTTGGAATAAAGAAAAGAAAACTGTTACTTTTGTAATTACCTAAAAAAGGGAATCTTATTGTTTAACATTAAATCACATTAGCTATAGAGACAAAAAAAGTTATAAAAGATCAGGAACTTAAGCAGGTTGTTGGAGGCGGTACAACTATTAAAAGTGTTAAACCAATCATTAAGAAAGAGGAAATTCGTTCTAAACCGACCAATGGTTGTATTTTATAACAGAATGGCTACAAACTGATTATGACAGGTAGTTTGTGAAATTAAAATAAAAAGGGGACAATTGTCCCCTTTTTATTTTTGATTGGAGTAGATATTATTTCTGCTTCAGTAAGTCGCGAATCTCAGTCAACAAGGTTTCTTCCTTGGTCGGAGCAGGAGGCTCTGGCGCTGGAGCAGGTTCTTCTTCCTTCTTCTTGTTCAGCTTGTTCATGCCCTTAATCATTAAGAAAATACAGAAAGCCACAATCAGGAAATCCACAATATTCTGGATAAACTGACCATAAGCCATCACTGAGGCGCCAGCCTCTTGAGCTTCAGCCAGTGTATGGAAATCACCCTCACCACTCAGTTTTACAAACAGGTTAGTGAAGTCAACACCACCCGTACACAAGCTGATAACAGGCATCAGCACATCGTTCACCAAAGAGGTGACAATTTTGCCAAAAGCACCGCCAATGATTACACCAACAGCCATATCCATGACGTTGCCCTTCATAGCGAATTCCTTAAATTCTTTAACAAATCCCATAATTTAATGTTTTTTATTAATTAATAAACTTCTATGATGCAAATATATGAAAACATTTTTGTAATTTTGCACCGCAAAAGAAAAAAATATGCTTTTTGCATGTAAAATTGTAAAGACGTAAATAATACAATAAACCTTTTAAATTAATTTTAAAATGACAAAAGTTGCAATTAACGGTTTTGGCCGTATCGGTCGCCTCGCTTTCCGTCAGATGTTCGAGGCTGAAGGTTATGAAGTAGTAGCTATCAACGACTTGACAAGTCCAAGCATGCTCGCTCACCTGCTGAAGTATGACACCGCACAGGGTGGCTTCGCTGGCAAGTTCGGTGAGGGCAAGCACACTGTTGAGGCTGGTGAGAACTATATCGTAGTTGATGGCAAGAAGATCACAATCTACGCTAAGCCTAACGCAGCTGAGCTGCCTTGGGGTGAGCTGGGTGTTGACGTAGTTCTGGAGTGCACTGGTTTCTATACTTCAAAGGAGAAGGCTTCTGCTCACCTGACAGCTGGTGCTAAGAAGGTTGTTATCTCTGCTCCTGCTGGCAACGACCTGCCTACTATCGTATATAACGTTAACCACAAGACTCTGACTCCTGCCGATACAGTTATCTCTGCTGCATCTTGCACCACTAACTGCTTGGCTCCTATGGCTGACGCACTGAACAAGTACGCTCCTATCGTAAGCGGTATCATGTCAACTATCCACGCTTACACTGGCGACCAGATGATTCTGGATGGCCCACAGCGCAAGGGTGACCTGCGTCGTAGCCGTGCTGGTGCTCAGAACATCGTTCCTAACTCAACTGGTGCTGCTAAGGCTATCGGTTTGGTTATCCCTGAACTGAACGGTAAGCTGATCGGTTCTGCACAGCGCGTTCCTACTCCTACTGGTTCAACTACTATCTTGGTAGCTGTTGTTAAGGGTAAGAATGTTACTAAGGAAGGTATCAACGCTGCAATGAAGGCTGCTGGTACTGAGTCATTCGGTTACACTGAGGATCAGATCGTTTCTTCAGACGTTATCGGTATGAAGTTCGGTTCACTGTTCGATGCTACCCAGACTATGGTTTCTAAGATCGACGATGACACCTATCAAGTACAGGTTGTTTCTTGGTACGACAACGAGAACTCTTACACTTCTCAGATGGTTCGCACTATCAAGTACTTGGCAGAGCTGAAATAATCTCTCCCCAACGAAAGATAAGACATAAGTATAGCCGTCCGCAAATGCGGACGGCTTTCTTATTATATATATGGAGAACACTATGCAAACTCGCGTTTGATTCTTCCCAGAGCCTCATCCAACGTAGAGACAGGGCAACCCAGGTTCATTCTGACGAAGCCTTCACCACCGGGCCCATAGCTGACACCATTGTTAAGAATGACTTTGGCACCATCCTTAAAGCGAGCCATCAGTTGGTCTTGCGATAAGCCCAAAGCACGACAATCTATCCACAACAAGAAAGATGTATGAGGCTGAAAAGCCTTCATACCCATTTGATTTTCAGCGAAGAACTCCGATGCGCGCTGAATATTTCCCTCGATATAACGCTTCAACGCTTCAATCCATCGGGTATCATCACGATAGGCAGCAATCGTTGCCACCAAAGTAGGGATAGGCGGCTCGTCCAACTTACTATTTACCAAAGTGGCAGCAAATCGCTCACGCAATTCTGGGTTCGGAATGACACAGAAGCCAGTGCCCGTCAGGCCAGCAATATTGAACGACTTGGTAGGACTGCCAAACATCAGACACACTTTAGCAGCCATCTCACTCACGCTAAAGAACGGCACATGCTGCACCCCATAAAGCGTAAGGTCAGAATGAATCTCGTCTGAAATTACAATGATACCATGTCGTTCGCAAATCTCAGCCAAGCGTACCAACGTCTCACGCTCCCAGTGAATACCACAAGGATTGCTTGGGTTGCACAACACCAGCATCTTTGTCCGGTCATCAATCACCTGCTCCAGTCCGTCGAAATCCATACGGTAATTGCCATTCTCCAAGATCATCGGATTATCCACTGCCACTCGTCCCATACGTTCTATATATAGCTTGAAGTGGTCATACACAGGAGGCTGAATGATTACCTTATCACCAGGATTGGTAAAGGTCAGATACGCCTGATTGATACCCGCAATCACACCAGGAGAATAACCAATCCACTCACGCTCCACCTCACAGCCATGATAGTTCCTGATCCACCCGGCTATGGCGTCAAAAAACTCAGGAGGCGTAGATGTATAGCCCATTACATCACGGTCAAGGCGTGCTGTGAGGGCTGCCTTCACATACGGATCAGTGGCAAAGTCCATATCGGCAATCCACATCGGTATCTCCCCGTTGGTGGCCTTGCCATACTTGACGCTCCACGTACCCGAGCGGTCAATATACTTGTCAAAATCAAATTCTTCCGAAGAATTAGCTGATGCGCACGACGCCAATAATGCGCCAATTGATCCTGTGGGCAGCATGGTGGTGAATCCTGCTGACGCCAAACTTTTGATAAAACTCCTTCTTTCCATAAACATAAAGTTTTATATTCACAAAGATAGTAATAAACTTTGAATTTCCGCAAAATTGAAGTATTTTTGCAAATAATCAAAACAATTATAGCATTATGAGATATAAGAACATTATCTTAGCAGCCCTCGTGGCTTTTGGTAGCCTTGCTACCGCCAATGCCCAGTTCCAGCGTACGCCCACCCCTAACGATACCCTACAATCTGTTCGCAAGTTGACAGATGGCAGTGTAGTGTTCAGCATCTATGCCCCCAAGGCAAGAACCGTATCGGTGGCAGGTGACATGATAGCCTGGGGTACTCAGCCCGCGGTAAAGGAAAACCCCAATGGTGTGTGGAACATCACCGTCAAGGATGTAAACCCTGGCACTTACCGCTATCATTTTGTGGTAGATGGCATCAATGTATATGACCCAAAAGGTCCTTTGGCAAACGAGACCTCAGCCATTGCCGTGATTGGTGACGGCAATGAATTTGATGCTATGAAAGACGTACCTCATGGCGCTATGGCACAGCGTTACTATCACAGCAAGGCGTTGAACACCACTCGTCGCCTGCATGTATGGACACCTGCCGGATATGAGAACTCAAAGGAAAAGCTCCCAGTGTTCTACCTGATTCATGGTGGAGGCGACAGCGACAACGGTTGGCCTACGGTAGGACGTGCAGGCTTCATCCTCGACAACCTGTTGGCCGAAGGCAAGATCAAACCCATGATTGTGGTAATGCCTAATGCCAACATCCCTGCACAGAAGAGAGACATGAGCGACCTGATGGATAACTTCACCAACGACCTGATGGGCAGCATCATTCCATTTATCGAGAGCAACTACCGCTGCTTCACCGACAAGGACCATCGTGCCATCGGAGGCCTCTCTATGGGAGGCATCCAGACGTTAGAGATCTGCTTGCAGAACATCGACAAGTTCAGCTACGTTATGGTACTGAGCAGTGGTTTCAATCCCAATATCGATTACGAGCAGCAGGCCGAACGTTTCCACCTCAAGGAAAATGCAGCCAAAATCAACAAGAGCTTCAAAATGTTTGTCCACACCCAGGGAGGTCCGACTGACATCACCTACCGCAGTGGTACCAACACCAACAAGATATTCGACAAGTACGGCATCAACTACGAGTACAGCGAGCCTTATCAGACAGGCCATACTTGGAGTACCTGGCGTAATAACCTCAAAGACTTTGCCCCACGACTATTCAAGTAACGGCTAATAACATAAGTTGCCTAATACCACATCGATACCGGTGCCGGGATGGTGTATTTTGAATGAGTATGAACATTGAGCAGGTCAGAGAGTATACGTTGTCACTTCCAGGAGTGACCGAAGACCAAGCGTTTGGTGAAGACATCCTTAACTTCCGCTTGGAAGGAAAGATATTCGTCTGTCTGGGGTTAGGTAGCAGCAAGCGCGATATAAAAGACAGTGATTCAAGGATTGCCTTAAAGCTATTACCAGACAGGAATATCGAACTTAGAGAGCAATTCTCTGCTGTGAAACCAGCCTATCATTGGAACAAGACACACTGGAGCGACATCTATTATGAAGAAATGGACAAATCATTCGTTGAGGGGTTGATTAGAGAGTCATATCAGCTCATTGCATCGAAGCTCCCAAAGACGGTTAGGTCAAAGTATTTATCTGAATTAGATTAATATAAATATGATACTATGAAACTGAAGAAACGTAAAATCAAATTTACAGCCATCTTCTTCATCTGTTGGTTTGCCTTCTTGGTCTTCCTCGTGGATGGAGTTTTAAAATTCCAGACATTGTTGGACTATTTCGGGTCGTATGCATTAGTGGAGACAACATTGTTACTGTTGGTCATCATTCCGACAATCGCAGTTTATAAATACACAAAAGAATAAATCCACTTTTCCACACAAAAAAAAACAAAAAGAATCGTTATTCTTCCACAAATGTTGAGATTATAAAGCTTCTGAGGATGATAAGCAAACTTGATAATTTACAGAATTTTCAAGTTTAAGCACAAAGAATGGCGGATTTAACACTCCATGATGGTTCCTACCTAATAGAAAAACTGCAGAGTGAGTTTCTGCTGTGTAGTATTACGTGTCAATGGAAAGGTATTGAGATGTCCCCCCGAAAGTTAGACAAAACTTTCGGGGCATCTCATCGGCGGGGATAACTCTTCACTTCAAGATAAAGCCAAGCTTGCGACGGTTGCCTTTAGATCTGACGGAAAAGTGAATCCAAAGGTGTTTAATTGCTTTTTATAATTACCGTTTTTCCTTCAAGAGTTTACCCAGTTTTTTAGCTATATCTTTTGACAACAATGTTCCAGAATGACCATTCTGCCAATCTATCTCAGGAATAATTTCCTGTAACTTTTCCAGTGGTATGCGCACACTCTGTTCTGGTTCTGCGGGGTTCATACATATCATATCTATATACATCCTACGCTTGGTAGAGCCTGCCCAGTCATCATTTGGGTAAGGGTCGGTAATGAATTGTCCACTAAACACAATGCCTGCATTTTCATCACCTGTACGCAACATATAAAAGAAATCACCCCTATGCGCTTCTTGCCTGACTGCACCGACCTGGATAACCTCTGTGGCCCTGCCTTCAAGAAGGCCTGCTCGTTCGAGCTCCGCAACATTGTGGATACTCAGGAGGTAACCGTGAACGGCAAGCTGCGCAAGATGCAAACCCTCACCCCTATCTCTACCGCAGTGGCAGTAACTCGCTCGGGTGGCAGTGTGCCAAGTACTGGTGGTAACACTGGAGGCAACACTGGCGGCAACGGCGGCAACGGTGGCAACGGTGGCGGCAGCGATATGCAGATTTAAGCACCCCTCAGTCCTTCGGACAGCTCCCCTTATAAATCAGGGGAGCAGCTCCCTAAAGCTCCACCCCATGTAAAGGGAGCAGCCAAGGGGACAGTTCTCAAAGCTCCTCCCCTGAGTCAGGGGAGGTGCCCCAAAGGGGCAGAGGGGTATGATTAGGGCAGTAAAAATCCAACTATTATTAACTTTAATCTAAATCGCTATGAAAAACAA
>Ga0256404_1002546_pt1 | contig 40017 bp, 36 predicted proteins | sample RumenRJG_01DNA_FD_185990 | JGI IMG/M metagenome (GOLD analysis project Ga0256404, IMG submission 185990) | Bovine rumen microbial communities from Lethbridge, Alberta, Canada - RJG_01 | ecosystem: Host-associated > Mammals > Digestive system > Stomach > Rumen | place: Canada: Alberta | collected...
AGTACAAGGTTGATAGGGCCAGGCTGTAAGTGCCGTGAGGCACTCAGGTGATGGTCACTAATAGGTCGAGGGCTTATCCAATTGGCTGGTTAGGTTTATTTCAATTTCAAAGTGTTCAATCAATGTACATATTCCTCTATAGCTCAGTCGGTAGAGCACGCGGCTGTTAACCGCGGTGTCGTTGGTTCGAGTCCAACTGGGGGAGCTATAGGAAAGAGCTGAATTCTAAATGTCAGCTTTATGGCGAAGTAGCCAAGTGGTAAGGCGTGGGTCTGCAACACCCTGATCACCGGTCCGAATCCGGTCTTCGCCTTTTCTTGAATGTTTTACTTGCACAAATGTTCAGGAACGGTTATAAATATTAAAAACCATGGCGCCATGGTCAAGCGGTTAAGACACCACCCTTTCACGGTGGTATCAGCAGTTCGAATCTGCTTGGCGTCATTTTGACGAGAATCCTCAATAGAGGATTCTTTTTTTGTGCGATAAAAATCTGACAGAGAAAACCGTCCCCGGTGTCAACTTTTGATGACCGTATAACTAGTACAAAAAAGAATCATAGTCTTTTTTCGACAATATGCAATTTGAGAAAATTCAGATATACTTCTTCCCGTCAGGATGCTTCTGCGTGAAACAGCCAAAAGAACATTCCGGTTTCTCCTTAAGGAGAATAGTACAGTTAGGATACGGCGGAAGAAACACACAAGAAGAATCATTCAGGACAGAACTCTTTGTCCGGCTGTCGCGTCTCATTCATGCAGCATCGTGAACAAAACAGGTATTCTGTTAACCTCTGCAGCATTTGTAGAGGTTTTTTTCTATTTGATCCATGCGATTTTTTATTATCTCAGATTACATAGCGTGTATCCGGCTGCTTTCTTGTCACTCTCCTAAATAAATGATATGATAGGCAAGTTGAAATCTGTCCATGTCGGAATGGCGGTATTGGAATCGGGAGGTTAGCTATGGCGGTCAAAGATCAGGTGATTCGCATGCTTGAGGATAATAAGGGTAAGACGATCTCTGGAGAGCAGCTTGCCACTTCACTCTCAGTTTCCCGTACAGCAATCTGGAAGGCAATCCGGCAGTTGGAATCAGAAGGGTATGACATCATTACGATCAAAAATAAGGGGTATCAGTTATCCATGGAGTCAGACATTTTATCAGAACATGTGATAAGAGGCTATCTTTCAGATCAGTACCCTGTGCGAGTTTATCAGGAGATTACGAGTACAAACGATGTTCTGAAAAAATTAGCAATTGAAGAGCAGGTACCGGAGGGAACGACACTGGTATCGGATTATCAGACAGGTGGAAAAGGACGACTCGGCAGAAGCTTCTTTTCGCCGAAGGGAACAGGCATTTACCTTAGCATGCTGCTTCGACCGGAAGGGTCTGTCATTGATAATCTCATTCTGACGGCACAGGCAGCGGTTGCTGTTTATCGTGCGGTTTTGAAGGCTACTGGTAAACAACTGTCGATCAAGTGGGTCAACGATCTTTACCTTTCAGATAGAAAAGTCTGCGGTATTCTTTCAGAAGGACAGGCGAGTATGGAATCAGGGCGCCTGGAATACGTCATTGTAGGCATTGGCATCAATCTCTATGAGCCGGAGAATGGATTTCCGGAGGACATCAGAGATAAGGCGGGATCAATCATGGGGAAGAAATCCGGCGCAGCGCTGGTGGATAGAAATCTTCTTTCGGCAGAGGTAATCCGGGAGTTCTATGCACTTGCTCATGAGAAAACACTGGCGCCGGAATATACCGAGAGAAATATCGTGCCGGGTCACGATATCATTGTCATCAATGGCAAAGAGGAGCGTGAAGCGAAAGCGCTCGGGATTTTACCGGACGGGCGACTTCTCATCAAGGAGAAGGATGGCGCTGAGACACCGCTTGTATTTGGAGAGGTTTCAGTCCGGCTGAAGGGCAGCTTTCACTGATATAACAGCTGAAGGAAAGCTTTTGAGAGGACGAGAACAATGCCTACATCAGGGGACCAGCCGGGAAGCGGTCTTCTGCAGGTAAAAAAGAGTTCCATAGACTTGTAAGGGAGAGATATGAGTGAGAATAGAAGGCGAAGTACGAAGCGAAGAAGAAAACAGGAGGCCACACTGGTCGGGGATCTTTTCCGTATTCTTCTTGCTGTGTCGCTTTTGATTGTAGCAATACTTGCGGTTTCGATGGTTTTTAAGTCCGTAAATGGATTTACACTTCCAGATCTTCGGGTGACAGCAGCGGAGATTGAGACGACGGCAGCGCCGATTGAGATCACGGCAGCACCTGAGACAACCCGGGAAACGACGGCAGCGGTAACGACAACCCAGGCGCCTGTGACGGTATCGATTATCGATCAGGAGAACGGTGGTGAGGACGTCGAAAAGGCAATCGAAGCGAAGGAAAAGGAGGAAGGTGTCTCCGAGGGAACCGCGGAAACAGAGGAAAGTACGACAGGAGAAGCCGAGACTGAGGAGACTACGATGAGTAAGCTCCAGCAGGAATCCGCGTCGCCGGAGGCGCCGGTCGCGGAAACCGGTACAGCACAGCAGACGCACCAGAATGGACCGGATGTTATCGAAGCGCCGATGCAGGATACCGTTTCCGTCGAGGAAAACGGCAATGTGATCAGCAGCAATGGCCCGATCGGTTGAGTGGTATGATTTATTATATTTTTGGAAAATCAGCAAGCGGCAAGGACACGATCTACAAGCGGTTGATTGCAGAAACCGGGTGGAGGCGTGTTGTTCCGTATACAACAAGACCAATCCGGGATGGTGAAAAGGAAGGCGTCGAGTATCATTTTATATCACGTGGGGCGCTTAAAAAGCTACGGGAGGATGGCAGGGTCATCGAGGAAAGAGTGTACCATACCGTTTACGGAGACTGGTACTATGCAACGGTAGACGACGGACAGATAAAGCCTAGTGGAGAGGACGATTATCTCATGATCGGCGTCCTGTCAAGCTTTCTAAGCATCCGCGCCTATTACGGGAAGGATTATGTTTTCCCGATTTATATTGAGGTGCCCGACGCCATCCGGCTTGAACGCGCCACGAAGCGGGAGATGCAGGAGAAAATACCAAAGCTAGAAGAGATGAAGCGTCGCTTCCTCGCAGATAATCAGGATTTTTCTGAAGAAAACCTGCGCAAGGCCGGCATAGGTAAGCATTATCAGAATATTGATCTGGAAGGGTGTATCTATGAAATTCTTGAAGATACCGGAAAATCACATTTATAATGCTTACCTCATCGAGAGTCAGGATGAAGCGCTTCTTGTTCGCTATGCGGTTCAGTTTGCAAAAAAGCTTTTAATAAAAGATGATGCGGATACGCCGATTTATGTGAACCGGGGATTTTCTTCGCGGGAGAAATGGGAGCAGAGTGTCTTAAGGCGGATCGAGAATCAGGAGCATCCAGATTTTATTCTTGTCAGGCCGGATAAGACAGATTCGGCTACGCCGGTACTTTCTGTTAAAAGCATCCGTGAGAATGTGACAGATACGGTTTCTGTCAGGCCTTATGAAGCGGAATATAAGATTTATGCGATCCTTCATGCAGAGGCGATGAACCAGCAGGCACAGAATGCAATCCTTAAGACACTGGAGGAACCGCCGCAATATGTCGTCATTCTTCTCCTTACGGCAAACCGAAATGTGTTTCTTCCGACGATTTTAAGCCGTGTGATTGAGATCCGGGCCGGGGAACGGGATATCCGGGAGACGGTTGCGGCGTTTTCAAAGGAACCCTGGGTGACAGAAACACTTCAGTTTTTACGGGAAATCCAGTTCCGGAGTGTAGCGGAGATCCTCGAATTTGTGCGAAGGCTTACGGAAAATACAGTGCCGGTTCGCATTTTCTTTTCATTTCTTGAAATCATTTTCAGGGATGTGTTATGCTATAAAAGTACGGCGTTTTCTCAGCTTTTGTCGATGCCGGAGGCGGAGGAGGTCATCATCAGATTATCGAACCAGATGTCCTATCAGAAGCTTGGGGAGATAACGAATCTTATAGAACAGGATCTCTTTGATCTTCGGTTCAATGTCAATACAGAGCTCATGCTTGAGCATTTCTTTTTACGTTTACGGGATCCCCGTGTTACGATTCTATCACAGGAGGACTAAATGACAGAGGTTATCGGTGTCCGCTTCAGAGCGGCGGGCAAAATATATTATTTTTCCCCAAAGGATATCAGCTTCCAGCGGGGTGATCATGCAATCGTGGAAACAGCGCGTGGAACCGAGTACGGTTTCGTCGTGCTCGGCAATACCGATACAGAGGATGCAGCCATTTTCCAACCGCTTAAGCCGGTTATCCGCAAGGCTACTTCGGAGGATGATGCAAGACATGCGGAAAATGAAGAAAAGGAAAAGGAAGCCTTTCGGATCTGTAAGGAGAAAATTCAGAAGCATGCCCTCGAAATGAAGCTGATCGATGTCGAATATACCTTCGACAGAGGCAAAATCCTCTTTTACTTTACAGCAGACGGACGGGTGGATTTCCGGCTTCTTGTCAAAGATCTCGCATCGATATTCAGGACACGGATCGAGCTTAGGCAGGTCGGCGTACGAGATGAAACGAAGATTCTTGGCGGTTACGGCGTTTGCGGGCGGCCACTCTGCTGCCATACCTTTCTTTCCGAGTTTGCACCGGTGTCCATCAAGATGGCCAAGGAGCAGGGACTTTCGCTCAATCCGACCAATATTTCCGGTGTTTGCGGCCGTCTTATGTGCTGCCTGAAAAATGAAGAAGATGTCTATGAGTTCCTGAACTCGAAGCTGCCATCGACAGGCGATCTTGTCACGACCCCGGATGGCCTAAAAGGAGAGGTGAGCTCGGTTTCCGTTCTCAATCAGAAGGTCAAGGTGATCGTCAGCCTCGAGAAGGAGGATGAAAAAGAACTTCGGGAATATAAAGCCTCCGAGCTGAAATTTAAGCCGCATAGAAAGGCGACGAAGTCCAATAATGCGGCGCATGAGAAGAATCATGAAAAAAATGATCAAAATGATGATTCGATTTTGGAATCGCAAAACGCCATTTATGATTCGAAAATCGAATCGATAGAAACGGATGAACCGTCTGAGAATCAAGACGCATCGTCACCGGATGAAAGAAATGATGTCCGGAAATCTGAAAGAGATGAGAAGAGCGGAGTTCGAAAGTCAGAAAGAGACGGGAAGGATGATGCCCGGAGATCTGGCCGGAATGGCAGACGGGATGCAAGAAGGTCCGGTAGAGATCATAAGGGCGTAGCCGGCAGATTCGAAAGAGACGATAGAAGCAATGCACCGCAAAGTGATGACAGAGACAAGAGAAATGGCGCACCGAGAGAGAATAAGGCGGAGGCCGGAGAGCAGAAAGAAGCTGGAAGAGAAAGAATCGGGACACCGAAGCTAGTAAAGGAATCATCGGATGGAACGAATTGACGATCTCCAGTGCCATGGCTACCGCATCATCCAGAACCCGGACTGGTTCTGCTTCGGGATGGATGCAGTCCTGCTCTCTGAGTATGCGAGATCCTTCGTTAACGCATCCACACCGGTTATGGATCTCTGTACCGGTTCTGGAGTGATTCCTCTGCTTCTTGCAGGGAAAACGGATGCTGTGGAGCTTCATGGTATGGAGATTCAGCCTGAAATTTCAGATATGGCAAGACGATCTGTCGCGCTGAATGATCTTACAGACAGAATCACGATCGAAACCGGCGATCTCCGTGCTTATCGTGAGACTGGCTATAACGCACACTTTAAGGTTGTCACGGTCAACCCACCCTATATGAAAAGTGGTTTATATAATGCTTCCGACAGGAAATCCATCGCCCGACATGAGGTACTCTGTACCCTGGAGGATGTCATGGCTGCGGCGAGCTATCTACTTAAGTCAAATGGAAGACTCTTTATGGTACATCGCCCGGAGCGGCTCGCAGATATCGTGACGCTTGGGAGAAAGTATCACCTTGAGCCGAAGCGAATGCGCTTCGTACATCCGTATATCGGGAGCAGTGCCAACATGGTTCTCCTTGAAGCGGTGAAGGGAGGCGGCGTGCAACTCACGGTTGAAAAACCGCTTATCGTTTATCGGGAGAAGCAGATGTTTAGTGATGAAATCCGGGAGATTTATGGTTTTTCACGCTAAAGAGAACCATCCTGCAATATGGGATTTTCCGTATCGAGCAGCCGATGATCGCTTAAGGATCATGGAAAATGCATCCGTATAACTAGTACAAAATCGGACTATAGTCCGATTTTAGACAATATGAAAAATTCACCGACTATGATAAAGTGTCGGCATGAGATAAAGAAGTAAAGCATGTTTCACTTCTTCCATCTCATGTCGATTCTTTTTTTATCAAAAAGATGCCAGGTGAAATGAAGCACCAGAAAGGTTTGAAGCACTAAGGGATTTAAGTCGGCTGAGATAGAAGAAATCATTCATTTGATGGATGCAGGATAAGGAGGTTCTTATGAAAAAAACGAGTACGCGTACAAACAGATGGTTTCAGGTTCTGTCAACCGTGCTATGCATCCTCATCACTTTTTTCTGCCTGTATGTCATAGCGATATCCATTCATGAAAAAAAGACAGGCACACCACACTTTATTTTGGGATGGAAACCGGTCCTCGTGCTATCCGGATCGATGGAACCCACAATTCCTAAAGACGCACTCATGATCGTGAGAGAACAGACAAACGATCCGGTGCCCGGAGACATCATTCTGTTCCAGATAGAGGAGAGAGAAAAACGATATATGGTTGCCCACCGCTTCCTAAGGAAGGAGGGCAGCCGCTATATCACAAAGGGGGATTACAACGAGACAGAGGACCCGGGCGGGATCAAACGAGAGGATATCCTGGGAACGGTTATTTATGTTCCTTTTGTTGATACCTTGGAGGAAGCTCGTAACGGGACATAACAAGAAAGGAAAACACATGAAAAAAAGAAAATTTGTCGGCGTGCTGATGGCGTTTACGATGCTGTTCACCCTGACAGGTGCATACGCGTATTTTACAGATAAAGAGGTAGGCAAGGGCATCATTGCCAGTTCAGCGAGTTTTTCAATCCATGTCGATGGTGATCCGTTTCAAGAAACACCGAAGACCTTTGAAAACCTTGTTCCGGGTGATGAACAAGACCTTTCCTATTCGGTAAGGAATGATTCTTCGGTACCAGCTAAGGTGCATACCCTCATTACTGTAACGATATCGAAGCCAATTACAGATGAACTTCAGTGGAAAATCATCAGTAATGATACGACGAATCCGGAGACAGGCGAAGCAATCGAAAAGGATGGACAGTTCTATGTGAAGGCAGGTGAAAATGAGAACCAGGGAACGAAGGCGCTTGAGGATGGAAAGCTGTATCTTCTTTCGAACGATACGATAGATGGCAAAACAGTAATCCGTTATATCATCGATCATAAGGTAATCGCTGCAGGCGTTAGGGATGATGTCAGTCTTAAGCTCAAATTTTCTGAGAATGCCGAAAACATGTACAAGAACACCAGTTGTACGGTCGATGCCGTCGTGTATGCCATTCAGGATAAGTATACAGATAAACTGAGCTTTGACCAGATTCATGAGATGGCAGATCCAAACGTAGAAAACGGGTAAATACACATGAAACGTTATCTCGGATACGGAATGCTCAGTCTTAGTCTCATCCTTTTACTTTCCGGGGCAAGTGCCTACTTTGTGGATCGGCAGACGAGTCATATTACGGCAAAGACGGCAGCCGTATCCCTGAAGACGGGGCCGGTTACGATTCAAAGCTTCCCGGAGGAGATTCTCCCGGAAAGTACGGTACTTTTATCACTTCCGGTTTGGAATGAAAGCAGCGTTCCGGTATATCTCAAGGATGACTGGAGTCTTCAGCTTTTTGATCAGGAAGAAAAAGAACGGATCACACTGGAAGGAGGTGCGGGAGGCTGTCGGATTGAAAAGGGTGAAGAGAAGCTTCTTACCTATATGATGCGGTTTCCAGGGCAAATGACTCTTCCGGAAGGGAGAATCGATGTCACAGGAAGCATCAATCTGACAGCCAGTACCGGGAAAGGCCTGCTTCGTGGCTTTACCTTTGGTCCGGTACGGAATCCTTTCTCCTTAACCGGCGATGATGCACTGTTTATACCATTTCGGAAAAAGGATATCCGGTTTACTGCAGATGTGGAGCCGGCGCAGGGTTTCGCACCAGAAATCGTCAAGCATTATTATCGTAGTTCAGATACGGATATAAAGGCCGGGCCGGATATGAGCTGGCAGATATGGAACGATGAAACGCACATCGCCACGGTAACATCAGAAACTTCCCTTATCCTACGGTATGAGCTTGATTTTCCGGAAGGAACCGTACGGTCGCCGATTTACAGCTTTCAGCTTATAGAGGGAGAGGTAGTGAAAAAGCAGTATGATTATCTCACAGGAGAGCTGGAGGGGTAACCTGATGATGAAAACGCGATGCGAAAAGCATGCATAAAAAGAGCATGAAGATGCGATGGATCGAGTATGAAATAGAAAATGATGAACATGAGAGAAAAATGTAAAAGAAATAGGCTGCGGCCTCCGGTACTTGTCCTTACGCTGCTTTCCTGGTTTTCCCTCACCACGACATATCCGGCTTTTGGAGAGGAGATGTCCTGGGAACTCTTTCATATCAGAAAGGATATTAAAGATTTTACCGATGAAACAGCGGGAAAAGAAAACAAAGAAAAACCGGAATATCATATTAAAAGTGTACCGCTAGGGAACAGGCTTCTGATTAAGGAAGATGCAGAGGAGTCCACCTATCTGCAGGCCGGATGGGATAACCTTGGGAAATATTACAGCATCACCGGTCTTTGGAATGACAGAGGAATCCATATGAAATATATCGATACTTTAGGTATGGAAGAGGAGGAATTTGTCCAAAGAAACGGAAAGGGATATCGGATCGGAAAGGATTTCGGAAAGGCCTTTACAGCATTGTCCGGGATGCTTCCGGCTATGACAGAGCCTGAAAACTATAGTGGATACCAGTGGTATCTTAGAACAGACCAGGGAGAATTGCCTGATGGAGACATTGGCGGAGCACTGGAACGTGGAAAAGTACTTTCTGGTGAAACCAATGCGGTCTTTCAGCCGGACAAAAGCTATGGCGATCGTGCCTTCTTCTGTATCGGAAGGATCGAAGATCAGACAGGAACAGAAAGAGAGGTTCTTCTCGGAGAGAAGTATGCTGTTTCGTATATAGCATTTCCGAAGGCAAGAGACCTTCTGTATGAGCTTGTATGACAGGAGGGGATACGATGAACAGAAAGAGAATCATACTATTTCTGATGGTCCTGTCGCTTTTTGAAAGCACATCTGTTAAGGCGGATGAAGCCTGTAAGACCTCTGCCTATGTTTTCGAAGACCCCCATGATTCGGAGCTCGCGATGCTTCAGGTTGTTACAAGAATTCCGGAAAATTTTTTTCGTGTCGGAGATAATGCAGTGACAAGACTCAGGATGACGGATGCGCGAAGGATGATCTTTCCACTTTCGGTTTATCAGCCAATTACGGAAGCGGAAAACGCTATGAAGTGGGAGTATCTTTCCATCAATCTGAACGCTGAAGCGTCATATTATGCGACAGGAAGAAGACCACATGGGGACAGTCAATTCCAAAAGATTTACTGGAATGAGCGGAACTTTAATGAAAAGGTGTATGAGGATGGCACACCAGAGTTTTTCGGAAATGTTCAAAAGGGTGATGATGAAGAAGCAACCTATCAGTGGCTTCTTATCTCAGAACTTTCAAAGAAACTGATTCCGGACGACGTCTTCCAGAAGAATAGTCTTACACAATCCTCGAAAGACCAAAGAAAAGTTGAATATAGCGGCAGCGTTCCGGTTCGATTTCGGGATGGGTATTATGGCATTTCCTATCATTTGAACCGACCGGATGGAGTCGACACAGAGAACCATGGCTTTTTTCAGGAAAATCTCACGTATATTTCTCTGCCAAAGCTGGAAAGTGAGGATGCCCGATACAGCTTTGTGGGCTGGCAGATTGAGGAAACGGAGGGAAGTGAAACACTAGAGGGTCCGGCAGAAGGAGAAACGGGTGTCATCGTGATACCGGGGCATGAAGATGATGAAGAGATGGGATATAACGGAAAGGAGATGAATATGAACACGAATCGGATACAAAGAAAACGATATAGCCGGTTGAAGATCCCGGAGACAGCGGATGAAGAGGACATGGAGAAAGTGGCACCCCTCCGCGACCACAGCCCGTCAGTGCTTATTGCAATGGATGCGGAAGAAGCAGAAAAATCAACAGAATCAGAAAAGCCTGAAGTAGAAGGGCTGGAAGTTGCAGAAAATCCGGAAGTTCCGATGCGGATTGCGACGGAAAGTGAAATTCCACTTTTTCCGAAATAATCGTACAGGCCCTCGTGGGAACGTGCTATACTGAACAAATAAAGAACAGGAGGACTTTATGGATATAGCATTTACCACGCCACGGATCGAGGATGCGGAAAAGATCGCGCCGTTTTACTGGATGCGTCCGAATAAAACCTGCGATAGTGGAGTTCTGGATACCTTTCTTTGGGCTGATTACTATCAGCTTAAGTATGCCATTGTTGATGATGCTGCGATTCTCACGCTCATGAAGGATGGGGATGAATATTTCTCCTCGATGCCGTATTGTGCGGAGGATACGCTTCAGAAATATTTTTTACTTTGTCAGCAGTATTTTAATGAGGTACTGCATAAGCCGCTTAAGATCTATCTTGCTGATGAGGAGGCGGTAATCACCTTAGGACTTAAGGAGGATGACCGTTACCTCGTGAAGGAGGAAGAAGATCTAAAGGATTATCTCTATACGGGAGACGATCTTCGGAATCTTCCGGGAAAGAAATTTCATAAGAAGAAAAATCTCGTGAACAAGTTCTTCCGGGAATATGAAGGAAGATGGGAATACAGGGCACTTGATTGTAAGGATAAAACCCTGATCTGGGATTTCCTGGACCGCTGGTATGAAAAGCGTTCACAGGAGGAAGCTGAAAGTGAAGGGACGACGCTCGAATATGAGGTGCGCGGCATCCATACCGTTCTTAAGGATGGCTGCAGTTCACCAGTGATTCGCATCGGCGGTATCTTCATCGACGGAAAGCTCGAAGCCTTCTCAATCGGCGGGATGAATCCAAAAGAAAACATGGCTTGTATTGCGATTGAAAAGGGAAATCCGGAAATCTCCGGTATTTACCAGGTGATCAATCAGCAGTTTCTCATCCATGCCTTTCCGGAGGCAACGCTCGTTAATCGTGAGGATGATGTAGGCATTCCGGGGCTTCGACAGGCGAAGGAAAGCTATAATCCTTGCGGCTATGCGCGGAAATATATGGTTCTGCAGAAGAACTTTACGGGCTGGAAGGAGGAGGCAGCCGACCATTATGAAGACAACATAACACAAAATCAGTCCGGGCAGCAGGCGTAAAGTATCGGTTATGATGGTACGAAGATCCGTGGCAAAATCGGATTACACAAGACCAAACCGGGATACATGAGACATATAGGAAGGCTGGGCTGACCGGATGGAAACGTTAAATGTTCTATATAATATAGAAGAAAAGCAGGAAACCAGACCGCTCTATGAAGAGGTTTTCCCGGAGGACAAGGGAGAATTTCTTGATTACTACTATGAGGACAGGTGCCGGGACAATGTCATCATCGACATCAAACGGGAAAATGCGGTGATTGCCATGGCGCATTTTAATCCGTTTACGATGGAGACGAGGGACGGCAGGACGTTCCCGGTCATGTATATCTATGCTGTTTCGACGAAAAAGGCGGAGCGGCATAAGGGCTATATGCGGAGGATCCTTATAGAGGGATTCCGCATCATGACGGAAAAGGGAATTTCCTTTTGCTACCTGATCCCTGTGGATGAAGCGATTTATAAACCGTTTGGGTTTGAAACGATCGGAGCTTTTACGAAGGAAAGAATCAGGGATCCGGAGGAGATCCGGAGAAATTATGAGCTTTTCCTGCGGGAGGATGCCGATTATCAAAGACGGGTGGCCATAGAAGAAAACATCGAAAAAGAACAGAAAAGCGGACAGGAAGCTGAAGATCGCATGCCAGGCAAAACGAGACCGGCGCTACCGGAGAGAGAAATGAAGTGTCAGCAGGCGCCTATCGACAGCGGACTTCCGGAGGAACCTGTTCTTATGGCGAAGATTCTAAACCGGGAGCAGTTCATTAGGTGGAGCGGGCTTCCGGAGAATACAGAAGAAAAGGATATGCTTGCCTTTCTGAAGCATAAGAAAATATATATCGCAGAGGAGGTATGAGCTTGGAGGAGTTTAAGGCTGGTGGCATCATCACTCTAAAGAAGCAGCATCCCTGCGGCTCAAATAACTTTAGGATCCTTCGTACCGGTGCCGATTTCCGCATCCGGTGTGAGGGCTGCGGACATGAGCTCCTGATTCCGAGGAATAAGCTCATGAAGATGATCCGGCAGAAATAACAGCCGTTTCACAAGCAATACAGCAGCATAAGGTATTAAAAAAATAAGCTCATAAATATAATCATAGGTCATAAAAAGACCAACGGATATAATGAGATAGAAACAAGTAGAAACTAAAATAATCATAGAATTAGCTTGCATTAAAAATCAATTTTTGATAAGATATCTAGCCGTAACACAAATTCCTTGCTTTCACACAGGAGTGAAGGCCAGAGACCAAAAGGAGGTAAGCAAATGAACAAATACGAGTTATGTGTTGTTCTGAGTGCGAAGCTCGAAGATGAGGAAAGAGCAGCTGCGATCGAGACGATCAAGGGTTATATTACCCGTTTCGGCGGCACTGTAGGTGAGAACATCCAGGAGTGGGGCAAGAAGAGACTTGCATATGACATTCAGCATATGAAGGAAGGCTTCTACTATTTCATTCCGTTCACAGGTGATGCTACCACACCAAACGAACTTGAGAGCCATATCCGCATTATGGAATCCGTTTTAAGATATCTCGTCGTAAAGCCTGAAGCAGATGCAGAAGTAGCGGCTTCGGAAGCTGTTCCTGCAGAAGAAAAGGCAGAATAAGCAAGCGGAAAGCGAGAAAACATGAATAAAGTTATCCTGGTAGGTAGATTGACAAGAGATCCGGATATCCGGTATACACAGGGTGAGAACCAGATGGCCGTAGCGAGATTTACGCTCGCTGTAGACAGAAGATTTTCGAGACGTCAGGACAATAATGAACAGCAGACCGCTGATTTCATTTCCTGCGTAGCGTTCCAGAAGACGGCTGAGTTTGCAGAGAAATATCTGCATCAGGGCACGAAGGTTGTACTCGAGGGCCGTATCCAGACCGGAAGCTACACGAACAAGGACGGACAGAAGGTTTATACCACAGACGTCGTTGCCGAGAATGTAGAGTTTGCCGAGAGCAAGGCTGCAGCAGGTGGCGGAAATGGCGGGAACTATTCCGGTTATAGCCGGAACACAGGTTCCTCACAGCCCGCGCCGAGACAGGAACAGCCCAGTGGCATCTCGGACGGATTTATGAATATACCTGATGGGGTAGAGGACGAGGGACTCCCTTTTAACTAAGCTTGATCCCTCTTAAGACTTTAATAGGAGGAAAATACCATGGCATTTCAGAAGGCAGACAGAACCAGCCAGAGACCTAGAAGAGCCGGCGGTTTCCACAGCAGAAAAAAGGTTTGCGTATTCTGCAGCGAGAAGGCTAAGCCGATCGACTATAAAGATGTTGCTACATTAAGAAAGTATATCTCCGAGAGAGGAAAGATCCTTCCGAGAAGAATTACTGGTACCTGCGCGAAGCACCAGAGAGCAATCACGGTTGCTGTTAAGCGTGCAAGACACGTAGCACTTCTTCCATATCAGGTAGACTGATTGAAAGAGAATATCAACGGGACGACATACGTCGTCCCGTTATTTTTTTCAAAATTAATCATATCTATGCTATAATTTCCCCAAAGTGTTTATTTTTGGAGAATGTCATGAAGAGTCGTAAAAAATCACGAAGTCTCATGGATGTCTATCTGACATGGCCTATGATCCTGTCGGTTATTTTTGTATCGGCGGATATTGTGCTCTGGTTTGTCAATGTCCAGGCGGCCATGATACTTCTCTTGTTTGTTTTTATATACTATGCTTTCGCGTTCTGGCTTTATTTTTCAAGGCAGGGAAAGCTTCTTTCTGCAGTAGAAAAGTATGCAATCGGTTCCAATGCGGTACAGTCGCAGCTTTTTCATGAGATGCCGACGCCGTACTGTCTCGTCGACCGAAACGGCAATGTGCTCTACAGCAACCGCCGGTTTAAGGAAATCGCAAACGGTGATAGAGCGGCGGCCGGAAGTCTCATCCAGATGTTCCCGAATATCCATGAGGATATGTTGCCGAAGGATGATGAAACGATCGAGCTGCATTCGGAGTTTCAGGATCGGAAATATCTCATCAGTATGGTGCGGACACCGGTGACGACGGGAGAAGATGGCGAGCTTTCGCTTTTAAGTCCGGAGCTAGAGATGGTTGCGGTGTACCTAAAGGATGAGACGGAGGAAGCGAATCTCCGGCAGGCGCTTGCATGTGAACATATCGTCATCGGTCTCATCTACATTGACAACTATGATGAGGTTCTCGAACAGATCGAAGATGTGAAGCGGTCGCTTCTCATGGCACTTATCGACAGAAAGATCAACCGTTATGTTTCGACGGTCAGCGGTCTTACCAGAAAGATCGATAACGATAAGTACTTCTTTATCCTGAAGGAAGAATATCTTAGTAAGATGCTGGAGGATCGTTTCTCGATTCTCGAGGAGGTCAAGCAGGTTAATATCGGAAACGAGCTCGCCGTGACCTTAAGCATCGGTATCGGATATGGCGCAGAAACATATGCGCAGAACTATGAGTATGCGAGAACGTCCATCGATATGGCACTAGGCCGTGGCGGTGACCAGGTCGTCGTCAAGTCAAACGAAAAGCTGACGTATTTCGGCGGCAAGGCACAGACCCAGGAGAAATCGACCCGTGTCAAGGCTCGTGTCAAGGCACAGGCGTTCCAGGAGCTTCTTGATGGCAAAGACAAGGTCATCATCATGGGCCATGCAAACAGCGATGTTGACTGTCTCGGTGCATCGGCCGGTGTTTATCGGATGGCAACAACGCTTAATAAACGGGCATATATCGTCGAAAATACCATTACCGCAACCATCATCCCGCTGAAGGAACGCTTCAAGCAGAGCGGCGACTATCCGGAGGATCTTTTCATCACCGGGCAGCAGGCGCTGCAGATGGTTGATGGCAGTACTGTCCTTGTCGTCGTCGACTGCAACCGTCCGTCCATCATTGATGAGCCGGAGCTTCTCACAAAATGCAAGACAATCGTTGTGTTCGATCATCACCGGCAGGCTTCCGAGACGATCCAGGGTGCCGTACTCAGCTACTGTGAGCCGTATGCGTCCAGTGCGTCCGAGATGATCACGGAGATGCTCCAGTATATCGGCGATGGCATCAAGGTGAAGGGGCCGGAGGCGGATGCAATGTATGGCGGCATCGTCGTAGATTCCCAGGAGTTCACAAACCAGACCGGTGTGAGAACCTTCGAGGCTGCGGCATATCTCCGCCGGTGCGGCGCGGATATCACACGAGTCCGGAAGATCTTCCGTGAGAACCTCCGCGATTATCAGGCGAAGGCGACAGCGATTTCCGGCGCCGAGATTTATCGTAATGCTTATGCCTTCTCAATCGTCGATGCAAAGGGGCTTGAGAGCCCGACCGTCATCGCCGCGCAGACCGCGAATGAGCTTCTCAATATCCGCGGCATCAAGGCAAGCATCGTTTTGACACTGTATAATGACATTATCTACGTATCCGCGCGTTCCATCGATGAGATGAATGTGCAGGTACTCATGGAACGGCTCGGCGGCGGCGGACATCGTACGATCGCCGGAGCACAGCTTCGTGAAGGGACGCTGACAGAAGCCATTGCTTCGATCAAGCAGTCCATTGACGACATGATTAAGGAGGGAGAAGCCTGATGAAGGTTATACTTTTAAAGGATGTAAAGTCACTTGGTAAAAAGGGAGATATCGTCGAGGTATCCGAGGGTTATGGCCGGAATTTCATCATTCCGTCGAAGACAGGCGTGCCGGCGGATGCAAAGAACTTAAATACCCTGAAGCTCCAGAAGGCCAATGAAGAGAAGATTGCCGCGGAGAAGCTCGCAGAAGCCAAGGCGTTAAAGGAAAAGATTGAAGCCGTAAAGCTCACCCTGACCGTGAAGGTCGGCAAGGATGGCCGGGCGTTCGGCTCCGTTTCCACCAAGGAAGTACAGGAGGCGCTCAAGAAGCAGGCCGGCATCGAGGTCGACAAAAAGAAATTCTCGACAGATGTTCCGATGAAGAACCTCGGCGGCTACGATATCGATGTCAAGCTTCACAAGGATGTGACCGCGAAGCTTCATGTTTCCGTAGTAGGTGCGTAAATGGCAGATCCGCAGGGAAATGTAAACGATAATTTAATCCAGCGGGTGATCCCTCATTCGGAGGAAGCCGAGCAGAGCGTCATCGGTTCGATGCTCCGGGACAAGGATGCGGTCGTCGCTGCCGCAGAAATGCTTACACCAGACGATTTCTATGAACGTCGCTACAGCCTCATGTTTGAAGCCATGCTTGAGCTTTTCAATGAGGATGCGCCGGTCGATCTCATTACCGTACCAGACCGTCTCCGCACGAAAAATGTGCCGGAGGAGGTGTCCGACCTTAATACCCTGAAATCGCTCATGATGTCGGTGCCGACGACAGCGAACATCAAGTCCTACTGCACGATTGTGAAGGAAAAGGCAACGCTCAGGCGTCTTATCAAGGTCAATGAGACCATCGCGAACATGTGCTACGAGCAGAAGGATACCGTCGAAGATATCCTCTCGAACACAGAGCAGCAGATCTTTAAGCTCCTCGACAAGCGGAATACCGGCTCCTCCGAACTCATCGCACCGATTGCGGACCGCGTGCTTAAAAAGATTCAGGAGGCAGCGCGGAACGGCGGCATGGTAACAGGACTTCCGACCGGCTTCACGGATCTTGACTATAAAACAGCAGGTCTTCAGAAGTCGGATCTTATCCTGGTTGCGGCGCGTCCGTCGATGGGTAAAACCGCCTTCGTCTTAAATATCCTAGATAATGTCGGTGTCCGAAAGAAGCGGCCCTGCATGATTTTTTCGCTCGAGATGTCCCGCGAGCAGCTCGTAAACCGTATGCTCTCGATGGAGTCGCTCGTCGATGCGGACAAGCTCCGCAAGGGCTCCCTCACTGATCAGGACTGGACCGAGCTCATCAACGCAACCGACAAGGTATCAGATGGCACGATCACGATCGATGATACGCCGGGCATCACAGTCGCAGAGTTAAGGTCTAAGTGTCGGAAGCAGAAGGTCGAGCACGGACTTGACCTCATCGTCATTGACTACCTGCAGCTCATGTCCGGCTCCGGGAGGCGGAGCTCGGACAGCCGACAGCAGGAAATATCGGATATTTCCCGCTCGCTAAAGGCCCTCGCAAGAGAGATGGACTGCCCGGTGGTAGCATTGTCACAGCTCTCGAGAGCGCCGGAGCAACGTCCGGATCACCGCCCGATGCTTAGTGACCTTCGTGAGTCCGGCGCCATCGAGCAGGATGCGGATATCGTCATGTTTCTGTATCGTGACGACTACTACAACAAGGATACCGAACACCCGAACGAAGCCGAGGTCATCATCGCAAAGCAGCGTAACGGCCCGATCGGCACAGTAACCCTCCTGTGGCAGCCGGAATATACACGTTTCGTCAACGCAGCCCACGACGCATCGATGTAAAGGAAGCTTTATCGTTGCGTGGTGTCAAACTGCCCCGCACGATAGCATTCATTTGCCAGCGTGCGGGGCAGTTTGACACAAAATTCGTAAAACTTTTATAAAATCTGCATACGGCATTTGCTTTTTGAAGGCTGTTAATATATGATGATGGAACATAGAAGGAGGAGCGTCTATGAAAATTGAACGTATCGATGACAACTCCATCCGATGCACACTGACAAGTCTCGACCTTTCATCGAGAAATATTAATCTCCGGGACATGACCTATGGCTCGGACGCTGCGAAGCGCCTTTTTTCCGAGATGATGCAAAAGGCGCAGAGCGAAGTTGGCTTCAGCGTAGAGAATGGAGGACCACTCATGATTGAGGCCGTGCCGCTGCAGGGCGGTTCCATCCAGCTCGTGATCTCAAAGGTCGATGATCCGGAGGAGCTTGACACCCGTTTCTCCCGTTTTTCACAGAATGCCTACAACCAGAACGGCTGGATCTCCCAGCTTGCATCTGAGATTCTCGAGGGTGCGCAGGGACTCATCAAGCAGATTCGTGAAAACGACGGAAATCAGCCGGATGCCCCGAAGGCACTGGAAACCGGCGTAGCCGCTGATCCTGCCACGCAGAGCACCGAAGGCATGAAGACAGCCCTTCGGATCTTCTGCTTCACGACACTCGAACGCGTCATGGATGCAGCCGTAGCAGTCGGCGCACTGTACAATGGAGCAAATACCCTCTATAAGGATGAAGCGAGCAGCCGCTACTATCTCGTGCTGCACAGCGACAAGGAAAGTGCAGAGTCACTTTCCCGCGTCACAAATCTTTTGTCCGAGTATGGAACGAAGGTCAAGGGCGGAAGCCTCAACGAAGCCTACTATGAGGAGCATTACAGTGTCATCGTGAAGGACCAGGCACTGCAGAAGCTTGCAAAGGTCTGAAATCCGGCAGAGCCTGCAGCTTGCGAAGGGAGCTATGCTTTGATGGCTTAATCCTGCGGCATGGCTTAAAATGTGTTGCATCCGCAACCACGTAAAACCGCGCTTGTTCGTATAATGACTACATCACAGTGAAGAAACGGGTATTTGCCCGATAAGAGTTTAATCAATAAGAGGAGATAAGATTATGACAGTTACAAAGGATATGCTGATTGGAGACCTGCTCCAGATGAATGATATGATCGCACCGTTCCTTATGCAGAACGGCATGGGCTGCATCTATTGCCCGGCTTCCATGGGTGAGTCTCTTGACGAGGCCTGCATGGTACACGGCATCGATAGCGATGCGCTGACCGCTGATCTTAATGATGTCCTTCGTGAGTACGAGGAGACACAGAAGACAGCTGCACCGGAGCAGAACTGATTTCCGATTTAGCGAAGCTGATTTTTGGGAGCTTCTTACATAGTGGCGTAAAGCAGAAGTGGTCCGCACCGCGACATCCAAATGTCACGGTGCGAACCACTTCAGCTTCACGCCACTTTTTTGTTAAACATTAAATCAGTTCGACGACATCGAAAGGCCGCTGTGCAGGATCTTGCCTGTGATCATGGCAAGCTCGTGCGGGGTCTCCTGCATGCCGGAGCGAAACCAGTATTGAAGCACACTGATGCAGCCGCCGGCGATGAACGCGTAGTAAATGTCAAACTGGTCCGGATCCTGATTCTTCATGATGAAGGACCATTCATTTAAGCAGCGCTCACGTACGAGATGCTCGAGCTTCCGGAGAAACTTGATGTCGCCATTCTCGCCGATGAGAATGTTCACGAAGTCAGCATTGTCCCGACAGAGATTATAGATGCCCTCAAAGATGAGAATCGGGTTTTCCTTGAGAGCCGCCTCGTCATACTTGGAGACCGTCTCATGCAGCTCCTCCAGAATATCATCCTCGGACTGCTCCAGAAGATCAAACACATCCTTATAATGAAGATAAAATGTACCGCGGTTCACATCCGCAAGATCCGTGAGCTCGCGTACGGAAATATCCTTGACCTGCTTCTGCTGCATGAGTGTGGTCAGGGCCTTTTTTAATGCAGCACGTGTCTTTCGAATCCGACGATCCGTCGAAGCTTCGCGCCGTCCTGTTTCAGTAGATTCCATCAGGAAGCCTCCTTACCCTATACAATGTAGTATTCTCATCACAGAAACGAACATCGCATGATAATGGTCAAATTCGATGCATTTTTTCTAAAATGTCTATTGCTATTCCTGAAAAATCTTTCTATAATGAACACTATCACAGAAATGAACACATGTCAATAAATGAATTGTGGTTTAATAGTTAACGAAAATCTAATAAACCACAAGATATCGTCTGCTATTTCGACATAGACACAAAAGCTAGTAACATTTACGTAAAGAGTGGAGAATTTGCTATGGATTTTAAAAAGCTCTCCCAAGAAGAGGCATTTGAACAAGCCCGTGAAGAGGGACTGAAGCTTCCGGAGGATGCCGCGATCGAGGCAAAAAATAAGAAAAAAGCCGAGAAGGCGGCAAAAAAACACGGCGACTCGAGAGCCCGCAAGGCAGCGCGTCACGGCAACCTCGCCGATTTCATCGTAGAGCACAACAAGGGCATCCGTAATGTGGTCATTGTCCTCGTTGTGTTTTTCGCGATCTGTTTTCCTTTCGTGGAGGTCAACTACGATCTCACGAAATACCTGCCGGATACGGTAGATTCGAAGATTGCCATCAACAAGATGCGTGAAACCTTCGGCTATCCCGGCACCGGAAGACTGATGCTTAAGGACGTGACGCTCTATGAGGCGAAGCAGTACAAGAACCAGATCGAAAAGATCGACGGTGTCGACCAGGTCATCTGGTGCGATCTCACGACAAACATCTACGGCTCCTCTGAATTCATCAACTACGATGACATCGATGACTACTATAAGGATGGCAACGCCGTCATGGATATCACCTTCAATGAAGGCGATACCTCGAAGCGTACCCACAAGGCCATCACAAAGATCGACAAGCTGATCGGCGACCGCGGTTACCTGGTCGGTATGTCCCCGACAAACAAGTTCATCGAAGAGAACGTCAAGAAGGAAATGGCGATGATTATGGTCATCGTCGTCATTCTTATCTTCTTTATTCTTTTGTTTACGACGACATCCTACTTTGAACCCGTATTGTTCCTCACGGTTATCGGCTGTGCCATTGCGATCAACAAGGGGTCGAACATCTTCCTCGGCGAAATCTCGTATATCACAAACAACATCAGTGATATCCTGCAGCTCGCGACCTCGATGGACTACTCCGTGTTCCTGCTTCATTCGTATGAGCGGCAGAGAGAGCTCGGACTCGATAAAACGGCAGCCCTCAAGAAGGGTCTCACAAACACAATTGCGACGATTCTCGCATCGTCCCTTACGACGTTCTTCGGCTTTATTGTGCTCGTCTTCATGCGCTTCACGATCGGCTGGGATATGGGTATCGTCATGGCGAAGGGCATCGTATGCTCTCTCCTCATGGTGATCTTCCTTATGCCGTCTCTGATCCTCTCCTGGTCAGACAGGATCGACCGGACACGGCATAAGCCCTTCCTTCCGAAGTTCCACCGGTTCTCGATTGCTGTCAATAAAATCAGCCCGTTTGTACTTGTCATCGGCCTCGCTCTAGCAGCCCCGCTCTATGTTGCCCAGGGCGCCAATGCCTTCGAATACGGCCCGGACGCAACGGGTGCCGGCCCCGGAACCTCGATGTATGAGAACTCTCACGCCATCGATGAGGAATTCGGCCGGTCAAATCTTCTCGTCGCGATCTTCCCGGATGAAGGCATGCAGAAGGAAAAGCAGCTTGTCGATGCACTTGAGGACAAGGAATACGTGAAGAAGGTCATGGGCCTTTCGGCCTATCTCCCGGAGGGCATGCCGGAGTCGATTCTGCCGGATTCTATCGTATCGAAGTTCCATACCGATGGCTACGCGCGGCTTCTCATCTATATCAAGACGAAGCCGGAATCACCGACCGCCTATAAATGCTCGGATGAGGTTTCGAACATTATTAAATCCTACTATCCGAACGAAGCCTATATTACCGGTAACACACCGACCACGAAGGACATGGAGATGATCCTCATCCCGGACTACACACTCGTAAACAACCTCGCGATGATCAGTATCTTCATCACCGTCATGTTTACCTTCAAGTCCCCGATCATGCCGATCATCGCGATGATCCCGATCATGATGGCGATTTACTTAAACATGTCCTTCCCGTACCTCGAAGGCAACACACTGATCTTCATTGCGTACGCGGTCGTATCCTGTATCCAGCTTGGATCGACCATCGACTATGCGATTTCGTCAACAGAAAACTATCTCCAGATTAGGACGACGCAGCCGGAGCTCACGAAGAAGCAGGCCTCGCAGCAGATGACCGAGATGAGCTTCCCGTCAATACTTACATCGGGCTTAATCCTGATTGTTTGCGGCTATGCCATCAGCATCATGTCCTCCATCCCGGCAATCGGACAGGTAGGACATCTCGTAGGACGTGGCGCAATCTTCTCCGTCACCTTCGTTACGACCATGATGCCGGTGCTCCTTAAGATCGGTGACCGGTTCATCACCGTACCCAGTGCGGTCAAGCATGCACGGCGTCGCGCAGCCATCAAGCAGGCGGCAGTAGCATTAAGAAACCGGCGGCGTGAACGGCATAGAAGAATCAAGGAGCTGCTACATCCGACAGCCGTCCAGGGTAAAAATAGTAAAACGGAGTAAAGAGGAGTTAAGGTTATGAAAATCAATACAAAGAAATTTCTTCATAAAACGGTAGCCGCAACGACGATTCTTTGCTGCCTTACCGAAAACGTTCTCTTCACACCGATCGCCTATGCCGGACAGGCAAAGGCCGGTGTCGAGGAAACACTGTATCTGAATCTTGATTACTATGGTGAGGTTTCCGCCGCGAACATGGTGAAGGCCATCACCTTCAATGGCACCGACAGCTACACGGACTATGGTGATTACACAAATATCATCAACATGACCGATGACCAGAAGCTCACATCGAAGGACGGCAAGGTAGTCATTCAGGCACCGACCAACTCGACGAAGCTCTACTTCCAGGGCGCCATGGATAAGGCGAAGGCCGCAGCCCAGCTTCCGTGGACCTTCGACATTTCCTATAAGCTAAACGGTAAGCCCGTCAATGCTGACACCTTGTCCGGCGCGTCAGGTCTCGTCGAGATCGACATCGATGCAACCGCAAACAAGAACGTCGCAGAATACCTCCAGAACAACATCGTCCTCGCCGTCATGGTGCCGGTCGACATGGAGAAGAATTATTCTCTCGATGCCCCGGATGCCCAGACTGCAAACATGGGCGATAAGTCCGGTGTGGTCTTTACCTGCCTGCCTGGACAGGACGGCCACTTCGAGGTCCGGATCGGCAGCGACGACTTCAAGCTCTACGGCGTTATGTTCGTGATGTCCCCGATCACGGTTTCCGACCTCGATAAGGTAAAGGACCTTAAAGACCTCGAGGACCGCTTCCGCGGCGATACAAACAGCATGATGGACTCCTTCGACGACATCCTCGATGACGTCGCGAACATGCAGAGCCAGCTTGACCTCACGGATAAAGCGCTCAATGAGTTAAAGTCCGGCAAGGACAAGGTCCACAAAAACGCCACTGCCATCTTCAATGGCACCGACGTCGCCATTCAGGACCTCCGTGACGTAGAAACACTCCTTACCCCGATCAGCGATGATCTGAAGACCGCCCAGTGGATGGTCTACGATATCAACACAAACCTAAACACCACAAACGAGGACCTCGCCGACGCAAGCTCGAAGCTAAAGACACTGTCGACCCGGTTCAAGCAGTTTGGCGAAGACCTCGATGGGGCATCGAACCTCGATATTCAGGATGCAAGCGGTGATATCAAAAAGACTATTAAAGCACTTGAAAATGTAAATGACGATATCAAAACTGCTTCACATGATTATGTAGCTAGTCCTTCACAGATTGTATCGGATTTTGGTACTGCATCGACTGCCAGATTAATGAAAAAGGCAGAGAGTGAAGCGAATTTTACTTCAGCAGATAAGGCACTTTTGAGTGCTTATCTTGCTAATAATAGTGGAACGTCTGTATCTGATCTTTCTGCCACTACATTGGCACCACTGCTTGCAGTAGCAGAAGCAGGGGATGATTCAGCAACAACAAAACTCAAATATTTAGATTATATACAGAATAATTCAACAACACTAACGTCCGTTCAAACGGCAGCTACTACGCTTTTGAGAGGACTTCAGACACAAGATCAGAATGAACTTATAAAGCTTCTTGGATATGCTGAAAAGGTTCAAGCAGGAGAAGTTCAGATTGATAGTGTTCCAGAAAAATATCGTACTATATTAAATGAGCCAAGTACCTATGGTACCGCACTTCAAACTGTAGGCACTGTAGTTAAAAACCTTCAAGATGCTGGTTATAATCCAACTAAAATGTTGACTTATGCTAAAGCAGCAGGGACACCATCTACTGAAGCAGTAACAAAGGCTAGAAATTTTGTTAACGCACTCAAAGGAAGTACTTCAACAGATGGCACGACAACAGATCCGACAGCAACAATTTATGGTCAGAGTGCAGAAGATGCCGAGAAATCTCTTTCTGATCTAAAGGATACAGCTGAAAATCTGACTTCCACAACAACAGGTTCGGATGTCTATAATCTTGCATCAAGCATTAATGATCTTTCCACCGCATTGCAAGAATATTATGAAGCAGATACAGACCGGGATGGTACAGAGCTTGCCGCTGCAATTGATGATGTATGTAGCAAGTTGACCGAGATCATGGAGAGTGGTGGTGCGCTGTCCTTCCAGGCAGCGCGTGTGACGAACTCAATCCGGGATCTGATCGGCGACATGGATAGTCTGATCGGCATCATGAATTCGTATTATGATGATGTGCAGAAGTCCATCGAGGACGGCGATAATCTGATTGCGGAAATCCAGAAGACCTCCGATGATACGGCGTCCGTCCTTCAGACCGTGAACAACACACTCCGTTCGGCTGAGCCAGACTTCAGCGCGGCCGCTGACGACAGCATTAGCGTGGGACACGAGGCGATCGAGAACGGTGGAAAGATGATCGACCACACGAATGAGCTAAAGGAAACCGGCCACGGACTCCGCGATGCGATCAATGACAAGCTCGACGAGGAAGAGGCCGACAACAACTTCATTAACATGGATCCGGATGCACCGAAGGTTTCGCTGACGAGTGCGGATAATCAGGAGCCGACCAATATCTCCATTGTGTGCCGTTCGGATGAGATCAAGAGTGCGGAGGAGGCCGAGTCACTCGATTCCGAGGTGGAGTCACAGGGCACGACCTTCTGGCAGCGAATTGCGAATGTATTCATCACGATCTGGAATACGATTAAGAAGCTTTTCGCAAGTGATGACTGAGGAAGCGCATGAGCATGAAGAGAAATGCACGAACGGCCGAAGAGCCGCATAAGGAGGCATTATGATGATGAATAAAAAGGCAGCAGGCGTCCTCGCGACAGGTGCAATCGCAATACTTTCGACGATGACGGCCTTCGCCATGCGAAAGACGATCGAGATCAATGCGGACATCGACAGCATCCCGACGCATGCGACGGGCGAATGCTTCTATCCGGAGTACGAGGTCAATGAGGATGATGAGGACGGGCTCACGGTGACCTTTTCGGAGCCGGTCGTCGCATCGAAGGATAACCCGACCATGCCGGCGACGATCAAGCTGCAGATCAGCTCGGACCAGGAGGATCTCGACGATGACCTGCGGATCACCGGCACGGGCATTCGCTCGACCTATGTGGACACGGTGTCTGTCGATAATACGGAGGCAAGTGCGCGGCTTCAGGTGTATCCCTTTTATATTCTGAATACGCCGGTGCCGACGATCAACTACCAGACGGGCGTCGTGTCGTGGGGCCCGGTAGCTTACGCGGAGAAGTATGAAGTCGTCATTGACTATCAGAGGAAGAATGGCGGCGATGACAAGATCGTCCATAAGACGACGAAGGATACGTCACTGAATATCAGCTCGTATCTGAGCAGCTCGGATCATAATCTTCTCGGCGTCGCGGTGCGGGCGCTGCCGACGGATGTCAATGCGCAGAGCTTCGACATTACGCGCGCCAATCCGGTGGTGAACTGGGCAAGCTTCGCGGGCGAGGGCGCGTATAAGTATAAGGTCGTGATTTCCTATACAAATAACGCGGGCACGAAGCAGAAGAAGAGTTTCCTCACACAGAGTACGTACTATGACTGCACGTCCTATGTGAACAGCGCGGTTGACGGCAAGGTGCATGTCGAGGTGAAGTCGCAGACCGCGACGGATGAGACGCGGTACTATAATATCGCAAACAGTGATTATGGCGTGACGGGCACGAAGTCCGTGGACTATTCGGATTATGAGGAGGATCGCTGGGATTTCTTGTCGGATTATCAGGCAGCGGTTGATGGAAGCTTCGCGACGCATGCGCAGCCGTCGAACGGGTATGCGTATGGGCTTTCGTATAATGCGGTTGGGTCCGGCGATGCGGATGCCTGCTGGAAGCGTGTGACGTATAAGTGGCAGTATCTCGTGAGCGGTGTGCCGTATAACCAGGGCTGGAAGAAGATCAATGGGTATTGGTACTACTTCGATGCCGACGGGTATATGCATACCGGGTGGCTGCAGTGGAACGGGAAGTGGTACTATCTCGAGGCTAAGGTCGGCGCGACGTGCGGGATTATGTATCAGAACATGACGGCGCTCGTGTACGGGCAGAGTTACACGTTCGGGGCGGATGGAGCGTGCGTGAATCGGTGAGCCGCTGTGCGGCCTGGCGGCCACACAGCGTGGTTGCGTTAGGTCGTGGATGATTAGTACATTTTTGAATTCTTAGTACATTTGTTAATTTTTAGTACATTTATGAGTTTTTAGTACATTATGAATTACTAGTACAAAATGGACTTAAAAAGTGCCTCCGGCGAAAGCCGGAGGCACTTCTATTTGGCCGGAAAGCAGATGGAAAGAGGAAATTGGTGAATCCATCAGTCAGGTGAAAAAATGTGCGGCAGATGGAATCAAGGAATTGGCGAAACCATCAGCTGGGCTAAAAAATGTGCGGCTGATGGAAACGTCAATCCCCCAAATCCATCTGCCGACCGGCAGTGAAATGTAAAGCGGAAAGAGGAAAATTTGGTGGGAGAAGCTGATGGAAACCGGTATTTCGTCAATCCATCAGCCAGGTTAAAAAATCGGCGGCTGATGGAATCAAAGATTGAGCGAAACCATCAGCCGGACCAGAAAATGAGCGGCAGATGGAAACGTGCATCCCCCAAATCCATCTGCCAACCGGCAGCGAAATGTAAAGCGGAAAGAGGAAAATTTGGTGGGAGAAGCTGATGGAAACCGAAAATTGGTAAATCCATCAGTTAGGTTAAAAAATTGGCGGCAGATGGGATCAAGGAATGAGCGAAACCATCAGCCGGGCCAAAAATGTGCGGCAGATGGAAACGTCCAACCCTCAAATCCATCAGCTTTTCACCTTCCATTGCTGATACACGTCTCGTTTGGAGATGCCGCGGTCTTTCGCGACCTGCTTCATGGCATCTTTTTCGGGTATGCCCTGGTCGAGATAGTGCTGCATATGATCCGCAAGCGGCATTTCGTTCCAGGAAGCTTCGGTTTCTGCCTGAATCGCCGCGGGATCCTTTCCTTCGATGACGAGAACATACTCCCCGCGCGGCTCCTCAGCTTCATATTTTGAGATGGCATCCCCGAGCGTCGTCCGGATGGCCTCCTCATGCTTTTTCGTAAGCTCACGACACAGCGAAATCCGACGGTCTGTGCCAAGTGCCTGCGTCAAATCAGCAAGCGTTTCCTTCAGATGATGCGGCGCCTCATAGATGATCATCGTGCGGGTCTCCGACTTCAACTCCTCAAGAATCCTCGCCCGCTCCTTCTTATCCGCTTTGTCTGTCGGAAGAAAAGCTTCAAACGCAAAACGCCGCGTCGGCAATGCTGAAATTGTCAACGCCGTGATGCAGGCAGCAGGCCCCGGGAGCGACGTCACCGTGATCCCGGCCTCCGCCGCCTGCCGGACAAGCTCTTCACCCGGATCTGAAATACAAGGCGTCCCCGCATCCGTGATGATCGCAATATCCTTCCCGTCCAGAAGAAACTTCACAAGCTCCCTCGCCTTATCATACTTATTAAACTCATGATAAGCCGTCATCGGCGTCTTAATCTCAAAATGATTCAAAAGATGAATCGAATTCCGCGTATCCTCCGCCGCAATCAAATCCACGCGCTTCAACGTCTCCAATACCCGAAACGTAATATCCTCCAGATTTCCGATCGGCGTAGCGCAAACATATAAAGTCCCAGCCATCTCATATCCTCTCTTCTTAGCAAAGCTATTAAGAAATTGTTACTATATTGTTTTCGTAAAGATTAAGATTTGCGTACTATTATTGCAAAAAATAAAGCGCTTTGCTATAGTACAGCATGTATTTTCGGTGGAGACCCGCGCGGGCCTTCCTTTTTATACATGAAAAAAACCCGATTCGGGATAAACATGGCAGGAGATTATTAGAAATATGAAGAAACTGATCGCAACGATTGCACTGTTAACCATGGTATGTACTATGGTCATTGGCTGTGGCGGCAAGAAGTCATCCGACCAGACGACAGCGGCAGCACAGAGCGGCGCAGCTACCGGCGAGACTGATCCGGAAGGAAATCCAGTGACAGAAGAGGCATCAACCGAGGAGGAAACAAATCCGGAGAACGGACTTCCGCTTTCGAAGCAGCCGGATCCGACAGCACCGGTTCTTGATACTGTCATCGTGATGGCACCGGTCAACGGCAAGATTTCCCGTGTGATGGATGCCGTCGATGAGCTCACAGAAGAGAGCCTCCTTACGAAGCTGATCGAGCTCGGTACCGTTGCTGACGGCACGACTTTCGTATCTTTCGATACATCAGACACTGGTAAGACACAGCTTGCAGGTCCGGGCGGCGCAGCAGGCGAAACCGTCGCTGTGAAGAACGGAAAGCTCGTCCTTTCCGGCTTCAAACCGGGTGATGGCCTCGACGAAGCCACTGCCAAGCAGGCCGTAGCTGACACCTACGCCGAAAACTTCGACCTCGATGAGGTGGATGTCGAACTTCAGTAATGATAGAAATCATAAGGGCTGCCGGGTGCCGGCGGCCCTTTTCTTGATTTTTCTGTAGTTCTCTACTACAATGAAAAAGGCTGTGCGGCCGGAAAGGCACTGTACCGCGGCAGAAGCTGCAACATAGTGTGGCGATTTTCCGGGCGACAGCATTATACTAATACTCAACTGCTCTTTCATTCGGAGCAGAGAAAGAAGTGTCACGATGGAAAAGAAACCGTACTATATTACAACTGCAATCGCATATGCATCGGGCAAGCCGCATATCGGCAATACCTACGAAATCGTACTCGCCGATGCGATCGCGCGATATAAGAGATTTGAGGGCTATGATGTCCGCTTCCAGACCGGTACCGATGAGCACGGCCAGAAGATCGAGCAGAAGGCCGAAGCGGCCGGCAAGACGCCGAAGGAATTTGTCGATGAGACCGCTGGTGAGATCAAGACGATCTGGGACCTCATGAACACCTCCTATGATAAGTTCATCCGGACGACGGACGCTTACCATGAGAAGCAGGTCCAGAAGATGTTTAAGAAGATGTATGACAAGGGCGACATCTACAAGTCCGAGTACGAGGGCTGGTACTGTACGCCGTGCGAGTCCTTCTGGACGGATTCGCAGCTTGTGGACGGGAAGTGCCCGGATTGCGGACGCCCGGTAACGCGTGCGAAGGAAGAGGCATATTTCTTTAAGATGAGTAAATATGCGGATCGTCTCATGCAGTATATCGATGAGCATCCGGAGTTCATCCAGCCGGTTTCGAGAAAGAATGAGATGGTGAACAACTTCCTGAAGCCAGGCCTCCAGGATCTCTGTGTCTCGAGAACCTCCTTCAAGTGGGGCATCCCGGTGGATTTCGATCCGAAGCACGTCGTCTATGTATGGCTTGATGCGCTCACGAACTATATTACCGGTCTCGGCTACGACGTCGACGGAAACTCTGATCCGATGTTTGAGAAGTATTGGCCGGCGGACCTTCACCTGATCGGTAAGGACATCATCCGTTTCCATACACTGTACTGGCCGATCTTTCTCATGAGCCTCGACCTTCCGCTTCCGAAACAGGTATTTGGCCATCCTTGGCTCCTGCAGGCTGGCGGCAAGATGAGTAAGTCGAAGGGCAATGTCATCTACGCTGACGATCTCGTAAACCTGTTCGGTGTCGATGCCGTCCGGTTCTTCGTGATCCATGAGATGCCTTTCGAAAATGACGGCGTCATTTCCTGGGAGCTCATGGTAGAGCGCTATAACGCGATGCTTGCAAACATTCTCGGAAATCTCGTGAAGCGTACGATCTCGATGACCAACAAGTATTTCTCGGGTGTCGTTGCGGACAAGCACGTCGTAGAGCCGGTCGATGAGGATCTGAAGTCAACGATCCTTGAGGCCGTGAAGTCGACGACCGACAAGATGGACAAGCTCCGTGTTGCAGACGCACTGACCGCTGTCTTCGACATTTTCCGTCGCTCGAACAAATATATCGATGAGACAGAGCCGTGGACGCTCGCGAAGGATCCGGCAAAGGCCGACCGTCTGTCCACAGTGCTCTACAACCTGACCGAGGCCATTAACATCGGTGCATCGCTCCTCGAAAGCTTTATGCCGGAGACCGCTGACGCGATCCTTGCTGAAATCAACGCCCCGAAGCGTCCGCTCGCTGAGATGGACAAGTGGGGCCTCTATCCGTCCGGAAACAAGGTAACCGACAGCCCGAAGACACTCTTCGAGCGTAAGGACCTTGCCGCCGTGATGGCTGAAGTTGAGAAGATCGAAGCGAAGCAGAAGGCCGCACTTGCAGCTTCTTCCAATGCCTCCGGCGCTACCTCCTCACAGACAGCAGACGGAAAGGCAGCGGATGGCAAGAGTGTCGCAGCCGGTGCAGCAGCGGCTTCAGCCACAACAGACGTGATGTCAGCCTCGGCAGAAGGCGCAGCGGCCAATGACGGCATGCCGGAGGGCCTCGATGAAAATGGCGATGCCTTCCCGGATACGAAGATTTTTGATCCGGAGAAGAAGCCGGAGATCGTCTATGATGATTTCGACAAGCTTCAGCTCCGCATCGGCAAGATCCTTCATGCGGAAGAGGTGCCGAAGTCGAAGAAGCTTCTTAAGTTTAAGATTCAGGTGGGCTCTGAGACGAGAACCATTCTTTCCGGCATCAAGAAGTTCTATAAGCCGGAGGACCTCGTCGGCAAGCATGTCATGATCGTCGCAAACCTCGCACCGCGCATGATCGCCGGTGAAGAGTCGCAGGGCATGATCGTCGCCGCGGAGGACGCGGATGGAAACATTTCACTGATGACGCCGATGGAGAAGATGCCATCCGGCTCGATCGTCTGCTGATATGGAGCCAAACTACCAGGATCCGGCGAAGGAGCCGACCTATCGGAGTTCGACGAAAAGCATCCCGAGCTATCGGAGTGTGCTGAAGCCGGAAAAGAAGGGCTTCGGGCTGCCCGGGTCCTTCCTTAAATTTTTCGCATTAATTATGATGACGGCCTACGACTTCGCGGTCGTCATCATTCAGAATGGAAAGCTGTACGGCTACTCGGAGCTCTATTACCATATGGCGATTGCGACCGAGGAAGGGCAGTGGTGGCTACGGCTTCATGACGCGCTCATCATTACGGGGCAGTTCAGCTTTCCGTTTTTTGCTTATCTTTTGGTCGAGGGCTTCATCCACACGTCGGATTTCTGGAAATATTTCCGGCGGGTGCTGATTTTTGCGCTTCTGTCAGAAGTGCCTTACGATCTCTGCTTCTTCAATGAGACCTATGACCTCACGCGGCAGAATCCAATGTTTACACTGGCGATCGGGCTTCTTTGCATGTATTTTATGCAGCAGTTCCATCGCCGCAGCATCCTCAAATGGTTTTCTGTCGCGGTGTGCTGTGCGCTTGCTTATGCGGTGAAGTCAGATTTCGGCCTGTTCGGTGTGCTCGGCATCGCACTCATGTACAATTTCCGAAAGGAAAAGACCCTCCGGATCCTAAGCGGCATCGCGACGACAGCGCTCCTTAGCCTTGATCTTTACGGGATCGGCGCGCTCTGCTATCTGCTTATTCTCCTATACAATGGCGACCGTGGGCACCTGTCGATGAAGTGGTTTTATTACCTGTACTATCCGCTGCACCTCACCGTGTTCTATCTCATGATCTACATCGGTGCGACCCTGACAGCATGATGTGACAGCGGGTGTGACATCGGGGACGGTTCTCTTTGTCAGCTTTTGAGATGCATATTATCGGGAGGATTTCGTTGACGAAATAATATGACACAGAGAACCGTCCCCCGGTGTCATTGAATTGGCTGGTTTTATGGAGATCGGAGGAGAATGTGCTCACGACCGATATGATCTTTGATTCACACGCGCATCTCTGTGATGCGAAATTCGATGAAGACCGCGATGCGGTGATCCGCGGACTCCCGGCAAAGGGCGTTCAGGGCTTTACAGAGGTCGGCTTCGATCTTCCGTCCTCGAAGTCGGCAGTAACCATGGCTCTAAAATATCCGTCTATCTATGCAGCGGTCGGCTTTCACCCCGATCACAGTGACTGCTTGACGGCGGAGGCATTGGATGCGCTGCGTCGCCTGATTAAGGAGCATCGGGACGTGATCGTCGCGGTCGGCGAAATCGGACTGGACTATCATTACACGCGGGATGCGATCCGGAGGCGGGCGGAGAATGATGGCCGGGAGGCAACAGAGGAAGAACTTGCCGGCGCGGATCCGGAGGCTTCGGTGCAGAAGCAATGCTTCCGTACGATGCTCACTCTCGCAGCAGAAACCGGACTTCCAATCAATGTGCACACCCGTGACGCCGCGAAGGATACCTATGATATGATCGTAGCAGAAAAGGGCTACCGGAACGGTGGCATCATTCACTGCTTCGGTTATTCAAAAGAAGTCGCTGCGCAGTATGTGAAGCTCGGCATGTGCATCGGCATCGGCGGCGTCGTAACCTTCAAAAATTCAAAGAAAATAAAAGAAGTCGTCCGCGAAACCCCGATCGACCACATCGTCCTCGAAACCGACTGCCCCTACATGTCCCCGGTCCCCCTCCGCGGCACCCGAAACGACCCCGGCAACCTTCCCTATGTCGCTCAGACCATCGCAGAGCTAAAAGACATGTGTGTAGAGGAAGTCATCCGCATCACGACAGAAAACGCACAGCGGGTGTATCGTATTAAGTGAAAAAGTAAATAGCACCGAAGTCCGTCAGGATGCCCCTCTGCGGCTCCACTGCCGGGATTCGGGCATCCTCGCGGACTTCGGTGCAGCACAACACAACACATCAAGACAACAAAAAAGCCCCGGTACCCATCAGGTGGATCCGCGGCACATACGAGGGACTCCTTAGTGCTGCTATGTTCCCATCCTGACACGGTTCGGAGTGACGCATTGCGCGGGGCCCGAAAAGGCACCGAAGCACCGCTAGTATAGCGGAAATTCTCCATATTGGCAAGAGGAAGCGCTGTAAAGCGCTATGCCATATGGCTGCCCGGATGCAAGACGTTTCGTCAGGCAGTAAGCTGTAAGCATTGGAATAGTAAGTAAAACAGGAAAGAGTCATGCAGTTTTCAACTTTATTTTTTGTCGCGGCGTTTCTGCCGGTATTCATCTTTATCTACGGTATCGCGCCGGACGTAAAGGGAAAAAATATCGTCCTTCTCCTATTCTCACTCCTGTTCTATGCATTTTCAGGCGTCCCGGGGCTGGTTCTCCTTCTTCTCATGACCTTCCTCGGCTTCCTGTCCGCCCGCATCATTGCGAAAATCTACGATGCCGCCGGCCTCTATGAGCACAGCTTCGCGGCAATCGATGAAGAGTTCGAAGCCCCGGCGCTGACAGAACGGAAAAAATCCGCCACGAAAAAGGCCAATATCGTGCTCATCGCAACAGTTGCCATCGATCTCATCGTGCTCGGCATCTTTAAATATGCCGGCTTCTTCATGGAACTGTTCAAGGCTTCCGCCGGTAACACCGTCACAGTGCCGTCACTTTTTCTCCCGCTCGGCATTTCCTTTTATCTTTTTAAGCTCATCAGCTATGTCGCTGACGTAAAAAATGGAAAATGTCAGGCGGCGGATTTCTTCCATGTGCTTCTCTATACCGTGAATTTTCATGAGATCGCACAGGGCCCGATCACACGGTATCCTGCGATGGAAAAAGCGCTCGATGACCGGCAGCAGACGACCGTTCTTTTCTCAGAAGGTATGTGGCGCTTTACGGTCGGTCTGTTCAAAAAAACGATTCTCGCAGATCACTCAGGCAAGCTCGCGGAGAGCTTCCTCCCGGTTATACTGGAAGGACACACCATGACCAAAGGCGGCGTGCTGTTCGGTTCCCTTTTCTACATGCTGCAGCTTTACCTCGATTTCTCGGCATATTCTGATATGGCACTCGGTCTCGGCCGGATGTGCGGCTTTATCTATCCGGAAAACTTTAATTATCCCTACCTTGCCGGTTCTGTCCGGGATTTCTGGCGGAGATGGCATATTTCCCTTTCCAGCTTTTTCCGGGATTATGTCTATATCCCGCTTGGCGGAAACCGCGTGCCATTTTACCGGCAGATTCTAAATCTTCTTGTGGTTTGGGCGCTGACCGGCCTTTGGCATGGCGGAAGCTTAAATTTCATTCTCTGGGGACTCTACTATTTTGCTTTCATCGTGCTCGAAAATGTCTCGCGGCGCCGGAACCAAAACAAAAAGCAGAGCATCGCCTCGCTGCCGGTTCGGATTCTCGGGCATATCTATACACTGCTCGTCGTTTATCTCGGCTGGATTCTGTTCCGGTTTACGGATTTTCATACCCTCGGGACAGTGCTTGCCTGCCTGTTCGGACCCATGAAGGAGGCATTCCTCTCGGCCCAGGAGCGGCTCACGCTGTTCAATAATCTGTATTTTCTTTTGGTTTCGATCCTTGCGTGCTTCCCGATCGGACACGGTATCATGCAGTCGATGGAGACCGGCGTCCGGCAATCCTTCCGGAGCGAAAAACGGGAAAAGGATATGCTTGACCACGAAATGAGGATGTATGCGGGCGAGCGGTCAATGCATGACCAGTACGGAAATCAGGCACTTTCGGATGTGGAAGCGGATGATTATGCCGCACGGGAACAGGAGAGTCACGAGCATGCTGTGAAGCGGCTGGAAGGCAGACTCCGGATCCGGACCCGTGAACGCGGCAGACGCGAATGGACGTTTTATATTTTGCGTGCATTGCTTGGTCTCGTGCTTTTGTTCTTATCGGTGCTTTCGATGGCGGGACAGAGCTATATGCCGTTCCTCTATAACCAATTTTGATAATAAACGTAAGCAGCATGCCGGTGTGACATATAGAGTAGCCTCACAAATGGGTGAAAGAAGCATAGCGATTTCTTATAACTGATTTTGATTGGAGCTATGATGAAGGATTCAAATGATCGCCCGATCAACGAAACAAAGAACGTTCTTCGGGAAAATGTAAAAAATAATGAAGAGCATACCCGTTTCCGTAGCACGGCAGCACATGTGAATGCTGTCGTAATGGTTCTTGCGCTTCTCATCCTTCTCATGATGGGAACATTTCTGCCGCGGCCAAGTTACTCTCAGTCGGAGAAACGGGCGCTCCGGGTGAGACCGGCTTTTTCCGTAGATGCACTCATGGATGGTTCCTTTGGTAAGGAGCTCGTGCTCTGGTTTTCGGATACCTTCCCGCTTCGTGAGGACATGCAGGTGATGGCCTCTGACCTCGAAGACCTCTATGGCATACGGACGGTCAGCGTCTACGGCCGGACCGCGGAGATTGAAGGGGATACGATCCCGGAAGAGTCCGCAACGATGGCATCACTCATGGATCTTAACGCACTTTCAGACGAAGGCGGGGCAGCAGGCGCTGATGCTTCCGCCGGTACTGGAAATGGCTCCCGTTCTAGCGCCGATGGCGCCGGAAGCGGCAGCGGTGATGGCTTCGGAAATGGCAACGGCAATGCTGCGGGCGTGGCTGGCGGTGGTGATGACGTCGCAGCCGCGGGTAACGCTATGGCAGGTGGAACTGGCAATGGCATCGCAGAAGCGGAGGCGACCTCCGAAGGCGAAACCTATGGTAATCTCGTCGAAACCGACGCCGAAGGGAAGCTGGTTGTGCCGACCGGCCCGATCGAGTCAGTCGCCGTGACAGGCGAACAGGCCGGAAGCATTTACGTCGAGAACCATAAGGGCTATGAAATTTACTATTATAATCAGTCCGGCGCAGAGCAGTACGCTTCGATGCTGAACACCGTGCGATCGGTGCTCCCGGATAACGTGACGATTTACGACCTCCTCGCGCCGACGAGCTTCGCCGTGGAGCTCGACAAGAATCTTCAGGAGGAGCTCGGCAGCTCAAACATGGCTGATGCGTTTAACTACATCTATTCCATGATGGACCCGAAGATCAAAAAGATTTCCGTGTATGATATACTCCGCGCACATAAAAATGACTACATCTACTACAATACGGATCATCATTGGACGGGATTAGGGGCATATTATGCCTACACGGCGTTTTGCAAGGCAAAGGGTATTACGCCGCATAAGCTTTCGGACTATACGAAGATGTCGTACAGCGGCTTCCTCGGAACCTTCTATTTCTCGACGAATCGGTCCGCCGCGCTTCGCTCGAATCCGGACACGGTTGAAGCCTATAAGCCGATCGGTACGAACGACGCGAAGATCCTCATGAAAAACGGTGAAACCATCGACGCCCACGTCATCAATGACGCCTCCGTCATGAATCCGGGCAACCGCTATAACGCGTTCATCTTTGGCGACAACCCGCTGACCACAATCGATAATCCACAGATCACCGACGGCTCCGCCTGCCTCCTCATAAAGGAATCCTACGGGAACGCCTTCGCGCCATACCTCGTCGATCACTATGCGCACGTCTATGTCGTGGACTACCGCTATTACAAGGACAGCCTCGCTTCTCTCATCAAGGACAAGGGCATCACGGACGTTATCTTCGTAAATAATGCGATGGCCATCAGCGAGAAAAACTCCAAGACCATGATGAAGCTTTTCAGTTGAGTTTTTACTTAAAAAGTTTAGATATTGCTTTTTAGGAGTCTATCTTTTATAATGCATGTGATTTTGAATGATGATTATGTGGTTAATTTTGCCCTTTTTTAGAGCAGCCATGATTATTTAGATATAGAAGTAAATTCCTTTATTTAGGAGAAGTATGGATCAATTTATTATGAAGGGCGGGGTTCCGCTTCGGGGTGAGGTCATGATCGGTGGCGCAAAGAACGCCGCGCTTGGCATCATCGCGGGAGCTCTCCTGACGGATGACGATGTCATCATAGAGAATCTGCCGGATGTGCGGGATATTAATGTCATGCTTGAGGCACTGAAGGAGATCGGGGCGAAGGTTGACCGGGAAAACCGGCACACGGTCCGCATCAACGCGACAAATGTCGATAGTGTTTCAATCGATGATGAGTATATCCGGAAGATCCGGGCGTCCTACTACTTTATCGGTGCGCTGCTCGGAAAGTATCATCGGGCGATGGTACCGCTGCCAGGCGGATGTGCGATCGGATCTCGTCCGATTGATCAGCATATAAAAGGGTTTCGGGCACTGGGGTCCGGTGTACAGATCAAGAATGGCTGTGTGCAGGCCGAGGCGAAGACAGGTCTCAAGGGCGCACACATCTATCTTGATGTGGTGTCCGTCGGAGCGACGATTAACATTATGCTGGCGTCGGTGCTTGCCGAGGGCAGAACGATCATAGAGAACGTGGCAAAGGAGCCGCATATCGTCGATGTTGCAAACTTCCTGAACTCGATGGGCGCGAATATCAAGGGCGCTGGTACGGATACGATCCGTATCCGCGGCGTACAGAAGCTGCACGGCACGGACTATGCCGTGATTCCGGACCAGATCGAGGCAGGCACCTTTATGTGTGCAGCTGCCGCGACGCGTGGTGATGTGCTCATTAAAAACGTGATTCCGAAGCATCTCGAGTCCATCAGCGCGAAGCTTCTCGAGATGGGCAACACGATCTATGAATATGATGAAGCGATCCGTGTGATTGGTACAGCGGAGCTTCGTCCGACGGATGTGAAGACCCTGCCGTATCCAGGCTTCCCGACCGACATGCAGCCGCAGATCAGTGTGGTCCTGGCGCTCGCAAACGGGACCTCGGTCGTGACCGAGTCGATCTTTGAGAATCGTTTCAAGTATGTCGATGAGCTCGCCCGTATGGGCTCGAACATCAAGGTAGAGGGCAATGTTTCCGTCATTGACGGTGTGCACGGCTTTACCGGTGCAAGTGTCAATGCACTCGACCTCCGCGCAGGTGCCGCTCTCGTGATCGCCGGCCTCGCTGCAGAGGGCATCACGACCGTCAATGAAATCGGCTTCATCCAGCGCGGCTACGAGCATTTCGAGAAAAAGCTCCAGGCTCTCGGTGCCCAAATTGAAGCTGTCAGCTCCGAACGCGACGCGCAGAAATTCCGTTTAAAAGTTAGCTAAAGTATTTCGCCGGCATCTTTGATGCCGGCTTTTTTATGTCCCGGCTTGCAACAGCCGGCGAGATATTGTAATATACGCGTATCTAAGAGCAGTTTTATTCACGGCAGTAATAGTTCAGAGCAGGGCAAGAGGTCGATGCACAAGTTTTTACGGTCAATCGGTTTTTCAAATTTAACAGACGAGGATCAGGTCGAGATTCTTCTCCGGCGGGCAGTCAATGAAAAGTACAGAACCCGCTTTATTGCTGCGCCCGGGGATAAGGTGATCGAGCAATACCAGCTGCAGGTTGCGCCTAGTGTAGGCATTGCTGTGGTCGGCACGAGAGACAGCGACGGCACGTTCCGGCGGGACTACTATTTTCCGTACATGCGAAGCTATGACGGGACGCTGACCGAGGAGGGCTCGATTGAGCGGCATGCTGAGCACGAGACCTTTGCGGGGGTGCTCGATGATTACCGCGCGGGCATCACGCTGATTTTCTATGTGACAAATTCGCTGGAGCTTCGGGAAATCACGAAGATGAACATGCCGGTCAGCGCGCGGCAGGCGTTTCTTTCCGGACTTGCGACAGAGGGCAAGATTTTGCTTCCGGTCGAGAAGTCTGAGGAGGATACGGAGACGATCCGGCGCCGGCAGACGGAGGAGCGGAAGCTCTATGAGGCAGCGCGTCAGGGCGATCAGGACGCGATTGATACACTGACAGAGACCGATATGGAGATCATGGACATGGTCCAGAAGCGGATCGAGACGGAGGATCTCTATACGCTCGTTGAATCGACGTTTATGCCGACCGGTGTCGAGTGCGATATGTATGCGATCGTCGGCGAGATTCTCGCAGTCCGGACGAAGCAGAATGTCTACTCCCACGAAAACATCGTGGATTTGAAGCTAAACTGTAACGACTGTGTGTTCCATGTGTGCATTAATGAAAAGGACCTGCTCGGGGAGCCGGCGGTAGGCCGCCGCTTCAAGGGCAAGATCTGGATGCAGGGCGAGCTTGAGGTCGTCGAGGATCCGCAGGACGATGCGGAAATGTAAAAAAGAAGTATTTTTCTGAAGCCCGATAGCTACAGGCGATCTGTGGTTCGAATAGGCTTAGAGGATTAGAATATGAACGAATATTTAACCGGTAGAATCCGGGAGCTTTCCGTGCGGGCAAGAGATGAAGCGTATCTCACCCACACGGATTTTCTTTCTCAATCAGAGCTTGCGGAGGTGTTCGATGAACTCCGGAAGGACGGCGAGCTGCAGGTGTATGACGATATGCTCATCAGCGGCACAGTCTGCGTCGTCTACGGCGGACACGCAGACGCAGACCGGAATATGCTCGTATTCCTCCCGGATTACCTCACGAAGGAGGCATTCCTAAAGGAGGAAGCTGCGGTAGGCGACCTCATCCAATGCCTACATGTGGCACCGAAAAATAAAAAATTCGCAGACGCACTGACGCATCGGGACTACCTCGGTGCGCTCATGCATCTCGGGATCGTACGGGAAAAGACCGGCGATATCC
>Ga0256404_1002547_pt1 | contig 40012 bp, 27 predicted proteins | sample RumenRJG_01DNA_FD_185990 | JGI IMG/M metagenome (GOLD analysis project Ga0256404, IMG submission 185990) | Bovine rumen microbial communities from Lethbridge, Alberta, Canada - RJG_01 | ecosystem: Host-associated > Mammals > Digestive system > Stomach > Rumen | place: Canada: Alberta | collected...
TAATCTGATTGTGAGCCATTGAGAGTTCTCCTTTGTGAATGAGAAGTTTGGTCGCTAATCATTTTACACGAGCCTCAATGGCTTTTCTACTATTCACTTTTGCGAACAATATTGTACTCTATCTTTCCTATGCGTATATAATATATGCCGTAATGTTAAAGTATATATTGATTTGTTGTGTGGGCGCACAAAATTTGTGCTCCTGCGAAATTCCAGAGGTTAATTTATGGAAAGACTTGTAATTGAGACTCCTGAAGAGGGTCAGCAGGTATTGGAACAGATCGGCAGACGTTTCAAGAAGAGAATAAGCGCCAGCCCGCTGGGCCTGTGTCCGGTGGATATGCTGCTGAATTATCTTCGCATCTGCCACGCGCAATCCTGCGGCAAATGTTCTCCGTGCAGAATCGGGCTGTGGCATCTTACTGAAATGCTGGAAACCATCCGAAACGGCACCGGTGACATGGAAACCATCGATCTCATCGAAAAAACCGCCGACATCATCCGCGTGTCCGCGGACTGTGCCATCGGCTATGAAGCGGCGAACATGGTGCTTGAAGGTATGCAGGGCTTCCGCAAGGATATGGAAGAGCATATCAAAAGAGGCCGCTGTCTCTACGGCATCGAGCAGGCCATCCCCTGCACCGCGGTATGTCCCGCTCACGTCGATGTCCCGGGCTATATTTCGCTGGTCAAGGCCGGCCGCTATAAAGATGCGGTGCGTCTGATCCGCAAGGACAATCCGTTCCCTGCTGTCTGCGGCTACGTCTGCGAGCATCCCTGTGAGAAACGCTGCCGCCGCCAGATGGTGGATGATTCCGTCAATATCTGCGGCATCAAGCGGTACGCTGTGGATCACGCCGGAGACATTCCGGTTCCTCAGTGCGCTCCGGCCACCGGGAAAACCGTGGCGGTCATCGGCGGCGGTCCGGGAGGACTGACTGCGGCTTACTTCCTCACTGTCATGGGACACGAGGTGACCGTTTATGAACAAAGGCATCATCTGGGCGGAATGCTCCGCTACGGCATTCCCGACTACCGGCTGCCCAACGACATTCTGGACCGGGATATCCAGTACATCCTGGACACCGGTGTCAATGTCGTTCTGAACACCAATATCGGCGAGGACATGTCTATCGACGAGCTGAAGGCGAAGTACGACGCCGTCTATATGTCCATCGGAGCTCACGATGACAAAAAACTGAAGCTTGCGGGCGAGGACGCCCCTAATGTATACAGCGCTGTCGAGCTTCTCCGCGCCATCGGCGAGGACGAGGCGCCGAACCTGAAGGGCAAAAAGGTCGTCGTCGTAGGCGGCGGAAATGTCGCCATGGACGCGACCCGCTCCACGCTCAGACTGGGCGCATCCTCCGTCACCTGCGTTTACCGCCGCCGTATCGCGGACATGACCGCGCTTCCGGAGGAAATCGCGGAAGCACAGGCGGAGGGAGTCAAGATCCGCACGCTTCTTGCGCCGGATCACATCGAACTCGACAAGAAAACAAAACGGGCTAAGGCTTTGTGGGTTCAGCCTCAGCTGATCTCCCTGATCGGCCAGGACGGCCGCACCTCCGTGCGCAAAGCTGAGGAGAAGGCCTTCCCCATCGAGTGCGACTACATCATCGTCGCCATCGGTCAGTCCATTCATTCCCAGCCCTTTGAGGGCAGCGGCCTGAAGCTGAAACACGGCGTCATCGCCGCGGAGAGTTCAAGCTTTGTTCCCGGCAGCGGCAACGTGTTCGCCGGAGGCGATGCGGTTTCCGGACCTGCAACAGTCATCCGGGCGGTGGCGGCCGGCAAAGTGGCGGCAAACAATATCGACTATTTCCTGGGCTATAACCATGTCATCAAATCCGGAGTCGAGGTTCCGGATCCTCAGATGACCAACAACCCTCCCTGCGGCCGCGTCAATCTGACGAGCCATATGATTGACAACATCGAGGGCAACTTCGATCTTGTCAGCATCGGAATGACCCCTCAGGGCGTCAAACAGGAGTGCGGGCGCTGCCTGCGCTGTGACCACTTCGGATTCGGAAGCTTCAGAGGAGGGAGGAAAATACAATGGTAAAACTGACAATCAACGGCCTCCCGGTTGCCGTGGAAGACGGCACCACGATTATGGAGGCAGCAAAGGCAGCGGGGATCTCGATTCCGCATCTCTGCTACCTGAAAGGCATCAACGATATCGGCGCGTGCCGCATCTGCAGCGTCGAGGTAGAGGGCGAGCTTTCGCTGGTCCCCTCCTGCAACACGGCCGTCCGTGAAGGCATGAAGGTCACCACCAACTCTGCCCGCGTCCGCTCTGCATGCCGCACCAATCTGATGCTGATCATGTCGCAGCACGAAGGACGCTGTTCCCTCTGCGACCGAAGCGGAACCTGCCAGCTGCAGAAGCTGACAAACGACTACGATTTCTTTGAAAACCTGTATGTCACCGACCTTCCTACTGACAAGGACCGGATGTGGGTCAAGGATTTCCCTCTTATCCGGGATCCGGCCAAGTGCATCAAATGTATGCGCTGTATTCAGGTCTGCGACAAGATCCAGAAGCTGGGCGTCTGGGAACTGATGTCCACCGGCGGGCGCACCCGGGTAGACGTTTCACAGCACCGCTCCATCGACAAAGCTCAGTGCAGTCTCTGCGGGCAGTGCATCGTCCACTGTCCGGTAGGCGCTCTCCGTGAGCGCAAAGACGCCACCAAGGTCATGGCAGCTCTGGATGATCCGGAAATCACGACGGTGGTCCAGATTGCTCCGGCGGTCCGCACCGCCTGGGGTGAAGCGCTGGACCTTCCGCCTGACAAAGCCACAGTCAACCAGCTGGCCGGAGCGCTGAAGCAGATGGGCTTCGACTACGTGTTTGATACCAGTTTCTCTGCGGATTTAACCATCATGGAGGAGGCGACGGAATTCCTCCATCGGCTGCAGAAGGGTGATCTGGAGAAATATCCGATGTTCACCAGCTGCTGTCCGGCCTGGATCCGGTTCCTGAAGAGCCGCCACCCGGAACTGGTTCCTCAGCTCTCCACCGCCAAAAGCCCGCAGCAGATGTTCGGCTCTGTAATCAAGAGCTATTTCGCAGAACGCATCGGCGTCCCGCCGGAAAAAATCTGCTGTATCTCTGTGATGCCCTGTGTCGCGAAGAAAGCGGAGTGTGATATTCCTGCCATGCGCGACGAATATGGCGTCAAGGACGTGGACTACGTTCTGACCACCCGGGAAATCATCCGTATGCTGCGCCTCAGCGACATCACCCCCGACAAGGTCGAGGAAAAGCCCTTTGACCGCATCATGGGCGACTATTCCGGCGCCGGCGTCATCTTCGGCACCACCGGCGGCGTCATGGAGGCCGCGCTCCGCACGGCCAGCTACATGGTCACCGGCAAAAATCCGTCCACAGGCGCATTCGGTTTTGTCCACGCAGGCAAAAAGTTCGCAGAGGGCGAATATCCCTGGCAGGAAGCCACTTACACCATCGGCGGCAGCAAAATCCGCGTCGCCGTCACCAGCGGCCTGCGCAATGCGGACAGACTCTGCAAGGCGCTACTCCGCGGCCAGGTGAAATACGACTTTGTGGAGGTCATGGCCTGCCCCACCGGCTGCGCCGGCGGCGGCGGACAGCCCTTCCACCGTGACGACGTCGAACGCGGCGCGACCCGCGGCAAAGTGCTCCGCAATCTGGACGAGCACATGCAGATGCGGTTCAGCCACGAAAACCCCGACATCCAGCGTCTCTATTCCGAGGCCCTGGGTGAACCTATGAGCGACGCCGCCGAGAAACTTCTGCACACCGACCACGAAAGCTGGCAGATGCCGGACGAGGGCGAGCCTCAGACCCCGGACATCCACGTCGTGTAACGGCACGGCGGCCGCATGCTCCCTGCCTGCGAAATGCTTACTGCTTCACAGCATTTTGCAGCGCAGGGTTTTCTTTGTAAAAAAAACCACGGACTATGTCCGCGGCTCTCTCTTTGGCCAAACCGGCCACTTCAGACGTGAGACGTCGTTGAACTGCTCATTGATATAGTATCGGATCTCCTCAATCGTAACGTTCCGGTCATATCGTTCAAAAAACTCCATCATGTTGTTTTCGATGATTTTTTTTGCGACCTTCTCGTCGGAGGGGTAAACCGCGCCTCTGAATGTTGCGTTCCTATAAGCCTTTCTCAAGATATTCTCCTTGCTCATAATAACACCTCCCCCAATGAGTAACTCGACGCCTCCTTTCTGTTGTTATATTTTACATTAGAATCAGAAAATTGTAAACTTCCAATCCGCCTTTGTTTTTTCAACAAACTCCTGCAAGACGCAGGCAGGCATTATATGCCTCGTTATACTCATGACTGATTCCAACAAAAATTCCTGCACGGCGCGGGCAGCGAAATCCTCCATTTTCCAGAAAATCCTTTTGAGCCACATCGCTCGCGCCTCGCGTAACAACGACCCGAATTCCCAGCTTTATCGTCAATTTACAATAGAAGATTTACGTACAGTTTCAGATTCAACGAATCTGCCACCCTCTCTAAATAATCTGAGCCAGCGGCGGATATCGCATCGTAAATTAGCGATATCAAATCCCTTTAAAAGACCTTTTACCAAAAGATCTGCCACATTTCTCGAAAAAAACAGAAATGTGGCAACCCTGAGTGCCATCTAACTCACCTCCGCCGATCCGTACCTGAACGAATCAGATTCTCAGTTGTTTTGTCGCCATTACCTTTCCAGTCGAGAAAGCAAAACGCCGCCGTCGTAAAGAAATACCTTTACGAAAACTAAGGATAGCGATAAACTATTAAATAGCGCAGCTCATTAAGTCCCTGCCGGACTTGATGGGCCCCGGTGCTCGCTCGCCAGCAGTGCCATGTCGATCGCTCGTCAGCAGTGCCATGGTGCTCGTAATCACTGGCAAAACACATATTAACGTAAATTTATCAGCAGAATATCAACAGGAGACAGAAATGAATCAATTTTCGCGGATGGAACTTGTTATGGGAGCAGAAGCCCTGGAGATTCTGAACAGAAGTCGCGTAGCGGTCTTCGGCGTCGGAGGCGTGGGCGGATACGTGGTGGAGGCGCTGACGCGGAGCGGAATCGGCGAACTGGACATTATTGATGACGACAAAGTGTGTCTGACCAATCTCAACCGTCAGATTATCGCAACCAGAGATACCGTCGGCAGACAGAAAGTGGACGTTTGCGAAGAGCGCATCCTTTCTATCAACCCCGATGTGACCGTCCACAAGCACCGGACCTTCTATCTGCCGGAGAAAGCAGCCGAATTTGATTTTGTTCACTACGACTACATCGTAGATGCCATCGACACCGTTTCAGCGAAGCTGGATCTCGTCGTGCAGGCGCAGAAACACGGCGTACCCATCATCGCCGCCATGGGTTGCGGAAACCGCGTGGACCCGGGCAGGCTGGTATGCACGGACATTTACAAAACAGAAATGGATCCGCTTTCCAAAGTCATGCGCAGAGAACTGAAAAAAAGAGGCGTTCGCGGGCTGAAGGTTGTCTATTCGACGGAACCTCCAATCAAGCCTTACATCAGCGAGGCAAATTCGTGCCACAGCCACTGCATCTGCCCGCCGGGAGTTCAGCGAACCTGCCTGCAGCGCAGAAGCGTTCCGGGGTCAACGGCTTTTGTGCCCGCCGCCGCAGGACTGATGATCGCAGCAGAAGTCGTTCGTGACCTGACATCTTTCGACCCGAAGGGACGCGTCAAGGGCGGCCGCCAGTAGTCGTGCGAGCGTCATCGGCTTCCTCGGAGGATAGCCGCCTCGGGGAATGACCGCCAGTGGTCGTTCGGCCGTCGCCGGCTGTCCTGGGGAATGGCCGGCATTGGCCGCACGAGCATCGTCGGCTGGCTCGGGGATGGCCGCCTCGGAAAGGGAATGACCAGCAGTAGTCACAATTATATTGCAATTTCAACACAATTTATCTATAATTGAACTATAGATTTTTTGAACTGATATGACCGAATCTCGTTACAAAGGAGGTTAACAATGTCGAAATACGATTGGGGAAAATTCGGACTTCATATCCCGGAGATCATGATTCCGCGAGAGGGAACCGATTACAGCAAATGGGCTGTCGTGGCCTGTGACCAGTACACTTCCGAGCCGGAATACTGGCAGGAGGCGGAAAAAATCGTGGGTGACGCACCTTCGACTCTGCGCCTGATGCTCCCGGAAATCTATCTGGAGAAGGAAGGCGAAGCGGAACGCATCCGTGATATCCGCAAAGCCATGGACGACTACATCGAACACGGCATCCTGAAAAAACTGCCGGCAGGCTGCATGCTGGTCAAACGGACCGCCGCAGGCCGCACCCGCCTCGGTCTGGTCATTGCCACCGATCTGGAAAGCTACGACTTCAGCAAAGGCTCCACATCTCTTACCCGTGCGACGGAAGGGACCGTGGTAGAGCGCATCCCGCCGCGTCTGCGCATCCGCGAAGGTGCACCTCTGGAAATGCCGCACATCATGATTCTGATCGACGATCCGGAAAAAACCGTCATCGAACCTCTGGTCGACGCTCCGAAAAAACGGATCTATGATACCGATCTGATGCTGGAGGGCGGCCATATCACCGGCGATTTCATTAAAGAAGCCGATCTGGAAGGCATGCGCCAGGCACTTTCGGATCTCTACGACAAGGCCGTTGAAAAATATGGCGACGGCAACGTCATCTTCCAGGCCATGGGGGACGGGAACCATTCCCTGGCTACCGCCAAAACGAACTGGGAAAACCTGAAGAAGACACTTAGCCCCGAGGAGCAGAAAACACATCCTGCCCGCTATGCGCTTTGTGAGATCGAAAACATCCACGACGACGGCATCGTATTCGAACCGATTCACCGCGTGATCTTCGCCAAAAAAGGTCAGAGCGGCATGGATCTGGTCAACGAGACTGTGGAACTGCTGGCGTCTCAGAACGGCGGTGCGCATCTGGCAGAGGAAAGTGCCGAGGCGCGCGAAGGGTGCTTCGCGATTCCTTATCTGACAGCGGAACAGAAGGGCACGATTATCGTGGAACATCCTGCGAACAAATTGGAGGTCGGCGCGCTGCAGAACGCGCTTGACGTTATCGTCAAGGAACGCGGGGATGCGGATATCGACTATATTCACGGCACAAAGGCTGTTGAGACGCTTTCCGGCAAACCCGGGAACGCCGGGTTCATGCTTCCGGCCATGGACAAATCCATGCTGTTCCCTGCGGTTGCCGCAGACGGCGCGCTGCCGCGCAAGACATTCTCCATGGGCGAAGCCAACGAGAAGAGATACTACATCGAGAGCCGCTACATCGGAAAATAGCGGAAATTCGGCACCGCATACAAAACGCGTCCGACCGGCAATCCGGCAGGTCGCGGCTTCACACTCAAAAAGAGCTGTTCACATTGAACGGCTCTTTTTTCACCTGCTTTCAACTGCGGTTTCGGTCATGACCGGTTTCTGCGAGACTCCGGACACTTTCCACACCGCATCTCTATGCATTTTCTGCGTTATTTTCCTTTGTGCTCTCAGAGGTGACATCCCGGTCGGACGGCGTCAGATGGAAACGATCCTCCTTGTTTCCCACCGGCAGCTTCCCTTCATTCGCCAGCTTCATGTCCTGTGCATTCTGCCAGCGTTTCGTCAGCTTGTCGTCGTTAAGATAGCGCTCCGCAAGCCCCGCCTTTTTCTGCCCGGTATCGCGCTCCTGCCGTTCCTTCTCAAAGTCCGCCGAAGTCTTTGAAAAATCCAGATCCTTACCGGTTATCTTTTTATAGATGCGCGTTATCAAAAACATCAGCAGTGCGAACCCTGCCAGAATCAGTATGTCAAAAAAAGCCGTTGTTATATCTATCATCTTTCTATCCCCCCTGACCACATCTCAGTTTATCAGCAGCGCCTCGGCGTGTCCTTTGTTTGCAACACACATCATGGCGCTGAATTTCAATTATCCCCAGAACCCATTCAGTCCGGCAGGGATTAAACGGGCCGAAGATCTTATAACCTTAAAATAATTATATCATATTCTGACAAGTCCGTCAATTTTCGTGAACAAAGTATGTTTTTATACAAAAAACCGAAGACCTTTGCAGACATCGGTAATTTAAATCCGATCCCAGCATCAGATCTTCAGCATAAAATTCTACTTGACATCGCAGGGAGCACTTCACGATTTCCCCGTAAAGTACCTTTCGCCCTGCGTGAATCTCAAAATCTGTTCTGCGTAAGCGCGGCAGCTTCTGAGACTGTCCCAGAACCCGTTATGGCTCGCGCCTTCCATCGGTATGAATGTCGCATTGCAGCGCGAAAGTTTCTTCCGGACAAGTTCCTGATCCTTCATTGGGAATATGTCGTCTTCGGTTCCCCATATTACTTGAACCGGTTCCGGCATACTACCCAGCCGATCATTATGAAATTTCGCAAGCCCGCGAATCAGACCTTCATACCAAGCTCTCTGTTCAGGGTCACTTTGGTATCCATACGAACTCCTTTCAACACAATAAATAATCGATGCGTGCACAAGCATCAAACAGTGTCTGCCTGCACATCCTGTCATTGGATTGTACGCCGCGGCGCCGCTGACAAACTAATCGCCAGCGCCCATTCCATCCGACAGGAATTAAACGGGCAGATACTATTTACACCAATATAATGATATTTTATTCTGATAATTGTGCAGAGAATAGAATAAAAACGAACTTCCCGCTATATTCTTACATACTCTTCGAGGACAGCCAGACTCCGCTGACGGTCATCGTCAATCCGATCACAGTATAGAGTCCCGCAGGATCTCCGTTTACCGTGACACCGGCGACGACACCGATGATCGTTATCATTGCAGATGTGAGATTATTCGCGATAGAAATATCCAAAGTACAAAGAAGCTTATTGAATCCTGCGTAGCAGATTACAGAGCAGCAGATTCCCAGAAAGGCAATGCCCGCCGCCACCTGCCAATGGGTGAAAAAGGTCACATACATCTGACTCCAGTCTCCCTCCAGAAGGCAGATTCCATTAAACAGGATCATTCCCATGAACGACATCATGGCTGTAATGGCCATCGGCTCGTATTCCTCCCCGGATTTAGAGCTGAAGAAGCCAAATACAGTTCCGGCCATCACCGCGCCGGTCATGAACAGATAGCCCAGAGTCTGACCACCGCCGATAAACGCCGGTGAAAACACAGTAGTCACCACAACCCCGGCAAACGCCAGAAGAATGCTGAGCACACCCATCCGACCGGGTTTTTTGTGAAAAAACAAAATCGAGACCAGCAGTGTTGCGCACGGAATCGTAGCAATAAAGATAGAGCTGATGGAAGCTGAAGAGTATTTCAGACCGTAAATCTCAAAAACTGAATAAATGCACGGCTCTGTGAGGCCCGTGAGGAACAGGAACTTCGCATTCTTCCCGCGCAGATTAATGCGGATTCGCCCCGCGCCGATCAGACATGCGAAAATAACAGACGCGAGCGTCCACCGGAGTGCCAGAATCTCCATCGTTCCCAGCCATTTCAACAGCTGTGTCAGGACAATAAACGACATTCCCCAAAATACTGAAACCACCATCACCAGTCCATATGCGACACTTTTTTTCATCCGATTATTTCTCTGACCTCCCCTGTATGCCTGTTTCAGCCGCCCGTTTGCGGTCTCCTGAGCCGTCTTCCTGCGGCCTCGTTGTCTCGAAACCATCTGTCCGGGGCTCGCCGTCTTGAAACCGTTCGCCCAACGGCGTCCCGAAATATTATAACATTTTCATCAAATTTCTGCTATACTAATGATATGAATATGAAAAATACCCGAAAAGAAATCAACGAGGACTGCGAGCGCTATATCACCGCGCATTACGATGAAGTAAAAGCAGCCTGCCTGGCGATCCGGGAAAAACTTCCGGGTTCGCCTTTGTACTGCAACGGTCACCTGCTGGCGCGTCCGCTGACGATGCAGAAGATCTACACTGAGGAGGATGAAAAAATCTTCGCCGATGTCGTCTCCACCATGCACAGCATCTGCCGCAAGGTCATCCACCGCTACCTTGCCGACGCCGGCTACCGTAGCCTGTTCCCCTTCAGCCGCGAGCTGGAGGAACTGATTCTGACGGACCCGGGCTACGACCAACCCCTGCCCATCGCCCGCTTTGACATCTTCTACAACGAGGACACGGGAAGCTACAAATTTTGTGAAATCAACACCGACGGCACCAGTGCCATGAACGAGGACGTCGTCTGGAACCGGCTCATGGAAGACAATCCCGCTCATATGTACATCCGGCAGAAATACGGACTGACCCAGAGAGAGCTCTTCGACTCCTGGGTGTCGGCTTTCATGGACATCTACTCCGGATACAAAGACAGAGTCGCCCATCCCGCTGTTGCGGTCGTCGATTTTCTGGACACCGGAACCCTCACCGAATTTCAGGAATTCGCCCGGCACTTCCGGAAGGCCGGCTACGACTGCTGCGTCTGTGACGCACGGGAGCTTCGCTACGACGGAGAACATCTGAGAACAAAAGACGGGGCGGTCATCGATGCGGTCTACCGTCGGGCGGTGACCTCCGATCTGATGGCACATTTTGATGAGATCCAGCCTCTGATAAGTGCGATACGGGACAGACACGTCTTTCTTGCCGGATCACTGCGAACCCAGGTGGTTCATAACAAAGCCTTTTTCACGATCATGCACCTTCCCCGAACACAGGAGTTTCTTAGTGACAGGGAAATAGACTTCATCAGAGAGCATATTCCCTACACCTGCGATTTCGGACCCGGGAGCATCGAACTGGATGAGGTTCTGAACAACAAAGACCGGTACATTCTGAAACCCAACGACTCCTACGGCGCCAGCGGCGTAGCCGACGGACTCGGCCACAGCCCGGAGGAATGGGAGAAAATATGCCGCGAATATTACGGCAACGGTTTCATCTGTCAGGAATACTGCCGCCCATACGAAAGCCGGAACATCGATTTCATGTTCGGCGACGGCCGGTTCCACAACTACATCAACATGACAGGACTTTACGCCTACAACGGGAAATACGCAGGCGCCTACACCCGCCTTTCCCGCGAGACTCTGATCGTCTCCTACGGAAACGAACGGAGTGTGGCAAGCTATTACATTTAGACACCTAAGTGGCGGGCAACAAAATCCGGGTAAAGTAAAAAACAGGGCTTTCGCCCTGTTTCACGCACCGGCGTACCGGCGCAAACATACGAATCAACCGAACCGGCACGACGCGGCGAGCGGCTTATCCCAGCAGCTCCGCCGCGTATTTTTTTGCCAGCGCCAGACCGCGGTCCTGATAATCTTCAGCGAAATCCGCCGCGACGCGGTCAGCATAGCGTCCTCCCCGTACCAGTTTGGCCTTCTGATATTCCAGCGTCTTCATGACGCGCGTCCGATCCGCCTCACCCATCTCCCGTTCCAGGAAGAACCGCTGTATTTCCGCCAGCGCGCGGGCGGCGCTGTCATGAACAGACAGCCCATTGGAGAGAATCGTTCCGTCATCCATCAGTGCGGCAGTCTTCATATCCGCCAGCGCCTGCTTCTGTTCTTTTTCCGTAAATTTTCTGTCCGGTCTGAAAAGCAGATACAAAATCAGAAGGTGCAGAAAACGCACATCCTCCACACACACTCCAGTGGGCTCGAAGGGATTCGCGTCCACAGTACGGAATTCGATATGATTCACGCCATAATGCAGCAATGTATCCAGACTGTATCTCCCCATTGGCTTGATTCGTACCGGATAATAAAGCTCAGCGGGATACAGCAGCGCGCCGCTTTCCACATACTTTAAAATCGATTCCACATAGGAGCCGAGGTCCGAATAATCCAGAATTGGATCGAAGGTGTTCCAATACCCGTCCCAGCCGCATCGGGGGCTGGCGTATCGGCTTACCACAGTTCCCGATGCCCTCGGCGCTCCGTCGGCGTCGGATTTCTCAGGTCTCGCCGTTGTCCCCGGCGCTCCGCTGGCATCTCCGGCCGCCGACCCGGCTGATCCCCGCTCGTCCCGGCCGCCGGTCAGCGAGCTGTGATAAACCGGGCTGGCCGCGGTCAGATACACGACAAGCCAGGCGTACCGCGTTCCCCAGGCGTTCAGATCCAGATACACGTGATTTACGAAACTGGTACGGTCTTCGATACCGATGCAGCACTGCTCGTAAAGAGCCTGCAGGAATTCCTCAGAAAAGGAGAAATTCAAATGAACGCCGCTGTACAGCATCAGCCGGCTTCCGTATTTTTCCTTCAGGTACTTCCGGTACTCTGTCTTCCAGCGGGAATCTCCGTTAAACTGTGCCACCGGATTGTCGTTGTCGCTGAAAATCTGCGGAGGATTCGAAAACGGCCACAGGTATTCCGGACCGCCGGGGTGTGCGCTGAGTTTCCGAAGCGCTCTGCGGTGGAGCTGCTCCAGTTCTTCACAGACAGCCTCCGGCGTTTGTCTGATCCCGGTAATAAATTCCGTCTGATTCTCGCTGAAATCACGGCTGATATGACTGCTGCTGGCGAAAGGATGTGCCGACTGCGCAAGTGCTCCCCTCTCATCTATCCGCATTGTTTCCCGTTCCAATCCAAAGTTTCCGTCAAACAAATGGCGGCTGACCGCTTTCCAGTTTTCTCTGCTGTTGTCCACTTCAGTCTCCCCGCGTTACCTCGCGCATCACACGCATTAAAATATGTTTTTGTATACCACCTTTCACGGTTCTGAAACCCGGACGAACAGATTAACCGGATTTGCCGCGTGGCAGCGCAGCGAACGGCGCTGAGAAAAACGCTGAACGACCGCGGATCCCGAGGATGTCGCGTGTACCCGGATCAGAACGGCTGAATCGCGCCTGTTTTCAGGCACACCAGCGAGATAACAAACAGAACTCCGACCAGAAGGAACGCCGTCCAGTCTGTCTTTGTTTCAAAAATCTTCCGGTTCCGTTCCCTCTTGCTGATACAGAACAGAATCGTGCCCGGAAAATACAGCGTGCTGGTAATCAGGATGTACTGCCATCCGCTCCCGTATAGCAGCCAGAACCCGTAGACGGTGCCGATAACGGCGGTCAGCCACATACCGAATCTGTTTTTGTTCCCCGGCTCCAGTCCCTCGCCTTTGCAGCAGAGTTTGAGATAAAAGCAGGCGGAGAATACATACGGAAACATGATCGTGCTGGCGGACAACGCATACAGAATCTGATAGGTACTGCTGTTGAAATACATGATGATGATAAACAGCTGAACCACCAGCGACGTGCCCACAATCGACCACACCGGCGTATTGTGCCGGCTCATTTTTGTCAGAAACCGTGGGAAGATTCCCTGCTTCGCAGGTTCGTAGGAGCTGTCTGTACAAAGAATCACGTACGGGAGCATGGCTCCGATCAGGGACATGATGACCGCGATGTTGACCAGCGCGCCGCCCCAGGGACCGACCACATATTCCATAACGCCGGCCAGAGGAGGATTGCTCAGCTTCGCCAATATGTCGAAGGGAACAGCACCCATACTGAGGACGGAAATCAGAATATACAGCGCGATCAGTGACAGGAACGAGTAGATTGTGGCCTGTCCTGCGGCTTTCGTCGTTCTGCCGCGTCCGGAGAGAACCACAGCGCCCTCAATGCCGACAAAAGTCCATACGGTAATCTGTACCGTGGATTTAATCTGCGCGAACAAAGAACCGCTGTCCGAAGCGCCCCAGAAGTTCGCCGTGAAATTCTCCCATTTGAACGCGCCTGCAAGGATGATCGCCAGAATCGCAAAAATAATCGGGATCACCTTGACAATCACCACGAACATATTCAGTCCCACCGCCGCATTCACACCGCGGTACACGAGCCAGGTCAGAGCCCAGATGAAGACGGAAGCAACTACAGCGGATGCCAGATTATTGCCTTCTCCGAAGACCGGAAAAAAATTCCCCAGTGCGGCGAACAGCAGCGCCACAAAGGTTACCTGCGCCAGCACCGCGCTGATCCAGTAACCCCATGCGGAGATAAACCCGATATACTGCCCGAATCCTTCTCTCGCATAGTTGGATATTCCGCTGGTCAGATCCGGTCTCACGACACTCAGCTTATAAAAGGTCATCGCCAGACCCAGCATACCGACGAGGCAGATCCCCCATCCGATCAGCACCGCACCCGCATGCGCGCCCGCTGCGGCAAAATCCCCGGAAATACTGAAAACTCCGGTCGCCAGAGTCGTGCCGATGGCGAAAAACGTCAGTTTCACGACACCAAGCTTTTTTTCTTCTTGTTCCATAAATGAATCCTCGAAAAATCTTGATTTCATAGAAAAGGACCGCCCCGAGGCGATCCTCTCTGATCTGCATTTCTGTGACACTGATCTGCATTTCTGCGACACTGACACAACTCACGTCAGCGATATGTCAGAGCCATTCTGCTCCCTGAAACCATTTCCGGAAATGCCGTCTCCGCCGAGGCGTCTCCGGTTTCGCCGCTTAAAACCGCAGAGAAAGGCAGGTCAGACTGCCGTCGATTTTGCGGAACTCACTGGTGTCTACCAGCTTAACGGGATAACCCAGGTCTTCAATATATTTCTGCGTTTTGGGATATCCCTCCGGTACGATGACGGTTCCGTTAATGTACAGGCTGTTAATCGCGTACAGTTCATCCTGCTCAACCACATAACGGTTGAAGTCTTTGAATGCCGGCTGCTCGTTCATGACCGGGCTTACCAGCATGTTATTATTCTCAAGATAAATCACGAAATCCTTCAGGTGCAGTCCCTCTGTCACTGGAACCGTGGAGGATGTGTATCCGAATTTTGTTACAATGTCATTGAACTGTTTCGCCGCTTCCGCGTTAGTGCGCTCAGACTGCCCGATATAGAAATGATCGCCGACCCTCATCACGTCTCCGCCTTCCATTGTTCCGGGCGCTTCGATGAAGAAAATCTGATCATCGCTGTAGAATTTTTTGATCACCGGCAGAATCTCATCCTTCTCACCGTTCCTGGAATCTCTCGCCGGATTGGTGATGATGGCGCAGCGCTCCATAACCACCGCCGGATCCTCCACGAAACAGGAATCCGGATATCTCTCATCCGCGTCCAGCTCCTCCACCTCAAGTCTGAGCTCCTTCAGCGTGGCGACATAAGCGTCATGCTCCTCGACTGCCCTTTCATAAACCGGCGTCGCATCGTCATACATTGCCGTCGTGATTCCATCGATCAGCGCACGGCACGGCTTCCTTGTAATCGCTTTAGTAAACATCATAACCTCCTTATTATCTGTACTCATCTTTACAGCTTCTACGCTGCCTCTTCTACAAAATCCTGTTCGTCGGGCTCCGCCCCCCGGGGCAACAGCCTCCGAGCGTTCTCCGCGCTTCGCCCCCGGCAACAGCCTCCGAACGTTCTCCGGCTATCTCGCGGAGCTCTCCAATCAAGTCTGCGGAAAGCGAATTGACTTTTTATACGTTTACTATATAATAGGCTTAGATATTCGTCAAACGCAACTTAATCATATTTTTCATGCGCTTTTCGCATGAAAAGTGCTGCATACGGATATGTTTTTCGCACACTTTTCCGACTTTGATATAGAATACGGCCGCGAGGCACATCAGGCGCGAGCCCTCTATGCAGACCCTCGCAATCGCGCGACAGTTCGACCCCTAAGGCGGACAGTATACCGTGAATCGCAGCGGCACAACCCCTGAGATGGACAGCATACCGTGAATCAAAGCGGCACGAAATACGGGATAATCGGCAAGTACAGGATTCACGATGAATATTACGCAAGCATCCTGATGCAGGTCATTCAGAAAGAGGCACATATGAATATTACGCAATATGAGGCGCTGGTTCGGGCCGTGGAAAGCGGCACCATGACTGAAGCCGCCCGCGAGCTGGGCTACTCCCAGTCCGGTCTCACGCGTGCGCTTAATTCTCTGGAGCAGGAATGGGGTGTCAAACTTCTGCTTCGCGGTCGCAGCGGGGTACGTCTGACCGCAGAGGGTCAGATTCTGATGCCGCTTATTCGAACAGTAATGAACGATCAGCTCCGACTGAATGAACGCATCGACGAAATCACCGGACTGCGGGAAGGCCTGATTCGCGTCGGCACCTTCAACAGCGTCTCCGCTCAGTGGCTTCCCGGCATCATCAAACAGTTCCGCAAAGAATATCCCGGCATACGGTTTGAACTGCTTCACGGCACTGACGAGCAAATCAACGCCTGGATCCTCGACGGGCGGGTGGATGTCGGATTTATCGCCTATCCGGGCGCACCGGAACTGGATTCTGATTTTTTATATCGGGACCCCATCGTTAGCATTTTCGCCGACAGCGATCCGCATGCAAAGCTGTCCACCTTCCCCATCGCAGAGCTGCCCCGGCTCCCGTACATCGCACTGTACGAGGGCGTGGAGGATGAGATAACCGCCATCCTCGCACAAAACAGAATTCAGCCGGATACAAAATTCATGGAAAGCGACGATCACGCCGTCATCGCCATGGTCGAACAGGGCCTGGGAACAAGCCTGATGTCCATGATGATGCTTCAGGGTTTCGACCGTCGAATCACTGCAGTTCCACTGGATCCGCCCGGCCACCGGGACCTGGGCGTCGCTTGCCGCGGCCGACAGTACCTTTCCGCCGCGGCCCGGAAATTTTACGACTGCATCTGCGACTGGGTCAAAAACGAATATGTGGTACATATGACAACATGCATATGACGAGGCATCCCACCGGCAATAGAGTTATCACATTGTATCGTAAATTGGCGATACTAAAGTCTTCCTAAAGCATATCGATTAGAAAATCTGTAGACTTACTACTTGTCGCTTACTCTGACTCAGAAAGTCAATTATTGAACATTGACTTCATTTCATCAGGTTCTCAAGTAGAAAAAAATGTTTTGTAACAACCTTTCTACCTTGAAAACCAGAATTGATGATTGGCGGCATTTCTGATAAAATATTGTCAGAAATATTTTCTTTATAACATTCAAAATGCGACCGTACGTCGGAAGCAAAGGTGTTGTGGGGCATCACTCGCCGGTCTGTCGTGAACCTGCCGGATTGATTAGCGGTGTCGACGGTGTCAGTAGCGTCGGCGGTATCGGTAGTGTCGGTGGTATCGATGGTGTGTAGGCGGTGTGATGAAATAAGGATGCAGTACGCATATCGGGTTTTCTTTTGTGCCTGCAGGAGAGGAGTAGAATGAACGCTGACGTTAATATTATTCAGATCAAACATGAGGTGTGGCGTGAGGTCGCGCGGCTGGCTTTTGAGGGTGTGCTGGAGGAGAAGTATGAATATCTTCCGGAACAGCTTTGTCCGGGGCCGCTGCCGGAGCACCGGTGCTGTGTTTACCGGGAACGTGAGATTACGCGGCAGAGGGTTCGGACGGCGATGGGCAAGGCGCCGGAGGAGAATGACAACGGCAACATCGTTCAGGTCATTGACCCAGCCTGTGCAGACTGCCCGATTTCCAGCTATCTGGTGACTGACAACTGCCAGAACTGCGTGGGAAAATCCTGTGTGGAAGCATGCCGGTTCGACGCGGTGATTCCGGGGAAGAACTTTACTGAAATTGATCGCTACAAATGCAAGGAATGCGGAATGTGCGCTCGGGCATGTCCGTATAACGCCATCGTCCACATCCGCCGACCGTGTAAATCCGCATGCCCCGTGGATGCTTTGACCTATGATGAGTACGGCCTGGCAAAAATTGATACTGACAAATGCATCCAGTGCGGCCAGTGTGTACACAACTGCCCTTTTGCGGCCATCACCGGGAAGAGCTCCATCGTACAGGTTATCGAAGCGATCAAATCAAAGCGTTCGGTATACGTGCTGCTAGCACCCGCGATGGAAGGCCAGTACGGGAAGGAGATCACCATCGCAAGCTGGCGAAAGGCCGCGAAGCAGCTGGGCTTCGACAACCTTTTCGAGGTCGGACTGGGCGCGGATCTCACCACGGCTTCAGAGGCGGAGGAATGGAGAGAAGCACTGAAAACAGGCGAATTGAAGACGACCTCCTGCTGCCCTGCTTTTGTTAATTACATACGAAAGTTCTATCCGGAACTGGCGGGCGCTATCTCCACGACGGTCAGCCCCATGTGCCAGTTGTCACGTATGATCAAAGCCAGAGAGCCCTACGCCGTCACAGTCTTTGTGGGTCCCTGCATGGCGAAGAAAGCAGAGGTTCAGTACGAGAATATACCGGGAAATGCGGATTATGCTTTGACCTTCAATGAATTCGAGGCGATGATGCTGGCGAAGGATGTGCATTTCGAGGCGCGAGAGGATGAGTACCAGCAAAGCAGTATCTACGGAAAGCGCTATGCCTCTGCGGGAGGCGTTGCCGACGCCTGCGAGGAGTATCTGCGAGAGCAGGGTTTCGATGGCGAATTGCGTATCGCACGCGTAAGCGGACACCGGGAACTGAAGAAAACGCTGGAGCTGGCGAAGCTTGGCAAACTGGACGCACAGTTCATCGAAGGTATGTTCTGCGACGGCGGATGTTTCAACGGTCCCTGCGGCTACGATTCCGGACCTAAAGCAAAGAGGGCGAGGGAAGCTCTGCTGTCAGCCAGTGACGAACGCACGATTTCCTCGAACATCGAGAACATCGACCGCTCTGCCTTTGACAGTCATCGATAGACACAGGAGGTCAAACCCGAACGGTTAATGAGAACGGTGCAGCAGATTATACGTCACGGTGCAACTGAAAAGGACGCAGCCTCGGACTACTGTTTTACAGTCCGGGCAGCGTCCTGTTTTTTCATATTACTGCGTTGTCTCAATGCGTCGTTTTATTCTATTTTTCCTTCGATGACTTTTTGTTTGACTTATTTTCGGCATCCGCGGCAGCGAGAGCATCCCCGTTCTTCGCATCGTCTTCGGTCTTCCCATTGTCCGCAGCCTTTTCCGACTCGTCGACATTCGCTTTTTCATCTGAGGCCGTATCTTTTTCCGCAGTCTCCTTTGGCGAGTTCTGCTTGTCCGAAGCTGTCGCTTTCTCCGCCGGTTTTTCGGTTTTCTCTGTCTTCGCCTTGCTTACTGCAGCGGTTTCCGCAGCTTCTTCCGATTTCACAGACTTCTTCGACAGAGCATCTGAGGCTGTCGCCCCGGATGTTGCACTCCCGGCGGGAACAATTTTGCTCACCGTATCAAGAACCTTGCCGATACCGAAAATCAAAATCGTATACGTCAGGTACGGCGCCGCTTGCTGGAGTGTGTACTGGAATACATCACCCTTCATGCTGGAAAGTGTCGTCCCATACTGAGACGCATAGTTTGCCAGATATGAAATGGCTGAGTATACCATGTAGCAGGTCAGTGCCAGCATCAGAATCGCCAGGACATAAAAGATCCACACGATTACGCTGCCGGATTTCTTTTTTGTTGTGTTCTTGCTCATTGCATTCTCCTTGTTTTATATGATAATTCCATCTCATATTCTGGATTCCAATTATGTTGATATTGCGAAGGGATGGTGTATTGTGACTGAATGTTCCCGTGCGGTTCGCGGCGCTCGTCGACAGGTTCACACCCGCGGCGTTCGCCTACGGTGCTCTTTCCATCATCAGCCCGCAACCCGCAGCATAACGCGAAGAGACCGGGGCACCGGGGAGAGGGGTTTCGCCTCTGTATGTGAGGTCAATATTCCCTCCGATGCTTCGGTCTCTGTCACTGAAGAGTAATAACTCGGTGTCCGCTCATCAGGGCGCTGTCAGGTTTGTTCGGTACCTGCAACGTCTGTCCGGCACTGTCGAACTTGTTCGGTGTTCGGTGCCTGCGGCGCCTGATGAGCGCTGTCGAACTTAATACCGCTGCCAACGGTCAGTTATTCTCTCATTTATTTATATCAATCGCATTCTGTTTTGCGCCTGTACGTCCAGAGTGCTCCCAGAGCAGCTGCGGAAGTCGCTCCCAAAAGGATCATCAACGTCAGGTCGGAACGATCGCCGGTATCCGGGCCGTTCTTCTTTGGTTCGGGCTTCTTGTACCGGTTCGTGAATTTCGCCTTGCCGGTTCTGTTCCCGTCCTTTGTGACTTCAGCCTTCACGGAAAGCTTGTTGTCGCGGCTCTCTGTCACGGTGCAGGTCAGGGTGTATTCCGATGTGTCGTAGGTGTAACCGGCTGCGCGGTTGTCCTTCTCCGTCATCGTATAGACGTAGGTTCCGGGCTCTGTGAACCTGATAACTCCGAACTCGTAGGAGCCTGCTCCCCGGACAGTAATCGTCTTTGTCTGTCCGGAGGAACCCTTCGGCATCGGCAGACTGCCTGCCTCAGCAGTGGTACTCTTACCTTTCAGAACAAAGGTGAATTTTCCGTCTTTAGCCGGGTTGCCCTTCACGACCTTATGGAGCGGCGGGTCCAGATAGCACGGTGTCGGAATCGGCTTGATGTACGTATTATTGAAGGTTATCTTCTCCCCGACTCCGCAGCTCCAGCTGACACTCATCGGCTTTCCGTCGAAGGCGTCGGTTACAGTCGCTGTAACTTTGTACTCAGCGCCGTCATAGGTCATGTGCTCTTGATCGCCCCTGACCTCGGAAACCGTGTAGGTATAGGTTCCTGCCTCAGTGAATTTCAGTTTCGGGAAGGTCACACTTCCGTCTGCCTTATTTTTCGCCGTATCCACAACCCTGCCGGTCTCATCCTTCAGCTGGAAGGTGAATTCGCCCTCCGCCAGATCTCTTCCGGCCAGTTTCTTTGTGACTGAAATATCATCGGTTACCGAGGATTCTCCCGGTGTCGGCTCATACCGGTTCGCAAAGGTGAACAGAGTTCCCTTCGGATCGGCTTTCGCCTCCAGAAGTCCCTTGCCGTCGTCTTTAACGGTCACCTTGAAGGTTTTCTGGCCGTCGTTGGTCACGCCTGGCTGATTTCCGGTTTCGCTTACTGTGTAAGTGAAGGTCTTTTCGCTGCTGTCTCCCAGATCGTCCTTTGTGAACGTGATGTCTCCGAAGTTCACAACTCCGCCTTCTCCATTCTTCACCTCAGAGTTTTTCGGCATCGGCGCGTCGTCCTCTCCTTTGAGAACAAAGGTAAATTCGCCTGCCTTCAGCGGCCGATCTCCGCTCATGGTCTTCAGACCCGACACGTTAATCACCGCATCTTTAGCCTCATAACGGTTAGTGAAATCCAGCTTCTTCGCACCGTCGCTTTCCACGCTCAACTGATTTTCAGACGGATTCACCGTAACCTTCACGCTGAAGGACTCCGTCTGAGTGTTCGGCTGCAGCGCCGCGTTCTCCGGTTCGTTTTCGGTTACTTTGTAATCGATGCTGTACACGGTTCTGCCGTTTTCGACTGACTTCTTGGCATAGCCCTTCTCCACCAGTTTCTCCAGAGAGTTGTCTCCGGCAGTGGAATACTCCAGGGCTCCGAACTGAATCGCTGCATCCTTCCCTGCCGCGTTCTGTCCGCTGAGCACCTTCGCCTGGTCGCCGTCCGCATACCGGATATCGAACGTGAAGGCTCCGGCCGGCATGCTCAGGCTTGCTCCGTTTCTGCTGAGCAGTTTCTTTGTACCGGAAGGCGTAATGCTGCCCGCCGCCTTATAGTAGTTCGTGAACGCCGGCTTGTTTCCCTCAGCTGTCGCCACAAGCTGTCCGCCATCGCCCTTCGTCACTTTGACGCGAACCACATGGATCTTGCTGTCATAGGTCAGGCCCGCAGACTGTCCGGCGGTTTCCTTCACTGCGAACTCGTACTCGCCCGCTTCTGTGAATGTCAGCTTTCCGAAGCTGAAGGAGGTCGATTCCCCGTTCTTTCCTCCCGCCACTTCAGTTCTGTTCTTCTCAATCGTGATTTCTCCGCTGTCAACAGCTGTCCGGGTCACATCGTTATTTCCTTCGATGGTAAACTCGTATTTCTCTCCTTCGTACATGTCGCGGCCATACAGCGTCTTGGTGCCAACAACCGCGGCGTCGTCCTCGAGGGTAGCCGCTTTGAAACTGTTCGTAACAGTCTGGTCATTTCCGTCTACGTGTGCGATCAGATGTCCGTTATGATCATCCTTAACCGTGACCTTGATGAGTTTTTCACCGTTATCATAGGTCCAGCCGCCCTTACTCGGAGTCGTAGTCTCCTTTACCGCAAAGGTGTATTCGCCTGCCTTGCTGATGGTCACCTTTTCGAAGCTCAGCGTCTCGCTGTGTCCGGCTTCGATGCTGTTCCCGGTAACCGCCGTGTCATCACTTATTTTGACGTTCTCCGCGGCTCCGCTCTTCAGCGACAGCTGGAAGGTGAACGGTTCCACAGCCTTATGACCGTCTACCGCCTTGGTTACCTTCAGCGCGGTGTTGCCTTCCAGTACAGCAGGCTCCGCTTTATAGCTGTTGACAAATTCAGGTTTCTTATCCGCTTCTGCATGCAGCTGTCCCTGTTCGTCGTCTGTCACGGTGACGGTGATTGTCTTCGCATCAGCATCCTTATTGGCGTAGGTCCAGCCGTTCGGAGCTTTCTCATTCGTCTCCTTCACTGTAAACCGGTATGTCCCCGCCTTTGTGAAGGTCACATCGCCGAAGCTGACGTCCTCGTGCTCTCCTGCCTTAATCTCTCCTGTGGTCTTCGCTGTGTCGCCGTTCTGCGCGATGGAAGCTCCTCCCTGCGGATTGTCTGCCGCAGGCGTCAGACTGAACCCGTACGCCTCCGTGGAGTCATGTCCGGTCACCTTCTTAGTCACCTTCAGCGCGGTATCGCCGCCCAGAGTCACGGGTTTCGCTTCATAGCTGTTAGTGACGGTCGGGTTGTTGCCGGTAACCTCAGCTTTCAATGTGCCGGTTCCGTCATCCGTTACTTTAACCGTAATGGTTTTTTCTCCGTTATCATAGGTCCAGCCGCCCTTGCTCGCAGTCGTAGTCTCCTTTACCGCAAAGGTATAGATACCGACCTTTGTGAAGGTCACATCACCGAAGCTGACGGTCTCACTGCTCCCGGCTGCGAGACTGCTGCTCTTTGTTGTCGCGGTATCGCCTCCGGCTGCAATGACTGCGCCCTCCGGGTTGTTGTCGGACGGTGTCAGTCTGAAGGTGAACGCGCTCAGAGCATCACGTCCGGTCACATTCTTGGTCACCTTCAGCGCGGTATCGCCGCCCAGGGTCACAGGCTTCGCGGAGTAACTGTTAACGACGGTCGGATCGTTGGTATCCTTCCCGTTCGCCACGGTGGAAGCCTCCAGTTGCCCTTTGCCGTTATCGGTGACGACAACGGTAATCGGATGACTGGTCTTGTCATAGCTCCATCCGGAATCCGCGGCGGGATCCGCGTTAGTTTCCCGGACATTGAATACATATGTTCCCGCCTTCGTGAATGTCACGTCGCCGAAGCTGACGGTTTCACTGCTTCCCCCTGCGAGGCTGCTGCTCTTTGTTGTCGCGGTATCGCCGCCGTCTGCGATGACGGCGCCCTCCGGGTTATCGGCAGCCGGGGTCAGCCGGAAGGAGAAGGCCTCCTTCGCGTTCCAGCCGGTCACCTTCTTGGTCACCTTCAGCGCGGTGTCGCCGCCCAGTGTCACAGACTTCGCTTCATATCTGTTGGTAAAGACCGGATTGTTATCGGCCACCGCCGCAGCCAGCTGACCGTCGGCATCCTTTGTCACGGTCACCGTGACAGTCTTCGCGTCTTTTTCTCCGTTCGCGTAGGTCCAGCCCTGCGGAACTTCAGTATTGGTCTCTCTGACCACAAATTTATACGTACCTGTCCTTGTAAACGACACATCGCCGAACTTCACAGTATCACTGGAGCCGTCCGCGATGCTGCTTCTGGTGACTGCCGTATTTCCGTCCTTCGCGATGGATGCTCCCTGCGGGTTGTCCTCTGCAGGCATCAGGCTGAACTGGAACGCTTCGGAAGCGTTTCTGCCCTCGACCTTCTTGGTCACGCTGAGCGCCTTGTCCCCGGACAGAGTAACCGGCCGGAAGATATTCGTAACCGTCAGAGAACTCTCCCCGTCGTATTTGACATCAGCTGAGAGCTTATGCGTCTCCCTGTCCTCTGTCACGGTCACCAGAACCTTGTGGCTCGCCGTGGAGTACGTCACACCCGCCAGATCGCCCTTCACCTCTGTCAGCGTGTATTCGTAGGTACCCGCCTTGCTGTAGGTAATGCTGCCGAACGCAGCCTCGGGAGCGTTCTTTGTCGCTTTCACTGTACCGGACTCCGGCATCGGCGCACCATCGGTCACCGCAGCCAGCCGGAACGTGAATTCCGCCTCCGGAAGCGCATCCCATCCGTTGAAGCTCTTCTTCACCTTCAGGTTCGCTTTGGCGTTGGTATAGCTGTTGGTCACGGTCAGCGTGTCACCGGAATAGAACACGGTATAATTGCCGTCCGCTTTTTCGCCGTCGTTCACCGCGGTGCCGCTGCTGTTCAGTTCCTTGATTGTGTATTCTATCTTATTCCCGTCCACATAAGCCGGAAGTTTCTCAAATGTCCCTTTCCAGACATTGCTGTCTCCCGACGCAGCGTCATTTGCGGTCAGCGTAAGCGTCTTTCCGTCGACCTTCTGTGTCTTTCCGCCGACGGTCTGATACAGCTGCATTGTTACACTGTCCGGACGGACCTTATTTTTGTCGCCGTTATCATCCCACTTCTTGGTCACGTTCACATCGGCCGTGGTCGTCGTGTTTTCCACGGTCAGTGTGTTTCCTTCGATTTCCGGACTGAAGAGCAGGTTGTAGAACCAGTTCCAGACCTTGTTCTGTCCATCGAATTCCACTTTGACCACGCCGCTTCTGGTTACGGTCACCTCGTAGGATTTCCCGTTCGGCTCATATCCCTCCGGCGCTGTCGTTTCCGTCAGCGTATAGGTTCCCGCCTTTGTGAATTCTATGGAAACCCTGCCGTCGGTACCGGTGGTATACGTCCTGCTGCCCTGTCCGGAGTCAGTCAGTGTGAATACCGCTCCGTTCAGTCCGTTGCCTGTGGCACTGTCCTTCTTGAACAGCGTCAGGCTGACCGGTGCGTCGATCTCCGCCTTCTTCATCGGAGTATTCGTGATATTGTAACCGTCATAAGCCGTATCAAAACCGCTGAGAGCAGTCTCTGTAACGGTATACTTTATCTCTTTTCCGTCGGAATACTTCGCCAGATTCTTCCAGCTGTATTTCCAGCCGTCGTCCGCCGTCACCTTCTTAGTGTCTGTATACACCGCCGCAGAGGAATCTCCCGCCGTACCGGTAAGCGTAACCTGAATGCTGTCGGGACGCGTATACCCGGTCTTTCCCTGATACTCGTCATCCTTCCATGTCTTGGTTCCGCTGATGTCCACCGTCTCCGGCGTATGAGTGTTGGTGAGGCTGTAGCCGTCAGTCATATTTCCGGTCACGGCCGTCTTATACGTATTCGGACCGTCTGTTCCGGTAATCGTATTATCCTTTACTTCCTCTACCGTGTACTGGATTTCCTTCTCGCCGCTGTAGCGGGGAAGTCCCTTGAAGCTCGATTTCCAGCCGTTGTCTGCGGAGAGAGTAATCGTCAGGTCCTTGCCGTCTGCGTCTTTCACCGCCTCGCCGTCCGCATAAAGCTTCACGCGAACGCTGTCAGGCCGGATTCCGTCCTGATTCTGAGCATCATTCCAGGATTTCGATACGGAAACCTCTCTGACAAAATACTTGTTGGTGTATTCAACATGGTACTGCGTATCCACGCAGTCGATGGTTCCGCTGGCTGTTCTCCCGTCGGTTTTCGCCGCCGTCGCCTGCTTCGGCGGATTCTCCGCCTGAATCACCGAGCTTTCCAGTGTGTCGAGACGGAAGCTTCCGCCCGGAGCGGACTCCGTCACAGAATAGGTGCTTCCGACAGGCAGATCCAGCAGACGGATCGTCCAGCCCGCCTTTATTTTCACAGTAACCGTGTCTCCGCTGCCCGCCTGATAGCGCCCGGTTTCTTTGCCGTCCTTCTCCTCTGGAATCGAATTGGTCGGATTTAGACCGGTGACCAGATTGCCGTTCTCGTCACGCACGCCGAACACATAGTCTCTTCCGTCCTTGCAGACGGCGCTGAAGGTGTATTCAAACTGCGCTTCCGGAATCTCAGCATCAGCGTCCGATGTCACCTTCTTTGTCACCTCCAGCGCACTCTGCCGGTAATTTGTGATATTGAACTCAGCGTTCTCTTCGCCCTCAAAGAGAACCTTGTAGACGGAAGAACCGATCCGGTAGTAGGTGTCATCTCCGGAAACAAAATAAGTGTCATCGTCCTTCATTCCGGAGGGAACATCGCTTCCGCTCACCTTCGCCAGTATATAAAGGTTTCCATCAATCCTCATCGGATGAATAGTATCCGCGTCGATTCCCCAGAAATATCCAAGTGCTTTCGGCTCCTGAAGATCGTAATCATGTCCGGTATTGTATACCTTGATTCCGGTAATCTTTCCGGCATCGTCTTTGACCGTTACAGCAAGCCCGTCTCCCGTGTAGGTTGACGCAGACCAGCTGTTGCCGCTGTTCAGCGTCACATGGGCGCTGGGCGTCTCCGTCTTCCCATCCTGAATAACGTTCAGCTGTACCTCGCTCCCCTCCCGGGAATCCACGTGATTCGCCCATTTCTTGGTAATTTTGACGCTGTCCACCGACAGAGGCACGCCGGTCGGGTTGATATACTTCATAGGATTCTGAGTTTCATCGGTCTCTGTGCCGGTATCATCGTAGGTCAGAGTTGCTTCTGTATTTGTAGTCAGCTTGTAATCAGAAGTGAGGTATTTCTGAACCTCGGAGGTCAGATCATCGTAGGTCACGACGTCAGTGTCCGCCAGTCCGGATCTGAAATACTTTTTCATCGCCGAGGGAATCTCGCTGTATGTGCATTTGTTCTTCAGGCTGGTAATCAGGTCGTTGGTATCCTGACTCGGATAACAAAGGAAGCTGACCCTGTATGTTACGCCGTTCTCCAGAAGCCCCAGATGCGTGAGATCCCACGTGACAGCACCGTCCTTGAAGGAGGCCTCCGGCATCGGTGATCCGATCTCCAGGATCTTTCCTCCCTTCAATTTTACATTCTTGGTTCCTCCATCGATCCTGCTGATCTTTCCGTCCTCCAGAAGAATCGTATGTTTCGTTCCGTCAGTGTCTGTCAGAGTATAAACAAAGGATTTCTCGTCCACGGACAGCAGCGAGCAGATCTCGCCGGAGCTGGTGGTAACCTGGCTGGTGGTTCCGTCCTTGACAGTGACCTTTCCGATGCCCACCTTCTCAATCTCCTGCAGAATCGCCGTCAGCGCCTTGTTCAGCGCCGCGGAATCACTCGCCGCATAGTAATATGTATCGTCGGGAATCCCAGTGTCACTGCCCGTGTAGGCGTAATTTGTCAGCGACTTCATCCGGTCCACGTTTCCGAACACGCCGATCGTATATAAACGTTTGCCTTTGTTCACAAGGGCTCTGGCGTCGTCTTTGGCGTGATTGTAGCAGAGTTCCACATTTGTAGAGTTCTCTTGACCTGTGCCGTAGACGCCGTCATTATGATTGTAGAAGGTGGGATTTCCGTCTGAACAGAAGATCACATAGGTCGGATCGTTATCTCCGAATGAAATGTTCTCCACCTCCTGCAGCGCATCCTCCCAGTTCGTTCCGCCGGATGCACTGAGCCTGTCCACCGCGTTCGAAAAGGTGTTGTAATCCGTCGTTTTGGGGATGTTGGTCTCCGCCGTTCTGGAGAATGTGACCAGCGCCATCTGCACAGAAGCTGGATTGGCAGAGGTGTTCTTGGACAGCAGATCCTTCGCCAGGCCCTTCACCGCCGTCTTTCCGGCGTCAAGCCTGGTGGTGCTCCCCGCAGGATCATTCATGCTCCCGGAGATGTCCATTACAACAATGACATTCGCGGAAACATCGGTCGTCGACTCCCTCGTCGCTCCCTTAACATCCAGCGACAGCGTATATGTGCCGTCGTGGTTGTTGACCAATGTCTTCGTGTGCTCCGGCTCGTCCTGTGTGACCGCGCTGCCCACCGTCGCGGACACAAAAACCGCAACCATCGCCGCGGCCAGCACCAGCAGGAGTCTGCGGAGCATACTTCCACCATTTCTTCTTTTCATAATCATTCACCCTTAATTAATTGTCCCTTAACTGCTTAAGGTTTCTAACTCCTCAGAGATCTTAATTTCTCAAGTTCCCTGAGCCTCTCGTACCCCCGTCCGGCGTAAAATAAAAGAATCAGTCTCTGTTCATCAGGTCGGATTCTTCATTGGCCGTCTGGGTTTTTCGTTCCGGCATCGCCCATCCCGGTACCAGCACACCAGATGAACCGGGATCATATGCATTCGTCTTAATGTCGACCCTATTAGCGTCAGCCGTCTTATAAAATAATATCATAAAATGCTTCCTTTCGCGGTGCTCCCTCGTCCCGCGATACCCGCTTCATCTGTCATAACACTTGCGTTTACTTGCTTCCACGCCCTTCAAAAAAATTAAAGAAAATTTTCTGTCAATGACAAAATCTACCCTTTTCCGACCGTTTCTGTCATCAACGTCAAAAAATTCTCATAACCGTTTTTTCGTTATTTTCTTCCGTATTTTTCTGCTGTTTTTTTCTGATTCTAATGCTCTGACCACCTTCCTCGCCGGGCCTTCGCACCGGCAATTTAACACACTGTCCAATAAGTAGTCCTCTGCCTCCTGCAGCGATACTCCGGGCAATTCAGCAGCTTTATCTTTGGCCGGTGAGGTCGCAAAGGATTGCGAAGGCTGAAGACACAACGGTTCGAGTTCACGTGAAAGTTCGAGGATGTGCAAAAGCGACGAGAAGAATTTGCCAATATTTTGTAATTATGTATAGAAAATTCTCACTTTTAGTGCTATACTAAACAAGAAGGTTGGTGTTATGTTCGGCATACGCCTGCTTTGACCACCCTTTTTTCGGTTTCGCCGAACGGTCGGGCAGGAGTGATATTACGTGTTAAGAAAGCGAAAGGAAACGATTGAAAGTTGCAATTGTTAATGCAGAACGTAAAGTTCGGGAGTATTTTGTTATACTCCTAAAAGAATACGCGGCGGATAAACCGATTACTGCGGACTGCACTTTGTTCGAGAGCGGCGATACATTTCTGGCGTCAGAGAACTTCGACAGGTTCGATGTCGTTTTTCTGGACATAGGCCCGGGAGAGTCAGACAGCACCACGCAGTCAGGGCATACGACTGTGTCAGAAGGCGCAGCGCAGACAGAACATACGACCAACGCGGATGGCGCTGCGCAGACAGAACATACAGCCAGGGCGAAAAGATCAAACGGACTGGAAACTGCGGCAACTCTGCGCAAAGCATCGAGCACCGCGATGATCGTGCTCCTGACTGAAAATCGGGATCATATTAGGGTGGCTTTTTCTCTCCATGCGTTCGATTGTCTTATAAAGCCGGTGAGCTGCCAGCGCTTTCAGAAGCTGATGGACGACCTTTGTCGTTACCTGTTCCACGAGCACGGATATCTCGAATTCACTGCCGACCGGAAGCGCATCCGCCTCCCCCTCAAGTTTCTCATTTCCTGCCAGAACTGCGGCCATTATATGACTGTCCGTGATGTCGAAAACCGTTCCTGGCGCACACGAATGACGGTGTCTCAATTGCTCGGACGGCTGGACGGCGACCCGCGTTTTCTCTCCATCAACAAAGGTATCATCGTCAATCTCGACCATGTTTCCACGATGAGAGACGGACTTTGCACCACAAAAGACGGCTGCCGATTTCCACTCAGGGTTCGGCAGAGAACCCGGCTGATTAATCACTGGCGGGAATACATCTTCCTGAAACGAATCCGGTAACGCGTATAGCCGATAAGCAGGCGACGGGACAAAACAGCAAGCAGGCGGCGAGGACGACCGCGGCATAGCGCAACAGCATAGGCCGACAGCGTGAACGACCGCAGCACAACATGACAGCCGGCCGCATTCCGCATCAGACCTCCGGATTATATTTATGGAGCAGCCATCTGAAATCATGACACCGTATATGAATCCGACCGGGTCTTACAACCCAATCCGACTTCATAATGTCCGGATCTGTCACCGTACCAAAAGTACCCGCGGTCGAAATCCCGACAGATGTGTCTGTGCCGGCGGCGGCACCGGTCTTGGTAACCTCAGCGGTGCCGGCGGCGGCATCTGTTGCGTGGGCCATGCCAGAATCGCCGACGGAAGCACCGGTCGCGGCAGCCTCAGCATCACCGGACAGGACAGCTTCGAGGATGCCGGTGGGGTTCTGCATCAGATCCAGTAAGGGTTCGTCAGCGTCCAGCCAGATGTCCTGATCGTCATCGCCGAAGTTGAACAGCGCAATGAGTTTCTGGCCCCGGTGGTAGCGGCCGATGCCCAGAACATGGTCGCTGCCGGTATTAATAATCCAGCAGTCAGCGGCAGAGTCGAATACGGGGAGGGCCGCACGGATGCTGATCAGTTTCCGGAGTGTCAGGAAGATCCGGCCTTCACGGGTGGATGGGTCGCTGCGCAGGGCTGCATCCTCCCAGCGGAAACGTCCCCGGTGGATGTACCGGGAGTCGTCCCGGCGAAGGGGGTCATCATGATAGGTATAATCATTGGTCTGACCGATTTCGTCGCCGCTGTATAATACGGGGACACCGCTTTGTGTCAGAAGAAATGCGTGCAGCATGATGTCGCGGCGAACCGTCCAGTCGAGTTTTTCTTTATCTCCCTCATATTCTGCCGCCTCAATGCCGCAGAGGGAAGCTGTTGTTCCGCAAAGACGCGCATCGCCGCGGAGCTGATCGTCATTATAAAGCTCTCCGCGAGAGGGACTGCCCGGCCATTTGCCTGTCAGAAAATCGTTCAGGAATTTTTTGTGGGCTGTCTGTTCCGTACCAAACTGCGCCAGAAAGTCATAATCCAGGCCCCAGCCTATATCATCGTGGCTGCGAAGATAATTCAGGAAGGTGAATTCCCGGGGCAGACCGTATACAATGCTCAGCTGGTGCTCCAGAAGCCGGACATCCTTCGTCGCCACAGTGTGCCAGGTTGTCGCCATCGTCGTGACATTATAGAGCATATCACACTCCGGTTTTTCGACTGTGCCGAAATAAGGCATAACCTTGCCGGGCTCCATCACCACCTCGCCCAGCAGCAGCGTTCCGGGACAGACCACTCCCGCCGCCAGACGCAGGAGCCGTACCAGACTGTGGACCTCGGGCTGGTTGCGGCAGTCAGTGCCGCGGCGTTTCCAGATATAGGGCACTGCATCCAGGCGAACGATCTCCACTCCGTGATTACAAAGATTGAGCATGGCTGCGGTCATGTCATTGAACACTGTCGGGTTGGCGTAGTTCAGATCCCACTGATAGGGATAGAACATCGTCATAACCACTTTTCCGGCCTCACTGCACCAGGTGAAATTCCCCGGAGCCGTCGTCGGGAAGACATCCGGAATATAGGGTTCGAACTGATTGGGGACGTCCCAGCCGTCAAAAAAGAAATAGCGTGCCTGAGCGTCCGGATCCCCGGCCTTGGCTTTCTTTGCCCACTCGTGCTCATCGCTGGTATGATTCATCACAAAATCAAGACAGACAGCGATGTCTTTTTTGTGGCAGTCCCTCGTCAGGCGGGCCAGATCCTTCATGCTCCCCAGCCGGGGGTCCACCTCCGTAAAGTCCGAAACCGCATAGCCTCCGTCGCTCTTATCCTCCGGGCTTTTCAGAAGCGGCATCAGATGGATATAATTCACCCCGCATTCCTCGATATACGACAGATGCTCCCGGACTCCCTCAAGAGTCCCGGCAAAACTATCCACATAGAGGCACATCCCGAGCGTCCGTCCGCTTTTGTACCAGCCTGATCCTGCTCTCTGCTCATCCCATTTGTGCAGAGCGGCGCTCCGTTCTGCGTACATCCGGCGGAGCATTTCAGTGAAATAGGAAAACGCCTGCTCATCATTGTGATACAGCTCACAGTAGAGCCACTTCATCTCATCATAACAGACGGCAAGGCGTTCCTGGAAAATCCGTTCCCGTCGCTCTGCGGCAGATTCGCGTCTGCGGGTGGATATTTTTTTTTCTGAAGTGTTCTTTGTTTTCCTGCTCATTTTCTACCCTCAACGCTTCCGCAAAGTTCCTCCACCTCTTCACGGGTCGGCATCACCCGGAGTGCTCCCCTGCGCGTCGTCACAACAGACGCGGCCGCGTTGGCGAATACCAGCATGCTCCGCAGGTCGCCGACGGACAGGTCGTCCAGCCCGTGCTCCAGAACAAAATCAAGTACGCAGGCGCCGAAGGTATCCCCCGCGCCGGTGGTTTCAATCGTGTTCTCGTTCAAAAAAGCGGGAACCCTGAAACGAAAGCCTTTGTAACTCGCAAGGCTCCCTTCCGGTCCCATGGAGAGGCAGATCAGACGGATTCCCGGATAATCCCTCTGCAGAATATCCAGACCGGCGTCGAAGTCCTCCTCGCCCGTGAACCACCGGATTTCATTGTCCGCAATTTTCAGGACATCACAATGCGCCAGGCCATAGGCAGTCTGACGTCTGGCCTCCTCCTCGCTCTCCCAGAGAGGCGGTCGGAGATTCGGATCGAAGGACCTGATGCAGCCGGATTCCTCCGCAACATGAACAGCTTCCCGCGTCGCACTGCGCACCGGCTCATCCGTCAGAGATAGAGTGCCAAAGTGAAAAATCCTCGCTCGCCGGATTCTGTCAATGTCCACTTCCTCAGGTAACAAAGACATATCCGCACCGGGTTTCCGATAGAATGAAAAGTCGCGATCACCGTCAGGAAGTTTTTCCACAAACGCAAGTGTGGTGTGATTTTCCGAGTCCTTCCTCAGTCCTCCGATGTCGATGCCCTGCTCGACCACAGCCTTTGTCAGCTGCCGGCCAAAAATATCGTCCCCCACCTTGCCGATAAAGGCAACCTTCCGACCCAGCCTGGTCAGCATCGACAGGACATTGCAGGGCGCACCGCCCGGATTCGCCTCATAGGTCGGATTTCCCTGACCTGAAATTCCACATTCCGTAAAGTCGATGAGCAGCTCGCCCAGAGCCGTCACGTCAAGATCTTTCTTTAAATTCATCACATACTCCGTTCCATCACCAGATCAGTGTCTGCCGCACATTCCTCCCATTGTCCCGCACGCCGGATTCCGGCGGACGGACGCGTCGTATCTAGTTTATTATAGCACACTCCGCAATGGTTGGAACAGAAAATTCAGGCGAACACAGGGCACGGGGAACCATCCCATCTTCGCCGAACCGCCGAGACGGCAGACGCAGATGCCAGACCGCCACGCGACCGCATGCGACCCGACGACTTCCGTCCTATAATTTGTATTCCTGCACGAAAGCCTCCAGCAGATCTGCCGTCTGCACCAGGTCGGAGAGTTTTACGGTTCCGACCGGCGTGTGCATATAGCGCTGCGGAATACTGATTCCGCCGGCCAGTACGCTTTTGCCAGCGAAGGCTGCGGACCAGGCGTCGGTTCCTCCGCCGGTCATTACTTCTCTCTGAAACGGAATACCGTGCTTTTTCGCGACTTCAATGATAGAGTTTGTCAGACGGCGCGGCACATTGTTTCCTGTCATTCCCAGTGCACCGTCCCAGTCATAATATTTGACCGCGGGACCCTTCCCCATCATCACCGAAAGCTGCCGCTCCTCGATTCCCGGCACGCCGCCGGTCAGCTCAATGCTCCTTTCATTCTCTGCAACACATTGCCTGTAATACATTCATTCGCTGCTGACATCAGGTTCCGACGCACTGGGCGACGAGGTTTCGGACGGCCGGCGAGGCTCTGGGTGGCTGGCGAGCGAGTCGCGCACTGTTCGGCGAGCCGGCCTGGTCTCCTGCCAGCAGCAATAGCAATAAACCCTTTATTCTACTAAAGTAATAGGGTATTCTCAGTATAGCATTCTGATTACAGCATGTCAACGAATCGTCCATGTTCTGGGACAGGTCGGAATCGCAGAGCAGGTTAACAGAAAAATGTTGAGTTAGACGATGGTCAGAAAACTATCGGGGCTGCAGCATGTTCGCAAACCGGCGGGCGGCGATCTTCGCGGTATCACGCCGGGTCAGAAGGACAACATGGCGAATCGGGATTTGTTCTTCAAGGCTAACCCGGGAGAGATGACCGCTGCGGATTGCGGCTTTTGTCATCTGCTCCGGCAGGAAACCGAGTCCCAGCCCGTGCTCCACCAGCGACAAAACCTGATCTGACGAGGCCACCTCCATATCCGGACGGTAAATCAGTCCTTGTTCCAGAAACAGCTGCCTGTAAAACTCGAAGGTCATAGTCCCTTTCCCGTGTGAAATCAAAGGGTAATCCTCCAGATCCGCCAGACGGCGACATGCTTTTGCAGTGCGGCGAAACGCACCGCCGGCCACAAGCGTCTCCTGAAACTTCAGCAGCCGCTTCACTTCGATACCCTCCGCATCCGCTACCGGCGTGGTCACAACCGCAAAATCAATCTTCCCCAGGCGCAGCTGCTCCCGCGCCTGCGAAGTAGAATAGTTATGAATGTGAAGACGGATTCCCGGGTAAGCCTCGTGGAACTCCTTCAGTTTTTCCGTCAGATAGAGGGCCATTGCGTTTTCACTGGCGCCGATAGTCAGATAGCCGCGCTGCAGATCCAGCGTTTCCGTCAGGACACTCTCCCCCCGCGACAAAGCCTCTACCGCCGTTTCAACATACGGAAAAAGCTCAGACCCTTCCTTTGTCAGCGATGCACCCCGATTAGAACGGCAGAGAAGCTCGCATCCGAGTTCCTCCTCAAGACGGTTCATCGTCCGGGTAACATTCGGCTGACTGCTGTTCAGCGCTTCCGCGGCCTTAGTGAAGCTGCCACATTTGACAACAAAGTAAAATACCCGATAATGTTCATAGTTGACGTCCATATTCGCCTCCTGACTCGCCCGGTTCAGCAGATTCACAACCGCCGGCTCCGGATCGGCACCTCGTCCGCCGGTTGAGGCATCTCCTCCGCCGATCGCGGCTTCTCGACTCGCCGCGCTGACGAGACCCCGCCGATTGCCGGCTCCGGCGAAAGTTTATATCAAATTGATATATTTGTTATCATAACAATTGATTTTACAGATATCAAGTTTTTCCATATAATGAATGAAGATAATGACACTTTGCGACACCTCGGGCGTATTCTGCCGATAAGTCCGCGCTCAGTCCGAACCGCGGTGCGGGGATTCTGATTCTCAGAGAAAGGAGCTGTATTGCAATGGTAATGAATTTGTTAGAGGCATTGATGATTATCTGTTTCGGGCTTTCCTGGCCGATTTCGATTTACCGTTCCTACGTTTCACGAACGGCAAAAGGAAAAAGTCTGTTTTTCGAGGTCTTCCTCTGGATCGGCTATGTTTTCGGCATCACACGCAAGATTCTGCAGCTGAATGCAGGAGACAATATCAATGCCCTGTTTTATCTGGGGCTGGTCTTCTATATCCTTAATATTATTGAAATAACTATCGATATGGGGCTCTACTTCAGAAACAGCCGTCTGGACCGGATCCGCGATGCGGCTCTCGAGACGGAACTCGTAAAGGGGGAAGTCGCTGAAGACATCCTCAGCAGCATATCTGAAAACGAGGATTACGAGAGCGCAAAATAAACATTGGCAGCCTTGCGGCGCGATCCGCGGATTTGCCGCTCAGGTTTTGCCAGCGATCAGGACTCGGGCGACAAATTCCCGGCCCTCCCTGTCGTAGGTCACATCTCCGTCGTATCTTGCCACGGCGGCGTTTACATTGCTGATTCCGTGGCCGTGGGTACGTCGGTCGCCTTTGGATGTCGAGCGGACGCTTTGGCTCACATTGACGTTATCCCGGATTTCGTTTCGGACCTCGATGATGCTCCTGTTTTCGTCTGTCACAAAATACACCTCGACGGAGTCGAAACCGTTGTTCTTTGTATATTCTACCGCATTCTCCAGAAGATTCGCCAGAATGACGCACAAATCATAATCCGAGGTGAAATAAGGATCGCACAGGCGGCCGTGGCAGCGCAGCCGAACCCCACTGTTGTAAGCGGCCAGCGATTTCTCGAAAATAATCACGTCCGCAATCTTGTTCCCGGAACGGAAAATCGGCAGACCGTTCAGCTCCGGTCGTTCCCGGAACTGGGACAGGTAATCCAGCAACTTATCGTTGTCGCGCTGCTCTGCCAGCCCGCTGATCACCTCCAGATGGTGCCGCATGTCATGGCGGTACCGGCGATATTCGTTTTCACGCTTTTCCAGAGCGGCCAAATAGGTATTATAGGAATCGACGTACTGATTCAGACTCGCCTGCTCGTAGGACACTCTGCGCCGGGCGGAATCTACCAGGATGATAGCGAGACTGAAGGCGGCAATCATGATAAATCCGAGGACAAACAACTGCAGAAGACGCCCGCCGCCTTCCGGCGTATTTTCCGCGGCTACCGTTACAACATACGTGAAGAACAGAGACACCGCTGTGATGCAGATTACCGACAGACGGCCAATGTAAATTCTCCAGTTTCTCTGACTCTGGAAGAACACAATCAGGAGCAGTGCCAGCGTCGCGACCAGCGCCAGTACAAAATTCGTGGACTGCGAATACTCCAGCAGTGCCTTGCGCCCGGTCAGGTTCAGCAGGAACAGCACGATCACGTCCAGAAAAGACTGTAGGGAGTAGCACAGGCAGAATGCCAGAACACGATCCGGCAGCCTGCACCTCAGAAAACAGAAGGCAAACAGGACTGCAAAGCCGGTGCTCAGAATTACCGCATTGTCCGCGACACTGAACGGAAGACTTCCGGCGAGCGCAGATTTTCCGGCCGCTCCCTTACCGGCATCGAACAGCATACTGGCGACTCCTGCCGTCACAAAGGCAAGTACAGCGGCGCCCGCGGGCGCGAGGATTTTGTTCCTGCAGCGCACAAAATCTCCTCGGTAGAAGATAATCAATAGCAGCGTATATTCCGCCAGCGAAAGGAACTGCGTCATCACCTGCACCATATCAGCACCCCCATCTCTTCTTGAAACTCGACGCACAGTAGCCGGCATAGGCCCGCTTCACCGAGGTCAGCATTCTCTTCGATACCGGAAGCACGATATTATTGTCCATGGTAATCTCCTTCCAGGGTCTGGAATACCTCTGCACATGCTGAAGATTGATGATGTATGATTTGTGACACTGCACAAAGAGCCGGGGATCCAGCCGGGAAACGAGTTCCTTAAGCGACCCGGTTTCCAGTTCACTTTCTCCCGTAGAGTAATAGACGCGGTGATATCCCCGTTCTGCCTGAAAATACACGATATTGTCATCATCATTCAGCAACTGGAGCGTCGATGCAAGACGGGCAAAAAATGCCTCCTCATCCACAGGCTTTGTAATAAATCCGCATACGTTCCTGCCGTAAGCCTCCGGACCGAGCTCGCCGTGGCTGGTGACGAAGAGAATCAGCGTGCTGCTGCGATGAAGCTGCAGATATTCCATCAGATCTATGCCGGACATCCCGGTCTCCATTTCGATATCCAGCAACAGAAGATCCGGATTTCCCGGAGACATAGCCGCCTGTTCCAACAGTTCTGCGGCGCTGGTGAAAAACTGAATTCTGAACTGTCTCTTTGTACGAGACGCATACATCCGGCACAGATCAGCAAGCTCGCTGCGCGCAGCCGCATCATCGTCACATATTCCGATATTAACAAGATCCTTCATTCAATCCTTGTCCCTTCACGATTACGAAAACGTCTTTTTCCTGTTCACCTTCCTTTTACACTCCGGGTTTTCCCGCACCTGAAACACTGTCGGCCGACTCTTTCCGTTCCGCGCCTGCCTCATAATAATTCTTCCACGCCTAACGCCAACGCCGCCGGACAGAAGTATAGACCGCCGCACACTCAACATATAATTCATGATAGCATCCCCCCTTTGCATGTCAAGATTTTTCCTCTCACGATCACAAAAGATTTTTCTACCGCGGCCATGATATCTTTCCCCTCTCGCGACCGTGAAAGATACGTCTCCTGCAGCCGCAATATATTTTCCTCTCATAACAGCGAAAGATTCGCCCGTTAAATAAAAAAACCGCCCGTTAAATAAATATGAACTGTTTTTTTCCCTTTCGCAATAGTATGATATTGCCATGGGATAGATTTTAGTTTACTTTGACACGAAAGGGGTTTCGTTGACAGAAAGGGGGTCATCCCATGGAATTACAAAGCTGGTGGGACTGGTGGCGCAGAATATTGAAATAACCGGCAGACACTGCAATTTGCAATTATCGAATCGGGCGCTGTAACAACTCACAGTCCTCTCCTCAGCAATAAGCCCGTAAACAGACGAAGCGACCGCTGCTTGCCCAGGCATGCGGCCGCTTTCTTTTTTGTCGGAAAACACGCTGCCAAGCAATAGACACGGTAACAACGACCTCTGCGGCAGAGCGAGGAGGTCAGCCCTCGAGACTCCTGGGCAAATCGAACGGACGGCGAACACGACAGCGGACGGAAAGCATACAACAGAAGAAATGGTTCTAAAAAATATGTTGGGGTGGCTCACTGTCTGTGAGCCATCTTTAGATTGAAAAAGTAAGAGCATCAAATACCAAAATCCTGTAGAATAAAGTTGCGAAACAAAACCCTCAGGAGGTAATCAATGCTCTACAGAGATTGTATCGAAAAACTGCTTCAATTGGAAGATGTAATCGTCACAAATATAGAATGCTCCGGCAGGCAAATGCATATCCATCTAAGGATGCAGCAGCGCCTGCACCACTGCCCGAAATGCGGAGCCGTCACCAGCAAGGTTCATGATTACCGGACACAACTGGTCCGGGACGTCTCCATCAGCGGCTATGATACGATCCTGCATTTGCGTAAGCGACGTCATGTCTGTCCGAAGTGCGGCAAGCGTTTTGATGAGCAGATTGACTTTCTCCCAAGATACCGTCAGTTCACGAACCGGGTAAATCTGCAGATCTTTGAACAGTTGAAGAAATGCCGAAGCATCAAGGATATTGCGACAGAGAACAACACGTCCCCTCCCACGGTGGCAAAGATCATCAATGAGATCGATTTCAAGACACGAAAGCTGCCTGAAGTGCTGGCGATCGATGAGTTCAGAGGAAATGCGGAAGGCGAGCGGTTCCAGTGCATCCTGGCGGATCCCAAGAACCACAAAGTGGTCGAGATCCTTCCCAACAGAAGACATGAGATGATCCGGCACTATCTGGGAAAATTCTCTAATAAAAGGGATGTGCGGTTCGTGGTAATGGATATGACCGGTGGCTATCGCAAACTGATGAAAGAACTGTTCCCATGGGCAACGATCATCGTAGATAAGTATCACTATGTCAGACAGATCACATTCGCACTGGAACGGATCCGGGTCGAAGAACAAAAGCGGCTGTCGGATCAGTGGAAAAAGTATTTCAAACGCAGCAAATACATCCTTCTTAAAGATACCCGTAAACTAACGATGGATGACCGGATCCAGCTGGATAACATTCTTCGAATCTCAGAGCCGCTGCGCAAAGCATATGAGTTGAAGCAGGAGTTTGAGCTTGTAAAAGCAAGCAGGGACCGTGAGGAGGCGTCCCGAAGGCTCAGCAGATGGATCATGAGAGCGCAGAAAAGCGGCCTGCCGGAGTTCATCAAAGTATCTTTCACATACCAGAACTGGAGCAGGGAGATCCTCAATTCCTTCGAATATCCGTATACGAATGGATATATCGAAGGCTGCAATAACCGGATCAAAGTGCTCAAACGGGTGTCGTTTGGGATGCCCCGGTTTGCAAGATTCCGTAGACGGATCATGCATATTATGCTAAATTGAGAATGATCGGTTAAAGGATGCCGCTAAAACTGAATACAGCAAAAGACCACTTGAGCTACGGTGCTACACTTGAATATTGTTTTAGTGTCCGGAAAACCGATCGAAAAGAATAGATGAATTCTACAGGAAACAAATCTTGCGGGATGCTCGGTAGGAGCCAGTGAAAACAGTCATTTTTTCAAAAAATAAAGAGGCTCTGAAATTGATATTGATATGCTACCCTCAAGTAGGACACTAAAATATAAAACCTACTTGGGGGTATTTCTATGTCCAGAAAGAGTAAGATTGATCCAGTCCTTAAGGTCCA
>Ga0256404_1002548_pt1 | contig 40011 bp, 31 predicted proteins | sample RumenRJG_01DNA_FD_185990 | JGI IMG/M metagenome (GOLD analysis project Ga0256404, IMG submission 185990) | Bovine rumen microbial communities from Lethbridge, Alberta, Canada - RJG_01 | ecosystem: Host-associated > Mammals > Digestive system > Stomach > Rumen | place: Canada: Alberta | collected...
AGCGGTTCATCTACACCTGTTGCCAGTTCATCACCTGTGGAGGATTCACCAGCACCTGCCAGAAGTTCTCATTCTTCAAGTGCAGGCGAAAGTTCTGCTCCGGAGGTAAAAACAATAGATAATATGTCTTTAGAAGAACTTCAAGCAGAAAAAACAACAAGACAAAATACACTATCTGAAAAACAAAAAGCCGTTAATGCAGTTCGCAACGGTGAAAATGCAAATGTTAAAGCTGCAAAAACAGAAGAAGCAAAAGCTAAAGAAGAATACGAAAAAGCAATCAAAGAAGATGATGCAGCCAAAAAATTTGCAAATGATATTTTGAAAAATAACGAAGCATTAGAAAAAAATAAAACAGCTTTAGATAAAAATGCCGAAAATATAACAAATAAGGAAGAAGAAATTTCTAAAGCCGAAGCATCAATTACTGAAAAAGAAAGCGAACTATCCGGTTTAGAGGCCTCTTTAAAGAGTTTATCTTCCGCAAAAGAAGACGACGAAAACGCTAAAAAGCAAAAAGCAGATTTGACCAAGAAAATTTCAGCATTAAAAAAAGAAATAAGTAATGATAAAAAACAATTAGAAAAATTAAAAAAAGATTTGGAATCTTTGAATAAAGAAAAAACTAAACTTGAAGAAGAAAAGAAAAAGTTGGAAGAAGAAAAAGCCAAACTTGATGAAAAAGTAAAAGAAAATTGTTCTGAAACCACCAAAGCAAAACTGGAAGCATATAATAAAGCCAGAGAAAATGTTGAAAAAGTTAAGTCAAAAGAACTTGTAACAGCTAATAAGGAGTATAAAGAAGCTCAAGAATCTTTAAAAGAAATAAATGCAAAAATAGCTGAAGCTAAAAAGAATAAAGTAACAGATACAACAACAGCTCCAAAAGGTTCTGTAGAGAAAATGGTTCAGATTGCAGAACAAGAATACAAAAAAGGGGTAAAAGAAACAAGCAAAAATGACAGTGTTGATATCAGAAGATATAAACACGGAGCTAAAAATACTCACGAATGGTGTGCATATTTTACATCATATTGTGCGGAACAAGCAGGTTTAACAGATAAAACATTTAAATATACTCCATCTTCTCAAGCAATCAGAAGAGCTGCAGAAAAAGCCGGAAAATTTTCATCAAAGAATTCCAGCTACAATCCAAAACGAGGGGATGTTGCAATTTGGACAAATATAGGTGATCCAAACCACGGTCATGTCGGGATTGTTGATAAAATATATAAAGATGGCTCAATAGATATAATCGAGGGTAATTCTCACAGTGCCGTATCTAAAAATCACTACGCAAGTAAAAAAATTCCCGGCAGATTTAACGGCTATATCAGAATGAATGAATGGGTTGCATAAGCTTTTTATTATAGCCTAGAACTTCCATGGAATTTACTAATCTCTCTTAAGTATTGCTCTAAAGCTTTATATCCGTTATAAATTTCATTAGAAATAGTTGCATAACGGTTTGCCTCAAGGAATTTCAATTCTTTCACTCTAATCATTAAAATATTTTCAGAATCGGTTCTTAGTTGAATATCATTGCTAAGAGCCCATTTCTGTAATAGGGCAAGTTCATTATACATTTGTTTCATTGTGGTAAATTCAAGTGTGTTAAAATCATATTTTTCAAGCAAAGATTTTTCAACATTAGTAATTCTGCTTTGGCATACTTGGAATTTAAAAACTTTTTTTACAATTAAATAATTATCTGCAATGTTTTTATGTGATTGCGGAACAATATTTCTTGCGAGCATTGCAGCAAAAGAACGAGAGGTAAAAGAGTCGTTTTCACTGGAGAATGCACTTTTTGAAGTTAAATCAAAATCCGTTGAATTGTCAAATGTATTATCTAACATTATCCCTCCGTCTTATAACTTGATATTAGAATAATGGAAAGTTTTTGTCATGTAGTTTTGTCAATTTTTTTACATTTGTTAAAAAAGGTTTTTTTTGGTTTTTATGATACGATTAAGGGGTAGATACATTTTATACGAGGGAATTATTAAATGATTGATAAATATTATTTAACAACAGCGATTGATTATGTAAATGGTGCACCACATATAGGACATGCATACGAAAAAATATTAACAGATATTATAGCCAGACATTATTCTTTGAGAACAGAGAATTTGTTTTTCTTGACAGGAACAGATGAGCATGGTATCAAAATCCAAAAAACAGCGGCATCTCAAGGGATAACTCCAAAAGAACTATGCGATATGAATTCACAAAAATTCAAAGATGCGTGGAGTGCTTTGGATATTAAATATAACAGATTTATAAGAACAACGGATGAAGATCATGAAAAAATTGTTCAAAAAATCTTCCAAAAGCTTAAAGATAAAGGTGCAATTTATAAACATGAATACGAAGGCTGGTATTGTCAGGGTTGTGAATGCTTTTTAAATTCAAAAGATTTGACAGAAGACGGGCTTTGTCCTGACCACTTGAAAAAACCGGATGTTGTAAAAGAAGAAAATTATTTCTTTAAATTAACAGATTACAAAGATGCAATAATTAAACATATTAAAGAACATCCGGATTTTATAGTTCCAAGTTTCAGAGCAAACGAAGTTATAAATCAATTAGAAGATATTCAGGATATTTCTGTTTCTCGTTCAAAAGAGAATGTCGGATGGGGAATTGATATTTTGGATGATCCGGAACAATCAATTTATGTGTGGATAGATGCATTGTCAAATTATATAACAGCTATAGGTTACGATCCGGACGGAAATTCATCAGAACAATTTAAAAAATTGTGGCCGGTTGATGTTCATGTTATCGGAAAAGATATTTTGAAATTCCATGCAATTTATTGGCCTGCAATACTTTTGGCGTTGGATTTGCCGCTGCCGAAACATATTTTTGCCCACGGCTGGATTACTATTGATGAAACAAAAATGTCAAAATCTTTAGGCAATGTTGTTTCGCCGACATCTGTTTTGGAAAACTTTGAACTAAAATATCCTGATGCGTTCAGATATTATATGGCAACATCCGCACCTTGCGGGCGTGACGGAAATTATTCCGATCAGGATTTTAAAGAAAAAGTTAATGCACATCTTGCAAACAGTATGGGCAATTTGCTGAATAGAAGCCTTTCAATGCTCGTAAAATATTTTGACGGTGAAGTAAAAGAAGAATTTTTAACAAATCGTTCTAAAGAAGCCGAAAGTCTTTTAAAAACAGCATTAGGAACAGTTAAAATTGTAGAAAATCACTTTAATCATTTTGAAATTCAAGAAGCGGCACAAGAAATAATTTCCATTGTAGATGCTGCAAACAAATTTGTAACAGACAATGCTCCTTGGACTTTGGCAAAAGAAGAAAAAATGACTGAATGTGGTCAAGTTTTGGCAACAATTCTTGAAGTTATGTGCATAATATCTTCTTTAATTTACCCATACTGTCCAAATATTGCACAGGATATGGCAAAACAATTATCATACGATATTTCTACAAAATATGATGATATAACGACATCTAATATTAAAGCCGGTAAATTAATCGCGAAAGAAGATATTTTCCCTGTCTTTTTGAGAGTTGATTCCGAGCTGGCCGATAAAACAAAAATTAAAGCATAAATCATACACTTGATTTATTGATATAGCTGTTCAAATACTTTATCATTTTTATATGAAAAAAGTAATAGCAGGAATTTTATTTTTATTGCTTATGAACAGTACGAGTGCTTATGCTAAAGGATTTTTCTTTGGCAGAAAACCTAAACGTGCGCCAATTCCGGTTGTTAAGATTTATACAATTGATGATTATATGAAGGATATGGAGCGTGAAATTAAAGCAAATTGGGCTCCTCCGCAGAATAGTTTTAAGAATAAAACAGTAGTAAATTTCCAAATACTTCGTGACGGAACAATTAAAAATCCGCTCATATCCGAAACATCAGGGGATAAAGAATTTGACAGGGCTGCAATGCTTGCGCTCGCGAATACGAACAAAGTTACTCCACCGCCAAGAAATCTTGTAGGTGATAGTATGGATATTTATTTCACATTTGAAAGATTTTCATATCTTGTTCATAAAGACAGATATGACAGATAATTATTTTTTACCCAAAACATGAATATGAAGGTGAAAAACTTCCTGCCCTGCTTCTTTACCGGTATTAATCTGTGTTCTGTATGATTTTAAGCCGATTTTTTTAGTAACATCTTTCACTGTTTGCAAAAGTTCTGCCATAAGCTCTTTATCTTCAAGTTCATTAAGCGACGGCACATGCTTTTTGGGACATACAAGCATATGTATAGGAGCTTTTGGGTTTATATCATTAAATACAACTGTGTTTTCTGTTTCGTATACAAATTCTGTATTAAAATCACCGTTTATGATTTTGCAAAAAATACATTCTTCACTCATAATTTACTCCTATATATCAACTGCCAATACTCTGTCAAGGCAGGCCTTTGCAGAATATTGCCATTCACGATATGTTATACGTTTAACTTTTAGCCCGCAACGCTCAAGTATAGATTGCTTTTTCATATTAGAAATATTAGAACGTTTGTTATCTTCAACACCGTCAATTTCAATTACAAAGGAATCATCTACCAGTAAATCTGCGCTCAAACCTGCAATATCTGCACCCGCAACAACTCTGTGGTCAAGTTTGCGAATTTCGTCTGCTACTTCTTTTTCAAATTTATTTTTATAAATATTTGCATCAATTTCATCATTTGCCAAAGCACGTTTGCGCTCAACATATTCTTTCATATATGAAACATAATTTCTGAAAGAACCATCCGGCATGGTTTCCAAGTCATGTGATACAAAGTTTATGCATTTATTTTTAGCACGTGTAATTGCAACGTTGAAAAGATTTGGTTTCTGTAAGAATGTAATACTTTGCGGGAATGAATTATTTGCAAATCCCCACGAAATAAGCATAATATCTCTTTCATCTCCTTGGAACGTATGTGCTGTACCAATTTCTATTTGGTGTTTTTTAATCATGTAATCTGAAAGAACTCTCGGAACAGATATTTTTAACTGCTCAACCTGTGCTCTGAACGGTGAAATTATACCGATAGTTGTTGGATTTTCAGGGTTTTTACGTTCATCTTCAATAATGATTTCATGTAATACTTTAACAAGCTCTTCAACTTCCGGAAGGTTTCTTGTTGCATCAGAATCAACTTTTCCGTCCGCAACTTTTACCATTTCAAGTGCAACATAATCAGAAGGTTCTTTTCTCATAACTCTTATTCTGTCTGAATAAAATTCGTGATTAGAAAAATTGATTATAGCAGGCAAACTTCTAAAATGTTCATCAAGCATAACAGAATTCATTGAGTAATAATCTGCCAAATCAAACATAGAGTTTGTTCTAAATCTCCACATCAACTGGTATTTATCAGGAATTCCGTATTGGCTCAAGAATGATTGTTCTTTTGCCTTTTCAAGGAATGACAAGTGTGGCAATTGTTTGTCATCACCGACTATAACAGATTTTTTGGCTCTGTACATAATAGGGAAACAACTTGCAATATCGCATTGAGAGGCTTCATCAATTATTGCAACATCAAACATTCCCGGTTTTAGCGGTAATGAGTCTGAAACTGCATATGTTGTAACGCACCAGCATGGAAATGCTTCTAAAAGTGGTTTAAAATCTTCTTCTTCCAGTATTTTTGATTGAAGTTTCTTACGGCGTTCAACTAATGACATCGCATGAACTTTTATTCTGCGTTTTTTCTTATCATCACGCAAAAGAGCTTTTAATGCTTCTCTACGTGTGCTTTTTAAAATATTTATAGCTAAAGTTTTTTGTTTTTTCTTTAATTGTCTGATTTGTTCATTCATAACATGCAAATTGCCTGTTTTTTGAATGTCAGCTTCAATTTTTCTGAGTTTCCATTTTTCTGTAACATAATCAAGCTCGACTTTTAGCCTGTCAAGATTTTCGGAATCAACAGAAAAATCTTTCAAATTAAGAATTTTTTTAAGGCTTCTTAAGCTCGACATATTGGCCAAAGATGCGAAAAATCCGGCCTTTTCCATATTATCTGTTAAGGTTTTTATAATATTATTGACGCTATCGATTTCTGCCTTTTTCAATGAGCGTTTGATATATTGCATTTCTCCGACTGTCAAAGAATGCTCTTTTATCTCTTTACTCAAATCATGCCATGCTTTTTCGAGTTTAATTATGTGCTCGCATTTGCTTTCAGTTTCTCTTAAGATATCAAGATGTTGTTTCATATCTTTAACATCTGAGAAAATATAATCTTCAACATCATCATCAAGGTCTGCTTTACCGGAAATCAAGTCTTGCAATTGAAGACTCAATTGTTTTTGATAATTGGCTCTGCCGGCTCTCAGTGCTAAGTATGGAGCTCCAAGATCATTCAATCTCTCTGCCACAACATCCACCGCCTTATCCATACGAGATGCTACAAGAACAGTTTTTCCGTTAGCAATCAAGTGTGCAACAAGGTTTACGATTGTTTGAGATTTACCTGTCCCCGGAGGTCCTTGGACGGCAATGAATTTGTTATTTTCAATATTTTTGATAACTTTTTCCTGAGAATCACTTAAAGATAGTGGTGTAACAGGATAAAACGGTTCATCATCAGATTTGTTTGAATTTTTTTCAACAGCCTGATTAAACTCGTCATTAATTACGCTCAAAGTGGTTTCTCTATATACACCTGAAGGTTTTTCGGCAATTTGTAAAAGTTCATGCAGAACACCTGCAGTAACCGCAGGGCGTTTTGTCAAAATAATTGCGCTTTGATATGTTACGCAAAGTTTTTTCAAATCTCCTTCATAGCGTTGCTTTTGCTGTTGAATATCATCCTCTATAATTTCATCTAAATTTTCGCCAGTAATTTGTACATCTGACAAATCAACCTGAGGAGTTTCGTCTCTTGTAACGTTGTCTTCATCCGCATCTTCAGAATCATCCATAGAAATTTCAACATCCGGAATTAAAGATTTCAAAGTAGTTAAAAATACATCCATTTTTTCTTTTGTGATAGGTAAATCCGGAACAACATCCAAAATCCCTTCCAAAAATGAATCTACTTCATCATCGTCATCGCTTTTTTTCATCAAAGAAGCCAATGCTCCGGTATTTAATGATAAAATATCTTCTTGTCTTATACAATTTATATTTACACCGTTTCGCTCAAGTTTACACGGTACATACAAAAGCGGTGTTAAAAACTCATTACGGCGTTTAGATTTGCCGTTTCTGCCGACTAAGAACATATAGCCGTAAATCAAATATTTGTCACGAGTATTGTTTTCACTCTGAATCATAAGTTCGGTCAAATTTGCATTAGAACCGTCAAGTTTTAAATACTCTAAGCCTTCTGTCAGCAGAGTTTCTTTTTCCTTTAAGAAAATCCATTTGTTATCCTTATCCCCTTTAAGATTACGGAATGTAGAGCTTTTTACTTCTTCACGAACGCAATCGTGCAAGTATTGGCTTACTTTTTTTATAAAACTGTTATTAAATGCTGAATTTAGTGCTTTTGTAGCTTCTTGTAACATTATTCCCTCACCCGTCATTCAGAGCCTGTTTGTTCATTTAGATTCTTCGCTTTGCTCAGAATGACGTTTACAGACGAAGAATCTTTATTCTTTTTTCTATTCTACTCTATTTTACGGGAAAATCAACTATTTCACATCATTGATTTATAGGAAATGTAATTAACCCGAAAAATTAGTATATCTATATGACAAATAATAGGATATTCTTTTATATAATGATTGAATGGAAGAAATAGCAGTTGATAAAAAATATCTTGAATATATAAACAATTTTATTGAGCAAATTACACCATTGCTGCCAAAGGATGTTAATAAATTACAGCAAGAATATTTGGTTAATAATATAAAATATTCAACTGTTCTTTTAGCGTCTTCCATGCAAACAGATACTGTATTTAAAAGTTTAAATTTCGAAAAGCAATGTTTGTATATAAGAATTATGGGAGAATGGTCTTTTCATAAAGAGATTGATCTTTTCAGATCCGGTATTCCTGCAAGGCATTGGCGCAATATTATGCAAAAAATATGGTATACAGTATGGGAAGTTATGTATGCTTGTATTCAAAATTCTGCGTCTGACGAAGTTTTATTATCCATAATTGAACGTTATGTGAATAAAACATATAATTATGCAATAGAAGATTTGAAGCAATCTCATATTATTGATGAATCAACGGTTGAACAGGCTAAAGAACAATCTAATATTGAGATTATGGCTCAAGAATATAGAAAAAAAATTCAAAAAAGAAAAACAAAAAAATATATTTACTATGCAATATTATTGGTTGTTATAAGTATTTTGGTTTCTTTCCTTGTGTTGAATTATAAAATATTTGGAGTAATAGGTATTTTAACTTTTATGGTTATATACAATATTGTTATGTATGATAATAAAAAATGAAATCTTCAAAGATATTATTTATGATATAATTTTGTTATGAATTTTGAAGAAAAAACATTGAATTCACAGGTTGTTTTTGACGGCAGGGTTATGACAGTCATAAAAGACGATATAGAATTACCTGACGGAGAGAAATCTTTTAGAGAGGTTGTTGTTCATCCCGGCGGGGTTGTAATAGCGGCATTGAATGATGATAAAATTATTTTTGCACAGCAATACAGATACCCTTTAAAATCCGTAAATATTGAACTGCCGGCAGGACGTCTTGAAATAAATGAAGACCCCCAATATGCGGCAAAAAGAGAACTTGAAGAAGAAACAGGATACAGGGCAAAATCTTGGCAGTCTCTTGGATATATAAATACAACCCCCGGAATTTGTACAGAAAAATTGTATTTATATTTAGCAAAAGATTTGGAATATGTCGGTGAACACCCTGATCAGGGCGAGTTTTTAAAATGTGTGCAGTATTCAATATCTGATGTTTTTGAAATGATTAAAAGCGGTAAGATAAATGACGGGAAAACTATTTGTGCTTTAACAAGAGCATTTTGCAAAGGATTTGAAATATGATTAAAATGATTGCAACTGACATAGACGGAACAATATTGCCATATCATGGTGAATTTTCACAGAAAACGAAAGATTGTGTAAAAAAATTAAATGAAAGCGGGATAAAAGTTATTCTTGTCACAGGCAGAATGCATTCTTCCGCAACTCCTTTGGCCGCACAGCTGGGATTAAATTTGCCGATTATTTCTTATCAAGGCGGTCTTATTAAAGATATGGACGGCAAAACTTTATTTCAAACAGAATTAAATTCTGATATAGCAAAAGAAATTATACAGTGGGGAAGAAAAAATAACGTTCATTTGAATTTATACATAGATGATAAATTGTATGTTGAACAAGATGATGAAATTATAAAATATTATATTCAAGGTAAATTTGTTGATTATACAGTATGTTCGTTTGATGATTTAGAAATTAAAAATGTAAATAAATTGCTTGCAATAGATATTCACGATGCTGATAGAGTAACATCTTGGGTAGATATTTTAAAATCGAAATACCCCGATTTATACATTGTAAAGTCTACTCCATATTTTTGTGAAATAGGTTCTGCGGATGCCAAAAAGTCTATTGGGGTAGAATTTTTATGTAAAATGTGGGGGATAGATAAATCCGAAGTTTTGGCTATTGGAGATCAAAACAACGATATTGATCTGATACAATCAGGCGGAGTCGGAATTGCAATGGAAAACGGAACACCGGAACTTAAGCAAGTCGCGAACTATATTACTGATTCGGTTGAAAATGACGGATTTGTAAAAGCTGTTGAAAAATTTGTTTTTAGTGCGGTTTAATATATTCGTCAATATCAACTTTACATAGCGGACAAAATCTTGGGCGTTTCCCTTTGTATGTAAATGCTCTGTCACATTTTGGACAATAAAATTTATTTGGTTTGAAAATAGCTATAAATATCAAAATTCCCCAAATTGCAATTTGAGAAAATATAAATATTACAATTCCCCAAAACAGTGCCGAACCCAAGAAATTTATCGGTGCAGCCCAGTTAATCTGAGGCAGAGAAAATGTCGGATAATAGTAATAATATCCCGTGTCGTATGATACAGAACTGCTTGCTGGTGCTGATGGTTGAACTGTACGGGTTACAACATTCATTTTTTACCTCTTTTCTATTTATTATTATATCATATTTTTTAATGTTATAATTTTTTATATTACAAACGGAGAAAAAATATGTATAGAGTCGGAACGGGTTATGATATTCACAAACTTGTAGAGGGTAGAGAACTTATAATTGGCGGTGTTACAATTACTCACGAAAAGGGTCTTCTTGGCCACTCAGATGCGGATGTGTTAATTCATGCCCTTATAGACGGAATGCTTGGCGCGTTGGCTCTTGATGACATAGGAACATTATTTCCGGATACAGATTCAAAATATAAAGATATAGATAGTACAATTTTATTAAAAAAAGTTTATGACATCGTGCAGGATAAAGGATATGCAATAGTGAACATAGACAGTAATATCATCGCTCAAGCTCCGAAAATGATGCCTTATATTCCTAAAATGAAAGAAGTTATAGCTCATATTTTGAAAATTGCGCCGCAAGATATATCAATTAAAGCAAAAACTAAAGAACAAATGGATGCTGTCGGGCAAAAACTTGCCATAGAAGCAAATGCTGTTGTCTTACTAAAAAAACAAATGAAAAAAATGTACGAGTAGTTATAAGTATAAAATTTCCCGAATTTTAATAAACAATACTTTTTATGTTATACTTTTTTTACAGAGAAAAAGAAATAAGAGGATATTATGAAACAAAGCTATTACCCGCAAGAAATAGAAAAAAAATGGAAAAAATATTGGGAAGATAATAAAGTTTTTAAAACTGTAAATGATAACGGAAAGCCAAAATATTATGCGCTTTCAATGTTTCCTTATCCGTCAGGGAAATTGCACATGGGGCACGTTCGTAATTATACGATTACAGACGTTATTGCAAGATTTAAAAAAGCAAACGGATTTAATGTTTTACACCCGATAGGTTGGGACAGTTTCGGACTCCCTGCCGAAAACGCTGCGATGAAACATAATGCAGATCCTGAAAAATGGACTGATGAAAATATTGCATACATGACCGAACAATTGAAAATGCTTGGGCTATCTTATGATTGGGATAGAGAAGTTACAACTTGCAAACCGGATTATTACAAATGGACTCAATGGATTTTCTTACAATTATACAAAAAAGGTCTTGTATATAAAAAAGAAGCAGCAGTTAATTGGTGTCCTGATTGCGGAACAGTACTTGCTAACGAACAGGTAATTGACGGTAAATGCTGGAGATGTGACAGCGAAGTTGAGAAAAAATACTTATCTCAATGGTTTGTAAAAATCACAGAGTATGCGGATGAATTACTAAAAGACTTAGACCTTTTAAAAGGCTGGGGTGATAACGTAAAAACAATGCAAGCAAACTGGATTGGCAAATCTTATGGTGCAATTTTCCGTTTCCCTGTTGTTGATGCTCCAAATGGAGAAAAAATGGAAGTTCCCGTTTACACAACAAGACCTGATACCGTTCATGGTATAACATACCTTGTTGTTGCACCGGAATACAAAGATATTGAAAAATTAACAACTGCAGAAAATAAACAGGCAGTTAAACAATACAGAGCAAATGCACGTAAAATGTCTGAAATCGAAAGACTTTCAACAGACAGAACAAAAACAGGTGTTCCTTTAGGTACTCATTGCAAAAATCCGTTCACTGGCGAAATTTTCCCACTTTGGACGGCTGATTATGCGCTTGTTGAATACGGAACGGGTGCAGTTATGGCTGTTCCAACACACGATACAAGGGATTTTGATTTTGCAAAGAAATATAATTTGCCGATGAAAGTGGTTATTGCAAATGAGGAGATTCTGAAACAAGTTCAGAATGACGATTTTAAATTATCCGAAGCATACACGGAAGAAGGGGTTTTGGTCAATTCCGGAGAGTTTAACGGAATGAAAAATACCGAAGCAAAAAAAGCAATTACCCAAAAAGCCGTTGATGAGGGTTTTGGGGAATTTAAAACGCAATTCAGATTGAGAGATTGGCTGATTTCACGTCAAAGATATTGGGGTGCACCAATTCCTGTTGTTTATTGCGACAAATGCGGAATTCAACCGGTTCCGGAAAATCAGCTTCCTGTATTGTTGCCAAAAGATGTAGACTTCTCTGTTGTTGGTAAATCTCCAATTACAACATCACCAACATTTAAAGACACTGTATGCCCTGTATGCGGCGGGCATGCAACAAGAGAAATGGATACAATGGACACATTTATTTGTTCAAGCTGGTATTATTTACGTTATGCAGATGCAAATAACGACAAAGAATGTTTTAACAAAGATATTGTAAATAAATGGCTGCCTGTTGATCAGTATGTTGGCGGTATTGAACACGCAATTTTACACTTGTTATATTCAAGATTTTTTACAAAAGCATTGAGAGATTGCGGTTTATTAGATTTTGATGAACCGTTTAAAAACCTCTTAACTCAAGGTATGGTCTTAAAAGACGGATCAAAAATGTCAAAATCAAAAGGCAATACGGTTGATCCTGATGAGATATTTGAAAACTATGGTGCCGATACCGCAAGATTATTTATCCTGTCAGATTCACCGCCTGCAAGAGATTTTGACTGGTCAGATGCAGGTGTTGAAGGCTGCTATAAGTTCTTAAACAGAGTTTGGAGGCTTGTAGCAACAAATGCTGAAAATATAAATTTGAATTATTCATTAGGTTCAAATCTTGCAAAAGACAATGATGATTTAGTCAGAACTGTTCACATGTCAATTAAAGGCATTACAAACGATATTACAAACGAATTTCAGTTTAATACCGTTATTTCAAAATATCGTGAACTTGTTAACGCGATATACGATTGGCAAACAAAGAAACCTGAACTTAATGATGAGGATAAAAATGTATTGAGTTTCGCCATTGTTTCAATGCTTAAACTTATGTCACCTGTTGCGGTTTATTTAACCGAAGAAGCTTGGCATGAACTTGGCGGAGAAGGTTCTATTCACGACCAGCCTTGGTGCAAGTGGGACGAAAATCTTGCCAAATCATCTTCTATGACTCTTGTTGTTCAAATTAACGGCAAAGTTAAAGATAAAATAGAAGTTGATGCGGAAATTTCCAAAGAAGATATGGAAAAACAAGCACTTTCGAGTGATAAAGTTAAAGAATTGACCGCAGGAAAGACAATAGTTAAAGTAATTGTTGTTCCTAAAAAATTGGTTAATATAGTTGTTAAATAAAAGAAGCGGGATTTTATCCCGCTTTTTTATTTTGTATGTAACTTAAAATTGCACCGCCAATTTCTTCATTAGGGTCAAAGTTTTGGTTTAGGTTTGTTGGCTGGAGTGAGTTTTGTATAAGCATTTTTACTAATGGGCCAAAGGCATCAGGGACTTGAGTTTTTCTGTATATTCCTGCCAAAAAAGTTTGTATATTAGGTGATTTTGTATTATTAAAACGCGAAAATACAGGATACAATTTGTCTATACCTTTTGTACCATTGTCAATCATTCTATCCATAATATATAGAGTTTCTGTTATTTGTGCTTCATTGTTTGAATTTGAAAGTATGCTTGCCAAATAGGGCAGAGCATTTTCTTTTTGTTTTACAAAATAGTCAACTTTTTGTTGGTCAAAAACGCAGTAATTCCTTTGTCTGTTCGGAAATTGAATGTTTGTTGCTGCGTATGGATTACTGAAATTATAGTTTTGAATTGGTTGTATCATGTTTTGTTTCCTTTTATTTACCCCTATGAATATACAAACGGCGGGCCGTTTTTAATTTCTGAGAGAATATTTTCTGCCATTGTTTTCAATTCTTCTTTAGAGCGTTTACCGTCATCTACTTGCTTATAGAATTCTTTAACAAGTGGTGAAATGGCAGCATCTTTTTTGGATTTAAAGTTTCTTAACTCTGTTGAAACTAATCGTTGCTGCAAATTTAATTCTGTTTCTGCATTAATTTTTTTAACTTGTACTTCTTTTAGGGCGTCACCTGCGAGTTTCCCGCCATATCCCAGCGCGGTAATTCCTGTAATTCCACTAAATAATAATGCAAATTGCGGGTTAGAAGTATCAAGAAGCCAATTGTAGAAAAATGCTTTGTAATCATTTACAAATGAATTGAATGCAGGTTTTGGAGTTCCGTCACCTCCAATATTAGGATTTACCTTTGTTGTAGAGGTGTGAATTTTAGTAAGAACTTTGTTTATAAAGTTTTGTTTTTCTTCTTCTGTTCCCCATTTCAAGTTGTTTATTTGTTCTTTGACAAATATTTCGTCTGCATCAGCTGCAACGAATAAATGTTCAAGATTTTCTTTATCTATGTCTTTTGTTTTTTCTGTTGAATTTTGTATGAGTGTTTTTATTCCTTCTTTAGTTTCTTCGAGATATTTTTGCAAATATGCTTTGCTTTTAGTGAGGTTTTTTAATGCTAAAAATCCAAAACCTGCTATTGCGAGGGCTGTTGTTATACCCAGTGTAATATTACCTAATGTCTGTTTTTTATTGTCAAATTTTTCTTTTGATGTGAAAGGAATATTTTTTAAATGTTTTTTCCCAAAATCGGGGAATATTTGTTCCTCATCGTTAAGGTATTTTTCAAAATCATTTGTATATTTTGAAAGCATACTTCTTATGATTTGCATTTTTCCTGAGAATGATTGAGTTTCAACATCAATAAGTTTTTCTTGAAGATTTTTTTGAATATTTGCTTCTTTACGTTTTACCCAAATATCCTTATATCCGTCAAAAAATGTTTTCCCCATAAATGCCATTGCAGATAGGGCAAGAACACCAGCTCCCGCTATAACTGTTTTGCGATTTGGATTTTGAACCATTTGGTATATAACTTGATGTGCTTCATCACTCAAATTTACGTTTCTTGTAACTGCAGGCAGCCATTTTTCTTTTGCAAGATTTTTGGTAACTTTTGCGCTATGACTTATAAAGGAGGTTAAAAGAGCGATAGAACCCATTACTCCCAGTGCGATAGCACTAAGAGGCAGCAGTTTTTTGTCAACAATATTTTGGTTAGTATAAATTTGTTCCGGCATGGAAGATGTTTCGGGTATTAAAAAGGTGTCTTTTACCGAATTAAGATTTAAATCTCCATCTTTGACAAAGTTGTTAACTATAACCCCTTCTTTTGTTGTTCTTACATTTCTTTTTTGTGAGTTTGTAAGATTTCTTTGTTGTCTTATAGATTCGTTATCTTGAAATAAATTAACGTTCATCTTTTTCCTCTTTATTTTCCTTTTTTAATTTTTGAGATAGTTTGTGTATAAAATTTTTTAAATTAAATATTTTTTTTGTTTCGTCAACTTTTTTATCTTCTTCATCTTCATTATCGGCTCCAAAAATGAAAAATATTGATTTAAGTTTTTTCTTTGTTTTTTGCCAAATTTCAGAAACGGTTTTTTCTATTGCGGCTTTGCATTCTCCATATAGGGCGTTTAATTTGTCTGCGATATCAACAATTTTTTGTGTAAAATTTATTATTACAGTTGGAATATTTGCTACAAATTGTACAAATCTGGCTACAATTTGTGTCATGACAAAATTTATAGGTTTTGAAATAATTGCGGGGGTCGATTTTGAAATAGCGGAGGCTAAATCAATAATTTTTTGATGAATATTCTGAATATTCTTTTGAAAATCAACAAGAATTTGTAATCTGTTTTGTTCTGCCGCTTGAGCACGTTTTTGTGCTGCTTTATTTGCTCTAATCATAGCACCGATTGCGGCACACTGATTGTATGTCATTTCACCTGGATTACGCGGGACATCTCGTTTAGTGGTCGAATTTCCTCCTCCTCCACTGCATATTGGACAAGCTCCGGGAGGAAGTCCGTGCGGACAAGTTCCGATTTTTGTATTTTGAATGTGTGGTGCTGTTGATACAGGCATTAAAAAATCCTCTATGTTTCTAGAGGACGCACAAAAATAACTATTTCTATCACATATGCGGACTGCACGCACATATATGGTTATTTCGAGCGTTCCGGCTTTTACGGCTGCGGCAGCAGCTGAAGATGTTCACTTCATTTCCTCTTTATTATATTAATTAAATTTATAATAATATAAAATTTTGGTTTAATGCAATATTATTTTGACTTTTTGATAAAAAATCTTAAACATATCATGTAAAAAATCATACGAAAGTATGACAACAATTAATCATTAATATGGTACAAGTAGAGTGTATAAGACTTGGCGGATAATTTAAGATATGGGATTGAGTTTAACAAATATATATCAAAGACCTTATGTGAATCAAAACAGCGGAAACACTGTCAGAAAGCGTGAAGACGAAGAACGTTCTGCAACTTCTAATGCACAACGTGAACAAAGTACAGATCAAAATTCTAAAAGCAAAGGTTTACAGTATGTAGAACAGAAAAAACCTTCATATACTCCTGCGTATGAACAAAAATTTGTACCGAATGCATATAGTAATGTTAATATAAATAATCCTCAAAACAGACTGAATACTGCAACAACTCAAGCTGTTGCACAACCGACATACAACCAAATGCAGTCTATGAATGAAATTAATATTGCTCAGATATTAAAAGATTTCAAAAATACGGCTATTGCAATAGGAACTCCTGAAGACTTGTCTCAAGAGGTTAATGGTTATATTGAATTAATCGAAAAACAAGTATTGAAAGATAATCCTAATGTAAAAATTATTAAATCGAATTTAAAAAATGCGGCATCAATATTGGATTCTCACATTTCAGAAACATTAAATAAAGAATCAAAAGTCGTTGAAAATTGGGTTGATACTTTGTTCTTGCAAAAAATCAATTTCAAATATGATGAAAATGATATTAATGAAAGATTTTTAGTAAAATTCCCTGAAAATTCAAAAGTTCAAACAAAGCGTCAAGAAGAATTACAAGAAACAGCACAAGAATCTGTAAAACCTGAAAATAGCGAAAAAGTTATTCCGATTACTGTTGCAGATACAGGCAGTAAGGTGAAAATTCCTCAGGATAAACAGTTAAAATCTTTATTTATCCAAGCAAAAAAATATGCTTATGCAAACAATCCTGAAAAAGCCATAAAAGCTTTTGAGCAAGCATTAAACAGAGCAACTGAAATAGAAGATAATGAAACCTCAGGCAAAATATATTATGAAGTTGGTAAAATATATGATGAAAATGATTACCTGCCTCAAGCTCTAAAAAGTTATAATACATCATTGAAGTATGCAAAAGATGAAAATGTTCGTGCGAAAGCACATTATTCAATGGCGCAGATATATGATGATGTAAACCAAATAACTCCGGCTTTGGATCATTATGTAAGCACTATATCTTATGCCGGTGAGGCAGAAAATATTCCGGCTCAATCAGCTTCCTTGACCAAAATGGGTAACATATATTCCGATATGTATGATAAAGAAGCTTTTGAATATTACGGTGTTGCCGGTGATTTGGCGCAAGAAATTAAAAACAATAATCTTCAAGGTTTTGTTGCTTCTAATACAGGCAAAGCCTATATGAAATTTGATGAACCGGAAAAAGCCTTGAAATCTTATTCAAATGCTGTTCAAAACTATACAAAGGCTGATTCTCCTGCAAAAACTGCACAAAATTATGTTGCAGCCGCAGATATTATGGTAGAATTTAATAATATTGACAAAGCTGTCAGATTGCTGAAAAAAGCTCAAAAATCATCTCGTCAAACTGATAATGTCAATTTGATGAATGAAATAAATACGAAATTGAAACAATTGGAATCTCTTGATGTGAAATAAGAGATAGGTATTAATTGTTATGTCTTGTGATAAATCTGAAAAAAAAATAACAGAGACTTTCAATAATATTTCTTCTTATTACGACAAAATGAATAATATAATGTCGTTTGGAACTCATTATTTTGTCAAATATTTTGCATTGAAATCTCTTAAATTAAAAAATGGAGATATGATTCTTGATTTGTGCTGCGGAAGTGGTGATTTTACTAAAATTTTTTCTAAATTATGCCCGAAAGTAAAAGTTATAGGATTTGATAATTCTGTTGAAATGTTAAAACTTGCAAAAGTTAAAAATCCTAAAGGTGTTTTTCTAAAAGGTGATTGTCTTGATTTACCGTTTAATGAAAATGAATTCGACATCGTTACAGTGGGGTTTGGTTTGCGTAACATTCAAGAACGAAAAAAAGCTCTGTCGCAAATTTATAAAGTTTTAAAAACCGGCGGCCAATTTTTACATCTTGATTTTGGAAAGCATAATATATTCAGCAAAATTTTTGATTTGTATGTAAAATTTTTAGCCATGTTTTTTGTAAAAAATCCGCAGTCTTATTTATATTTGATTGAATCTAAAAACGAATACCCCGAACCTGATGAACTCATTAAAGAATTTGAAGATAATGGTTTTAAATTATTAAAACGCAAGGATTTTATATTCGGAATAATTTCCGTTCAAATATATACAAAATAGGAAAGATTTAATATAAAAATGTGTTGTCTTGTGCACTTTTTAAATAAGAAGTTGAATATATGATTATATCCGGCTTTTGGAGATATATCCAAAGACCGGATACTTTTATACTTTGCAAATATTTACATAATAGGGGTTGACACTGAAACTCACTCGTAGTCAAATCTTTGGACTTTTAAAAATTGTATGTAAAGTTTTATTGCAAAAATTTGAAAAAATTTTTATTTTTGCTCCCAAATTTCTTGACTAATAATATTGAAGTAATAAGATTAGAGAACATGCAAATGTAAAAGTGGGGCAAAGTGTGCCCAAAATTAAAAGTCATTGGAAGTTTGACTATGAGCGGATTTTAACCACTTTACAAAACCCATGAAATTGCATTATTTGTTCATTAAGAACAGAGGGTTAACAGCCATAAGTTAGAAAATTTTTTGTAGTACGTACACCATTTATTTATGAGGTGATTTAATGTCTGAGACAAAATACGCAAAAAGAGTAACGCCAATGGGTATTCCTCATACTCGTTTGGACGATTTACCCGATCTTATTGAGGTGCAAAAAAAATCATTTGAATGGTTTTTAACAGAAGGTTTAAAGGAAGAATTGCTTGCTTTTTCACCTATTAAAGACTATACAGGCAGATTAGAATTGCACTTTTTGCCAAATTATACTTTCGACAATGCGAAGTATACAATTGAAGAGGCAAGAATTCATGACGCTACTTATGCAAAGCAATTACGCGTTATGATTAGATTAGTTAACCGTGACAGCGGTGAAATTAAAGAACAAGAAGTTTACATAGGTGACATTCCTACAATGACTGACAAAGGTACATTCATTGTAAACGGTGCAGAACGTGTAATCGTTTCTCAAATCGTTCGTTCTCCTGGTGTATACTTCGACAAAACCATTTCTCCAAACGGAAAACGTTTGTATAACGCAACAATGATTCCAAACCGTGGAGCTTGGGTTAAATTTGAAACAGATTCTAACGATGTAATTCACGTTAAAATCGACAAAAACAGAAAAATATTAGCTACAACTTTATTGAAAGCTATGGGTATTACTGTTGCTGAGATGGAATCAAAATTCACTCACTTTGATTTCTTAAAGAAAACTCTTGAAAAAGATACTGCAGAAACAACAGATGAAGCTTTAATAGATTTGTACAAAAAATTAAGACCGGGAGATCCTGCATCTCCTCAAGGCGGACGTCAAATTTTAGAATCAAGATTCTTTGATGCTAAAAAATATGATATCGGTCGTGTTGGTCGTTATAAATTAAACAGAAAGTTGAATTTGAACATCCCTAACAATCAAAGAACTTTGACAGTTGAGGATATTGTTTCAACTATTGAATATTTGATTAATTTAACATATGACGAAGGTACATTGGATGATATTGACCACTTGGGCAACAGAAGAATTCGTTCAGTTGGCGAACTTCTTCAAAACCAATTCAGAGTTGGTCTTTCAAGAATTGAAAGAATAGTTAAAGAAAGAATGACTCTTCAAGATTCTGAAACATTAACTCCGTTGAATCTTTTGAACACTAAACCGTTAGTTGCTTCATTAAAAGAATTCTTCGGTTCATCTCAATTATCTCAGTTCATGGATCAAACTAACCCGCTTGCTGAATTGACTCACAAAAGACGTATTTCAGCATTAGGGCCAGGCGGTTTGCAAAGAGAAAGAGCAGGTTTCCCTGTTCGTGATATTCACCCTTCTCACTACGGACGTATTTGTCCTATTGAAACTCCGGAAGGACCAAACGCAGGTTTGATTGGTTCACTTGCTACTCACGCAAGAGTTAACGATTATGGTTTCATCGAATCACCATTCTTTGTTGTAAAAGATGGCGTTGTAACAGATGAAGTTGTTTATATGACAGCTGATGCCGATGAAAACTATCGTTGCGCTCCTGCCGATGTTAAATTGACTAAGGACAGAAGATTTGTAGAGGATGTTGTTCCTGCAAGATATCGTTCTGAATTCATTATGACAGAAGCATCAAAAGTTGACTATGTTGGTGTATGTCCTATTCAGATTATCTCAGTTGCGACATCAATGATTCCGTTCATTGAACACGACGATGCTAACCGTGCATTGATGGGTTCTAACATGCAACGTCAAGCAGTACCTCTTTTGATTACTGAACGTCCAAGGGTAGGTACAGGTCTTGAATCTCGTGTAGCAAAAGACTCAGGTATGGTTATCGTTGCTGATGTTGACGGTACAGTTGAAAGAGTTGTCGGTGAAGAAATCGTAATAAGAGATCAACACGGCAAAGCTCATTCATATATGTTGATGAAATATGTAAGAAGTAACCAAGATACTTGTATTAATCAAAGACCTATTGTTCACGAAGGTGATAAGGTTAAAGCAGGGGATGTAATTGCAGATGGTGCTTCTACATGCGGCGGTGAACTTTCATTAGGTAAAAATATTTTGGTAGCTTATATGCCTTGGGAAGGTTATAACTATGAAGACGCGATTTTACTTTCTGAAAGATGTGTACATGATGATATTTTCACATCATTACACATTGAAAAACTGGAAATCGAAGCTCGTCAAACAAAACTTGGACCTGAAGAAATTACTCGTGAAATTCCGAATGTTTCAGAAGATGCACTTCGTCATTTGGATGAACGCGGTATTGTTCGTATTGGTGCCAGAGTTTATCCTGATGATATTTTGGTTGGTAAAGTTACACCGAAAGGTGAATCTGAACATCCGCCTGAAGAAAAACTTTTAAGAGCAATCTTTGCTGAAAAAGCAAGAGATGTAAAAGATAATTCATTGAGAGTTCCGCACGGCGGCGGCGGCAGAGTACTTGACGTTAAAGTATTCGATAGAGAAAAAGGTGACGAATTGCCACCTGGTGCAAACACTGTTATTAGGGTATATGTTGCACAAAAACGTAAAGTATCTGTCGGTGATAAACTTTCAGGACGTCACGGAAACAAAGGTATTGTTTCAAGAATTCTTCCAAAAGAAGATATGCCGTTCTTGCCTGATGGTACTCCTGTAGATATCGTATTGAACCCACTTGGTGTTCCTTCTCGTATGAACGTAGGTCAGACTTACGAATTATTGTTAGGTTTGGCAGCATACTTGACAGGTAAACACTATGAGGCTCCTTCATTCGATGAAATGTACGGTGAAAATGAATCAGAAATCGTTACAAAAGGCGAACTTTTAGAAGGTATCAAAAAATCAGGTGCTGACTGGGTTGGCGAAGACGGTAAGGTTACACTTATTGATGGTAGAACCGGTGAACCGTTTGACAGACCTGTTGCAGTTGGTTTGACATACTTCTTAAAACTTGTTCACTTAGTTGACGATAAGATTCACGCTCGTTCAACAGGTCCTTATTCACTTGTTACTCAACAACCGTTAGGTGGTAAAGCACAATTCGGTGGCCAGAGATTCGGTGAAATGGAAGTTTGGGCATTAGAAGCTTACGGTGCTGCATATACTCTTCAAGAAATGCTAACTATCAAATCAGATGATGTTAACGGTAGAAATAGAGCTTATGAAGCAATCGTTAAGGGTGATAATATCCCAAGACCTGGTATTCCGGAATCATTCAAGGTACTTGTAAGAGAATTGCAAAGTATTGGTTTGGATATTACGGTAGCGAAGAAAGACGGAACAGAAGTAGATTTGATGACAGATATGGACGACTTGAGAAAAGCTGCTCCAAAAAGAACTCTGTCAGATGTTGATTCAGAGTTATTGAATATCAATTTCTTTGAAACACCAACTACTTTTGGTGATCTGTAGTAAATTTTTGGCGGGGATTATTCCCCGCACAACATAAAGGAGAAAATTAAAACAATGTCAACAAGTATAGATTATTTTGACTATATACGAATAAGTATAGCGTCTCCGGAAAGGATTCTTCAGTGGTCACACGGTGAAGTAACAAAACCGGAAACAATAAACTACCGTACATTAAAACCGGAAAGAGACGGCTTATTCTGCGAAAGAATTTTCGGGCCTACAAAAGACTGGGAATGTTATTGCGGTAAGTATAAAAGAGTAAGACACAAAGGTATTATATGTGAACGCTGCGGTGTTGAAGTTACAGATTCAAAAGTAAGACGTCACAGAATGGGTCATATCAAATTGGCTGCCCCTGTTTCACATATTTGGTTCTTGAAAGGTATTCCTTCATATTTAGGTTTACTTTTGGATATGACTTTGAAAAACCTTGAACAAGTTATCTACTTCAACAGCTATGTTGTATTAGATGGCGGTGATTCAGATTTCAAAAAACTTCAATTGTTAACTGAAGAAGAATATGAAGATTATATGGCAGAACACGAAGATTCTACTTTGAAAGTAGGTATCGGTGCAGAAGCTATTAAAGAACTTCTTTCAGAAATTGATATAAAGGCTTTGGCAGAAGAAATCAGAACAGAATTAGAAGGTAATGTTTCTGCACAAAAGAAAGCTAAATTAATCAAGAGATTAAGATTATTAGACAATTTAATTTCATCAGATACAAATCCTGCTTGGATGATTATGGATGTAATTCCTGTAACTCCTCCGGATTTAAGACCAATGGTACAATTGGACGGCGGCAGATTTGCAACATCTGATTTGAATGACTTATACAGACGTGTAATTAACAGAAACAACCGTTTACAAAGACTTTTGGAAATGGGAGCTCCTGAAATTATCGTTAGAAACGAAAAGAGAATGTTGCAAGAAGCAGTTGATGCTTTGATTGATAACGGCAGACGCGGAAGAACAGTTGTTGGCCCTAACAACAGAGCATTGAAATCTTTATCTAACATTATTGAAGGTAAACAAGGTCGTTTCCGTCAAAACTTGTTAGGTAAACGTGTTGACTACTCCGGTCGTTCAGTTATCGTTGTAGGTCCTTCATTGAAATTAAATCAATGTGGTTTGCCAAAAGAAATGGCTATCGAATTATTCAAGCCGTTCGTAATTAATAAATTAATAGAAAGAGGATACGTTCAAAATATTAAATCTGCTAAGAAGAAGATTGAACGTTCGGATCCTGTCATCTGGGATATCTTAGAAGAAGTTATTGACGGACATCCGGTATTATTGAACCGTGCTCCAACCCTTCACAGATTAGGTATCCAAGCATTTGAACCAAAATTGGTAGAAGGTCGTGCAATCCAGTTACATCCGTTAGCATGTACAGCGTTCAACGCAGACTTCGACGGTGACCAAATGGCTGTTCACGTTCCGCTATCAATTGAAGCTCAGGCTGAAGCAAGAATGTTAATGCTTGCTACTAACAACTTACTTGCTCCTGCAAACGGAAAACCAATAGTTTCTCCTTCACAGGATATGGTCTTGGGTATGTATTACTTGACTACTATGAAAGACCCTAATCAAGAAGTTCAAGGTTATTTCTACAGCTTTGAAGATGCAATTGCAGCTTTTGAAGTAAAAGTAATCAAACTTCACGACAAGATTGTTGTTAGAGATGAAAAAGGTGAAAGAATTGAGACTACCGTTGGTAGAATTATCTTTAACCAAGAAATTAGAAAAGCACTTGTATAGTAAAAAATAGATTCTTCGGGTTCGTCATTCAGAGCCCGAAAGGGCGAAGAATCTCATAGATGAACCCTCTGAATGACAATAAAAGTAGTAGGTTGGGTTAAATCCCAACAATAAAAAGGAATAACGAAATGGAAATGACATATACACATGCAAAGAAAACACCTGATTTCATTAACAAACAGATGGACAAGGGTTCTTTAAAGAAGCTGTTAGGTCAAATGTATTTGGAATATGGCGGAGCAAAAGAAGCTAATCTTGCAGACTCATTAAAAGCATTGGGTTACAAATATGCAACTGTTTCCGGTACAACAATTTCAATTGCAGACTTATCAGTTCCACCTGAAAAGAAAGCGTTATTGAAAGAGGCAGAAAAGGAAATTGAAGTATCACAAAACAGATACTTAAAAGGTGAAATTACCGAAGTTGAAAGATATACAAAGGTTATCGATACTTGGGCAGAAACAACGGCAAAATTGACTGAACAGGTTGTAGAAAACTTTGACAAATTGAATCCGGTTTATATGATGGCATTCTCCGGAGCCCGTGGTAACTTGTCACAGGTTTCACAGTTAGTTGGTATGCGTGGTTTGATGGCTGATACACAAGGTCAGATTATCGACTTACCTATTAAATCTAACTTTAAAGAAGGCTTATCAGTTACCGAATATATCATTTCATCTTACGGTGCAAGAAAAGGTCTTGTAGATACAGCGTTAAAAACAGCCGATTCAGGTTATTTGACTCGTCGTTTGGTTGACGTTGCTCAAGATGTTATAATTAGAGATGAAGATTGCCATACTGATAAATACATTGATTTAAAACCTATTACAGATGGTGATGCAGTTGTGGTTCCATTGATTGACAGACTTTTAGGAAGAACTGTTGCTCAAGATATTACAGATGCAGAAGGTAATGTAATTATCACTAACGGTACAACATTAAATAGAGACGATATTAAGAAAATTTCAAATCTTGATTTGCAAGAATTGAAAGTACGTTCTGCATTAACTTGCGGACTTGAATACGGTGTATGCCAAAAATGTTATGGTTGGGCAATGACAACTCAAAAATTGGTTGATGTTGGTGAATCAATCGGTATTATTGCTGCTCAATCAATTGGTGAACCTGGTACACAGTTAACAATGAGAACATTCCACACCGGTGGTGCTGTTGGCGTTAAAGAAGCTATGAAAGAAATCAAAGCTCACGAAGCAGGTACCGTAATTTCTAAGATTAAAACAAGAGAACTTAGAACCCGTCACGGTGATGTTGTTCAAGTTGCAATGTATGAAGCTGATTTAGAAGTTAAAGGCGAAAAAAGAACTACTAAATATCACATTCCTGCAGGTGCAACAGTATTTGTTAAAGATGGTGACAAAGTTACTAAGGGCTTTAAAATGGCTGAACATGCTCCTCAATCAAGCAGTGATTCAAGCCGTTTAACTGAAAAAGCTCAAAAGGATATTATTTCTGATATCAGTGGTGAAGTTGTATTTGAAGGCTTCAAGGCTGACGAAAAGAAAGACAGACAAGGTAACATCTTAAGAACTACAAACAAACAAGGTATTGTTTGGGTTATGGGTGGTGATGTTTATTCACTTCCTGCAGGTTCTAAGGTGCTTGTAAAAGATAAACAAGCTGTTACTGAAGGTGAAAAATTAGCTGAAACTCTTACAATCTGCGAACACGGCGGTGAAGTTAGAGTTGGAAGCGATTTAGTTATTGAAGATGATAAATTTGACGGTAAAAAGATTAAAAAGATTGTTTCAGGTAAAGAATTAACAATCGTTATTGCATCTTTGAGCCCTGCAAATGCTTCATTTGAGCAAACTAAGAAAGAACAAATCTGGACAGTTGATAAAACCGGTGAAAAATATATTGTTAAAGCTCTTGTTGATACAACAGTTGAAAACGGTATGATTATTGCCGAACTTATTGATGATGAATGTTCAGTATCTTCTTCAGGTGAAATCAGATATGTTGATGTTGAAGTTGATGAAAATCAAATTATTACAAAACCTGGTAAGGTTGTATTTATTCCTGAAGAAATTCACCAAATCAATAAAGATTCTACTTTGAAGATGGTTGAAAACGGAACAGCAGTTACTGCGGGTACTGAGGTTGTAAAAGATGTATACTGTCATATTGACGGTGTTGTTGAATTCAAAGAATACAACGATGTAATTCACGAAGTTACAATCAGACCTGGTCAAGTTCATACTTTATCAAGCATTCAAGAATTGAAGGTTGATGAAGGTGAAGTAATTAAGAAAGGTACAGTAATTGCAGAAGGTATTAAGGCAAAAGCTACTTCTGTTGTTACAATTATGGATTCTTCTGTTGATGAATTGGCATCTATTGATGATTTGGATGAAGAAATGGATGCTTCTATGGGTCTTGATGAAGAATCAATCGAAAATCAACCTGTACAAATATTGGTTAGACCTGTTCAAGTATTGGATATTGAACCAAAGGATGTATCTATCAAATTTGAATCTACTGATGAATTGATTGATATTGTTCCTGTTACTCAATTACAATACAAAGACGGTGCAAGAGTTAGAAATATAGACGGTGCAACAATTACAAGAACAAGTTTAGTTCTCCAAATGCAAGGTTATTTATCTCACTTAAAAGGTGTTGTAGAACTTGATTCTAAAGGAGAATTGAGAGTTGTTGTATTAGAAAACTTGATTGTTCGTCGTGAGCTTGAAGGTTCTAATGCGAAATCACTTCAAACAGAACTTCTTGTAAAAGACGGTCAAGTTATTGAACCAAAAACACCGGTTGCTAAAACTCAATTGCTTGCAATGCATGATGCAGTTGCATCAATCAAAGATGGTGACGAAGAAGCAAGAAGATTGCTTTTAATCTCAGAAGATTCCTTAACAACAGTTTCTGTAAAAGGTAAAGCTGCCGTTAAGAAAGGTGATATGGTTAGAAGTGAACAAGTTCTTGCAGATAGCGGTGAAACAGCTCCTGTTTCAGGTATTGTAACAGAAGTTTCAAAAGGCAAAATCGCTATCAGAATTGGTCGTCCATATTTGATTAGTCCTGGTACAATGCTAATTGTAAACTCAGGAGCTTTGGTACTAAGAGGCGATTTACTTGTATCTTTGACTTATGAAAGAGAAAAAACAGGTGATATCGTTCAAGGTTTGCCAAAAGTTGAAGAACTTTTGGAAGGCAGAAGACCAAAAGATTGTGCAATCCTTGCTGAATATGACGGAACAACTAAGATTGAAGTTGATGAAAACGGTTTCCCTAGATTATATTTAATTGATGATGAAAACGGAACATCTTCTGAAATCAAATATACTATTGATGCTAACGTAATTGTTTCAAACGGTCAAAAGGTTGTTAAAGGACAAGCGTTGACATCAGGTTCTCCTGATCCGCATGATGTAATGCGACTCAGAGGTCCGGAAGCTGCTCAACAATACTTGGTTGACGAAGTACAAAGAGTATATCGTTCTCAAGGTGTTGAAATTTCTGATAAACACATCGAAGTTATTGTTCGTCAAATGACTAAGAAAGTAAAAGTTATTGACGCAGGCGATACTAATTTGTTACCTGGTGAATTGATTGAAGTTCAAACATTTGAAAAAGAAAACAAAGATGCGCTGGATGCAGGTAAAACTCCGGCTACTTGTGAACACATGTTATTAGGTATCACAAAGGCTTCTTTGAATACTGAATCATTTATTTCAGCAGCTTCATTCCAAGAAACAACAAGAATTCTTACAGAAGCAGCTGTTGAAGGTAAAAAAGACTTGTTAAGAGGTTTGAAAGAAAACGTTATTATCGGTCGTTTGATACCTGCAGGTACAGGCTTCCATCACCTAATCAATGCAAACGAAGAGCGTGAAAAGGAAGAAAGAAAACAAGCAGCAAGCCAAAGAAATCAGGCAAGAAAACCTTCCGCAATTTTGGAAGAAATTGAAGGAATGTTCGGGGCTCCTGAATTCAGCTTAGATGAAGGCGAAGGTGAAGAATAATCTTCTAATTATATAGAAAAATAACCCTTACCAAATGTGGTGAGGGTTGTTTTTTGCCCAAAATGTTTATAAACTGTTATTCTTATAGTAATTATATATTTTTATTAAGTAAAAATTTATTTCCCTACTTGACTGAGATATATTAGAGGATATACTAGAAGTGTACATATTAAGTTTATATGAAAAAGGAGTGTGTAATGAAAGTTTTACCTATTAATACGTTGGGTTATTATTCAAATCACAGACAAACTCAACCCCAACAAAATTCATCCAACGTTCATTTTAATGGCCTTTCAAAATTATTAAGCCAAAAGACTTTTGCGGATGGACAAAAAGAAATTGAAGCAATGTTGGCAAAGAAAAGATCTGCAACATCAAGTAAATTTGTAGGCGAATTGCCTCATTATGTTATCAATAAAATTGCTCTGGCAGATCGTTCAAAAGCAATTCCTGAAATAATGTCAGCTTTTCAATCAGTTGCAAAAGCAATCAGAGGTTATACAGTTTCTGATGCTGCGCAGCGTCCGGATTTTGCAAACGATATTTTAACAAATATATTCCGTAAACACGGAGTTTTATCAAACAAAGAGTCAATTAATTTAAAATATTTAGGTACCGGTCCTAACTCTAAAACGTTTGTATTAGAAGGTATTCAGGATCCTAAAAATGAAGATCAATACTTGTTAAAAGTTTATCATCAATTATATAATCCAAAATGGCATGCTGCAAAAAGAAATGGTTTGCATGCAGAGTTAAATAATGCTATGTATTGGCGTGCACATGCAGGACTGGAAACTCAAAAAGGTAAATTCTTCTTTGGAGATCTTGATTCCGGTTTTATGTTAACAAAATATCTTCATAATGATGTAAAAGCTCCTAAAAAAGTTGTTGATCCATATAAATACGGTATTGTATATGATGAAAGAACACCTCAAAATATTCTTTTAAATATACATGATTCAACTGTAAATGGATATAATTACAGATACTCAGGAATGGCTGTTGTAAATAAAGTTAAAAATTCTGATAAAGAAGCAAGATACTTTATGGAACAAGTTAAAAGATCAGGTTATACAATAGTAAATAAAAAACTTAGACAAATGTCACCTGAAAAGCTTGCATCTATGGGTCTTGAAAAACAAGGTAAAAAGCTTGTAATTGTTGATAAAAAATTATTTGCAGAAGCAAACTTGATAGAAAATAATGGCGAAGTAAGACATATTAACAATCAAAAGCGTCTTGAATACTGGAAAGATCAAATGGCTGCGGCTAAAAAATCAGAAAGTAAAATAGCAGGCTTGGCTATGGGTATTAAACATTTACCGGCAAATTCAAGGGTAGAATGTTTGCAAGAATGCTTACAATACAATATGCCAAAAGTTGATCAAGGACTTGCATATTTATTGAAATATTTACCAACAGAAGAGTCTATGAAATACTTTGATGTATTGATGAGACGTGGAAATTCAGAAACACAAACAATTTTGCTAAATGAAATTCCTTTATTGTCAAAACGCAAACATACAGGTATTAAAGTTGCAGATGATATCAATGTATCACCGGCTGATGTTGTTGCAGAAAGAGTTGAAAAATATTATGAACTTGCAATGAAATCAGTAAATAATGATGCGGTTGAACATTTGGCAAGCTTTATTAAGTTGTTACCGGAATCTTCAAAATATAAATACTATAAACTTTTACATAATATTGATGTACCGGCAATGCACGAAAGATTAGATTGGAATAAAGAAAGTGTTCCGATGCATGTAAAAGTTCGTATGTTAAAAGACGGTCTTATTGATGAATATGCTTTAGGTGAAACATATGAACATCTTCGTTTGGCAGGTATGTCTCAAGAACAAGCATTAAGAATTTTAGGATTTACCCAAAAGTAGATACTATAAGTTTTTAAGATATCATATAAAGTAAAGGCGTTTGGGATATATCTCATACGCCTTTACACTATGGTAATTTTTTTATAGAATTAGTTTATGATTTACTTTTTTTATGGGGATGAAGAATTTAATATTTCAAATGAAATCAAGAAATTAAAGGATAAGCTTGATAAAAATTTTATTCAAATGGCTTATAAAGAAATAAATAATCCTAAATTTCCGGATTTAATTGCTGCGGTTTCATCTCAACCTATGATGTTTGGCAAGATGCTTGTTGTTATTGATTGTATAAAATATTTTAAAAGTAAATCAGATGATGAGGGTGGTTTTGATGATAAAGAATTAAAGCAGCTTGAAGATGCTTTAGAAAATCATAATGAAAATTTGGATATAGTATTTAGGGCTTATGCTGAGCCTGACAGTAAAAAGAAAACGTCGATTGATAAAAGAAAAAAAATATTTAAAATTTTATCAAAATATAATTCTCAAGAATTTTCTCAAATTCCTTCCTACAAGACTGATGAACTTGAATCTTGGATAAAAGCACAAGCTAAAAAACACGATTTAAAAATAGAAAATGATGCAGTTTCTTTGCTCTTATTACAGGTGGGTTCAAATTTGCGGCTGCTTGATTCGGAACTTGAAAAATTAAAAGTTTTTGTTAAAGATAAGCCTGCAACAAAAGATGTTGTAAAAGAGATTTGTGTAAATAATGATGATTTGTTTGCATTTGTCGATTATTTATCAAGCGGAAATACGTCAAAGGCTCTTAGTGAATATCAAAAATTACTTATGACAAGACATCCTTTGGCGATATTGTCTGTTTTACACACTATGCTGCATACAAAAATTCAAATTAAAGCAAATTCTCTTCATTATTCTCCTGATGAAATTGCGAAGATGATTAATATGCATCCTTACAGAGTGAAACTGGAGATGGGCAAATTGAAAAATATTTCACTTAAAAATCTAGTGAAATTAAAAGAAAATTTGACAGTAGCGGAATATAAGATTAAAACCGGTAAATCATCTTTGTCACCCGAAAGAGAGGTAGAGTATGCCTTATTACAATAATTCAGTGGAAGAAAAATATCCGCAAATAATAGAATATTTTAGATCAGGAATTTATGATGAAAGAAAAAGTATTGGGCATTGTCTTTTGTTGTGGGGCGGAGATATAACTGCACAGTGTGAGATAGCTCTCGAAATAGCAAGAATGCTTAATTGTAAGAATAATGGTGAAATGGATTGTGATTGCCAAAATTGCCGTTGGATAAGAGAACAAACTCATCCGGCTGTTAAAATTTATACAAGATTAGATTTTAAAGAAGCTTCATCTTCATCAGATGATGAGGAAAGTTCAACAGGTAAGAAAAATATTACTGTTGAACAGGCAAGGGCTATAATTAGTGAACTCGCTGTCAGCAGTGATTATCATAGAGTTTATATTTTTTGTGACAGGGATGAGGATGGCAATCTTTTACCAATAAATAAAATTAATTTCCCTGAAGTTACTTCAAATGCTTTATTAAAAACTTTTGAAGAACCTCCGAAAAATACGACTTTTATTTTTCTAACTAAAGATAAGACAGATGTGATTTCTACTATTGTATCAAGGGCACAATCGTTTTTTATACCTTCTTTTTGCAAGGAGGATAACAATTTTGATATAGTTGAAAGTTTGATTTCTAATTATTGGACATTTAGTAAAAATGATGTTCTTTCTTTTGAAGAAAAACTTTTAGATTTAATATCAGAAAATGATGCTGTTCTTGTGCTTACTCAACTTCAGAATTATATTGTCTCAATCCTTAGCCAAAATTTTGATAATAAAGTTTTATTTAATAAAATAATGCAAGATTTAAAATACGTAGAAGATGCTAAAAGACAGGTTTCATTAACTCCTGCGATGAATATTCAAACTGTGTGTGAAAATTTGAGTTTCAAATTATTTTTATCCTAATTTCTAATCCTTATTAACTATTTTACATGGGGGGAGTTATGTTGTATAATAGGGCAAAAGGAGCTTTATGTTAAGGGATTACAATAAAACTGATGTTATTGTTGTCGGAGCAGGACCTGCGGGTGTGTCTTGTGCAATTACTTTGGCAAGAGCCGGTAAAGAGGTTGTGCTGATTGAACGCGGAACATTTGCCGGCAGTAAAAATGTTTTTGGCGGGGCTATATATACGCAGCCGACTAAAGAAATTTTCCCGAATTTTGAAACTGAAGCTCCGGTTGAACGCAGAAATATTGCACATAATTTTATGATTTTGGGGGAAGAAGATTCTACAACAATTTCATATAGAAAAGATGATAATGTAAGTTATTCTGTAATTCGTGGGAAATTTGACCGCTGGGCAGCACAAGAAGCTAAAAAAGCCGGTGTCACATTAGTTGAGGAAACAGTTGTTAGAAATCTTATTAAAAACGGTACAACTGTTGTCGGTGTTCAAACAGAATTAGAAGATTATTATGCAGATATTGTTGTTTTGGCAGATGGGGTAAATTCACTTCTTGCAAAACAAATTAAATTAAGAAAAGAAATTGAACCAAAAGATGTGGCGCTCAGTGTTAAGGAAGTCATAAAACTTGATAAAAATATTATTAATCAAAGGTTTAATCTTCAAGATGAACAGGGCGCGATTGGTGAAATTTTTGGCGGCCCAATGCTTGGTATGCTTGGTCTTGGGTTTATGTACACCAATAAAGAGTCTGTAACTATAGGTTTGGGTGTTACATTGAATGACCTTGTTGAGAATAATTACCGCCCATTTGAGATTTTGGAATCTTTAAAATCTCATCCTGCGATTGCACCGCTTATTGAAGGCGGTACTTTAGAGGAATATAGTGCACATTTAATTCCGGAAGGCGGCTACAAAAAAATTCCTAAACTTTGTGATAATGGAGTTATGATTGTTGGGGATGCCGGCATGCTTGTCAATAATTTGCACTGGGAAGGTACAAATCTTGCCATGATTAGCGGCAAACTTGCAGGAGAAACTGCTATTGAGGCATTGAATTCAGGGAGTTTCTCAAGAAAAACTCTTTGTTCTTACGAAAAGAAATTGAAAGAAACTTTTGTATTGAAGGATTTAAAAACTTATAAAGATTTAATGGATGTTATGCACCAAAGACAGAAAGCATTTCTAAGTTATTATTTGACGAAAGTAAACTCTTTCTTTGAAATGTTTACGTCAGTAAATAGTGTTCCTAAAAAAGAGAATTATCATAAATTTATAAAAAGTATATTTACTGACAGAAAAATCTCAGAGCTGTTTAAAGATGCCTGGGCAATAGTAAAACTTTTATGGAGTATTTTGGTATGAATATAGATAAAAAATTATATACACTAAAATATTCTCCGGATACACAATCTCATCTTCATCCAAATCAAGAAGATTGTAAATTGTGCAATAGCAGATGCTGCACGTATATTTGTCCTGCAAAAGTGTATGAGTGGAATGAAGAAAAACAAGAGCTTATTATAAATTATGAAAATTGTTTAGAATGCGGTGCCTGTCGTATTGCTTGTGAGCGTAAATCGCTTGAATGGGAATATCCTAAAGGCACAAAAGGTGTAATGTTTAAAAAGGGCTAGAAATATATAAGGAGAATGGAAGATGAAAGAAGAATATTCAAATCAACACAGACGCTGGTATGATCAAGATCCTGTCTTATCAGAAGCAGTCAGAACTTTAGAAGAAACTGATGACCAAACTCAAATTCGTGTAGCTTTAAATTTGATTAAAATCATTATTGAACACAACATTGAAGATGAAAAATTTGAAGCGGTTGATGATATTATTAACGCAGTAGGTTCAGGGCTTGATGATAATCGCAGAGGACGCTGGTACGACATTGATACAACTCTTAGAACCGCTATGAATATGCTTCAAAATTGCCCTGCAGAAACTCAAAAAGTTATTGCAAAAGAAATGGCAAAAATGGTTGTTGATAAAATTAAAACTGATGAAGATGAAGAAGAATAAATAATAAATAATAAATAATAAAAAGGCTCATTTTACAATGAGCCTTTTTTATTATAATTTATCCCTCAATGGGTTCAGTTTCTTCCGGTGGGTCGTTTTTGATAAGGTGCAATTTTGTTATTCTTGCTCCGTCAATTTCTTTTACAGTAAATGTGAAATCTTTATAATTAACCATATCATCAACTTTTGCAATACGTTCAAGCTCTTTAACCACAAGGCCTGCAACGGTATCAACATCTTCCACTTCCAATTCCTCTTCAGGCATATCAAAGAATTTTGCAAGTTCATCAAGTCTCATTGTGCCGTTTACAAGGTATTGATTTGGTTTAATTTCTCTTATATCAATTTCTTCATCTATATCAAATTCGTCCTGTACATCACCAAAAATCTCTTCCAAAACGTCTTCCAATGTAATTATTCCGGATGTTCCGCCAAACTCATCAACTACAACTGCCATCTGAGCTCTTTGTTTTTTGAACATCAATACCAGCTTGTCCAAAGTAATTGTTTCAGGAACAAGTTCTATTTTTCTTTGGATTTTTTCAATAGGACAAGTTTCATTATTTAATGATTTTTGGAACAAATCTTTAACATGTACAAAACCTGTTATATGGTCAATATCACCATCATATACAGGATAGCGTGTATATTGATTTTCTGATGCAAGTTGATTTAGTTCTTCCATTGGCATTTCCAAAGGAACACAAACCATATCTGTTCTTGGGGTCATAACTTCGTGTGCAGTCAGGTCTGAAAACTGAAATACGTTGTGAAACATGTCTTTTTCAGTTTCATTCAAAACCCCTTCATCATAACTTGTATCAACAAGCAAATCTAAATCATCGATCGTATGTACTGATTTCAGCGAAGGATTGACAGGAATTCTTAGCATTTTAAGTATTCCGTTGCAAGATTTATTTAATAACCATACAAATGGTCTTGATACTGTCATAAAAGCGTTCATCGGTTTTGCAACATGCAGGGCAATTTTTTCAGGATATTGCAGTGCAATACATTTTGGCACTTGTTCTCCTATAACAACATGTAAGAATGTTATTACCAAGAAAGCAATTACCGCAGTGACTAATTGAGCGATATAAGCATTCGCAGGAGAAACACTTCCTAAAATAGGATTCAGCATTTTTTCAACAGTCGGAGATCCAAACCAACCAATACCGATACTGGCAATTGTTACTCCGACTTGAACTGCTGCAATAAAGAAATTAACATCCTCAAGTGCTTTTAGTGCAAGTTTAGCATCAATGTTGCCCTCTTTTGTCATCTGCTCAATCTTAGCTTTGCGGGCTCTTACAACCGCAAACTCTGCAGAAACAAAGAAAGCATTAACTAATAATAAGAAAAATACTATAATCCAGTTTAAAATAATTATACTAAGACTCGGGTCGCTCATTACTCTTTCTTTTATCCGTCCTTTAGCTTTAATTATATTAAAATAATACTAAAATTGCAAGTTTAACCAAATATTATAAAAACCGAAATAAGGGCAAAAAGAAAGTCTCATCAATTGATAAGACTTATAAATATACATTTACCCCACACACATATTACCATACAAAAATATTAAAGTCAATACATGTGAGGTGTATGTATGTTAAAAGTTATTTACAAAGAAAATTATGCGCTTTTACGTTCTTTTTCAGGAGGGCCGACAGTTTCTAATAACGTATCAATAACTTTTGGCATTTGACAGATAAATGAATAATGGCCGCCGGAAAGAGAACATTTTTTACAATCGGAATTGATATAATAACATTCCAATGCTTGTTGAGTCCAGTTTTGAGTAATGGATTCCGATATTTCATCGTTTGCCGGTGAATAAAAATCTCCCTCATTTCCCAAGAAATTATTCATAATTGTCTCCCCAGTTATTCCTAACCCAACTTTATTTTAAATAATAATTGGTAAAAATGTATCCTACGTATGATTGATTTTTTGTTAATAAATTTTAGATTGTTAATTTTTGGTTAAAAAAACGGGATTTGCTTTAAAACGGGTAAATAATATTAATGTAGATGAGAAATGAACAAACAAGAAATCGAAAGGAGTGTTAAGTTATGAGATTTTTAGTTAAACAAACACCGGACAATTTTATTAAATCCGTAAACGATGAAATCAGTTCTATTCTAAACAGACATTTTGATGATTTGTACCCGGAAAGTACTCAAGATTTATCAATGCCTATCGAGATTTGTGACAAAAAAGACGAATATGATATCCGTGCTGAATTGCCGGGAGTAAAAAAAGAAGATTTAGATATTGATTTGAATGAAAATTATTTGACAATTCATGCAAAGAAAGTTGAAGAACATAATGAAGAAGATAAATCACATAGGAAATCTGAATTTCAGTATGGTGAATTTTCAAGAATGATTTATTTACCACAAGATGTTGATTATGAAAAAATTGATGCTAAATTAGAGCACGGCGTATTAAAAATTAAAGCTCCAAAACTTGAAAAATCAAAAGATGCGGTCAAGAAAATTACCGTAAAGTAAACAATTAAAAGTTCAGCGGGAAATCTGATTTCAGATTTCCCGCTTTGTTATTTAAAAATTATAGTTTTTCAAACCCCGGCGAGTATGAAGGAAGTGATTTATATCCGGAATTTTGCATTACGGATTTTTTAATGTATTGATTTGTGTAATTTCCTTTTTCCAGAAGTTTTTTAAGAGTATTTTCTCTTTTTACAAGAGCTGATGATGTATCGTTGCTTTCTGGGTATAATTTTACAATTTCTTCCCAAACCACAGCTTCCATTGTCCAGGCATAAGTTTCTTCTGCAAGTGAATTGAATTCATCCTGATGCAGTGCTTCATGGGATAGAAGTGCTGCTATTGCGCCTGCAGGGGCATCTTTATGTTTTGTGTTTATATAGATATATAATTTTTTCCCTTTTTTCCAACCAAGTGCATCAAAATTTGCATATTCTTGATTAATTTGGCTTAAGTCTTTGAATTCAATTTGAACAGGTTTTTGGGATAAGTTGCTGCCTAAGATTGCATTGCGGGAATACATACCTTTTGTATCTTTTAACATGTCCAGTGCAACGTAAAAAATTTCTTCTTTGCCGGTGCATTTGTATGCAGGGGTAATTTGTTTTATGTATGCAGGGGTATATTTTTTAGGGTATTGTTTTGGTACAATTTGATCGGTTAAATCCGTATCTTCCACCGCAAAAACACTTGTACCTACGGCAAGTAATGCTATTAGTATTAATGATTTGAATATTTGTTTAAATTCCATACTATCCTCATTTTGTCAACCTGATATCATGTATTATATTGATGATTTTAAGAAAGGCAAATTAATTTTTTTATTTAGTTTATTCGGTTGAGTTTAACCAATTCTGAATACTGATGTTTGTATTGGTTTGTATTATCAAGGCTTTCTGCTTCAGAGATATATTCAAGTGCTGTTTTGTAATCTTGCTTTTGTTTATAAAAATCGCTCATTTGTGCATAATATTTCGGATTATTCAAATCGTATAATATAGCACGTTTCATACATTCAATTGCTTCATCAATATCGTTTGTTTTCTCTCTTGAAAGTGACAGATAATAATACCCTTCAGAACAGTTTATATCAAGTTCCAGTGCATTCTGTGCGTATTCTTTTGTCTTTTCATAATCCTCTTTTAGATAGGACGATCTTGCGCCTAATATGTTCCCGAATATGTAGTTTGGATTTATTTCTAAAATTTTATCAGCTATATTTTGAGCTTTATCGTAATTTTTTTCTTGAATATAAACTTCTGCTAAATCATTTAAATAGTCAAGATTTTTTGGATTTTGTTCTATTACTTGTTGAATAGTTTTTTCTGCTTTGTCGTATATGTTTAATTCTTTGTATATTCTTGCCAGAGATATTTTTGCAAGCGAGTCTTGTGTATTTGCGGATACTGTATTTTCAAGAATATTTTTTGCTCCAAGTAAATCTTTATTTTTTGCAAGCAGTAATGCTTTTAGTACAAGGCTCTGTGTGTGTTTAGCATTTAGTGCTAAAACAGCATCATTTTCTTTTGCCGATTTTTGGTATTCGCCCATATCGTAATATAAGTACGCCAAAGAGTATCTGTAATCTAAATTGTCAGGCTGTAAGTATAATGCTTTAGAATATGCTTCTTGAGCTTCTTTGTACCAACCATTGTAAAAATATGCATTGCCTAGGTTATAAAAATAAGCAGATTTGTTGTTATCAAGTGATATTGCTTTTGAAAAATATTTTATGGATTCAATAAAATTCATATTTTCCAGTTCAAATAGTCCAAGATAATTTAAAATTTCAGGATTTTGTGTGTTGGCACTAATTCTGTTAAATATTTCTTTTGATTTTTCAAAATCGCCCTCATCAAATCTGATTTTCCCCTCAAGTAACAGCGCGTTTTCATCATTATTATCACAACTTGCCAAAAGTTCTTTTGCCTTTTCAGTTTCGCCGTTTGTGTATAGCGCATTGGCATATTCGGACTTTATTTCGGAGTTAAAATATTCTGAATTGATGTATTTTTCTACTTCAGGGTATTGTTTTAATTTTAATAAAATTTTGATTAATTCTTTAAGATTTTCGTGATTTTGATTGTTATCAAATAGATTTTGGCTTATTTTCAGTGCCTCGTCAAGATTCCCTTGGCGTTCTTTTATTATAGCAAGAAGTTTTAAGGCATCTTGATAATTTGAGTTTAGGGCTATTACTCTATCAAGGTATTTTATAGATTTTTCATAATTATTTGATATGAAATACAATTCCCCTATTTGGAAAAGCACATCAATGTTATCATCCTCATATTCCAAGGCTTTGTATAACATTTCAATAGCATTTTTATATTGTTTTTGTTTTTTAAGTTCTGATGCTTGTTCAATATATTGTAAATATTCGTTGTTTTCCATATATAAGCTCGTTTCTATTCTTCGTCCACATTTTCCGGTATGAATGGTTGTTCCATAGGCGGAATGTCTTCTTGTTTTTGTTTGCCAAATTTAAAATTATTCCATTTCCAAAAAGTTTTTTTCTCTTTTGGCTGTTCAACTTTTTTATTAATTATGACTAAAACTTCGTCTTGACCGGCCATTTTCAGGTTGTTACGTGCAATACCTTCAAGGCTGTTGTCAGATGTAACCATTTTTCTTTCGGCTTTTAGGTCTTCGTTTCTCATTTTGGCTTGTTGCAGGTGATTTTCAAGTATAATGCTTTTGCTGTGGTATGAAATAATTTTACTAATATTAAGAATTGCTCCCCAACCTATCTGACACAAACAAAAAAGGAGCACAACGGTCAAAAATGAATAGTAAAATCCAACTTTTCTGTTGTATTTTTCTTTTTTATTGTTAATTTTTTGGTTATTATCCTTCATTAATCCCTCTTTGTGTCTATTATATGCCCTTTTGTCATATTTTACAAATATTTTTTACAATTTGAAAATAGTGTAAAATCTAAATTGGCTTTTTAGTACATTGTTTTTGTCATCATAAGATTGGCTAGCACCTAAATCCAGACGCAGACGGTCGGTTTCTCTATTTCCAAAAGGATTTATAGAAAGAATAAATTCTGCTTTTTTGTTTTTTGTTATAGGGTTTGCAGACAGTCTTTCTATTACTGTTAAATATTGATTTAAGCGTAATTCCGGTGCGAAGTACAAATTATCAGTGTATGTGCTGTCTGTTGAGCTTAATGTTCTTGAGTATGTGGTTGTTAGAGCAAAACGTTTGTATTGATATTTTGAAAAAATTGAAGAAGAATTTTCAAGGTCTCCTGTATCAATATATTGTCCAAAAGATGTTCCTGCACTGAATGCGCCCATTTGTTTTGTTCTGCTGCTATACATAGGGGCAATATTATATTCCGAAGAATTCAATTTTGAATATTGGTTTTGTATGAATAGCGGTGTTGTTTTTAAATGTGAAAAATTCTGTTCTTCAATAGGGGCAGGTTTTTTGATATTTAGTGTAATTAAACTGAAATCAGGAACTTCAAGCTCTATTCCTTCTTCTTCCTCCACATTATACTCTGCATAACCTTTTAATACGTCTGTGTACATGTCGCCTATGCTATAATCTTTGTCATAATCA
>Ga0256404_1002549_pt1 | contig 39997 bp, 33 predicted proteins | sample RumenRJG_01DNA_FD_185990 | JGI IMG/M metagenome (GOLD analysis project Ga0256404, IMG submission 185990) | Bovine rumen microbial communities from Lethbridge, Alberta, Canada - RJG_01 | ecosystem: Host-associated > Mammals > Digestive system > Stomach > Rumen | place: Canada: Alberta | collected...
TGGCAAAAATGGGCGAAAAATACCCCTCAAAAATGATGGTTTTTGGCGCGAATATTTGCCAGCGTCCCGATTTCTTCGTACCTTTGCATTGTCAATCAGACGGAGCGGCTCGGCACCACCTGCCGATAGGAACGAGACAAGATGCGCATAGGCTCGGGACTAGCAGCGGACGCGCTCGGTGGATAGTGAGAAGGCACTCCGGAAGAAAGACAAACGTGAGAAACACCAATCTTTAGTAATTCTTTGACCTGAAGGTACAAAGCGACCGAAGGTCGAGCGAACTTTAAAAATTTAGTATCATGAGTCAGAAATTTATTAAGAAAAAGCAGACAAGTCCCAAGTCATTGGGTTACGGCAAGTATTATGCCAAGGCAGTGTATAACCAGAAGCATATCACCACGCGACAGCTGGCGGACTTCATCCAGACCCAGGCCAGTGTGAAGCGTTCGGACTGCATCGCCGTGCTGGACGAGCTGGGCTACGCCCTGCGCCATTTCATCGGACTGGGCGAGAAGGTGAAAATTGAGAATGTGGGCATCTTCAAGTGTGGCGTGCGCAATAAGCGCGGTGGCTTCGAGGACGCGAAGGACCTGACCGCCAGTACCCTGAGTCCCCGCATCCTGTTCCAGCCTGAGTATACCACCTCGACGCAGAATGGCGTGACCCGTGCTGCTGTGGCCATGCTGGGCGATATCACCTTCGAGGAGGCCACCGACTATGAAGCCCCTAAGGAAGCATCAAACCAGGGAGGAGGTGAATGATGAAGAAGGAGACCTGGAAATGGCTGATTCAGTTGCTTATCAGCATACTGACAGCAATCGCGACCACGATGGGAGTGACCTCGTGCATGGCGTAAAGAGTGAGGAATGGGACTGCCAAAAAATTTGGTGGTCCCATTATTTGTTTGTACTTTTGCATTCCGAAACGCGAGGCAACTCGAAAATATTAACTAAGACAAAACGAAATATGAAGAAATTCAAACTCTTTTGCTGCCATTTCGAAGGTGGCGAACTGTCGTTGTGGAATCAACGATTGTTACCGGGTGAGGAAGTGTTTGCCAAAGTGCTGGGCAAGCACTTCCATAACAAGAAAATAGCACTAAAACACCCTAAAACGGGCATGACTTACGACCACGAGATTGTGGGTAAGCCAAGCAATGGTGTATATCTTATCAGGGTGTTTAACCAGCGCGTCAAATCGGAGGATGTCTATTTTAAAGGAAAGAAGATAGACCATCCGTTTTTATTTGTCTTTATCAACCTGGCTGGCAAGGTGCCTCTTATTATGATTCAGCAGCACGAGGCCGTTATTGAGTCGGCTGACGAGGCTGCATTGGTATTGGAACACTCGCTGAATAATGCTTTAAAGAAAAGCAAATGGACTTTGCGACTAATGCCGAACAAGAAAGACAAGGTGGATGTGAGCTTATATGAAGCTCTCATCATGTCGGCCAATGACAATTTCTCAAGACAAAAGCCAACGGACACTGCACGTCCGAAGGCTGAATCTGTTTTTGTCATGGGACTAACAAGTGCCAGAGATCGCAAGTTAGTCATCAGGATAATCGAAGGGGACATGGGAGCAATGGACAACAATGAAAACACGATGCGCGCTATGTGTGCAGCGTATAGTGCGGAAATCATCGCAAAACCTAAACACAAGAATTTCGAAGCTAGATATGGGGAAGTCATAGCTGAGAGTACCTTCAACAGGTATCTGCGTCAGAAAGACAGTATATATAACGGAGATGGGGCGTATGGCACGCTCTTGGATGAATTTAGAAAGATAAAAGGACGAAATCATGATTCTTTTTGAACTTTTTTGATTATAAATGATTCTGTTTGTACGGAATCAAAAAGACTCATGGATTTACTTGCATAAAAACCAGACTGGTTATAATTTCGCACTCGCAAATCCGCAAACTGCGGTGTAGCGAGTGCTTTTTGTTTGTGCACGAGACGAAGGGCACTGGTAGGCTTTTGCTAGCGAAGCCGAAATCCATTAACAACTTAACAACAGAAAAAGAAATGAAAGATGTTGTACTGCGAATGGATGATTCGGCATTTGAAACAGTATTGAATTTTATCAAACTCTGCCCATGCGTGGAGGTGGTGAGTGAATACTCCTATGAAGAGGTGCGCAAGGATGTGGATATCTGCATCGAGAAAGCGATATTTGAGTTGAAAGAGAATGGGGTATTCCGCAAGCCATCTGATTATACCTATATTATGCAGGTGATAAACAGTAAGAAGGTGAAAGACGCACCCTTCTTCTTGACACCAGACATGTTCAGACTTTACTTAAAAGAGATTGGTGTGCAACCGCTACCTGGTCGATCAACCATCTATGACACCATTCAGATTATGGACAGCGAATACCCTCATTGGACGTTCAATGACCCAAAGGTTGACGAGGTGGAGACATTGAGGCGCAATAACGTGGCAAGACAGTTTTTGAGCACTGTAGGAAGACTTCAAAGAGGGTTTTCGGACAGGATTTCGGACAATGGCTAAGAACGTCGGACGAAGTTTCGGACAATCGTATTCCTGCTATTGTGGCGCATGAATAATCAATATACTTTTGCATCGTCGAAAGAGTTCGACAGCGCTCTTTAACTTATTGGAACAACGAAAACGACAGATGGGGCTGGCGGAATAATAATTGTGTACCATGGGGAACACACTTTTTTCAAACACACACACGCGCATGCGTATATGCGTGCGTACATTTATTAATCTTTAAAACACAAATTTAAATCATGAAACAGAAAGCAATTACAATCAGTTTGATTAAGAACAACAACATCGAAGACAATGCCGGTGAGCAGCGCATGACATCATTGGAGATTGCCGAGCTCACAGGCAAGCAACACAAGGACGTTCTGAAAGCCGTCCGAAACATGGAACCGGCATGGACGAATGTCACTGGGCGCAAATTTGCGCTCAGTGAATACCAAGACGCCACGGGCAGAACACTACCCTGCTACTCGCTGACCAAGACCGAGTGCTTGTACATTGCCACCAAGTTCAACGACGAGGCGCGCGCAAGACTAGTGTTGAGATGGCAGGAGTTGGAGATGGACCAGCGCGAGGCTCTGGAATGGGAACGCTGGAAGGCTCGCTGGAGTCAGATAGAGCGTCCGAAGGGAGCCATTGCCCTGCTGGGCTGCAGCGAGGAGGACATTCTGGACGAGGCCGACGACATCATAGGTGAAGAACTGGACGAGCTGAACCAGCGAAGTGACGACTGCTATACGCCCACCGAGATTGGCAAGCCTTTCGGACTGGACGGGCGCGACCTTAACTCATTCCTCTGCGATCAGGGCATCATCCAGTGGGCGAAAGGTCAGTGGATGCCCACACGCAAGTTTATGAACCAAGGACTGACGGAGAACCGCAGCTTCGTCATTCACGGTCGTAACGGTCATCGCCGCACGGTGTCGCGACTGGTATGGACAGCGAAGGGCCGCGACTTTATCATGAACATCATTAAACATTAATAAGTAGTTAAGAAAGAAATTAGGGGAAATTAAGGGAAATTAAGCTGCGCAGTCAATGAGGAAACAAAATGATATAAATTTCCCATCATTTCCCAAAATTTCCTTCCAAACCAAAAACCAGTAAATTATAAGATTAAATAATCAATTAACATGGAAGCATTAGTAACAATTGTAGCGGTAGGCGCATACGCTGAGCGCCAGTATCAGAAACAGGACGGAACAACCGAGTATTTCAAGAGTCGCGGGGTAACAATGAAGCGGGGCGGCGATGTGTTCTACGGGGAGATGACGGGAGAGCTGGCCTCGAAGAACCGAGACACGCAGTACCAGCAGGGCATGCCCTACATCGTGAAGGGTGCGTGGAAGCACCGGATATGGGGCGAGAACAACGACCGCCACGAGAACGGATTTCATATCACTGATCTGCAGGCATTGTAATTTTTTTATATGAACACGAAGAAACGAAGAAAAGAAGGGTTACCACCTTTGAAGAGATTATTCTCATAAAAAAATTCTTTGTGCCTTCGTATCTTCGTGTTCCATTATAATTCATAAAATAGCAAAAAGAAGGATTATATGTTTTGTTATCAGAAGAGTTTTGCAAATCCTACTTTGCCCGTTGACGAAGCGCAGTTCTATGCGCTCGTCAGGGCGGAGCAGTGGAACGAGAACATCGATAAGTATCGGGAAACGCACGATGCTGCATTGAAACGTAAGTTGCCAGCATTTATCTTCCAGGCTACGTTTGACGAAACGGAGTCGAAGGCTGGAAAGATAGGGCGATGGAGAAAGCAGAGTGCAACGAGACTAACCGGATTGGTGGTGATGGACGTGGATCACATTGACGACCCCCTTGGGCTCGTAAATGAGAAATTAGAAATGAGTAATGAGAAATGGGCTGCGCTGGGTGTGCTGTTGGTCTACATTACCCCGTCAGGCAAAGGCTTGAAAATCGTGTTCAAGGCGCGTCATGATTGGGGCAACCTGATAGACAACCAGCATGCCATGGCAAAGGTACTTGGAGTGGAAGTGGATGAGAGTTGTAAGGACGCTAGTCGCATGAGCTTCATCTGCAAGGAAACGGATATAATGTATTTGGATAAAGAACTGTTTACGTATGAAGACAAGGAGTACGATGAGCAATTTTCTGCTCTATATCGAAACGGTAGCTCACAGGCTACGAAGAAGATTTTAACGAACACGAATCTCACTAATCTCACGAATAATGAAGCGCTGAAAAATTCGTCAGATTCGTGCAATTCGTGTTCAGAAATAGAAGAAAACTTTAATTATCATGGAATTAGTTACAAAACAATCTGCGAAGCGTGGCAGACCGCGCAAGGTGGCGCCCCAGGCGTTGGAGACCGCCACAGAACAATGCTGCAAATGGCTCTCGACCTTAGGTATATCTGCGACAATCAGCCCGACATGGTCGCTCGGGCACTTAAGGAGTGCGGATTTGTACAGGACATCATCCGAGAGCGAGGAGAAGAAGAGGTGCAAGGAGTTGCTGATACGGCTTGTGAGCGAAGAATGTACAAAGACATCCCCAAGCGAATGCAGGAGGTGCTTAAAAGTACAGGTGTACTGTCAAGCGACACCCCAAGAGCTGAGCGAGTTGTGGACAAAGTTAACATCCCTTACGAGCAGTACGCTGAAAGGCTGGAACCTCTCCTTAGCGCTCCTTATGCCGAAGCCTGTAGTGGAGTGAGTCGCCACAATTGGTTGGGGGCTGTGTTCGTCTCAGGTGCTATGTATTGCACATTGTTGACAAGATGTTGGTACAAGCACTTCAACGGTGCGAAGCAGCGCATGAATCCGCAGGCATTGATTATCGGTGAACCTGCTACGGGAAAGGGCTTTGCCAAGTCGCTGGACGACCAGATTATGTGCGCCATGCGCGAACAGGATGAAGAGGTTCGTGCGCAGGAAACCCGATACAAGCAGGAGCAGAAGAAACGTGGAACGAGTTCGAAGGCGCAGAAGCAAGATGCGCTGGTAGAGCCTGAGGGGATGATAAGATATCTGCCCACGAAGACCTCAAACAATATCTTCTTCCGTCGTTTGAAAAGAGCTAAAGAAGTAGTGGATGGAGAGGTGATGCCCATGCACTTGTATATGTTCGATTCAGAATTGGACAGCAGCATTTCAGCACAATCGGGTGGTGCCTGGATTGGTAAGCACGACTTGGAATTGAAAGCCTTCCACAACGAGCTTTCGGGTGTGGATTATGCCAATAACGACAGCATCAACGACATCCTTCCCATCTTCTGGAATAGCGTCACGACGGGTACGCAAGTCTCATTGTACAAGAAGTTCACACCTCGCAACATCAACGATGGCTTGTGCAGTCGTGTCTGCATCTTCCCGATGGAAACAGCGCGCTACCAGATGATCAAAAAGAAGAATGTGGATTGGGAAGCGAATGAATCGATGAAGCAGTGGGGCTATAGGTTCGAGAAGTTGCATGGCGAACTTCCGTTGGAACGATTGACCGACCATGTGTACGACCTCTGCGAGCAATCTGCACAAGAAGCGGAAGCTGCGGATGACCACGTGTTGGACTATCTCCGCAAGCGTGCGGTGTTCTACGCAACTTGGTTGACCATCCCTCGCATCCTGGCTCGTCAATACGACGAGTTCAAGAAGACGGGAAAGTTGGACATCACAGATGACGACCTCAAGTTCTCCACGCTGATGTACGACGCGGTGATCTACTTCCAAGACCACTTCTTCGGTCAGATGCTGCAGGACTCTTGGGACAATGCCGCACGAGAGTATGTGCCCAGACGCAGAAACACCAAGAATGCCGATGCGTACAAGGCATTGCCCGAACAATTTACAGCAAAGGAGGTGATGCTGATGCTGGACATCGAAAACGGTGCAGCCAATAAACAATGTCAACGCTGGATGACACACGGATTCATCGAACGTATTAAACAAGGTAAATACAAAAAGATAATCAAAGATTTAATGGCATGATAGACACAAACATGAAACTCTCCGAGCATTTTACGCTCGGGGAGATGATTAAGACGAGTGTGAAAGTAAACGAATTCGCCAAGCAGAACGGGTTGGGCGAAGAGGAAGTGAATAACCTGAAGCGATTGTGCAAATGGTTAGAACAACTGAGGAGACGTTGGAATAATCTCTACGGTGAAGGGGATGACCCTATCATCATTAACTCCGGGTTCCGAAGCCCTGAAGTCAACAAAGCAGTGGGCGGTGCATTTGCAAGCAACCACCTAACGGGCTGCGCCGTAGACATCCGCTGCATCGGCATTGAACAGGCCTTGCGCTATGCAGCGATATTGCTCGACATCTCAGATTTGAACAATGAAGATTTTGACGAATTGCTAATTGAACAGAAGTCGCATGTCATTTGGATTCACTTCGCGGTCCGTCCGTTTGGTAATCGCAGGCGCACGAATTTTAAAAGGTAAAAAACAGCCGGTTGGCTGAACAAAATGAACCGTTCGCAGAAAATTACTTGCGGACGGTTTTACTTTTTATACCTTTGCAACGTCATATAAATGTCGATTGACAAAAAACATATCATAAGTATAACAATTAAAAACAGAATGAAAATGAAAAAGATGATTCTAACACTCGTTGCCCTCCTGTCAATGACAGCTGTGATGGCACAGAACGACAACAAGGAGCGCAAGGCTCCCAAGGAAATGAATCCTGAGGAAATGACTAACCGCATGACTAAGGATCTCGAGTTGACAGCCGATCAGAAAGCCAAGGTACTGGCCCTGAACACTGAATATAAAGATGTGCTGCGTGGTCCTGGTATGGGTCGCGGCATGGGTCCCGGACACCATGGCGGTCCACGTCCCGACGGACAGACGGGTGCTACCCAACAGCAGCAGCGTCCTGAGCGCCCCCAGCTGACTGATGCCCAGAAGGAGGAGATGAAGAAGAACTTCGAGGCGCAGATGGAGAAGCGCAAGGAATACGACAAGAAGTTGCAGGAGGTACTGACTGCTGCACAGTATAAAAAGTATAAGAAACAGCATCACGGCGGACATCACGGCGGACATCATGGTGGTCCACGCGGTCCTCGTCCCGCAGATTTTCCACAAGATTAAAGCATATTAATAATCTTACACTAAACCCCATGGGTGGCAAGCTCTTTAATGAGTTCTGCCACCTTTTTTCAAATTTTCTTGGCAAATGTTAGTTATTTCAAGAAAAATGTGTATATTTGCAACCAGATAACTACGTACTATTCTGAAAACAAGTAAGACATAAACAAAGAACGACTATGAAAATAAGTATGATTGGTGAGAACGCCGGTATCATCTGGCGCACATTAGAGAGTAAGGGGAACCTTAGTTTAGAGCAGTTGCAAAGTGAGACGGAACTACAAACACCTTCGTTTTATGCCGCCATCGGATGGCTGGCTCGTGAAAACAAAATCAGTTTCACAAACGAAAACGACGTCATAACCGTCCGCCTCTACCAAGAAAGGTATTATTGATTAACGTTGCAGCCACTTGATGGCTGCAACGATTGTTTTTAGATGCTCAGTTCGTCAAGCACATTGATAAGACGTTTGTCGAAGTGCTTGTCGGTACGGATACACTCTGAGAAGGGTACATAAACGATATCATTATTGCGCACACCTACCATGATGTTGCGCTGTCCCTGCAGAATGGCCTCGATGGCTCCTACACCCGTGATAGATGCCAGGATGCGGTCGCGGGCTGACGGGGTACCGCCACGCTGCAGGTGACCAAGGATAGACACACGCACGTCGAACTCCGGGAATTCTTTCTTCACGCGCTCGGCATAAAACATGGCACCACACTTCGGACTCTCTGAGACAATAACTATACACGACTTTTTCGATTTACGGATACCACGACCCATGAACGCTGCGAGCTGGTCGACGTCCGTTACCTCCTCAGGCACGATGGCAGCCTCAGCACCGCAGGCAATGGCAGAATTCTGTGCAAGGAATCCTGCGTCACGACCCATCACCTCAACAAAGAAGATACGTTCGTGTGAATTGGCAGTATCACGGATACGGTCAACACACTCCATGATGGTGTTCATCGTGGTGTCGTAGCCAATGGTTGCATCGGTACCATAAAGGTCGTTGTCGATGGTACCGGGCAGACCAATGCAGGTGATGTCGTGCTCCATGGCGAAGTCACGCGCCCCAGTCAGCGAGCCATTGCCACCGATTACTATTAGCGCATCTATTTCCTCTTTCTGGCAGGTCTCGTAGGCTTTCTGTCGACCCTCAGGGGTCATGAATTCCTTGCTTCGGACAGTTTTCAGGATGGTACCACCACGCGTAATGATGCCTGATACATCCTCGGTGGTGAAGGTTTTCACCTCATCGTTCATCAGTCCCTCGTAACCACGATAGATACCTTTAATCGTAAAACCATTGTAAATGCCAGCACGTGTCACGGCACGGATGGCTGCGTTCATACCGGGGGAATCGCCGCCCGATGTCAAAATACCGATAGTTTTAATCTTGCTCATAATCTTATGATTTACTGGGTTAGTTTTGTTGCAAAGATACGAAGAATTGAATAAACTACCAAACCGATTTCCAAAAAACTTTTGGTTCTTAAGGGGCTGAATGATCTATTCTAACACTTTGCATAAAAAGTGAATATTAAAAAGGCAAAATGTAAATGAATAGTGTTAATTTTCCACCTTAAACCTTACAAAATGACAATTTTCCTCATTTTCAACAAACAAAGAAGTGCGTTTTCTTTGTTAATTATGTCTTTTTGACTACCTTTGCGATTGAATTCTTAACAAAAAGAAAGTAATTTATTAAATAAGGTAGCAAAATGGCACAAAAAATCAGTTTTACCAAGATGCATGGTTGCGGAAACGACTACATCTATGTCAATACGATGCAGTTTTCTGTTCCCAACCCATCAGAGGTGGCCGTCGTCTGGAGCGATCGTCATAAAGGCATAGGCTCTGACGGTCTCGTACTGATTGGGGCTTCGCCCGTGCCTGAGGCTGATTATTCCATGCATATCTATAATGCAGACGGCTCAGAGGCTATGATGTGTGGCAATGCAAGCCGCTGCATCGGCAAATACCTGTATGAGCGTGGACTGACTGACAAGACAGAAATCAGACTGCTGACACTTTCAGGCATCAAGACGTTGCAACTGCACGTGAACGATGGAAAGGTAGAAAGTGTAACGGTAGATATGCTGCAGCCGATATTAGAAGATGAAAACCAGTTCCTTGTTAATCGTGGCATGCATCAAGGCGTGTTCGTATCGATGGGCAATCCACACTACGTCATCTTCACGGATGATATAGACCAGGTGGGTGAAACGGGACAAAAACTGGAGCGCCATCCTGCCTTTCCACAGCGATGCAACATCGAGCTTGCCCGCATAGAGGCGGACGGAACCATCCGGACCCGCGTTTGGGAACGTGGAAGTGGCATCACCGAGGCTTGCGGAACGGGAGCCTGCGCTACAGCCGTAGCAGCCGCACTGACGGGCAAGGCAGGACGCACCTCTCATATTGCGATGGATGGCGGTACGCTCACCATAGAATGGCGTGAAAGCGATAACCATGTCTACATGACGGGCCCTGCCGAATTTGTCTTCGACGGAGAAATCGAATTATGAATTATAAATTATGAATTAAAGATATGGCATTAGTAAATATACATTTCCTAAACCTGCAGCAGAACTATCTGTTCGCTGATATCGCCAAGAAGGTAAACGCTTTCAAGGTGATGCACCCCAAGGCCGATGTGATATCGCTGGGCATTGGTGATGTGACGCAACCCCTGGCACCCGCCGTTGTAGAGGCTATGTACAAGGCTGCCCATGAGATGGGCACCTTGAAGGGCTTCCGCGGATACGGTCCTGAGCAGGGCTATGACTTCCTGCGCGAAGCCATCCTGAAGAACGACTTCCGTCCCCGTGGCATTCACCTTGACATCGACGAAATCTTTGTGAACGACGGTGCGAAGAGCGACACCGGTAATTTCCAGGAACTGCTTCACTGGGATAACTTCATCGGTGTGACCGACCCTATCTACCCCGTCTACATCGACTCTAACGTGATGATTGGTCGTTGCGGTACCTATCGTGACGGACGCTGGACGAACGTGCGCTACCTGCCGACAACTGCAGAGAATGGTTTTATTCCAGAATTGCCCAAGGGTCGTCCTGTGGATGTCATCTACCTCTGCTACCCCAACAACCCCACGGGTACCGTCATCTCCAAGCAGGAACTGCGCAAGTGGGTGAACTATGCACTGAAGAACGATGCACTGATTCTCTACGATGCAGCCTATGCAGCTTACATCCGTGACCCAGAGATTCCTCGTAGCATCTATGAGATTCGCGGTGCGAAGAAGTGCGCTGTCGAGTTCCATTCGTTCTCAAAGACGGCAGGATTTACAGGTGTACGCTGTGGCTACACCATCGTTCCCAAGGATGTCAGCGTATCCACCTTCGAGGGCGAGCGCATTCCATTGAACCAGTTATGGCTGCGCCGTCAGTGTACGAAGTTCAACGGCACGAGTTATATCTCACAACGCGCTGCTGAAGCCATCTACTCACCGGAAGGCAAACAGCAGATTCAGGAAACCATCGACTATTACATGGACAATGCCCAGCATATGTTGAAGCGCCTGCGTGCCCTCGGTTTCGAGGTCTATGGTGGTGAGAACGCACCCTATATCTGGATGCGCACCTCCGAGGGAATGGGTTCGTGGCAGTTCTTCGAAGCCTTGCTCTATGGTGCCAACGTAGTCTGCACCCCGGGAGTAGGCTTTGGCCCCAGCGGCGAAGGATATGTCCGCTTCACGGCCTTCAGCAGTCATGAAAAAACGGAAGAAGCTCTTGACCGTATAGAAAAATGGAGCAAGGGATAATTATTATTAGTATTCATTTAAAGGTAAAAAGGTATGAAAAAGATTGAAGCAATCATCCGCAAGACCAAGTTCGAGGATGTGAAGGAAGCTTTGCTTTCATCGGACATCGACTGGTTTGAGTACCACAACGTGCACGGCATCGGACAGAGCCGCCAGGAGCGTATCTATCGTGGCGTCCAGTACTCAACCGACGTTATCGAGCGTGTGGCACTGACCATCGTCTGTCGTGATCCACTGGTGGAGCCGACGGTGAAGGTTATTCTGGAAACGGCCCATACGGGTGAGGTGGGCGACGGTCGCATCTTCGTGAGCGACATGATCGACACCTGGAGCATCCGAACGGGTGAACATGGTGACACCGTACTGAGAGACAAAAAATAATTAAGGTAACAATTAAAGGTAAAAGGATTATGAACGAAATTGGATTATCACTCGATACCGTATGGATGCTATTGGCAGCCATGTTGGTATTCTTCATGCAGCCTGGTTTTGCGCTGTGTGAGGCTGGTTTTACCCGCAGTAAGAACACCGCAAACATCCTGATGAAGAACTTCGTCGACTTCATGTTCGGCTCGCTTCTGTTCTTCTTCCTCGGCTTCGGATTCATGTTCGGTAGCGAGGGTGCTGGATTCATCGGCATGCCCAACTGGGGCGATCTGACTTTCTATAAAAGCGACCTGCCCGTAGAGGGTTTCTTGATTTTCGAGACCGTTTTCTGTGCCACCTCTGCCACCATCGTCAGCGGTGCTATGGCTGAGCGCACCAAGTTCTCGATGTATCTGCTCTATAGTGCTTTCATCTCGCTGTTCATCTATCCCATCGAGGGACACTGGACATGGGGTGGTGGCTGGCTCTGCAATGATGCTGCCGACAGCTTCATGATGTCTACCTTTGGCGATGTGTTCCACGATTTTGCAGGTTCTGCCATCGTGCATAGCGTAGGTGGTGTGCTGGCACTGATTGGTGCACTGGCTCTCGGTCCCCGTATCGGGAAATATGCCAAGGACGGCAAGAGCCGCGCTATTCCTGGTCATAACCTGACCATGGCTGCCCTGGGCGTCTTTATCCTCTGGATGGGATGGTTTGGTTTCAACCCTGGTTCTCAGCTCGCCGCTTCTGGTGAAGTGAACCGTGTAGCTATCTCTCACGTGTTCCTGACCACCAACCTTGCAGCAGCTGCTGGTGGTGTAGCCACCATGTTCCTCACGTGGTTGAAGTACGGCAAACCCTCACTGTCACTGACCCTGAACGGTGTGCTGGCAGGTCTTGTGGGCATCACCGCTGGTTGCGACCTTGTTTCTCCTGTCGGTGCTGTGATTATCGGTCTGGTATGTGGCCTCATGCTGGTTTACTCTATCGAATTCATCGATCACGTGCTGCACATTGACGACCCTGTAGGTGCCAGCTCAGTACATGGTGTATGTGGTATCTTAGGTACGCTGATGACAGGTCTGCTGTCAACCTCTAACGGTGCGTTCTACGGTCACGGATGGGGATTCTTCGGTGCTGAGTGCTTCGGCATCCTGGTCATCGACCTCTGGGCTGCAGCATGTGGATTCGTCCTGTTCTTCGGCATCAAGAAGCTGCATGGACTGCGCGTCGACAAGCGTATTGAGGAGGAAGGTCTCGATATCTATGAACATGGAGAGGCATGCTATAACTAAGTGAATAGTGATAAGTAAAAAGTGATAAGTAAAAAGTGATACGTACAAAGTAAAAAGATTGAAGGTATGAAAAAGATTGTATTGTTTGCAATGGGTCTGGTGCTCAGCAGCACCGCCCTTGCACAGGAGAAAGTAGAAACTACGGTTCGTGGTGACCTTGTAAGTAGTTACATCTGGCGTGGTCAGGATTTGGGAAGCACAGCCATCCAGCCGACATTAGGCGTAGGCTATAAGGGCTTGTCACTGACGGCATGGGGCAGCTACGGACTCGTCAATGCAGACGATGTCAAGGAGTTCGACCTGACGCTGGATTACACCATCGGCGGACTGAGCATCGGTATTACCGACTACTGGTTCAGCAGGATGGACGGTGGAGACCCCGACGGTCGCTACTTCAAGTATGAGGCCCACGGTACCAACCATGTGTTTGAAGGCTACATCGGCTACGATTTCGGCTTTGCAGCACTCCGTTGGTTCACCAATTTCGCAGGCAATGATGGTACTAACAAGGACGGCAAGCGAGCCTACAGCAGTTATGTAGAAGTAAACGTCCCATTTAAACTTGCTACGGTCGATTGGACTGCTACGGCTGGCGCCGTCCCCTACTGTACCACATCGTATGGAACGACAGGTTTCGCTGTCACCAACCTCGCCCTGAAAGCGACGAAGGACATCAAGATTACCGACTCGTTCTCTATCCCTATCTTTGGACAAGTGGTTGGCAACCCCTGTTCACAGAAAGCTTACTTAGTGTTGGGTCTATCGCTGCATCCATAAATTATCGAATACGTCCCAACATCTTAATACGGTGCTCGAAACTACCACGGTTGTCAAGAGCACCGTTTTTGATGCGTGCACGGTAATTGTAGATGGTGTTTACGGAATAGTGAAGGAATTCGGCTATCTTCGACGAGTCCTCAATACCCAGTCGGATGAGGGCAAAAATACGTATCTCCGTCGTCAGACGGTTCTCCTCCTTAGGTTGTACCTGTGCCTCCGGTTTCAGCAAGGCATTGAACTCGCTGACAAAGGAAGGGAAGAGGTGCAGGAAAACAGAATCAAAATTCTGCAACAGTTCTTCTACTTCATGCTCTTTCAGCTCAGTAGACTTAGAGATACGATAAAGCTCTTCCAGTTCCTTGTTCTTCATCTTCTTGTTGACCATCTTCCGATAGTCGTCAATCTTATCGATATACTGTGAACAAAGACTCATAAATCGTCCAATGTATTCCTCCTTTACCTGATTACTCTCCATCAGCTGCTCGTTAAGCGAAGACAACTGCCTATTGAGCGAAGACAATTCCTCTTTCTGTGCCGCTAACTGAGTATTCGCTGAAGCCAATTCCTGATTTGAATCCCTAAGAGCATTACGCGCTGCAGCTAACTGTCGGTTACGACGATGCACAAAGAAGAGCATAAAGAGCAACAATAAGGCCAGGATGCTGATGGCAGAAAGGGTAACATAGAGCTGATGGGTTGTACGCTGGCTCTGACTCTTATATTCTTTAGCAATGTGGGTAAGCAGAGGCGATATCTGCCAGTTGCGCTGTCGGGAACCGTAACGGTTGGCACAATCACTGGTAAAGCTGATATAACGCGAAGCACGATCTATGTCACCACGCAGCATCAACTCGTTAGCTAACTCCCACATCGAGCCCTGGTCCATGGCCGCATTACGGATGTCAGCCAGTACCGACTCTACGAGCCAGTGCATCATCTGCGTGGAATCGCCCTGCAACTTATATTCAATATAACGGTAAAGAGCCGTGAGCGCATAGGGATGACTCCCCTTTTCAACATGCTTCAGCCACTCGTCGTTGATAGCCATCGCTGTTTTTAAATCACCCTCACCTTGAGCCTTAAGTTCGCGACGCAGAAAACAAGACTCATGGGTCGATGGCAAATATTGCAACATGAGTGTTTCATAATGTTTAGCCTTGTCGAGGAAATTCTGGCGCATGGTAGCCATGTGCGAGTAATAGCTGAGCTCACTATAAACATTGTTATAGGCCTCGTAGTAAGTTCCCAGAGAGAGGGAGTCGATACCCTCAATACGGACTGAATCGAGCACTATCAAACCCTCATCATACATACCTATATTGGAACAACGGATAGCCAGCAGCGAGCGACAACGAGCAGCATCGGAGCGACGTCCCATCTCATCAGCCAGGCGTATGCATTGATTCAGGAAATAAATGGCAGAATCGCTGACGAAGGGTTTATATAGCTCATAAAGCGTGAAATTCCGATCGTATTGGCGAGTCTTTGAAGGCTCTTGCTCAAGTGCACGACGTGCTTCTGCTATCTTGCGCTCGTGTTGAGCAACATAGATTGGAAAATAGGTAATAGCGTCATCGACAATCGTAAAATCTATCTCATCGGCTGCTGTGTGCAGCGTGAACAAAGTCAGAAACAGGATGTTTAATAATCTTTTCATTAGTAGCATGGTCTTTGTTTGGGATGGGCAAAGATACGAAGATTTTACCAAACCGCCAAATGTTATACCATAAAAAATGAGGGAGCATGCCATCACGCACACCCCCTCATCGACCAAACTACTTATTAAACCAAAATCTACAAAAAAAACTATCTAAGTTCAAATGTTAATCGGGCAGGCAATTGAGCAGACGAAGTACCTACCAAGGCATCAAACTTGCCCGATTCTGCTTTCCACTGACCTGTGGCCTCGTCATAGAAACTGAGGGCGCTGCGGTCAATGGTCATCGAAACATGCTGGGTCTCGCCAGGCTGGAGGAAAACCTTGCGGAAGGCTTTGAGCTCCTTGACGGGACGGACCACTGAAGACTTCTGGTCATGGATGTAGAGCTGAACAGTCTCTGCACCAGCCACACTGCCTGTGTTGGTAACAGGGATGGTAAAGGTAATCTTGTCATCCATGGAGAGCTGCTTCTTGTCGGCGGCAAGTTTGCCAAGGCTGAAGGTGGTATAGCTCAGGCCGTGACCGAAAGGGAACAAAGGCCCACTCTTCACCTTTCTCTTCTCGCTGTTCACCTTGTCTATCCAGCGATAGCCCACGAAGATGTCTTCCTTGTATTCCTCGTCGATGATCTGATGACCTTCGCGCCAAGTACCTGGATAGGTTCCCAGCGCATGCGCACCACACTGGTCGAGTGAGGCATACCATGTGAAGGGCAGCTTACCGGATGGGTTGACATCACCCGCCAACACGCTGGCAATGGCCTCGCCGGCCTCTGAGCCGATGAACCAGGCCTGAACAACGGCAGTCACCTTGGCGAGCCAGGGCAGTTCGGCACCGTTGCCGGAAACATTGACATAGACCAAACGGGGATTGACCTTGAGGATGGCCTCAATCACCTCGTTCTGCGCATACGGCAGACCATAGGTTTTGCGGTCGTGGCCCTCGCAGTCCTGATAGTCGCTCTTGTTCAAACCTCCGACAAAGATGACCACATCGGCCTCGCGAGCCTTAGCAACAGCCTCGGCTGTCAACTCAGCCTGCGGACGGATGTCGTAGAGCGAACGTCCTACGGTGACACCGTCGTAGCTCTGAATCGTATCACCCACATAGCCACGGGCATAGTCAATATCTATACCTGCGAAGCGAGTACGAATGCCATCAAGAGGCAGAATCTCCTTCTGCACTTTCAGTGATGAGGATCCACCACCTACGGTCATCATCTTGATGGCATTCTCACCAACCACAAGAATGCGCTTGGTGCTGCTAAGGTCTATGGGTAATAGAGGATTCTTTGATCCTTTCAGCACATCATTCTTCAGCAGGACGATACCCTCCTGGGCTATCTTCAACGCTGCATCGTAATGACTTTCTGAGCATAGGAAACCGAAAGGTTTGTTACGCTGCATGGTGGTACGATAGAAGAGTCGCAGCACGCGGCGCACCTTCTCGTCGAGCTCTTTTGTGGAAAATTTACCCTCACGGATGGCCTTCTTATAAGACTCAGCCAAATAGTACATATCGTAGGCATTAGACGCACCTTCCGACAGACCGTTGGTCCATGAGCCGAACTCAAGGTCGAGTCCGTTCTTGACAGCCTCATCAGTATCATGGCAACCGCCCCAGTCAGAGATTACCACACCGTCGAAACCCCAATCCTTTTTCAGAATCTGGTTGAGCATCTTATCGTTATGGCAATTGTGTTGGTTCTGATAGATGTTGTAGGCACCCATGACGGCCCATGCACCACCCTCCTGAACGGCGGCACGGAAGGCTGGCAGATAAATCTCGTGGAGGGCACGGTCGCTGATTATGACATTCACCTGATGACGATATTCCTCATCGTTATTCATCGCATAGTGCTTCACGCAGGCTGCCACGCCCTTCGACTGCAAGCCCTGCACATAGGGTACCACCATGCGGGAGGCCAGCAGGGGGTCTTCACCCATATACTCGAAGTTACGGCCTCCAAGCGGAGTGCGGTAGATGTTCACACCAGGACCCAAGATGACATTCTTGCCGCGATAAAGGGCTTCCTCGCCAAGGCTCTCACCATACAGGCGAGCCAAGGATGGATTCCATGTGGCTGCAAGACAGGTAAGGGCGGGGAATGCCACACAAGAGTCGTTGGACTGTCCAGCCTGTACCCACTCGTCCCACAGCACGTCAGGGCGGACACCATGAGGGCCGTCGTCCGTCCACAAGTCAGGGAACCCTAGGCGCTTCACGCCGGGACTGGAGAACTTGGACTGGGCATGGATGACCGCTATCTTCTCGTCGAGTGTCATGCGGGCAAGTGCATCGTCGATGCGCTGCTCCACAGGCTTTGTCTCGTCAAGATAGACGGGCTTTTCTTGTGCTTGTAGTGGACTCAGACTAACCAAGCCCACTACAAATAAAGAGAGAATCTGTTTCATTGATTATTTTTTTTGGTAAACGCGGACATAATCTATCTCCATCGTACACGGCAGCGCACTTTCGTCTATTCCATAGGCAGCCCCCCAGTCACCACCCCATGCGAGGTTGAAGATGATGTAGAAAGGATCTTCGTAAGGCCAGTCGTCACGACCCTTGCCTGTGTTGTCATAAGATAGTTGTACCTGTCCATCCACATAGGTTGTGATGTTCTTAGCTGTCCAAAGGATAGAATAGATATGGAAATCATCCTCTGCACCTTCAAGATACATCTCATGAGTAACCTGTGTGCCATGGGTATGGACATGGGAATTGGCATGCAGGCTGGAGCTGACGTAGTTGGCATGTCCACCTACCTCCTCCATGATGTCAATCTCACCATCAGCAGGCCACGACTTGAAGTTGACGGGCATCATCCAAAAAGCAGGCCATGTGCCTTTACCCTTAGGCAATTTGATGCGGGCTTCGATATATCCGTAGGTCCAACCTTCATTTTGCTTGGCATAGACACGACCCGAATAAATCTTGCCGTTCTCCTTCAGGCAAGTGATACGCAACTTACCGTTTTTCAGTTCCGTTACCTTGGCTCCATCGGGAGTTATCTGGTTGACGTAGTTCTGCAACTCGTTATTTACCCATCCTGCTCCCTTCACCTCATGGGTCCAGAAGTCAGCATTCAGTGAGGGGCCATTGTCAAACTCATCCTGCCAAACCAGTGAGTAACCTTCAGGAACATTATATGGAGGTTCGGCTGATGCTGCCTGAGAAATAGTGATACTACTACGAGCAGAACCCGACATGATAATGACAGAACCAGTACGGGCACTAGCCTCAAGATTGGCAGGAACCGTCACTGTCACAGTACCCGACTGACCGATGGTGTTTTGGGCGACAACAGTAATGAACTTCTCATTGCTATAGGCATCCCATTCCTTGCCAGTGGTTCCAATCGTCACGGTGTATTCGCCACCGTCTGATGGTACATTAATGGCCGGTGTACTCACAGTAATGTTTGCATTAGGCGCAGTGCCACCCTCGTAATAAGAGTACTTATCGCTCTGGCAACTTGCGAACATCATGCTACAAGCCATCAAAAATGAATATATAATCATCTTCTTCATTGTTCTAAAATTATAACTGTTACTTAATTATTGCACCTCTTTGAATACAATCTTGCTGATCTTGACGTGAGTGCCTGATGGTGAACCGCCGAAGTCGAAGAATAGGCGGAGTACATTGGCATCCTTACCTTCCTTCAAGGAGACATTCATTTTCTTCAGGATGAATGGCTCGTCAGCAGTTATGTCGTGCTGTTCTACGAAGAAGTAGTTGTCATCACCACCGTCGGTAAGCTTCATGGTCACTGCAGGACAGTTCTGATCTGTCTCCATCATCAACTGGAAGTTATAGGTCTTGCTAGCACTTGCTGTCAGTTTGGTGTCGATGTGGAACTGACCCTGCCACTGCGAACCACCCAAGCCTTCGGGAAGCGTAATCTCATAGGCATCGCCCTTATGGGTAGCCTCTGTGTAAGAGATAGGTGACCAGCTGTTATCTGCGAAATAGTAACCGAAGGCATCAAACTTAGAACCGTCGTCAACAGCCTTCCAGAGATTGTCGGCATCGTCGTAGTCCATTGATACAGCCTCTTCGAAGTATATCTTGCTAATCTTGACATGAGTGCCACCAGGCGAACCACCGAAGTCAAAGAACAAGCGGAGCACTTCGGCATCCTTACCTTCCTTCAGTATAACGCCCTCCTTTTTCAGGATGAACGGCTCATCGCCAGTCACATCATGCTGCTCTACGAAGAAGTAGTTGTCATCACCACCATCGGTGAGTTTCATCGTCACGCCTGGACAGTTCTGGTCCGTCTCCATCACAAGATAGAAGTTGTACTTCTTGGCAGCGCTCGCTGTCAATTTGGTATCAATGTGGAACTGGCCTTGCCACTGTGATCCTCCCAAGCCTTCGGGAAGTGTAATCTCATAGACATCGTCCTTATGGGTAGCCTCCGTGTAAGAGATAGGTGACCAGCTGTTGTCTGCGAAATAGTAACCGAAGGCATCGAACTTAGAACCGTCGTCAACAGCCTTCCAGAGGTTAGCGGGGCTGGTATAGTCCCAATCCATCACAGGAGCATCGGGATCGATGGGCTCGTCTGATGGTGGAACGGTTCCATCGTCATCGGCATGGTTCTTCAATACAATGTTAGAAACGTTCACCGTAGTTCCAGCTTGACAGCCGCCAAAGTCGAGTACCAACATCACCTTAGACATATCAATGCCAGGCATGTCGCTCTTCCAGAAGATATAGTCTTCGTTAGCCTTCAGGTCGATACGGTCTGTGAAGTAGAACACTCCGTCGTCGCCATCCAATACCAGTTTGACGGTAGCACCATTCAGGTCCTTGTCGCTGTTGAAGATAGCTGAGAAGTCGTAGTTATTTGCTGCACTGGTGGTGAGGTCGGTATGCATCTTTACCTGAGCCTGCCATTGATCGGTAGTAGCCTCAGGCAGCGTAATGGTGTAGTCGTTGCCTTTATCTACGAAACCGGGATCGGCTATTTGTGACCAACCGGGGGCATACCAGAACTCCATGACGGGTGTGACGCCCTTCCACATATTATACTGACTGTTGGCATCATAGCCTTCCCAAGTCTTCTCACCTTCCTCTGAAGTAAGGATAAAGCGCCATGCAATGCTGCGGTCGGGTTCGTCGTAAACCAGCACAATCTTCTTAGCTGACAGCGACTCGACGCGGAAAAGGGGATTGGCATACTGGTTGTCAGAACTGATATATGGGAAGAAGGTGTTAGGTGCCAACTTGATATAGGTTTGCTTTGACACATTGCCGTCGGCATCCTCCCAGTCAAGCTGTTCAAAACTCCAGGCAGCTGATTGCTCACCCAGTTCTACATCAATATCCTCGGCAGCGCCCCCACCCCAATGGGTACCTTTGTTGACATAAGTCAGACCGTCAACACCGGGGCTGTAATGAAAGGTGCCACCAGTACGGGTCTCATTGGTAAAGGTGATTCGGTCGTCGTAGATGCCAAAGGCCTTCTTTTCGTCAGCCTGGGCTGCCCACCAACCAGCACCGTCGGTGCCAGCAGGTCCACAAGCCAGGTGGGCATATTCCTTATTGGCTATACGCCATTCTTTGCCGGTAATGCGGCGAAAGTCGGCACTATAGTCTATCTTGGTCTCATTGAAGGTGTAGGTCTTGCTGAGGGCTCCCTGACTGAAACCATTATGGTTGCCCAGTTTCAAGGCTACGGTGTGAGTACCGGCCTCAGCGTTCATATATCCTACCTCGTTCAAAGTCGAATACTGAGTGCCATCGAGAATCCAAACAGGATAGGTTCCTGGCTTTGGACTATAGGTGGCTGTCATCTGGTTGTTTTCCTGATCAACGGTAATTTGGAAGTCTACACCCTCCATGGTCGGAATACCGTTGGGGTCGGCTCCTTCAAAGCTATCGGGGGAGCAGGCGGAAGCAAATCCTATAACCATTAAACAATAACCAATAGCCGTTATTGCATGGCGAATATTCTTGATTGTCTTTTTCATATCTTTCAACGTTTTATGTATTAATATTCGTTCTGTACAAGTGTTGGGTCTGCATCCATCTCCGACTGTGCCAGAGGAATGTGTTTCTTGTTAGGTGTCCAACTATTGGTACGATAACCATAAGTATCAGGAACGAGTACGGTGGTGGCCTTCTGGATTGCTCCGGGAATACCCTCAGCACGTACCAGGTCGAAGTAGCGCTTACCCTCGCCTACGAACTCCATGTGTCGCTCGGTAAAGATATCGTCAATGGAAACACCGTCGAGTGCAGGCAGTCCGGCACGTGCGCGAACCTCGTTGACATAACCTGTAGCCTCAGCGACATTGCCTCCCGTCTGCAGCAACAGCTCGGCAGCGTTCAACAGCGTCTCGGCATAGCGGTAAATGCGCTTGTTGTTGTTATAGTTCAGGTTCTTCGAGGTGGGACAGTCCTTGCAGTTCTCTAACGTTGGACGGTATTTCATCAACCAGATATGCGTATCTTGATAACGCTCCTTATAGGTAGCTCCACGAACATCCCAACAGGTAGCATCACGACGCAGGTCACCCTCGGCAAACATATTATAGGTTTCCACGCGAACGGGCAGGAATCCCCATCCGTCCATGCCGCTCCAGAGCTCGTCAGAGTATCCATTGGGCGAGCAGAGTGTGGGGAATACCGTACCACCGGCGTTAAGGGCAGCCTCGCCCCAGTCACGCTGTGCCTGGTCATCGTTATAGTTAATCTCGAAGATGCTCTCCGAGCACCACTCACCACTCTCTTCCCAAAGGGCAGCATAGCTGGGGTTGAGCGAGTATTCGGGGTTATCGATGATTTCTTTCATATACTTGAGAGTCTGAGAATAACGCGAGGTATCGTTCTGATACATCACCATCTCGGCATAGAGCATATAGGCGAACGCCTGACTGACACGACCTGCTTCGGCAGCACTCCAGCGCATGGGCAGCACATTGGAGGCGATGATTTCGTCGAGCTCGGCAATGAGCAAGGCGTAGATTTCGTCGGCCTTCAACTGCGGTGCGGTATAAGGCAAGGAGAGGTTCTCGAGATAGAAAGGCACATTGCCGTAGTAGTGCCACAGGATATTATAGTAGTACACGCGAAGCAGACGGGCCTGCATCTGCATGGAAGTACGGAACTGGTTGCTGGCTCTTCCTGGCCATCCGGAATACTTGATGGCGTCGTTGCAACGCTTGATACCGCTGTAGAAATCACCCCAGAGGGTTGCCAGCGTATAGTTGCTGCTACCTTCAAAGTTAAAGAGACGCTGCCAGTGCAGGTTGTCTGTGGCAGTCTCGCCGCCTACCCAGAAGTCGTCGCCCATAATCTCTGCATCGATGGTCAGGTCGTTATAGGCTACATTGTCCCAGTCAGGCCAGTGCAACGGAGCATAGGCTGAGGTAAGGGCCTCGTTGAGGGTCTCCTCGGTGGTATAGTATTCTTCCAGAGGCTCACCCTTCGGATTCTTAACCTCCAAGAAGTCTTCGCTGCAGGCTGTAAATGTTGCTGCTAAGCCACAACCCACGAGCACTGCGCCGAATGTTTTATATATTTTCGTATTCATAATAATCTATTTCTTATTAAAGTGAAACATTGAAACCGATGGTATAAACGCGAGCTTGTGGATAGATTCCATAGTCTACACCGGTAAACTGGGTATTATGACTTTGTGTATTGTTGTCGAATCCGGCACCAATCTCAGGATCGAAGCCCCAGTATTTAGTCCATGTAAACAGATTCTCGGCACGGGCATAGACACGGAAGCGGCTGATGCCTACCTTATTGGTAATGTGACGAGGCAGGGTATAGCCCAGTGTGAGATTCTTCAGGCGAAGGTAGCTGCCGTCGTGAACATACATATCACTAACTACCCAACTGTCGCTGTTGCCGATGGCGGGAACAGTGTTCGAAGTGCCTTCGCCGGTCCAGCGGTCCAGCACCCAGGTGGGGAAGTTTCCTGACGATATATCCTGACGATAGGTCGCGTCGAACACATCCATACCACTGACACCCTGGAAGAAGACGCCGAGGTCGAAGCCTTTCCATTCTGCATCGAAATTCAGACCGTATGACCAGGTAGGAATACCATTACCGATGTTGGTACGGTCTTCGTCGGTTATCTTGTTGTCGCCATTGATATCCACGAAGCGGAAGTCGCCGGGCTTAGACTTAGTACCGTATTGGCTATTATATGCATTGGCCTCTGCCTGATTCTGCAAGATGCCATTGGTCTTGTAACCATAGAAGAAGGGGAAAGGCTGTCCGTTTTCGGCACGTGTGCCACCGCCGCTGAACTGCGAGATGCCATAGTTCAGGAAACCAGTATCGTTACCGATGTTGGTCAACTCGTTTTTCAGATAGGAGGCATTGCCCTTGATGGCGAAATGCGCATCGGCAATGTTCCACTTGTAACCCAGCTCAAACTCAACACCGCTGTTCTTCATGTCACCTACGTTGGCCAGCGGACGACGCTCACCGACATAGCTTGGAATAGGCATATCGATAATCATGCCATTGGTCTTCTTGACGAAATAGTCGACAGAGAATGTGAGCTTGTTGTTCCAGAAAGCCAGGTCGAGTCCGAGGTCGGTCTGTTCGCTCTCCTCCCACTTCAGGTCTTCGTTAGCCAGACGGTCAGCCTTCGAGCCGTAGGTCATCGAGGCAATGCGTCCGAAGTAGTAGTTGCTGCTTCCGCCAAGACTGGTCAGTGTGGTATAGGCAAAGTCACCGATGTTGTCGTTACCGTTCTTACCCCAGCTGGCGCGCAGCTTCAGGTTGGTGAGCCAGTTGCGTGTGCTCTCCATGAATTTCTCGTTCATGACGTTCCAACCTACTGAGAAAGAGGGGAACGTACCATATTTATTATTAGCACCGAAACGGCTGGAACCATCACGACGAATCGTGAACTGAGCCATATAACGCTCATCGTAGTTGTAGCTCAGACGGGCAAAGAGCGACGTCAGTCTGTGTTCGGTGAAAGGAGCACCCCATGCACCTACCAGGCTCTTGGCACCGGTAATCTTTCCGTCGGCATCGGTGGAAAGCTCCAGGTCGCCACCCGTGGTATAGTCGATAGAGGGTTTGTCTACATTCACCAGGTTCCAGTGTGAGCCACCCAGCTCGTCACCCTTTGTCTTCAGGGCACTCTGTCCCAGTACCACACCAATGGTGTGCTTGCCGATGGTCTTATCGTAGGTCAGGGTGTTCTCTATCTGCCAGGTAGAGTTGTTACCCTTGTAGCTTGTTGCCGAAGTATGGTCAGCATTGTTGTTTCCAGAGAGATAGTATTTCTGCTTGACAGCGGCATCGTAGCCCCAGAAAGAGAGCTCTGCGCTATAAGTGAAGTGATATTTCAACTCGTCAAACAACTGTAAGTCTATCGAGAACTTAGGCATGAACTTATGACTCCAGTTCTTAGTGGGGTTACCCTGCATCATGGCGATGGGGTTGTTCTGTTCATTATAGCTGCCTACGAATCCGGGCACGGTATATGGATTGCCTGCCTCGTCGGTATAAAGGTCAAAGGCTGAATAGCGGTCTATCAAGTCTTGAGCCATCTGCCCCCTTAAGGTAACAGGAAGCACAGGAGCCAAGTAGAGTGCTGAGCCCAGAGGAGAGCCCCATGCTGAGTTGCTGTCCACACCCGTGTTGTGTACACGCATATAAGAAAGGTTGGCACCAATGTCGAGCTTGTTCAGGAAGTTGCGTTCCTTCGAGTCATCCAGCACGTTGAACTGGTTGTTTGAACGGACGGTCAGACGGTCGTAGTTTGACTGGCCATAGTTACCTCCAATGATACCATCCTGGGTAAAGTAACCCAAAGAGAGGTAATAGTTAACCTTCTCAGAAGCACCGCTTACGCTGACGTCATGCTGCATGATAGGTGCATTGTCGTTGAACAACAGGTCCTGCCAATTGGTTCCGAAACCTGTTACTGCGTCGCCATTGGCATCCACCAGATTATAGGGGTCGGCATAGATGGGAGCCTGTCCTCTTCCCACAGCACGCTCGTTCTGCAGAATGGCATAATCGGTAGCACCCGTCACATCGCGCTTCTTCCAAGCACTCTGCCATCCATACGAGAAGTTGTAGTTGATGGTGGCCTTGCCTATCTTACCTTTCTTGGTAGTCACCAGAATGACACCATTGGCAGCACGCGCACCATAGATAGCACCAGATGCAGCATCTTTCAGCACTTCGATACTCTCAATATCATTGGGATTCACGCTCTCCATACCATTCTGGTCGGTAGGCATGCCGTCTATAATATAGAGAGGTTCGGAGTTGTTGATGGTGCCGATACCACGGATACGTACCATTGATTTGGCACCCGGCTGTCCAGAGGCTGAAGTCACGTTCACACCAGCGGCCATACCCTTCAGGGCATCTTCGGCACGTAGACGTGTCTTTCCGTCCAGGTCGTCAGAGGAAACCTTGGCAATAGAAGCCGTTACGACACTCTTCTTCTGAACACCATAACCGATAACCACCACTTCGTCGAGTAGCTTGTCATCTGGTTTCAGATTAATTTGAATACCATTTCTTGCGGCTACCTCCTGTGTGATGTAGCCCACATAGGAAATTGCAATCGTCGCGCCCGCGCTTACCTTTAGATTGAATTTACCATCGTAATCGGTAATGGTTGCGTTCTGAGGATTGCTTTTTTCTACAACAGTCGCGCCGATCACGGGTTCCCCGTTCTCGTCGACCACAGTACCCAAGATGTTTTGGGCAAAAGATGCCATAGACACCATCAGTGCCAATAACATCATTACAAACCTGCTTTTTTTCATACTTAATTAGTTAGTGTTGTTATTTGTAAGTTAGAGTTTACCCTTTGTTAGGTTATCGGCGGCAAAGATATGAAAAAAAAGTAGTGCCCACAACAGTTGTTAATAAGAAAAGTGGATGACTAAGCCGTACAAAAAAATATAAATCATTGATTTTCAGTATAATAAAAAATAACCCTCCTAAAAAAAGAGTGGACTAAATATAGAGGTGTAAATCGTACATTACTCGACTTTTTTCGCCATTTTGGGGGCTTTCCAGCATTGATACTAAAAGGATATGAAGCAGACTCCCCCAAACAGTCTGAGCACCCAAAAGTAACAAATTGCAAGCAAAACATATTGCTTTGTGTCAAAAAGAAAGGAATTTAGTCATTAACCCGCTTCCAAACTTTACACTTTATCAGTTTCGAGCGTTTTTAACAATCAAAAGCCTCTCCTTCTCATCCTATTGGTATCAGAAAGCCTTATCTTTGCAATCCATAAATACTGTTTTTGATTTATGGACACAAAATACATTTTCGTTACGGGCGGTGTTGTTTCCTCGTTAGGAAAGGGCATTATCTCGGCCTCTATAGGTAAATTGCTGCAAGCACGCGGCTACAAAGTAACTATCCAGAAGTTCGATCCCTACATCAACATCGACCCAGGGACCCTCAATCCCTATGAGCACGGCGAGTGCTACGTGACGGAAGATGGATTCGAGACCGACCTCGACCTAGGTCACTATGAACGTTTCACGGGCATTCATACTACCCGCAACAACAGCATCACCACGGGTCGCATCTACAAGACCGTCATCGACCGCGAACGCCATGGCGACTATCTGGGCAAGACCATCCAGGTGGTGCCTCACATCACCGACGAGATCAAGCGGCGCATGCTCCGCTTAAGTGAAAAGGGAACAGTGAAAAGTGAAAAATTTGCTGCCGCCGAAGAAGATTTAGATTTCGTGATTACGGAGGTAGGCGGTACCATCGGCGACATCGAGAGTGCGCCGTTTATGGAGGCCATCCGACAGTTGCGCTGGCAACTGGGTCGCGATGCGGTTTGCGTACACCTCACCTACGTACCTTATCTGAAGGCTGCCGACGAGCTAAAGACCAAGCCCACACAGCATTCCGTCAAAGAGTTGCAGTCGATGGGTATCCAGCCCGACATCCTTGTATTGCGTACCGAACGCCACCTTGACGATCATCTTCGCGAAAAAGTGGCTTCGTTCTGCAATGTCGATCTGGAATGTGTGGTGCAGAGCGAGGATATGCCGAGCATCTACGAGGTGCCGGTGAGCATGCAGCGACAAGGGCTCGATGCCGCCATCCTTCGGAAGATAGGCGTACCTGTTGGCGAGACACCGGCCATGCAGTCGTGGCACGACTTCCTCGACAAGCAGCGCAATGCCAAGCGCGAGGTGCATGTGGCTTTGGTGGGCAAATACGACCTGCAGGATGCCTACAAGAGCATCCGCGAGAGTCTCAACTTGGCCGGCATCTACAACGATGTGAAGGTGCGCATTCATTTTGTGAACAGCGGAGAAATAACCACCGAGAATGTCGCCTCGAAGCTCGACGGCATGGCAGGCATCATTGTTTGTCCAGGCTTTGGTCAGCGTGGCATCGAAGGCAAGATTATCGCTGCGGAATACACCCGTACGCACGATATTCCTACCTTCGGCATCTGTCTCGGTATGCAGATGATGGTCATCGAGTTTGCCCGCAATGTCTTGGGCTACAAGGATGCCAACAGCGCTGAAATGAATCCCGACACGCCGAATAATGTCATCGACATCATGGAGGAACAGAAAAGCATCACGCAGATGGGTGGCACCATGCGACTGGGTGCCTATGAGTGCGAGCTCGCTGCCGACAGTCGTGTTGCGGAGGCCTATGGAAAAGTGAAGACCATTCGTGAGAGACACAGACATCGCTATGAGTTCAACAATAAATACAAGGAAGAATACGAGTCCGCTGGCATGAAGTGTGTGGGCATCAACCCCGCTGCCGACCTCGTCGAGATTGTCGAGATACCGGAGAAGCGCTGGTACATCGGTGCGCAGTTCCATCCCGAATACTCCTCAACGGTGCTCCATCCGCATCCGTTGTTCATGAGTTTCGTTCAGGCGTGCCTCGAGAAATAAATAGTAAATCGTCCAACGATAAATTGTAAATCGTAAATTGTCCAATAGTAAATTAGAATTATGTGTGGAATAGCAGCTATATTAAACGTACATGAGCAGACGCATGTTCTGCGTGACAAGGCATTGAAGATGAGTCAGAAAATCCGTCACCGCGGACCCGACTGGAGTGGTATCTATTGTGGTGGTTCAGCCATCCTTGCCCACGAGCGATTGAGCATTGTGGACCCAGAATCAGGCGGACAACCCCTTTATAGTCCTGATAAGAAGCAGGTGCTGGCCGTCAATGGCGAGATTTACAACCATCAGGAGATTCGCCGTCGCTATGCCGGTCAGTATGAGTTCCAGACGGGCTCCGACTGCGAAGTCATCCTCGCCCTCTATCGTGAGAAGGGTATCAATTTCCTCGAAGACCTCAGTGGCATCTTCGCCTTCGTACTTTACGACGAGGAGAAGAATGAGTTTCTCATTGCCCGCGACCCCATTGGTGTCATCCCCCTCTATATCGGCTACGACAGCGACGGCACCATCTATGTGGCCTCCGAACTGAAGGCCCTCGAAGGTCAGTGTGAGCGTTACGAACCCTTCCTGCCCGGATATTATTATTGGAGCCGTGAGCCGGGCATGAAGCGCTACTACCAGCGCGACTGGTTCAAATATGATGCCGTGAAGGACAACACCGCTTCTGTCGATGCCATCCGCGACGGTCTCACCGCTGCCGTCAAGCGCCAGCTCATGAGCGACGTGCCCTATGGCGTGCTGCTCTCAGGCGGACTCGACTCGTCAGTCATCTCTGCCATTGCCGAGAAATACTCTGAGATGCGTATCGAGGACGACTCGAAGACCAAGGCCTACTGGCCCCGTCTGCACTCGTTTGCCGTGGGTCTGAAGGATGCCCCCGACCTGGCCAAAGCCAAGCTCGTGGCCGACCATATCGGTACCGTACATCACGAAATCAACTATACCATTCAGGAGGGTCTCGATGCCATCCGCGATGTCATCTATTTCATCGAGACCTACGACGTCACCACCGTCCGTGCCTCTACACCGATGTATCTGTTGGCGCGCGTCATCAAGTCGATGGGTATCAAGATGGTGCTCTCCGGCGAGGGTGCCGACGAGATATTCGGTGGCTACCTCTATTTCCACAAAGCGCCGTCGGCCAAGGATTTCCACGAGGAGACCGTTCGCAAGCTCTCCAAGTTGCACCTCTACGACTGCCTGCGTGCCAACAAGAGCCTTTCGGCCTGGGGTGTCGAGGGTCGTGTACCTTTCCTCGACAAGGAGTTCCTCGATGTCGCCATGCGCACCAATCCTGAGGCCAAGATGTGTCCAGGCACCACCATTGAGAAGAAGATTGTCCGCGAGGCCTTTGCCGACATGCTGCCCGAAGCCGTCGCTTGGCGCCAGAAGGAGCAGTTCAGCGATGGTGTAGGCTACTCGTGGATTGACACCCTGAAACAGATGACCTCAGAAGCCGTCACCGACGAACAGATGGCGCATGCTGCCGAGCGCTTCCCCATCAATCCGCCAAAGAACAAGGAAGAGTATTACTATCGCTCCATCTTCGCCGAGCACTTCCCCAGCGACTCCGCCGCCAAGAGTGTTCCGTCAGAGGCCAGCGTAGCCTGCTCTACCGCCATCGCCCTGGAGTGGGATGCCGCCTTTAAGGGAATGAACGACCCTTCAGGACGTGCCGTCAAGGGCGTGCATGAACAAGCGTATTAAAAAAGAAAGAGGGTTACTGTTGGGTAATCCTCTTTTTCTTGTTGACATTAATCGGTGTACTGTTCGGAAAGGCGATGCTATAGGCCGCGTCGAGGGCTTTCAGGTCTATCTTGTAATAGCTGATGCCCAACCTTACCGCCACGATGGCTCTTATGAGTTCGCGGTGCTTGCGCGGATAGAGCGAGGGCACAGGCAGTTCGTTCCAACCTTCCTGCGGTTCCCCGTCTACGGCAGCCAGGTGGCACACCTCCCAGATAACATCGTCGGTGGCTTCGTAGCCGAACCACGCCTTCAACACGTTGCGGATGCAGAACCGCTTATACTGACCTCCGAGGAGGCGCCTCGTGCGCTCCAGCCTGCGCCAGAGCACCACGAAGCATTCTTGATTGTTTTCTACGTTCATCATTTTTGTTTTTTTGAACACTCATCATTTTTGTTTTTTGAACACGAATTGCACGAATTACACGAATAGCTGCGCATAGGAAAAAATTCGTGAGATTAGTGAGATTCGTGTTCGTTAATATTATTCCGTGTTCGTTAAAATCTTCTTCGTGTTCGTTAAAATCTTCTTCGTGTTCGTTAATATTATTCCGTGTTCGTAAATCGAAAATGACCATTATGACCTTGACCATCATGACACCTTACGATAGTTTCCGTCCTCATCAACCACTACCAACGCCTGTTTTCGCCAGTTCTTCAGCATCTGCCGAACCGTGTTCTGGTTCACGCCCGCCCCCTTCACGGCAACGCTTTGCTGCATAGCCTGTTCAAACGTAAACTGGCTGTCCAGTCGCTCAAAGATGGAGTCGTTCTTGCCGCGCTTGCTGCGCACACCATTCAGATTGCCTGCATAGTCGCGACTCAGGAAAGCATTCTCGATGCGGTCGCGGAAGAAATACAAGGCGTTCTCCAACAGCGAGTCGGCTATCACGTCGTAGGCCTCCAGCATAGCGGGTGTCTGTGCCTTCAACAGCATTTCCTTCCACAGGCTTGGCTGTTGCTTCAACTTCGCCTCGGCACCACTCAATCCGTGCTTCTGAATCAACGTCTCGCATACCTTGCAAAGCATCAGACAGCAGGTCATGCGTTGCGCCGTCACACAGACGCGGAAGCGCTGACGGGCACGGGTGCGGTCGTCGTTCTTCATCGTCTCCAGGCGGATGCGCTCCACCCATTCTCTACCCTTCGCCTCCAACTTCGGCAATACCACCTCACCATACATCAGCGGCAACAAGTGCGCTATCTGCTGGATGCGGTCGCGCTGGCGGTCGGTCAGCACCGGCGGCTTGTCCTCCAGCGGTGCAAAGGTATTGTCGGGCGTGCGGGCTACGGCGATACGACTCTGGAAACCGTCGGTGTAGTTCGAGACAACACGATACAGCGCATCAGGTGTGCCACACATCGTGACGTTCCACAATAGCTTGTCGATATGCACGTTCACAGCCTCTGCGCTTCGCGCCTCACGCTCATACTTGGTGCCGTCGTAGCTCTGGCGCAGCATCACGGAGAAGTCGCTCATGGTCGATTTCCATTTCTGTGCCACCGTGTCGGCCTCGGGAGTGAACGAGAAGGCGTGCTTGCCCTCGGTATTCGCCAGTCGCTCAGCGAGGTTCGCCACCGTGTTGTTCAGCGTCAGACAGCGCACGGGCAACTTAGGCTCCTCGGGCTGCTCCTTCTTGTTCTTTGCCGCCCGCTTCTTGGCGCGCCACTCGTCCTCCTGCATCTGGTACATCTTGTCCAGCGCCGTCACCTCGCTCATCCAAGCTTCCACCACGGGGTCGATACCGCCTTTACCCGAGGCAAAGTCACCGGCGATGTACGAGATAAGATTCAGTCCTTTCTTCTGACCGTGCACATCTAGTGCCACACCCGTCGCCAGCGTACCGATGCAAGGACAGATAGCCGTCACAACCGGCATGGTCAACTGAGGGCCAACGGCGTCAATCGATTCGCGAACGCCTTGCGGCATTTTGCGAGTTGAAAGTTGCGAGACGGAAGCTGAAAGCGCCTCATCCTCCGCGCTTTCTACCTCTTCCATCTTCCCTCCATTCCCGAACTCCGTTCGCCTACCCGTAGCCTTTCCTTCTTCCATCTTCCCTCTTACATCTGACATCTGAAGCGCATTCAGCACATTCCTCAATCGCAAGGGGAAGCCATTGAACTCCGATGCCAGCGCGCTCTTAATCTTCTGGCGCTTCTCCTCCAACGGGAATCCGTCGTAACAGGGAATCACCTGGTCCAGCCACTCAAAGTTACGTCCGCAGATGTGCCTCAGGTCGCACGCCAGCTGATAGGTCAGCGTGTCCCTATCGCCCTGCGTCGGTTCAAACCCGTGATTGTTCAACTCCCAGTACTTCTGGATGATGTCTGCGAACGGAATGCCGTGGTAGTCGCTGGGGAAAGAACACGTAGGCTCCTTTTTATTTGAACACGATTCTTTTTCTGAACACGAATTGCACGAATTGCACGAATCTTTTTCCTGTGCGCAGCCATTAGTGAGATTAGTGAGATTCGTGTTCGTTAAAACAGCTTCCGTGGTCTCGAAGATGGCATCGTCCAGATAGATCAGTTCAGCCTCCGTCGTAGTAAAGAACACGCGGGTGATGTCCTTCGCCTGCGCATCAAACTTCACACCCAGCAACTCTGAAGCCCACTTCAGATTCTCCTCCTGCGACATTTCGGTTCGTCGACTGAACACCAGATGGTATCCGCCTCCACGGGCACTCTCCTCCAGCATCCTCAACCCCAGCTCGTCCTTCTTGCTGAGTATCCTTTCGCGAACCACGGGCATCTCCTCGGCCGTCAAATGGTCGATATCCATCCCCACCGTCGTGCTCATCCGTTTCGAGCCCTTCAGCGTGCCGTCCTCGTTCGGCAAGCACGAATAGTTCATCTGCACCAGACTCGCCTTCAAGGCACCGTCGCCCTGTCGGATGCGCGCCACATTCTCCTTCTGGAATCCGCCGTTACGCAGACTCAAATACTCCTCTCTCGTGAGAACGGGGCGCATCATCTTCGCTCCCCCGTTCCCCTTATAAATATAATGTACACTCATCGTTATTCGTGTTATTCCTTCGTTTCTTCGTTCCTTCTTTTTAGAAATTTAATTTTGGGAAATTATGATTAATTTTTAGCGCTTCTTTAATTTCCCCCAATTTCCCCTAATTTCGTTTCTATTTATGAAAGAAATTTTGGGAAATTATGATTAATTTTATGTCTAATCTAAAAGTTTGGGTATCCCAATTTCGCGTTGAGGAATCGCAGACCTGCCATGGTCCACGTCATATACGTGTGTATTTTCTTCTCACCCTTCAGCGAATAGCTGACGTGGGTTCGGAGGGCTGTCAGTCCGCGGTCGGCCAAGTCGTCAGAGATGTTCCAATGCCCGCCACGGCGATACTGGATTCCCATGTCGCGCAACACGGCATTGAAGTCATACACCTTCATGTTAAACGTCTTGGCCACCTGTGTTGCGGTCAGCGTGTCCTCAGCTGGTTCGTTCAGTAGGCGAAGGGTGCGACCTACGATGGCGTCGGCTCGATGGATAATCTCCTCGTTGGAGAGTTGTCTACCTTGTGCATCCTTCGTGGGGATGTAGCCGCCCGTCTTGCGAATCTGAGGCAGCACCTCACTGGTCACCCAGCGCTTGAAAGCCTTGGCTTGTGGCAGCTTCGAAGAGAGAATCAGCGCGTAGAGACCACTTTCGTTGATGAACACCGCTTTCTGGTTTCTGCCGATGGCGTCACGAATCGTTACGCCATCCGTTTTGTCCTCATCATCTACATGATCAAGCAATGCTTTACGGCTATTGCTGTACCCCAGTGCCGTGGCAACATCCTTGCCCACGAACATAATTTGATTATTGACTTGGCAAGTACGAATCTCGCCGAAAATATCACTTGTAAAAATTTTAATTTCTTTATTCATTTTCTTGAGTCGATTTAGCGAGAAGAAGGTTGGAATCTTTGCGCATTTACCCGGGAACATCCTCCTCTCTTCAACTCAAATTGTTGTTGTTTTACTTTGTCACTTTCACGATATCAGTTGCTAGAATTTCTTGGAATGTCTGTCCCTGATATTCGTGCGTAGAGAAACGAAAGGTGGCCACAACCACATCACCTTCGTAGAACCTGCACGCCGCCAGATTGCCCAGCATGGCGCACACATACTCGTTTTCGAACTTACCGCCCAGTTCCTTCAGCACAATATTGCACTTCTGAATCTGACCGCCGTCAGCCTTAGCTGACTGTACGCTGAAGGCCTCGCCTTGACGTACCACTTTCAAAATCTTTGTTTCCATCGTTGTATCAATAAGTCAAATAACACTTTGTGATTGATTCACGGTGGCAAAGGTACATAAGCTGATAATCCGTGCAAATCTGAGCGAAAAATCTCAGATTATTTTCACTTATACAACGCAACATACTCAAAATCAACGCAAAACAAAAAGTGCCCGACTCTCAAAATCGAGAATCGAGCACTTGTAAGTATCGCTCAGATTATGTCAGATTACTTTTCTGGGCAGTAGGCGTCCAATAATGGTATGATACTCTCAAAGTCTGGAGTCATCAAGCCCTTGTTGGGTCGCCCCTTATCTATATTGGTATAGCCCTTGTCGTCGCCAAAGAAATCCTTGTTCAATGCCGGCGAGCCTTTCAGACGGAACAGCTTCTTATCGTCCAGATAACCTACCATATTCTGCCACACTATCTTCACGCGGTCACCACGCCCGCTTTCCAGCAGGCGCCACAGCGTCTCTGATAGTTCAGCTTCCTGTGCCGACAAGTTCTCATCCACACCCAACACAGCTTTCAGCATTGCCTTTACATTCTCTGACGTGATGCCATTCACCCAGTCGCCCTTATCAGCCAAAGCCAGCAACTGGTCTAGAATCGTCTGACGATTTGCTGAAAGAGTATTGTTGTTGTCATTTTGGCTGGCATTCATATTAATACCTGATTCCGATTTGGTTTTGCAGTCGGAACCATCCTCTTCACCAACAATTACCGCCTCCTCGGCATCATCCTTGAAGAAAGCAGATAGCAACTTCCCAATATCGCCACCATTCACCGTATCTATATGCAGTTCCTTGTGGTGGTCGTAATGGTTGGCACCTTTTTCATAATAGCTGTTACTCATTGCTTATCCGTTTAAGTGGAACCAACTTTTCCTTTTCTTCTCCCAAGAGCAGCTGACTGCGCTTGTCATCATGAGTAGAACCCGATGCATAATATGCACCGTATGTAGGCCGTTCAGCCACCTTCGCCATCGATTCCGCCAATTCCTTCTGTTGCTCGATAGGCTCCATCAGGCGTTTGCGGTATTTCTTTAGTAACTCAGGATAGTGCTCACGCCACGCTTTCTGCATACTGATAATAGGATTTGCATTGAGTTTTATAAGCATATCCCACGCCGTACCAGGAGGATACTGCTCCAATTCGGCATCAATATCCTCGATGGGGATTGACGACAGCACCATCTGCTCTAGTGTTTCCTTCGATTTCTCCAGCTCCTTACAAGTACGTCTGTTCTGCTCTCTCATCTGCTGGATGAGTTCATCTTTCTGATTGTTCTCGTCTTCAATCTCCTTATAACTCTTTGGGCGATGCTCACGAAGCAGGCGCTGAAAATCCTCGGGGAAGATAGTATCACACAGCGGATAAAGCAATTCGGACTGTTCACATCTATTCATTTCCTCCTGCATCTGAAGCATCACCCTGTCCATCTCACGCTGATGTTTCCTGTCAAGATGCAACTCGTCTACGCAGTCCATCAGTCCGCAATAGAAGATGTGCATGTGGGGCTTGAACGACTGGCTGGAATTCATGACGGTCTCTGCAACCTTACTGAATTTAGTCCACTTCACGCCGATGATATGCCGAATCATGACCGAATAGTAATGCTTCAGGAACAGCCATTGCTGATTGAGCAGATCCAACATTTCCTTCTTCTTGTCCTTGGTCCAATCCTGTTGCATAATCATCGTGAAGGCGTGCAGCACACACAGCACCTCATCGGTCTTATAGTCGTAACACACCTCAGACTTGAATAGCATTTCCTTAAGTTTCTGCGACAGGTCTTGCCAGTCTTCCTGACAATCGGACTTCAATAGCACCTCCAGCACATGAAAGAATCGATAGATACGCCTCGACTCTTTCTCAAAGCGTTTCAAGTTGTCACCCCAGTTTTCAGCCGCCGTAATTAGATTTTTTTCCGAAGCCCAGTTTCCAAACTGGTCATCATCCTCTATAATGCTCTCCATCTTCCGTCCCACGAACTCCAGCCGATTTCCGGCACAACAGAGTCTGATGTCACCGTTCAGATACATCTCGTAGTAAGGCACCATCATTGCATGCAACAAACTCTTATAAACGGAGTCCTTCGGAGGATAGCCACCCTGCATGTAATACTTCTCATACAAGCTCACACTCGGCTCCCCGCTATCCCCATTCATCAGTCGCTCCAAAGGGCTGATGACGGCATCCTGAATATATTCTTTTATTCTATCTATGTTGTTCATTTCTATACCTTTTCATTTTTCAAACTGCAAAGGTACGAAAATTCCAGCACGTATTGACCGACTTCTTAGAAAAAATGCATATTTTTTGTGTTTTGTTGGTAAACAGATATTGCAGCTATCTTGAACGTGATAAAAAATCGATACCTCTAAGTTGCTGTGGAAGTATTTATTTGTTTTCTAGTTTCCATTCCCAGCAAGGGAGGTGACGATAATTTTGGAGAACTTGATAAACAAAGAAACGGTTATGCGAATAGCTATTGCATCCACTTGCTTGTGAAACCTTGTCGAGATTCTGGTCTGGAATCTGACGCATCCAAATGCGACGAGGAACAAGTTTCTTTTCGCCAGTATTCTTGTCCTCCACTTCTTCGTTATAATTCAAAATACATCGCTGGTACTTTTCGCAGATGCCGCAATGCTTCACGTCGATGCCTGCACTGATAGCTTTCATCATGCCAAACTCATAAAGGTTAGGCTTGCGATTGCCAATAAGCACTTCCGATGGAATTGCGACTTCGTAAACAGAATCCTCGCGGTGATTGCTTTCGACATTCCTGCAAGTCAAATCGTCTTGTGTACAATTACCACGCAAAACATCCTTGTCATCTTTTGATACCCAGAATCTTTCAAGCGGACGGGCTGTCTCGAATTTCCGTTTGAAGTTGAAGAATCGAATTGGCGGCAAGGCATTGAAATCGTAAGGTTGTTCGGGGTTAGTACGTCCGAACAAACTATCCTCCTCAACGAGAGGGCGCAGAACATTTTTCTCGTCGGCAATCTTTAGCTCGATGATTTGTATGCCTGATGCCAACTTTTCGGTTTCGCAATCGTGCGTGACAGAGATTTCAAGGAATATCGGTTCGCGTTCGGGATGCTCTTTGCTTGAGAGCATCAGGTCTGCCCGATAGCCCTTGTAGGTTACTTCTTCTTCGCATGTATCAAATAGCTTTTTCAGGTCGATTGCAATCAATTCTCTGCAATTGCATTTCTTGTCCCGATAAATCTGCTCCAGTTTGCAGCCTTTCGCCTTGTCGCAATGGTGCTCAACGTAGTATTTTATGACAAACTCTTTCTGTGTGTCAAACCGCTGCTTCAGTCTCATCTTCCCAAGTTTGTGTAGATAGCTTTCCCAACTACAATGTGCCTCCTTATGCCTGAAATGATGTTCGCGCTTGTCGCCTAAGACGGCACTCATTTCACCACCGCAACCAACACAATAGTAATGCTCGGCACGATTTTCTTTCGTCACCTCGTCAATATGGATGATATGCCCATCCGTGCCAGTTGCATTGTGGAATTTTATCATTTCTTAGTAATTGTATTTCTCCATTTCCTTGCGGTTTATTCTTTCAAGGATTTCTATTGTTGTACCTTCCGTACTTACACCCAATCGCTTGGCACGTTTAACTACATCTGCATGGTTTATCCTTTCAAGTATATCAATGGTACTTCCCTCCGTACTGACTCCTGCACGTTGGGCGCGTTTTACGACATCAGCATGGTTAATCCTTTCAAGAATTTCAATAGTACTACCTTCCGTACTGACTCCTGCACGCTGGGCGCGTTTCACAACATCTGCATGATTAATCCTTTCAAGAATCTCAATTGTACTTCCCTCAGTACTCACTCCTGCACGTTTGGCTCGCCTAACTGCATCTTCATGATTACGTTTTTCAAGGATCTCCAAAGTTGTAAGTTCTCGGGAAGGTTTTCTCTCTACTTCAATGCTGTTTCCATCATCTGTAACTTCCTGTTCCGTATCCATAGCTGTTGACCTTACTGGCGCGTCAGGTACAGCCGTTTCTTCTGAAATTGCCATCTCAGTCGTGGCGGGAACTTTCACTTCTTTGGATGGCTTTTTCTTTTCTGTCGCTGCTTCCTTCGGCTCGGCAGAAATTTCGCTCGTTATTTTATCATTTGAATGGCTATAATTCTCATAAGAAGGCCTATTGCTGTTCAACGGATTTTGATTGTTGAACAAACCTTGGCCTATCATAATGCAAATAAACAGAAGAACTCCGTACAAGACATATTTGAACTTAAAACCACTTCTCTGCTCTGGTTCTATAGGGTAATCTGATGGGTTGCTCTCAGTCCTATTCGAATATCGTGAAGTGAAAACACTTTCATTAACTTTATCAGTAGAGTTCGTGTATTCTTTATCGTATTCTCCAGAAGGCATTTGGGTGTAAGACGTAGGATGCTCAGATTCGAAAGCTAAGCCGTGTCGTTTCTTGTGGCATTCCTCGCACAAGACAACGACCTCGTCAGGATTGTATGACCATGGATTCACGTCACGATAAACCAAGTGATGAACTTGTAGCTTGTTACGCTCGTTATAGAACCGCCTGCCGCAATCCTCACAAGTGAAGTCGCGCTCCTTTATAAGCGAGTAGGAATAGCCCTTCCAATAGTCCGACTTTAGCAGTCGCTCGTACTCTTCCTTTGTCATCTCGTTTTATTTGCTCATTATTTGTATAATCGGAACGGTCTTCTCGAATTTCGATTCCGTCTGATACCTATAAATGCCGACCTGCCGTGCAACCTTCCCTTCAGGAACTCTTACGACCTCATCGTCGTAATAGTATTTGCCGTCCTCGTTTGTCAGCAGATAGACAGCTCCTGTGTACACCTCAATTCCAATATCCAAATCTTCATGAGATTGCCCATTTACTAAAGCAGCATCCTCGCCAAGCACCTGAAATACCTTAAAAGCCTTTATTTCAATCTCGTCACCTGGCTTTTCAAACCATGTCGTGCCATCGTCACCGCCAGAACGGCTGGCAGATAAGATATAAAAGAACAAAAATGTCAAGACGACTCCAGTCAGAACACCACCGCCAAAGATTAACCACTTCTTCATATCATTTATATATACACTTCATCATAGAACTCAAGTTTTGCTATCCATACGGGTTGCATCTGCAAAAATACAAAAAGATTTCAATAATAAGTCGTTTTTTCTAAATTTCTTCGAAATAACATAAATATGGCCTTTATTCCGAGGTAAATATGATAAATGTAACTGATATTGGGATACTAGAATCCTAACTTTGAGAAAAAGGAAAGATTAGCAATGCATCTAATTCAATTGCTGAAACTAGTGATAGTGCGTATAATAGTGACAATAGTGATACAATTAGTGTTAAAGGAATTGAAAATTGTGCTTATTTTGGTGCTGGAACAAATAAAGTTGCTAAAAAAACTTGGAACTTTCAGAAATAATGTCTATCTTTGCAGCGTCAGAATGTATGTTCTGGCTATCCGGGTAGAATCCCGCGTGGGGTAAGGCTTTATCGATACTGCCCAATTTTATAGAGAGCCGTCGTTCTGCGATAGCTCTTTATTTTTGTCT
>Ga0256404_1002551_pt1 | contig 39984 bp, 36 predicted proteins | sample RumenRJG_01DNA_FD_185990 | JGI IMG/M metagenome (GOLD analysis project Ga0256404, IMG submission 185990) | Bovine rumen microbial communities from Lethbridge, Alberta, Canada - RJG_01 | ecosystem: Host-associated > Mammals > Digestive system > Stomach > Rumen | place: Canada: Alberta | collected...
CTTTTTGCTCTTTCTTGGTTTATTATTCATTTCAGGTACCTCTTGTATCATTAAATTTATACCAACGTGTGTGGTCAGTATAAATCTAGTGTACTTGAGGTATCCTTTTATGTCAACTCATCGGGCCTATTTATATTATACAGGAAGCTTTCTTTTAAAGTTTCGGCCGTTAGAGCCCTATTTCTTTGGTGAAGAAAAGAATATGGGCTTTGACAACATGGCAAAAGGTCCCGGAAAAGTTCTGACAAATGCATATTTTATCAAGTCCGGTAATATGCCCTCTCCGTCAACCTTGATAGGAGCCATTCGTTATCTGGCCCTGAAGCAGACGGTTGGTCTTTCTACAGACGGCGTTCATCTGACGGACGAGCAGAAAGCAGCTGTAGGAGAAAGCAGCTTTAACCTCTTTTCGGAGGGACGGCAGGAGTTTGGTAAGATAAAAAATCTGGGCCCGGTGCATCTTTGTCAAGGTGATACGGAATACTTTAAAGTTCCTTATTATCTGCATGAAACAGACGCTCACGGTATTGCCTCCTATCGGATGGAGGAGGCCGGAGAACGGGAGCACCAGAAAATTTTTCTCCCGACCGATTATGACGGAAAAGAAGGCCTGATCAGCGCTTATGTTTCCGCAGATGATAAGGCAGAACTGGTTCAGAGTTCAGATCTTTTCAGCCCGGCAATCAAGACCAGGATCTTAAAAGATAAAAGGAAAGATAATCAGAAAGACGCCTTTTTCAAGAAGGAGTACCGGCTGTTAGCAGAAGGATATTGCTTCTGTTGTGAGGCGGAGATCGACGGATGGACGCCGAAGTCAGATGTCGTTTATATGGGACAGGATAAGTCTTCCTTTGCTTTTTCAGCAGTTGAGAAAAAATCAACCGATACGGCAAATAAGAGTCTTAAAAAACTTTGCGAAGAAAAGGCCGATGTTCCGGAAGGATTAATAGCAGCTGTGGCTCTGTCGGACGTCTATTTCCGGCAGCCGTATGAAAAGGCAGCGGATTTTGCAATCGCATCTTTCCGAAATTTTCGTTTTATGACGTCCGCCCATGCAAGTACAGGACAGAGCTATTACGCGAGGTTAAAGAAAAGCAGCCTTTACCATTTGGCAGAAGCCGGAAGCACCTTTTATCTGACAAAGGACCAGATACATGTTTTTCAGTCGCTTTTTAATCCGGATCTTTCAAGTGTGGGACTGAATACTTTTATTTATGTTGAAGGGAGAAACCATTCATGAACGCTATCGTATATGAAATGAAGTGCCTTACCAATCTTCACGCTGGAAGCGGGGAGACCAATTACAGCATCATTGATAATGAGGTTCAGAGAGATTCGGTGACCGGCTATCCGACAATCTTTTCATCAGGTATCAAGGGAGCCATCCGGGAGTATTTCAAGCGACATGGGCTTTCCGAATCCTGCGCGGAATATATCGATATGTTTGGCTCAGAGCAGGGGGACGTACAGAATGAAAAGAAGGCAGGAACCAAACCGGGTTATCTGAAGTTCACCCAGGCCCATCTCTATGCTTTTCCCAGACGGGCGGAAGCCGGAGAAGCCGCCTATCAGATGACAACCACCAACACTGCAGAGAAAGAACTGACAGATTTTCTTTCTGTCATAGGTGTACAGGACGAAAAGAAACCGTGTGAGGCGAAGGTCGCAGGTGAAGAGGAATTCCGAAAACTAATGAACCATCTTCCGGTTACGGCGAGAAACCAGCTGAAGAAGGGAATCAGCCAGAACCTCTGGTATGAAGAGATTGTTCCCCACGAAACGGTGTTCTGGTTCGCTGTTCTGTATGATGGCGGGGCAAAGACCGATATCCTTACTTCCTTTGACAGCAGCCTGCTGACAGATGGGAAGGCAGTGATCCAATTCGGCGCAGACGCTTCCATCGGTGACGGCATCTGCCTTGTAAAGAAATTCTGTGAAGTAAAAGACTGATTTCAGGAGGTGCGTATGAATTCAAAAGAACGGATAGAGGATCTAATTCTTCCGGCTTGCATTGCAATTCGAGAGGTCTTTAAGGACGAGCTTTCTGCAGGAAAGGCTATTGACTCTCATGCCCGTAGCAAGATGTCCGCTTTTGGCGCCTCAATAGTGATGGGCTCGATGAAAGCAACAATAATGAATTATTGTAATGGCAATGCAGAAGATGGTGACATTAATAAGAAACTAATGGGTTGTCTTTGGCAGCTATTGAAAGAAGAGGAATGTTTTTCGCCTGAATTTAGGAGCCCGAAGATCTGTAGTGAAAATGGAATAGAGACTCTAAAAAAAATCGTGATGGAGGAAGATAATTCTGCGGACAAATATGAAGAGGACATTTTGACGGCGGCAACTGCTATTAAGATGGCGTTGAACCTCTTCCCGTTAAAGAAACAGAAAGAGGGGGCCTCAGAATGAATGCAAATTATATCTATAATGTCCAATATTCCGAAGAGGCGGCGGCCATTGCGTATGTCGAGGGAAATAATGCAGCTGACGCAAAGGGAATGTCAGAAAAGAACCAGACATATCTTACCAATATCAATGCTGCAATATCCGGTGCCATCATTCAGCAGGGAGGGCAGGAAGACGACGCCCTTCCGCTTACGCATATCCGAATGAAGACCTCATATCCTGGGGTTTTGATTGGCACGGGTAGTGCACATGAAACCGGAGCAAAGAATGAGATGCTCCTCGGTTTTACACTGGACTACGTGACAGGAATTCCTTATCTTCCAGGAAGCTCTCTTAAGGGACTTCTGAGGAGCGCATTTCATTTTGGTGATAGTGAAAAAAATGAAACGGAATATGTCCGGGAAACACTTTCCACGATAGTTGGAAATGAAGTCAGTAAAGAGAATGTAACTGACCTTGAAACTGCACTTTTTGCAGATCCGGATAATGGGATTGTTTTCCTGGATTCATTCATTCAGGGGATGACTACCGATGCTGGTGAAAATGCTGCCTATATGGGACTTGATTATATTACTCCTCACAAGGGCGACATGCTGAAGAATCCTATCCCGCTTCCAATCCTCCGGATTAACCCCAACGTGGTCTTTGACTTCCGCTTTTATCTGCAGGATGTAAAAACTGAAGATGGCAAAGTATTCCAGGTAGACACGATTAAAAATCTTTTTATAGAGATTCTGAAGGACTTTGGCATTGGCGCAAAGACGCATGTCGGATATGGTGTACTTGAAGAGTATAAACCACAGGAAATCAATGTTGACTCCATTGTTTCGGGTAAGGTGGAAAGCTTTGGGGCCGGAAATTCCGGATTAAATATTGACTTGGGTAACGGCAAGAAAGGATATGTCAACAAAAAGGATGCACTTGAGAATAAAAATGATGATTTGACACTTAAATTCAGTATCGGAGAAAGAATCAAAGCAAAGGTAAAGGAAATTAAAGAGTCTGGAAAGATCATTCTTACAATGAAGGATATGGGTGGCGATAAATAATATGCTGAAAGAATTTGATCTCTGGCTCGATGAGAGCGGAAAGTTTGCTAATGAAAGAGAAACAGTCAATATAGGTTATAAGCCATCCCTTATAGGTGGATGGCTTATGCCTCATGACAGGTACAAAGAAAGTGACTTTGCTGATATGGTGGTGGAATCAGGTTCGGCGGAAGGATATCATTCCGCCGGGTTAACACGAGAGCAAAAAAATAAAGAGGTAATACCGACCCTTGTCCGCATGCATAATGAGTTTGGTGGCAGAATGTTCTTTGTTGAGAATAAAGAAGTAAGACAGTATGGAGGCAATAAAGAGCTATACCTCACTATGATGGCTTATGGCCTGCTTCATCTGCTTCAAACCCTTAATGCTGTCTGTGAAAGCGTTCACCTTTACGTGACTATAGCCAGGCGCGTAGACGTCAAAGGAGACGCAATGATTGAGATAACTGATGAAGAATACGAGAAACGTCTGAACGCTGTTATCCGGGCAGAAAAAGCCGCAGGTCACATAATACTTGATAACGATACACAGATGGAATTTCATATCGATTCCGCCCGTACAAATACCAAACTCAAAATGGCGGATTACGCATGTAACGCTGAATTAACGATAAATTCCGGCATGTTTACTGATGCTTCACGCCTAAAATTTTTTGAAATAAGGAATGATGCTATCATATGCTCATTCGTGGAAAATTATGAGGAAAATCGTATCCGTCAATACCTTACAACTGATAATGTAGCTGATGCTTTATTTGACGCTACGGCAAGTCACCAGAAGTCATTACTTGAAAATATGCTCCCTGATATAATAAGCCGCCTTACTAATTTCGGTTACAGAAGCGCAAAAGTCCAACTCGATCAGTGTGTGAGAGAATTTACCACAGACGCGTATATGGAAGATGATTTTGAAGATGGCGAAAGGATTATGAGAAATCTCATAGACGTTGTCATTCCCGCTATGTATAAAGAAAAACTTCCATGTGAAAAGCTCCATTTCGCTGCTGAACTAAACCTTACCGATATGTACCTGAGGGAAGGAAATCTTAGTGAAGCAGTTAAAGAGATAATGAAATGCGAAGAAGCTCAGAAAAAGCTACCAGCAAGTCTTGAAAATATACTCGCTTATTATCAGCTTATCGAAAAACAGGGATTATGTGAGATAGATTTTTTTGAGTTTCAAAAAGGATACGAGACTATGGGGAAGGCCTCGAAGGTATTTGAAGAGGCAATTGACGCACTTGAATTATCAAAGGTAATTCATGAAAGATATCCAAGCCTTATATCCGAATACTATGGCGACGCCCTCTGCATGAAAATATACGCCGGAATGCTAGCACAGAGGCAGAATCCAAAACTTTATGATGAACTGGTTCATGATTCGGATATAGCGCTGCTTCAGTATGGACCTCATGAGGGAGAACTTGAGCGACACAGACAGTACAGGGCATTTATAGAGGCTCAGGCCGGTCATATCTATGAAGCATGTGTGTGGCTATTTATGACACAGCTTCCGGAAGTTGATAATAGATGGCTTAATGAAAAACATGACATTAATAAAGCTCTTTGTGGCAAGTTCATTAATGAAATTAATACAGGCGAGATTCAGGCGTCCAGACTTTATTATTTAATGTATTATACCAGAATAATGGCTGAAGCTTTCGAACATGGAAACGAACTTGCGAATGTCATGCTAAGCGCACTCTCTACTTCTGAGACGGAAATAGAACCCGATGAGATGGAAGATCAGATACATGTTAACGCCAGAGGTAAAAAAATCAAGACAACGGTTGTGGACGCCATCAACAATGTAATTGATAAGGATACGGGATTCGAGTATCACCCAAGTGAATCAATTTACTGGCGAACTGCTTACAGTCTCTATATGGCGAATAAAAAAGTTGAAGCACATGAAATGTATGAGCAGGCTATCTTCGTATGTTTTAATAATAAAGAATACCTTCAGCTTATGGTCACAGGCTTGGCAATACAGGCAGAACGACTTGCACTATTATATAATGAAAACAGTAAAAGTTCAAAGGAGAAGGCTGAAGTTATTCGCAAAAAATTGGTAAGAGAGATTGAAATAGTGAATAAAGCCTTAGACAAAGTGAGTATAAATTTTATAGCGGCTTATACTAAGGAATTATCAGACGAAATTAAAGATGTAAATAATTGTGATTGGAGAAAACTGTGGAAGACCTCAAGAAAGATTTCGTTTTGAAAGACAAGGGCTTTTTTGTCATCGACTGCGAAACGAACGGCCTTTATGGACCATTTCTTACAGCAGCTGTCGTTGTTACGGACCACGAGCTGAATATTACCGGAAGATATTACTACGGAGCATCAGAGACCATCACAAAAGCTGAAAATCCCTGGGTGCTTGAGCATGTAATACCTATCCTGGGGAATTATGAAGACTGTCGGACGGAATCAGGACTCTATGAAAAGGTCTGGAATCTCTGGTCGGATTACCGGGCAGATCACTATGCCATCGCTGATGTGAATTTCCCTGTTGAAAATCGCTTTTTCACGAACTGTGTTGAAATAAATCGTCCGGCCCGGGAGCAGATGGCTCCTTTCCCTCTCCTGGATCTTTCCAGTTTCCTGTTCCAGAGGGGGATAGACCCGCTGGCCCCACGCCTGGAACTTTCCGGCCTGCAGGCTGACAATCAGCACAATGCTCTGTTCGATGTTGAGATGACCGTTGCCGTAATGAAAAAACTATGGGAGAACAAGCTATGAGAATGAAGTCAGAGGATTATAAGGCAAAGAGCATTCATATTTTTGCGTTACCATTTAAATTCAAATCAGCCCAGGAAAAAGCTTCTTTTCAGTACCAGACGATGGTTGAAAGGCTGATTGTTTTGGGTTGGCAGAATGCTTCATTATCCCTTTCTGATGTGGATGATTATGCAGTTGACCAGTATATGTCCGGCCAGGCCAAACAGATATTCTGGGAGAAAAGCAAAGGAGATCAATATCTTCCGTGCAGCGTTCTTCAGTATGGAGAGAGTGAAAAACAACCGCTATTTTTCCATATGGAGAAAGATGATTTTAAAGCATCTTTACTGATTTCAGGGCTTGAAATCCATATTTATCAAGATGGTTATGGGATATTGTTTATCAAGACGCTCAATTTTCTTGATGACATAGATCGAATTAGGCCGATTAACCATTATGGCAGACGGTTCCTGTTGCCGTTTATCCCCGCTACTCCCGCTGGCTATTCTTTGGCGGCAGACAAAATAGGGATAGAGGATTTGCGTGGCAAGTTAAAAGGAACCATTACGAATTATAAGCTTGATATTGAGAAATATTTAAGATCAGATAATGAAGAGAGGATATTGATTGGGAAAAATTTCTCTTCAATTCCTTACTTTTTATTTTATCTGTTGAACCACGGAACGGTTCAAGAGCAATGGGTGATCAATCAAACGGATATTGAAGACATTTCTGATGAAAGAATGTTTCTGTTTTGCCTTGTGCGGAATGACGCTATGTCTGGAAAGGTAAAGTATAATTGTGACAGTTCGTTTCGCAATGAACTTTATAAGTTGATTTTCGCTGATACTGACGATGCAACCTGTCAAGATGACGATATGCGAGACCGACTTCTAAAGGAGGCCATTTACCCCAGATGGAGAAAGTGGGGGACGATTCAGGCGGTTACGAATACCGGGATGTTTTGCATTACGTCAACCTACGCAGGAATAAATGACAGCGTAATCAAGCCGTTTGTGACGGAATATCTTTACATGTATTCTCTAGTCCTGGCACAGCACATGGGAATTATGCTGTTCTCCGAACGAGCAGGAGATATTGGAAAACATATTATTGGGAAAATCAAAACTAGAGAACATAGGGAACTGGTTAGCTTACAAAAGGAATATGTGGTCTTCAAAAATCAAATGCTGATTTTGGATTTTACCTATCAAGAGCAGGGTTCTGAATTATATGAACTGATTCAGAAGCAGATGCGTATTGATGAAGAAGAAGCAATTTTGGATGAGCAGTTGGAAAGTCTCTATGAAATTACTAACGTAAGCAATGATATTAGCTTACAGACTATTGCGGCTGTATTAGCAATTTTCGCAATAGCAGTTGACGTGATACTCAATGTATTTATTTCCGGAAAAGAATTTACCTGGTGTGAAATAGCACAGATTTCTTTGGTTACATTAATTGTTACAGCTGTTGCTATTGTAACGGCAATTAAACATCTTGGGGAAAAATAGTATGTCTGTCATTTATATTCGTGAGCAGGGTAGTACGGTAAAGCGGTCGGGAGACCGCCTGATTGTGAGCAAGCAACGTCAAAATGTACTCGAAATTCCGATATTTCAGGTGGACAGTCTTGCCGTGATGGGAAACGTGACAGTGACGACTCAGGCTATGTCACTTCTTATGGAGCGAGGCATTGACATAAACTATTTTTCGTACTCGGGTAAGTTTATCGGAACAATGAGTTCAGATTCCGGGAAAAATATTTTCCTGCGCCTTGCCCAATACGAACTGTATCAGAATATAGACAGGCGTCTGGCTCTGGCTCGTATCATTGTAGCCAATAAGGCAGACAACCAATTGCGGATGATTTGCGACAGGGACTGGCGAACCGCCGGTAATCCCGACTATGACTGGAAGAAGGATGCGGATGCGATTCGGAGGCTTAAGGAGAAGATACCGACCGCTAAGAATAATAATGAACTGATGGGCATAGAAGGCTCCTGCAGCAAGGCATATTTCTCAGCCTTTGGAGCGATGCTTACAGGAGACTTCAAATTTAACGGAAGAAACCGACGACCACCAAGAGATCCGGTGAACATACTGCTAAGTCTTGGATATACGTTCCTTGTTAAGGAAGTCAGCTCGGCGCTTCAGGTTCATTCCTTTGAGATGTATCTGGGCTTTCTTCACGGGATACGTTATGGCCGCCAGTCGCTTCCGCTGGATATGATGGAGGAATTTCGCCAGCCGATTGTGGACCGCTATGTGTTGAATGTATGCGGTAAAAGAATAATAAACAGTTTTGACTTTGACATGTCCGGCGAGCTGCCGGCTCTGACGGATGAGGGCTTTAAGAAGTTCTGCGTCACTTACGAAGACTGGTTGAAGTCAGGAGAAAACGGGGGCAACAGGGCACTGATCAAGAAACAGGCAGCAGCGTTGAAGCAAACAGTACTGAAGGGCATAGAATACTGCCCGTATTCAATGGGGGTTTGAAATGTACTTTGTGAGCTATGACATTTCATCAAACAAGTTGCGAAAGAAGGTCGCGGACCTGTTGGAGGACTATGGCATTCGCATTCAATACAGCGTATTTGAATGCGATCTGGATACCAGAAAATACCGCGAACTCTATGCAAAGATGACGAAATTGACAGCGGATATGCAGGACGGAAGCGTGATATTCTGCCCGATTTGTGACAAATGCTATTCGAAAAAGAGGGTTATAGGGGATGCTGTTCCTACAGCACGTCATGACAGTGATGAGGTGATTGTCATATGAGCATGTACAACAGAATTATCGATATACAGAAATTGAATGCCGCCTGGGACAAAGTACGGAAGAATAAGCCGGCAAAGGGGGTGGACGGCGTCACATGGGATGAGTTTGATAAGAACCGTAAGGCAAATATCACTGAGATATTCGGAGAACTTCAGAACCATACGTTTTCGGTCACTCCGGTCAAGAAGGTAACGCTCTATAAGGGCGAGAAAGCCAGAGACATCATGCTCTATTCCATGCGGGATAAAGTCGTGCAGGAATCCATAGCGGAAGTTCTGACGAAGATGTATGACAATTCGTTCTCGAATGCCTGTTATGCTTACCGTCCGGACAAATCTGCCCTGAATGCAGTCGCATCCATAGCGGAGGTTGCAGCAGATTCGAAATACAGCTGTTTTGTCAAGGCAGATATTGAGCATTTCTTTGACCATATCAAAGCCGAGAAGTTGGAAGGTATACTTCGAAACCGGATTCAGGAAGATGATGTGATTGACCTTATCATGTCGCAGGCCGCAGCTCCCATGCTGGTGGAGGATGGAAGCATCCGCCCTTGTACAGACGGCGTACGGCAAGGTTCGGCGATTGCTCCGGTGCTTTCAAATATATATATGATGAACCTGGACAATGACATGACCAGGGCTGAAGGCTTATATGCCCGCTATAGTGATGATGTTTTGATACTGGCTTCGGATATGGATTCTGCCCATCAGCAGCTGAATCGCTTCATTACTCATATAGAAGCATTGGGCCTGTCTATAAACACGAAGAAGACGGCCATTGGAAATATTGCGGATGGCTTCGAATTTCTCGGATATCATTTCGACAAATCCGGAAAAGAAATACCTTCGAAGGCGGAAAACTCCCTTACAGAGCGCTTGGAAGGCATGTGGCTGACATCGAAGAACATGAAGATTACGGAAAAACTGGAAAAGGCCTCAGAAATTGTTAATGGCTGGGAGCAGTATTTCCGTGGTGACAGAAAACCATCATCCATGTATGAATACGCAACGGTCCTGTATATGACCTATCACCGCGGATATGACGGGGAAAATGACTTTGTTGCCCTACGCCGTGATTATCATAATGAAAATATGGAACTGCTGAAATGGATGGTCTCGGTATGGGAACAGGAAAAGCGCCCGGACATGAAACTGTTGGAATATGAAGATTTCTTTGAAATCAGCCGAGATGATACAGTTGCAGCTCCTTCTGTTGATTTCTTAACAGATGCTTGCGAAATCTTTAAAAGGCTCATAATTGCTGAAACAACGGATGACTGGGAAAATCTGATGCAGTTCTATTCGGATGAAGGCTTCTATTCCGGTGCATCGTCCATATCGGAGCGGATTGCACGTCTGGAGCAGCGGGCTGAGGAGGAAAGAACACCTGAGGTCTCCTATCATTCGGAGGAAGTAAAAAACGGAGCCCCTATTATTCTGAACGGGAAGAACCTGGAAGACTATATGCGGCTTTTCGTCGGTCGGGACGAACTGTATGCGGAAGAAGTCTTTCAACCCGGCAAAGGACGGAAGAGTGATCAGGTGCTGGAACCTTTGACTGCAGAGGTGGTGAAGGACCATCTGAAAGGAACACGGACGATTGACACGGTCATCGTGCGGAACAATTCTACGGTCCATTATCTGGTCATCGACTTTGATATATCGAAGAAGCATTTGCTGGAGGATAAGCCGGGGGCTGCTGATGCGAATCTGGAGAGTTATCTTCAGAAAGCGATGGACCTCACGCAAAAGTACAGAAGAATAATATCAGACCTGGGGTTGACGGCTTATCCGGAAGACAGCGGGTATCGGGGCTTTCATCTGTGGGTATTCTTTGACGAATGGATCCCAATCCGATATATCAATATGCTCACAGATATCATAGAAAACAAGGCCCACGACTTGCGCAGTGAAGACATTACAGTGGAATATTTCCCAAACAAGACCAGGATTAAACCGGGAAAGTTCGGACAGATGATTAAGCTGCCCTATGGAGTTCATTGCAAGAGCGGCCGCCGCAGTGTCATGCTGGATAAGAATTTTCAACCAATCAATGATCCAGCAGAGTTTATGAAAGGCGTCGCTAAATTTTCTGTTAGCAACGTGAAAAAGATTTTGGGCTCTTCTGACTTTTCTATCGAAAGAGTAAGGGAGATTGATGAAGACATTTCTCCTTTGGGAAAGGTTCCGGAGAGCATATCTTTGGTATTGAAGAATTGCGCTTTGATGCGCTATCTTTGTATGAAAGCTGTTAAAACAGGATATCTTGCTCATCTTGAAAGGTTATCGATATTGTATGTATTTGGCCACATGGGAGATGATGGTAAGGACTTCGTTCATCAGGTGATGAAGTTTACTATGAATTATTCATATCAGACGACTCAGTATTTTATCTCCCGGCAAAAAGGAAAGCCAATAAGCTGCAGTAAGTTGCGTGACCAATACCAGCGCCTGACGGCGGAAATAGGTTGCAGTTGCAGCTTTCAGAGGACTAAGGATTGCTATCCGTCTCCTGTGATTCACGCATTACAGAAGCTATCGGGAGATGACGCTCAGGGGATAACAATGCCTACCAGCAGGACCTTAACGAAGGAATCTTCTGAGGCGCTATTTGACAGATTGAATAATAATCAGAAGGTAACTGAAATTGCTAAGAAGATTTTGAGCCTGAAGAAACAGAAGCGCGGGATTGATAGAAATATAGTTAAACTTGAGGATGAGCTGGCTCGGCTATACGATGAGGCACATGTTGAGGCTATGGAATGCGACCTTGGTGTCCTCGTGAGAAGGAAAAAATCTGACGGAAATTATGAATGGGTTATTGAAATATGAATTCTGATATGTTATAATTTACTTGTATTTGTCCTTTGAAAACTTAATAAGGGGACGGAATACGTGGACGCAATTAAGAAAAACCAAATTGTGTCTGAATTGTATGAATTTTTGCCCAAAACAAAAAATTATCCCAGAAATATACCTCTGAAATTCGCTGATAATGGGCATTGCTGGAGGGTGCTATGAAAATGAATATTGCCCCTGATGGGCATTGATACTATATAGTGGTCGAACGCATGCCCCCACTCGTGGGCGATGAAAATGAATATTGCCCCTGATGGGCATTGATACTTGTTTATATTCAGGCGTGGTCATTGCCCTCGCATGAAAATGAATATTGCCCCTGATGGGCATTGATACCTCTTTCCTCCTCTGTGAGTTCCATGACCCCTTATGAAAATGAATATTGCCCCTGATGGGCATTGATACTGTAAACATGTATTTGGTCAATCCCTAATACATTAGATGAAAATGAATATTGCCCCTGATGGGCATTGATACAAGAAATCAGTTCCAAGGTCGTTACCGTCCTTGTCTATGAAAATGAATATTGCCCCTGATGGGCATTGATACACGCTCCCGATTTTGCTACTGCTTCTGTTGAAATCATGAAAATGAATATTGCCCCTGATGGGCATTGATACAGAGACTTGCTGACATAAACCTTGTCCTGTACATAAATGAAAATGAATATTGCCCCTGATGGGCATTGATACATGCATTCCTCCTTTCAGATACTGCTCACTGCGTATGAAAATGAATATTGCCCCTGATGGGCATTGATACTGTAGAGAAGATGTAATCTTCTCCGTTTTCAGGCTTATGAAAATGAATATTGCCCCTGATGGGCATTGATACGGAGATGTCAACGCCTCCTTCATTGCTCCAAATGAAAATGAATATTGCCCCTGATGGGCATTGATACCCTTATAAGGAACAGCAACCCTCACTGTACGAATGAAAATGAATATTGCCCCTGATGGGCATTGATACTGCAACCCAACGCCTTCTTCTGCCTCCTTTCTGGCGGTATGAAAATGAATATTGCCCCTGATGGGCATTGATACTTCTTTGCCTCTGCCTCTTCTGTACTGTTCTTCTTCGATGAAAATGAATATTGCCCCTGATGGGCATTGATACTTACTGATAACATTATTTTTCTCCTTTTCAAATATGAAAATGAATATTGCCCCTGATGGGCATTGATACCTTCCGTGGGTGTTATTTATACCGTTAAGGTATTATGAAAATGAATATTGCCCCTGATGGGCATTGATACATTTCTCTCAGGTCATTGAACTCAGGATTTCAGGCTAATTGAAATGGTCATAGAGCCCGATAGGGCATTGACACCGAATTTCTGAAAAACTGCAATATTGACAATATTTACTCATGATGGTAAAATTTTATATACGTAATAAACGAAACAGAGGTAAATATGAGAGTATTGTCATTATTTTCCGGCTGCGGTGGCATGGATATCGGCTTTGAAGGTGGATTTATCTGTAACAGGAAGTCGATTAACGAAAACCTGCACGGTGACTGGATTGATACATATATTGATGCTGAGTGGGTGAAAACCGCTCATACGAGATTCCATACTGTCTTTGCGAATGATATAAGACCTGACGCAAAAGCGGCGTGGACTAATTATTTTAAAGATAAGCTTCCGGATGTTCAGGATATCTATCATCTGGAGAGCATTGTTGATCTTGTTAAAGAAGCAAGAGCCGGGAAGTCCATATTTCCTGATAACATTGATGTGGTTACGGGAGGATTTCCGTGCCAGGATTTCTCCGTGGCGGGTAAAAGGCTTGGTCTGAATTCCCAGAAGAGTCATCTTGGGACAAAGTTAAAGCCGGATGAGCCATCCATAGAAAGCAGAGGCCAACTTTATATCTGGATGCGTGAAGTAATTACTATTACGGAACCTAAAATGTTTATTGCTGAGAACGTAAAGGGACTTACTAATCTGGCTGATGTAAAGCAGATTATTGAACATGATTTCGCTGAGGCCGGTAACGGAGGATATATAGTAGTGCCGGCTAAGGTGCTGTACGCTCCTTATTATGGTGTTCCGCAGTCTAGAGAGCGCGTTATTTTCTTTGGATTCAGGAAAAACGCGCTGACGCCTAAAGCTAAGGAAGCTCTCACAAGTGAAGGTATTCCGATGGAATATGATCCTTATCCACCATTTACACATGGAGACGGGTTGGCAAAAATTGTTACATGCGGAGATGTGTTGCTTGACCTTCCTGAACCGGAAGATGCCGAGGATCCGGCTCAACAGGTATTTTCAAGGGCAAAGTATCTTGGTCCGCATCTTCAAGGACAAACTGAGATAAAACTTGATTCTGTTGGCCCGACTATAAGGTCCGAACATCATGGGAATATAGAGTTTCGTCGTTTATGTAAAGAACACGGTGGCGAGCATTACGAAGAATTAGAAGCGGGACTTGCGGAAAGAAGACTTACTGTCAGAGAATGCGCAAGACTTCAGACATTTCCGGACGATTACGATTTTATTATCAGAAAGAACGGTGATAATAAAGGCGTTTCATCAAGTGACGCTTATAAAATAATTGGAAACGCTGTACCATGCGTATTAGGATATAATATCGCTAAAAATATAGAAGGTAAATGGAAGGCTTATTTCGGAGAGGAGTAACATGGTAGTATCAACAAATTCATCGGCGAATATAAACGAATTCGCTGAATTTATGAAACGTACAGACGAGGAACTGAATTTGGAGGTTAAGTCACAGGGAGAAGCGTACTTTGCGTCTCATAGTGGCAATAAGCTTGAGACGGATGTCTGTAGCGCTATGAAGAAGATCGCAGAGGGTACTTCGTTTGAAGGTACAATAGAACTTGTGTCCGGAGCGAGATTTCCTGATATTGTGGCGGCAAGGTATTATGGCGTCGAAGTGAAGAGTACAGTTAGGAACCAGTGGACATCTATAGGCAGCAGTATTCTCGAATCGACAAGAATTGAGGATGTTGAGAGAATATTTTTGACATTTGGAAAATTAGGTTCTCCTGTGGAATTCCTGTCAAGACCGTATGAAGAGTGTATGTCGGAAATTGCTGTCACTCATTATCCGAGATACAGGATTGATATGAAACTTGGATCTGGTCAGACAATTTTTGACAAATTACAAATTCCGTATGATGATTTCAGAAAACTGCCTAATCCTGTTGAACCTGTCGCAAAATATTATAGGGGAAAATTGAAGGAAGGTGAAAATTTATGGTGGGCTGGAGATTCGACTGATGAAAATGGAGTTTATCTGCCACCGAGTGTTAAATTTTGGTCAAGCCTGGAAACGGAAGGCAAGAATGACCTTACGGCGCATGGTTTTGCTTATTTTCCTGAGGTTATCTCCGGGAATTATAACAGATATTCTCTTTGGCTGGTTACGGAAAAGGGAGTTGTATGTCCGAATGTAAGAGATCAGTTTTCATCCGGAGGCACAAAGGATATTATGGTAAGCGATGGAACCAATATTAATGTGTCTGCCGTTATCAATAACGTAGAAGAGTTGAAGGCATCTATTAAGGATGCGATAATTAATACCGAGAAAGATTTACTTGCTAATTATTGGGAACAACCAATAAAAGAAGAACGTATTAAGCAATGGTGCGAGATTGCCGCTGAGAAGGCAGGGAAAAAAGTAAAAGGCCGGTATGGTGAAAAAGCGGTAGATTTGAGAGACATACTTGAGGGCATTATGCTATAAGATGAGTGATAAAAGAAAGCCGGAAGTCACAAGTAAAATAATGTCTTCTATCCGTTCTAAGAACACGAAGCCTGAAATAATGCTGAGGAAGGCTCTTTGGAGAAAAAATTACCGATACAGGGTGAATTATAAGGAACTTCCCGGTAAACCTGATATTGTATTTACAAGACAAAAGGTTGTGGTTTTCTGTGATGGTGATTTCTGGCATGGCCACAATTGGGCAGTGCGCGGTATGGACTCTCTTGAAGAAGAACTTGCCGGATATTCGCCATATTGGCAGAATAAGATCAGGAAAAATGTAGAACGTGATATCAGAGAGGATAAGGAATTGTGGAATCTTGGATGGCGTGTGGTGAGAATATGGACAAGTGATATTGAGAAGAATCTGGATGAGTGCGTGAGAACCGTGGAGGAAACATTGTTTGATGCCGAGATTGATAATGAATATCACTGATAGCAGGTATAATGCGCACGTTGAGTAAATGAATTTTTCAACCACCGGTTCAATGCATTTTCCTTCCTTCTGCTGTATAATTGTTATCGTAAGGTAACAGTTGAAAAAAGCTTTTATAGGGAGGGTAAAATGAACGGAAGAGAGAATATCTTAAGCAAAATGGAACAGAAGGAGCGCGATATTAAGCGTGACCTTGTTATGATGTTTACCTACGGAACGTGGCTTAAGTCGGAGAGCGCGAAGTACCCTTTTCAGTCATCCGGAATTTGAGGAGATCGCGAAGGATGAAGCGTCTATTGTCAGTGAAATGATAAAATACCGTCTGCACGGCAAGGAATACAATGCGGAAATCAAGCACATGTTCGCCGAAGACCAGATGAAGAGTGACAGGGTAATTAATCTTGCGGATTATGTGCTGCCTGAGTGCGAGAAATTTGAGAAATATCATAAGGTTGACTTCAAGCGGGAAGTTGAGGCTTCTAAGAAGCAGGCTGTGGATTATTCAACAAAGGCTGATGAAGAAAATAAAGGAGGTTGCGGCAAAGAACCTAAAAAGCCCGAGTGGCCTGACGTAATAATTCATCCTGCCTTTAACCGCGAACTTGAGAGAAATGATGAGGAATACATCTGGACCAACAGTCCGAAGTATAAAATTAAGTCATCCGGACCTGACGCCGGCGTTCCATTCAGGAAAACCCCTAAGGAAATAAAGGAGTACCTCGATAATTATGTTTTCTCACAGGACGACGCTAAAAAAGAGGCTGCCATGATGGCCTTTGAACAGGCGCACGGGAGAAAACGCAACGTAATATTCTCGGGACCCAGCGGATGCGGCAAGACGGAGATTTTCAGGACATTAAAGAAAATAGACCCGCTGATATACATTTTCGACGCAAGTAATATTACAAATGACGGGTGGTCGGGAAATAAAAAATTCTATTCTCCACTCGTGGACATGATACACCTGGGGTATGACAGATGGCAGGTTGAGCACAGCATTATAGTCTTTGATGAGTTTGATAAGCTTATCGAACCGGCGCACTCAGCTCAGGGAGATAATGTGCATGAGCAGGCGCAAGGCGAACTTCTGTCCCTGGTTGAGGGAGGCGAGCTGACATTTACAGTAAATAAGGAGCAGAGATATGATTTTGACACAAGCCATATATCGTTCGCGTTTCTTGGCGCCTTTGAAAATCTAAGAAAGAGGCAAAAGGAAAATATCAAGGCGGTCGGGTTCGGCAGTGTGATAGAGGTCCTTGAGGAGCCAGCTATAACAATGCAGGACATAGTGGCCTACGGTCTTAGAAACGAGCTTGCGGGAAGAGTTAACAGCCTTGTTCAGCTACAGCCCTTTGATGAGGAAGGGTTTTACAGAATCGCGAAAGACGAGAAGGCCGGGATACCGAAGAAAATCGCGGATGAATACGGACTTACAAACTTCACTGTTTCCGATGATGTAGCTAGGAAGATAGCTCATGACGCTGTAGAAAACGGAACCGGCATAAGGGGCATGCTGAACGCCGCCAAGCGCTATATGGACGTAGAACTCTACGAAAGCGGTACAATACCTGCCATAATATAAGCCGAAAAAAGACACAATTACAGGGTAAAATATTTTTCATATCTGTCGATATATTTTTTAGCTCTAAAAATCGGGCGCGGGAAACCCGGTTGTTATGTAACTGTTGATTTGTATCGAAAGGAGAAGCGTTATGGAAAAAGATTACCCTGTAATTGATGTACCTGAGACGGCGGAGAACCTGAGGCACCTGCTAAATGAAAAGCATATCTCAGTGAGACAGGTAGCTGACTATATGGGCTTTGAGCAGCCGCAGGCGGTATATAAATGGCTGAGTGGGAAATCCCTTCCTACGGTCGATAATCTGTTGGCCCTCAGCCGTTATCTCGATATTTCTATGGAGTCGATACTTATAGTGAACGGTCATTCTGATATGGAGCCGGAGGCGGGCGGGAGCCCTACCCCGACTCCTTTTAATTACTGTTTAGGGAGGTTATATGAAATTATTGCATCTTGCGGATTTGCACTTAGGGAAGGTTGTGAATGAGATCAGTATGCTTGAGGACCAGAAATATATTCTGAGTCAGGTTATTGATTTGATTGACGAGGAGAAAATAGACGCTGTTATGATGGCGGGTGACATATACGACAGGAAGGTGCCGCCGGAGGAGGCTGTAGCGCTTCTCGACGATTTTCTCTCAAAGCTTGCCGCGAAGAAGGTTCCGGTACTAATGATAAGTGGAAATCATGACTCTGACGAACGCCTTAATTTCGGCAGCAGGATTTTCAGTAAAAATGGAATATATGTCGCGGGAAAATATAATGGCCAAATAAATAAGGTTACCATCGAAGATAAATATGGTCCGGTTAATTTTTACCTGATGCCTTTTACGGAAAGAAATCAGGTGGAATATTATTTTCCCGATGACGATACGTCTACCTATGAAGCCGCGGTAAATACAGCCCTCTCCCATACCGGGATAGATTACTCGGAGAGGAATATTCTCTTAGCCCATTTATTTGCCATATCGGGTACATCGGAGCCGGAATTATCGGGCTCTGAGACGAGCGCCAAAAATGTAGGAACCATAGATAAAGTGAGCAGTGGATTATTTTCAGAGTTCGAATATACCGCCCTTGGTCATATTCATCGCCCACAGAAGGTTGGGAGCGAGAATGTCCGTTATGGAGGTTCTCTTTTAAAATATTCGCTAAACGAAATAAATCAGAGTAAGGCATTTACAATAGTAACAATTAATGAAAAAGGGACAGGCCCTGATATCAATTTAATTCCGATTAAGCCTCTCCATGAGATGAGAGAATTAAAGGGTAATTTTGATGAATTAATGAAGCCCGAAAATATAGAATTTCCCGATGACTATATTTTCATGACATTAAAGGATAAGACGCCTATAGCGGATGCTTACGCAATCGCGGAGAGCCGCTATAAAAATTTGATGGGATTAAGATATGATAATTCAGAGTCAAAATTAGCTGATACTGAAGAAATTAATGAAGGAGAATCTGGCAGGGATTTCTCAGAAATGATGGCTGATTTTTATAAGAAAATTCTTGGAAGAGAACCGGAAGACGATGAGTGGAAGATTCTAAATGAAGTCGCTAAGGAAGCAGGGGTGACAGAGTAATGAAACCGATAAAACTAACCATGACAGCCTTCGGTCCGTACGCAGGGACTGAAATAGTTGATTTTACCAAATTCGGCGAAGAGGGAGTTTATTTGATTACTGGAGATACAGGCGCCGGGAAGACAACCATTTTCGACGCTATTTCCTATGCCCTCTATGGAAAAACAAGTAATGAGGAGAGACCGGCGACAACGCTCAGGAGTGACTTTACAAACGATGCTACGGAAACGAGCGTGGAACTCGAATTTACCCACAGGGGAAAGGCATATAAGGTTATAAGGAGACCTTCATACAGGCGAAATGTGACTCGTGGCGAGGACAGGAGCAAGATGACGACTGTCCCGGAGAAGGCGGAGCTAACAGGTGATGGGATGGAACCTGTCAGCAAGCCGACTGCCGTCACAGAAAAAATAGAGAAGGATATTTTACACCTCGAATATAACCAGTTCTGTCAGATAGCGATGATAGCCCAGGGAGAATTCAGAAAGGTTCTGACGGCTGACACAAAGGAGAGGACAGCCATTCTTCAGAAAATATTCCGCACAGAAAGCTATATGAAAATGGCGGAAATAATGAAGGCAAGGCTTGACGAAGCCAGGAAAATAAGGGACGACAGTGGGAGCAGGGCAGAAGGTCTGATACAGACCCTTACCTGCGATGAAAAGTCCGCTTATTTTGACGCTCTTAATGAATTAAAGGAAATTATTGACGTGCCTTCTTTATCTGTACGTGAGAGTGAAATACTCACATTAATTTCTGATATTACAAAAGAAGACAATGAAGCAAGAAAGAAAATAGCGGAAGAAATTAATTTACTGCAGACTGAAAATAATAGGTTGATAAAGGAAGTCGGTATAGCTGCCGAAAATAATAAAAAGTTAGATACTCTTAAAGAGATCATGAACGAGAAGAGTGAGCTCTTAAAAAAGAAAGAGCAGATAGATGAATTAAAACTAGTACTTGAAAAGGAAAAGAAGGCATGCCACAATGTTAAGCCTCTTTATGAAGTAAAAATACAGGCGGAAAAGAAGGTAAGCGAATCTGCTAATGATGTAGAGAGAAAAAAGAATTCGCTTGCGGCCGCTAAGGAAAAAGATGCCGCCGCAAAGGCTGAGGCTTCTAAGAACCTTGAACGAAGCAAGGAGCTTGAGCTAAAAACCGCGGAATTAAATAAATTAATCGACGAAGAGCCTCTCTATGAAAAGCGAGATGAACTGTTAAAGGAAGTGTCAGTTTGCGCTAATAAAATTGCTGGGCTTGAAGAGGAAAAAGCTAAAACGAATGCTAAGATAAAAGCAAATACGGAAGAAGCTTTGAACCTTGAAAAAGAATTAGCTGCGAGCAAGGACCTTCCTGTAAAGAAAAGCAGGCTTGAGAATGAAAGAGACAAAGCTCTTTCCCAGGCCGGAAGGCTTAAGAATATTGTCACTGAAATTGACGATTATAATAAATATAAGAAGATATTTGAGGAAGCAAAGGAAAAATATAAGCTTGACTGGGATAAATACGACAAGGCAAATAAAGAGCTCCTTCATGCGGAACATTTACTTGAAATGAACAGGGCGGGAATCCTAGCCAAGGACTTGGTTGAAGGAGAACCTTGTCCTGTATGTGGAGCAACGTCTCACCCGCATTTAGCTCTGCTTTTGGACGAGGAAATTTCCGATGAAGAAGTGAAGGAACTTAAGGAAAATGTTCTTAATTTTCAGAAAAAGAAAGACACATCAAACGAGGCAGCCGCGTCAGCGAAGTCAAAAACAGAAACGTTTGAGGCAACGATAAGAAAAGACACTTGTGATGCCCTTTCGGATATTTATTTATGGAAAGAAATTTCTGAAAATAAATTATCAACGGATGATATAAACAATGTGGGAATTAACGAAATTAATAACCATATTAATTTACTGACCGATGACCTTGATTCTATTATAGCAAACAGAAGTGAGGCCATAGGAGAGCTTGAGGCCTCAATAAAGAAAGACGAAGAGAATGAGAGGAGGGGTGAGAAACTAAAAAACGAGAACACGAAATTAGCTGATGATTTAAAGCAAATTACTGACAGTATTAACGAGTTAAATATAAAAAAGGCTGGGGATGAGGCTGCGCTTAAGACTATGCCGGCCTTGCCTTATAAAACAAAAACGGAAGCACTTACGAAAAAGGAGGAATTATCTAAAGAGTGCAAGAACCTTAGAGAATCGATTGACTCCGCGGAGACTAAGAAAAATGAAGCCATGCAGGGCGTGACTGCGGCAAAGACTGCCATGGAAGCTGCCGGCGCGCAGGCAGATAAGCTACGGGCTGAATCCGAAAAAACAATCGCTGATTTTAATTCCGCCCTTAATGCATTCGGATTTATTAATGAGGATGACTTCAAAGAATATATGGTCACTGATGAGAAATTGCAGGGTGATGAAGAAGAAATAAACAAATATAATTCAGAATCGGCTGCGATTGAAGGAAAATTATCCGCCGCCAAGAAAGCCGCAGACGGTATTGAACGGGTGGATATCGGGGCTCTTACCGGGAAACAAAAGGCGACACAGGCAAGGCTTGATGATATTTCCTCTGAATATACCGTAATTTCAGGCAGGATTTCTCATAACGAAAACGCTGCCAAAAACATTGCTAACGAGCTGGAAAATCTTAAAGAAGCCGAAAAGAAATGCAATACGCTTCTTAGCCTCTATAACCTTCTAAACGGTAAGACGGCTAACACAAAAATTACCTTTGAGCAGTATGTGCAGGAGGCCGGCTTTGATGGTATACTGAGGGCAGCAAATCTGAGAATGGATGTAATCAGTAATGGGAGATTCGCCCTTATACGTCGCGAGGCGGCAGACGCGGGGCTCAAATCGCAGAACGCTCTTGCGCTTGATATTCTAGATAATTATACCGGTAAGAAACGTCCTGTGAATACGCTTTCGGGTGGTGAGAGCTTCAAAGCTTCACTTTCACTTGCCCTGGGTCTCTCAGACAGAATTTCATCTATTGCGGGTGGAATTACGGTTGACTCCATGTTCATAGATGAGGGCTTTGGTACGCTTGACAGTCAGTCAATATCAGACGCAATTGATATGCTGACAACTATTTCAACCCATAACAAGATGGTCGGAATCATAAGCCATTGCGATGAGCTGAAGGAGCGGATAGACAAGCAGATTCTTGTAAAACGAGGCAAAAACGGTAGCCATATAGATATAACAGAGAACTAAGAATAGTTAAGCTTATGATTGTAATATTTAGAAAATATTCATTTTTTACTTGCATAACGGTACTGTTTGATGTAAAATATATGAGCGAGATTGCCATTATTACGAAATGGCAGGAGAACATATTTAAGGAGGATTTATATGTTTTGTAATAATTGTGGAGCGGAGCTGCCTGAGGGTGCGCTCTTCTGTGAGAACTGCGGCGCTAAGGTTGAGAATTCCGAGAACGCAGTTAACAACGAAGGCGAAGAGAGCACAGCAGGTACAGCAGATACCGGTGCCGAAACCGTGAATGATACTGTCACAGAGCAGCCTGCGGGCGATGAAAATGTTACCGAATCTGCGACAAATCAGGGCCAGAACCAGCAGTTTAACGGAGCGCCAAACCAGGGTCAGTATCAGCAGTTTAACGGAGCGCCAAACCAGGGTCAGTATCAGCAGTTTAACGGAGCGCCAAACCAGGGTCAGTACCAACAGTTTAATGGAGCACCAAACCAGGGTCAGTATCAGCAGTTTAACGGAGCTCCATATCAGGGTCAGCCAAATGGTCAGCAGTACCAGGGCAATCCATATCAGGGTCAGCCGGGCAATGGCTTTAACGGTCAGCAGTTCCAGCAGACCGTGAACCAGGCTGGACAGACCACAAAGAATTATTTCAGTGAGCTTTTTGCTATATGCAAGAATATTTTCACAAAGCCAAGGACGGAAGGAATTTCTTATGTAGAGAATGGTCAGACCAAGTATTCTATAGGCTCTATGCTCATATACGCTGTACTTTATGGCCTCTTCTCGTTTGCGGCGAACTGGAAGCTGACACATTCGTTTTTGGGATATGTTTCAGGCGGACATAAGGGAGCGTATTACTTCGGCTCTTTTATGGGAGCATTTGTGACAGGATTCCTTATCAGCCTCTTCTTGGCGTTGATGTTTTTCGCAACCAAGAAGACAGAGAAATATGACACCACATTTTCAAAGTCACTGAACGCGTCAGGTATCACGTCCATGATACTTATACCATTCACTGCTGTTGGTTTCCTGCTTATGTTCTTAAGCCTTCCTCTTGGCTATATAGTTTATTTCGTAGGAACGATGTGGTCTTTAGCTGAGTTTGTTGATATTTCAGATAATGAACGCAGGAACGAGAAGCATTCTCTCTACAGCGGACTTTACATTGCTATTTATAACATAGTACCTATTCTTATTTCCTTAGCGATTATTGATAATCTCATCAAAACGCAGATAGGTTCATCGATAGGTTCTCTGTTCAATAGCTTAAGTGAATATGGCGGTTATGGGTTTTAATGAAAATTAACCGATGATATAGAGGAGTATCTAACAGTATAATAGTGTTAAATGCTCCTTTCATGATTTATTTTGGAGGTAACAAAATGTATTGCAGAAATTGTGGCGCACCGATGGATAATCGCGCGATTGTATGTGTGAAATGCGGCGTTAGAGCGGGAGATGGAGTTAACTTCTGTCCTAACTGCGGGTCTCATACGGAACCTTACGCTCCGATGTGCTTGAATTGCGGAATCGCCTTGAATCCGGAAGTTTTTAAGTCAGATAAATCTAAGCTTGTAACCCTTCTTCTTGCTATTTTCTTAGGGAGCCTTGGTATTCATAATTTCTACTTAGGCTATATAAAGCAGGGAGTAATCCAGCTTGTATTATCATGTGCTTTCTGCTGGACATTTATCGTACCGACCGGCATGTGGGTCTGGGCCCTTGTCCAGGGCATACAGGCCTATGAGGGCAAAATACCCGACGCCGAAGGAAGGACATTAGCCGATTAACACAAACCGCCATCCATAAGGGTGGCGGTTTTCATATTATGTCAGAATATGTCACTATGCGTCCCGGTTCTTGTGAGATATAGATACAATGAGTTATCATCAGTTTCGTAAACCAGGAGCCAATCCGGTTCTATGTGGCATTCGCGCAAGCTTGAAAAGTTGCCTGTAAGAGGGTGGTCATGATTTTCAGGAGGAAGGCTTTCACCGTTTGCTAGCTTATATATAATGTCCTTAAGAAGACTAAGGCTATACCCACGTTTTTTTCGCTAACTTTAGATCTTTCTTGAATTTACTGGTTGGTCTGACAGTATATTTCACTTGAGTAGATCCTCCATCATTTTATCAATGTCGGTATATGATTTCCCAAGCGAAGGATCTTCTTTCATTCTCTTTACTTCAGACAATGCCTCGAGGGTTTCAGAATTTGGAACTTCGGATTCTGTTATTACATTTTCCATGTATCTTACAAGGTCTCCCTTTACGTTGCCACCACCTCTTACTATAATACTCTTATAACGGTTGTAGAGATCTCGATTCAATGTAAATGAACAGGTAACTGTATTAGTATCACTCATTGCTAGTCCTCCCTGGTTGTGGATATTAGACTGATGTTACTTAGTAAACTAAGTATACTATAAATATGAGGACAAGTCAAGTTATTTTTGCCGGCATTTGATAAATGTTACAGCCTGCTTGTCGTGTCCATAGCGAGCTCCGAGCGTTCGCACTCGCTCTTGTCCATGGCTATCTGAAAGCAGAGCGGACCTCCCTTCATGTGCTCGGCTGCGAAGGAGAGACCGTTTGTGCGCTCCTCGAGGACGACGAGCGGCAGCACAACCTCGTTGTCATCAAAGCTGCTTAAGGCGTACGGCGCCTGCATCAGTACGTTTGCGTCGAGCGCATAAGTTTTTTTCAATCAGGTTGCCTCCTGTTTGTGGTATGGCCAACATTTCCTACTACATCTAGATTAAAGCATATGTTGTCAGAAAACAATAGCTATTTCTGTAAAATGGACTGAAAATTATTGTAAAGCCCGGAGAGACAAGATCCTTATGTCCGGACTTGCCAAAAACCTATGATGTATGGTATTATATGAGTAGAAAATTAAAAGGATTAGAAAATGGAAACTAAAACAGATATTGCTAGAAGTGTTGATGTTAGGGAGAAAGTCAGCAGAGCTGACTTTCTTTGATGTAAAGCCGATCGATTCGATTTGCTCATCGCGGGTCATACCGCTTCGCAGCATGACATAGACCGGGGTTATAGTAAACCTCAAAACCGGTGATAAAGATGTTAAGAATCAGCTATTGAAACTCATGAATGTGCTTCTCGACAGTGAGACTCCCGTTGATGTTAAGGAAGAAATCATCGAGAAGGACTTCGGCATTCCGATGACTGAGAAAGTAAAGATGGAGGTGAACAATATGTGTAACATGAGTGATGGAATATATGAAAAAGGTATGAAAAGAGGCATACAGGAAGGTATACAAAAAGGTATACAGGAGGGCATGCAAAAAGGTAGCGATAATGCGAAAAATGAAATATAAGATTCAGTATGTCTATGTTCAGGAAGAAGAGCCGCAGACACTTGATAACGCGAAAGCTCTCGGCATAGACCTCGGCGTGGATAATCTCGTTACATGTGTTCCATCAGACGGGACTCCGTTCATAATTGACGGACGTAAACTCAAATCATATAACCGTTACTGGAACAAAAAGAAAGCGTACTATCAGTCTATAGCTGACCATCAAAAAATCAATGGTGTCACAAAACGTATAGCTTTACTTAACTTTAAACGCAACAACAAGGTAAAGGATTGCATCCGGAAGTCAGCTCGCTGTATCGTAAACTATTGTATAAGCAATGATATCGGGACTATTGTCGTTGGCTACAACGAAGATTTTAAACGTAACGCTAACCTTGGTCAAAGGAACAATCAAAACTTTGTACAGCTGCCACTTGGAGATTTACGCCAAAGCCTTCAGTACCTATGTGAACGATATAACATTCAGTATACAGAACAGCCATACACGGGTACATTTAGTGGCAAACGGGTGTATAGGGGACTTTACAAATCCTCTGATGGCACGTTGCTTAACGCTGATGTCAATGGCGCGGCAAATATCTTACGCAAAGCAAAGGTAAACGGATGTGATATTTCGCTACCGTCTAGTGGATGCTTGGCACATCCATTAAGGATAAAGCTTGCCTGACAAAAGTCAGGTGGAAACTTAAATAGCAGTTTCCTTAAGAATCCCACGACTTTAGTCGTGGGAGTATGTCAAATAGGGACTCATTAATTTTTTCTCAAACCAAAGGAGGTTTACAATGAAAAATTACTTTGATCTGAATGATCGTGTTGCCATTGTTACCGGATGCTCAGCAGGGCTGGGTGTTCAGATGGCAAAGGCGCTGGCAAGCCAAGGGTGCAAGATTGTTCCGCTTGCGCGCCGCATGGAGAAGCTGGAGGCTGTCGCAAAGGAAATCACAGAGGATTTTGGTGTCGAGACATTCCCGGTGAAGTGTGACATTACCGATACAGACATGGTAAATGAGGCCGTTGACAAAGTAATGGGAAAATTCGGCCGTATTGATATTTTGATCAATAATGCAGGGACCGGTGCCGTGGCTCCGGCTGAGGACATTACAGACGCGCAGTTCGGCAATGAAATGAATATCGACCTGTTTGGAACATTTCGTGTTGCAAGAGCTGTAGCAAAAAAAGCGATGATTCCGGCAAAATTCGGACGTGTTATCAATATTGCTTCCATGTATGGTCTTGTAGGAAATAAAATTGCCGGATCCGCTCCTTATCATGCAGCAAAAGGCGGAGTCGTAAACCTTACTCGTGCATTGGCGGCAGAGTGGGGCAAATATGGAATAACCGTAAATGCGATTTGCCCGGGTTATTTCTACACAGATCTCACCAGAGAAACCCTGGATTCTGACTTCTTCCAGGCAAATGCAAAAACCATGATTCCGGAAGAAAGGTATGGCAAGGAGGGAGAACTGGATACAGCAGCGCTGTTCCTATCTTCACCGGCTTCTTCCTATGTAACAGGAATCATGGTTCCTGTTGACGGTGGATATACATGTATGTGATATAGGTAAAGAGGGTCTGACTCCGATGGTGTCAGACCCTCTGCTTTTGAGGGAGGCATTTTGAGGATGTTATAGCTCTTGAAGCTAATATGTAATTATTTGTCAATAATCCTGCCGCTTTGCCTGTTCCACCCGCCTCTCTTGTAATATATGATCAGCGAGATCCCGGCAAGTGTCCATGATATGAGATATGACACGCAGAGGGAAAATAGTGTATGGACCTGTCCAAATACCGTGATAATCCATATTACCCTGAAGAGGCAGACTGTCACGCCTATGATAATTACCGGTTTAACTGCATCACCGACGCCGCGAAGCACAGCGGAAAGTACCTCTACAGGTGACCAGGTAAAATAAAATGGGACGAAATAGGTCATAATCTGAAAGGTCGTCGCCACGACAGCTTCATCAGGAGTCAGAAGGCGGAGAATCGGGATGCTTGTAAAGAGCAGTATGGCACTTATGGCCACGGTTCCCGTAATGTGCATGATCATGCTCTGCTTTACGCATTCCTTTACGCGGTCATATTTTCCCGCTCCGTAATTCTGCGCCGCGAAGCTTGTGATAGCTGCTCCCATGGCGTTTGTGACCGCCCAGTAGAAGCCGTCTGTTTTCGAAGACATGGCCCAGGACGCAATAACGGTAGTGCCCAGGGTGTTGACCGCAATCTGAATGATCATATTTGATACGCTGTACATGGATGACTGAAGACCTGCGGGGATTCCGAGCCTCATCATGTTTGAAAGATAGACGCCCCTAAGCTTTAAGTCACGCCAGGTCACGCGGTATACTTCCTTCGTATTCATAAGCTGCAGGGTAAGCAGAGCCATATTAAGAACCTGGGCAAGGATAGTGGCAATTGCCACACCCGCGACTCCCCAGTGGAAGGCTACCACGAAGACAATATCAAGCACGATATTTAATAAGCACCCCGCGATCATATAGATAAATGGGTGTATGGAATCTCCAAGAGCCCTCAATATGGCCGATTCCATGTTTAACGCCATAATGAAGGGAACCCCGATAAAATAGATTCTGAGGTAAAGTACAGAATCATCCAAGGTATCCGGAGTTGTCTTCATTAGTATAAGCATTCCTCTCGCGGCAACGATACCAAAGATCATAAGCAGGATTCCGATTGCGGTGAGAGCTGCTACGGCGTTTCCTATGGCATTCTTCAGATCCTCTCTTCTGCCGGCCCCATATATCTGCCCTATTACTACAGCCGCCCCCGCAGTCATGGAAACGAAAAATCCCACCAGTACGTTTATTATCTGGGCTGCGCTTCCGCCAACCGCGGCAAGCGCGGTTGTCCCCACGAATCTGCCCACGACAAGTCCGTCTACCGCGTTATAGAGCTGCTGGATAATGGTACCCGCGGCTATTGGAAGGAAAAAAACAATAAGCTTTTTCCACACGGTTCCTTCTGTAAGGTCGTTCTTTGCTTCTTTACTGGTATTCATGAATTCTCCTGCCTAAACCACCTGCCCGAAAAGTCAGCTACTGCCTCCGCAAGGCTCTGCATGTTCCATTTTCCTGTATTTATCGTAAGATCAAAGGTACTGGAATCGGAAATTTGCTTTCCTGTCAGAACTTCTCTGGTGCTTTTACGTTCTCTGTCAATCCTTTTTATGTTGGATGCGACCTGTTTCTTTGTCAGTTGCTCATCTGCGGGCTTTTTTTCTTCAAAGCGCATGCACCTGGCAAGCCTCTCCTCAAAGTCAGCGCAGATGGAGATTCTAAGAGGGCTGTAGTCCGCAAGAATAATATCCGCGTCACGGCCTACAATAATGCAGTCGTTGCCCGCTTTAGCGATTTTTTCTATTATCCTACGCTGCTTTACAAGGAGCTCTGTCGCCTGAAAAGAATCGTGATGGATGGATGCCCGGAACTGACTGCCGTAGTTTAAGGGATAGCTGCTCCAGCCGTGTGATGAAAGAATGCGCTGCACGTTGTCGGGGTGAAGTCCTTCTTCCGCGGCAAGCGCAGTGATTATTTCCTTATCGTAATAGTCGTATCCGGTTACATCTGAGAGGCGCTTGCCCAGTTCTCTCCCTCCTGAACCGAATTGTCTGCTTATGGTTATTATGCGCATATCTTATCCTCCGGAATGCTTATATTGTCCGTGAACGTATTCTTTAAAGGAGATAATAGCACCGATTTCCGGAAAATGCAACTAAAACAGTTGTTAGGTTTACTGCTCACGCCCACGCATTCGAGATGCTAGCGCATCTCTCATGTAGTGGGCTCAAGGGGGATTTGATACCCACGCCATTATAGTTGCGCTTCGCGCAAGGCGAGTCGCATTGCTTCGCAAAGCGACAATCTACGAAGCACCGCTAGCGCGGCACTTCAATTATCGCCCCTCTTAACCCAATAAATCAAAACAGCAATTACAGCAAGCTGTATTGGTGCATGATTTATTGGGTCTGAACAGTAACAAAATATAAAAATTCTATTTTTCCTTGCGATAATGAGAGAATAGTGCTATACTTGCTAGTGGATTCAGATTTACTTGCCGGATAACCGGCGCAATCAAAAATGAGAATCAACAAGGAGGAAGCTTTTATGTCAAAGGTAGATCTTACACAGTACGGCATCACCGGAACATCAGAGATCGTTTACAACCCTACTTACGAGGAACTCTTCAAGGAAGAGACCAAGGATGGCCTTACAGGCTATGAAGTTGGTCATGTAAGCGAGCTTGGCGCTGTTGACGTATTCACAGGTGAATTCACAGGCCGTTCCCCTAAGGATAAGTTCATAGTAGAGGATGAGAATTCAAAGGACACCGTATGGTGGACAAGTGATGAGTATCCTAACGATAACCATCGTGCTTCAGAGGATACATGGAAGGCCGTTAAGGAGATCGCGAAGAAGGAACTTTCTAACAAGAAGCTTTACGTTGTTGATGGTTTCTGCGGTGCCAACAAGGATACAAGAATGGCTGTCCGTTTCATCATGGAAGTCGCTTGGCAGGCACATTTCGTAAAGAACATGTTCATCAGACCAACAGCAGAGGAAGAGGCTAACTTCAAGCCTGATTTCGTAGTATATAACGCTTCTAAGGCTAAGGTAGAAAATTATAAGGAGCTCGGCCTTCATTCTGAGACCGCCGTTCTCTTCAATATCACCAGCCACGAGCAGGTTATTGTAAATACCTGGTATGGTGGTGAGATGAAGAAGGGTATGTTCTCTATGATGAACTACTATCTTCCACTTAAGGGTATAGCTTCTATGCACTGCTCAGCCAACACCGACCTTAACGGCGAGCATACCTGCATTTTCTTCGGTCTTTCAGGTACAGGTAAGACCACACTTTCAACAGATCCTAAGAGACTCCTCATCGGTGATGATGAGCACGGCTGGGATGACAATGGCGTATTTAACCTTGAAGGCGGCTGCTACGCTAAGGTTATCAAGCTCGATAAGGACGCTGAGCCTGATATCTATGGCGCTATCAAGAGAGACGCTCTTCTTGAAAATGTTACCGTAGATGACAAGAACGGCGGAAAGCTTGACTTTGATGATAAGAGCGTTACCGAGAATACCCGTGTATCATATCCTATCTATCATATCGAGAAGATCGTTAAGCCTATCAGCCATGGCCCTGCGGCTGATAACGTTATCTTCCTTTCAGCTGACGCTTTTGGAGTACTTCCTCCTGTTTCAATCCTTACACCTGAACAGACAAAGTACTACTTCCTTTCAGGATTTACAGCTAAGCTCGCAGGTACAGAGCGTGGTATAACCGAGCCTACTCCTACCTTCTCAGCTTGCTTCGGACAGGCATTCCTTGAGCTTCATCCTACAAAGTACGCTGAAGAGCTCGTTAAGAAGATGGAGAAGAGCGGCGCTAAGGCTTACCTCGTAAATACTGGCTGGAACGGCACAGGCAAGAGAATTTCCATCAAGGATACCCGTGGTATCATCACTGCTATTCAGAACGGCGATGTTGCCAAGGCTCCTACAAAGAAGATTCCATTCTTCGATTTTGAGGTTCCTACAGAGCTTCCAGGAGTAGATCCTAAGATTCTTGACCCACGCGATACCTACGCTAACGCCTCTGAGTGGGAAGAGAAGGCAAAGGACCTTGCCGCAAGATTCCAGAAGAATTTCAAGAAGTACGAAGGAAACGCAGCCGGTAAGGCTCTTGTTTCCGCAGGCCCTCAGCTGTAATAATTGTCGTAGAGAGGGACCCACTCGCTATGCGAGTGGGAGAGTAGGCTACGACTAAGTTTGCTCCGAAGGAGCATTCAGCAATAATTATCACTTGACGTGAGAAAGCTCCTCCGCCATACGACGGAGGAGCTTTTTGCGGCTTAGAACATATATAAAGAAAATATAAACAAAAATATAAAATTATAGCATATTATTATACCACAAAATCCACAAAAAATCAAGCAAGGCCATGTATGTTCCATGTAAAATACAAAATTGATAATGATTATTGTTTTTATCGGGGAACATGCGTAAAATAGCGCATTTTGCTATTGACAAAACCATTTTCACGGTGTATATTTGAGGTGTGATAAGTAACAGAAAACCATACAACAGGTTTTCGTAGAACAGATATATCGAATCGACATATCAATCATTCACGTACATTACTTGGAGGTAAATGTAATGAGAGACGAATGGAACGGTTTTGAAGGCGGTCACTGGGTAGAAGACGTTAATGTCAGATCATTCATCCAGCACAACTACACACCATACGATGGAGACGCTAGTTTCCTCGCAGGACCTACAGACGCTACAACCACACTTTGGAACAAGGTTCAGGAACTTCAGAAGGAAGAGCACGCTAAGGGCGGAGTTCTTGATATGGAGACAAAGGTTGTTTCCGATATCACTTCCTACGGCGCAGCTTATATAGATGACAAGACCAAGGACCTTGAGCAGATCGTAGGTCTTCAGACAGACAAGCCTCTTAAGAGAGCGTTCATGCCTTACGGCGGTATTAAGATGGCTGAGCAGTCATGTGAGCAGTACGGTTATACACCGGATCCTGAACTTCACAAGATCTTCACCGTATATCACAAGACACACAACCAGGGTGTATTCGATGCTTACACTCCTGAGATGATGAAGTGCCGTCACAACAAGATCCTTACCGGACTTCCTGATACATATGGCCGTGGCCGTATCGTAGGTGACTACAGAAGAGTTGCCCTTTACGGTATCGACTTCCTTATCGAGAAGAAGAAGGAAGACTTCGCTAACTGTGGCGATGGCACAATGACAGATGATATCATTCGTCAGAGAGAGGAACTTACCGAGCAGGTAAGAGCTCTTGAAGCTATGAAGGTTATGGCTCAGTCTTATGGATTTGATATCAGCAAGCCTGCTAAGAACGCTAAGGAAGCTGTTCAGTGGCTTTACTTCGGATATCTCGCGGCTATCAAGACCCAGAACGGTGCCGCAATGAGCGTTGGCCGTGTATCAACATTCCTTGATATCTATATCGAGAGAGACCTTAAGAACGGTGTGATCACCGAGAGCGAGGCTCAGGAGCTTATCGATCACTTCGTAATGAAGCTTCGTATGGTTAAGTTCGCTCGTATCGAGTCTTACAATCAGCTCTTCTCAGGTGACCCTGTATGGGCTACACTTGAAGTAGCAGGTATGGGTTCAGATGGACGTTCTATGGTTACAAAGAACGACTTCAGATTCCTTCACACCCTTGAGAACATGGGACCTGCTCCGGAGCCTAACCTTACAGTTCTCTACACCAAGAGACTTCCTGAGAACTTCAGAAAGTACGCTGCTAAGATTTCTGTTAAAACCAGCGCTATCCAGTATGAGAATGATGATGTCATGAGACCTGAATGGGGCGATGACTACAGCATCTGCTGCTGCGTATCCGCTACTCAGACAGGTAAGGAGATGCAGTTCTTCGGTGCCCGCGCTAACCTTGCTAAGTGTCTTCTTTACGCTATCAACGGTGGTGTTGATGAGCATACAAAGCAGCAGGTTGGACCTGAGTACAAGCCTATCACTTCAGAGTACCTTGACTATGACGAAGTAGTTGAGAAGTATGACAAGATGATGGATTGGCTCGCAGGCATCTATGTAAATACACTTAACCTCATCCAGTACATGCATGATAAGTACTACTATGAAGCAGCTGAGATGGCTCTTATCGATACAGATGTACGTCGTACATTCGCTACCGGTATCGCAGGCTTCTCACACGTAGTAGATTCTCTTTCAGCTATCAAGTACGCCAAGGTTAAGGCAGTTCGTGACGCTGACGGCCTCGTAGTTGACTACGTAACTGAGGGAGACTTCCCAAGATACGGTAACGATGATGACCGCGCTGATGAGATTGCGGTTAACCTTCTTAAGACATTCATGAGAAAGATTAAGAAGCATCATACATATAGAAACAGTGAACCTACAACATCTATCCTTACCATTACTTCTAACGTAGTATATGGCAAGGCTACAGGTTCAATGCCTGACGGACGTAAGGATAAGGAGCCTCTTTCACCTGGCGCTAACCCATCATACGGCGCTGAGAAGTCAGGACTTCTTGCTTCACTTAACTCTGTAGCTAAGGTTCCTTATGAGTACGCTCTTGATGGTATTTCAAATACTCAGACCATCAATCCGGGCGCACTTGGCCATACAGAGGAAGAAGAGTCAGACAAGCTCGTTACAGTTCTTGATGGCTACTTCGCAAAGGGCGCTCATCACCTTAACGTTAACGTATTCGGTGTTGAGAAGCTTAAGGATTGCCAGGCTCATCCTGAGAAACCTGAGTACGCTAACTTCACTATCCGTGTATCAGGCTACGCTGTTAAGTTCATCAACCTTACCAAGGAACAGCAGGATGATGTTATCATGAGAACTGAGCACAAGACTCTTTGAGCTTAGATACTTGATGTGATAATTTCTATCGCGGCTTTAAGGCGATAAACTTAGACCGTCGGCACTGACGCAGTACCGGCGGTCTTTTGACATATTAGAGACGATACATTTACCATAGAAAGGACAATACCATGGCAGAAGCAATCAAGGGACTCATTCATTCTACTGAGAGTTTTGGCGGCGTTGATGGCCCGGGACTGAGATTCGTTATATTTACAAAGGGCTGCAATATGAGGTGCAAGTACTGCCATAACCCTGATACGTGGGTTTTGAAATCAGACGATCTTAGAACTGCCGATGAGCTGCTTGATCTTGCCTGTCGTTATAAGGAGTACTGGGGAGATGAAGGCGGCATTACGGTAAGCGGGGGAGATCCGCTTGTTCAGATAGATTTTGTGCTTGACCTCTTTACAAAAGCTAAAAAACGTGGTATAAATACATGTTTGGATACCAGTGGCGAACCTTTTACGAGGGAAGAGCCCTTCTTTTCAAAATTTGAAGAACTTATCAAGGTCACCGATACGGTGCTCTTTGATATTAAGGAAATAGATAATGATAAGCATATCGAGCTCACAGGATGTCCTAATACAAATATTCTTGACTGCGCGAGATTTTTGTCGGATAATGGGGTGGATATGTGGATCCGTCACGTACTTGTGCCGGGAGTGACCGACAGTGATGAGGAGCTATACGCGACAAGAAAATTCATCGATTCACTTAAGACGGTGAAGAAGGTAGAGGTGCTTCCGTATCATACGCTTGGTATTCACAAGTACGAAGAACTGGGAATTCCTTACAGACTTGAGGGAGTCAGCGCTCCTACGGCTGAGAGCGTAAAGCACGCCAAGGAAATCCTCGGAGCCGAACAATGAATTCGTTAATAAATATTGGTTATGGAAATATCGCGAACGCTGAGAAGATAACGGCGATTCTGAGCCCTGAAGCGGCGCCGGTGAAGCGTATGGTGCAGCACGCCAAGGATGAGAATCTCGCGGTTGACGCGACCTGTGGCAGGAAAACGAGAGCGGTCCTCATTATGGATGACGGGCACATCATTTTATCGGCGATACTTCCTGAAACTATAACAGCGAGAGCCACAGGAAATCCTGCGAGCGCTCCGGTGCATATAATAAGAGATGTCTAAACTGGATATAGGTAAAAAGGAGGAGTGAAAATGCCACGTAAAGGTGTACTTACCGTCATTTCCGGATTTTCGGGTGTCGGTAAGGGAACGATAGTAAAAAAGTTAGTAAGCGAGCATGATGAATATGCCGTCTCTGTTTCCGCTACTACAAGAAATCCGCGTCCAGGCGAAGAGAACGGCAGAGATTATTTCTTTTTGACAAATGAAGCATTTGAGAGTATGATAAAGGATGATGGTCTCATTGAATACGCGAAATACGTTGACCACTATTACGGTACTCCGAGAGCTTACGTCGAGAGAAAGCTATCGGAAGGCAAGGATGTCATACTTGAGATAGACGCGCAGGGAGCACTCCAGATAAAGAAGCAGTACCCTGACGCTCTGCTTATATTTATAGTGCCGCCTACCGCGGATGTGCTTCGCGAGAGATTAAAGGGCAGAGGCACGGAAGACGCTGATACAATCAAGGATCGTTTAAGTCGCGCGGCTGAAGAGACAGCCTATATTAAGAATTACGAGTATGTAGTTGTAAATGATGATCTTGAGAGGGCTGTTCTTGATGTTCATACCGTGATTCAGTCAGCCCATATGAGACTTGGCAATAATGATGAATTCCTCACTATTCTGTCACAGCAGATAAAGAACAAGTTTGAGGTATAAAGAAAGGAAACAAATATTATGATGCTTCATCCGTCCTATTCGGATCTTATGGAAGTCGCTAACGAAGGAGTTGACGAGGGCGAGGAAAAACTCGTTAACAGCCGTTATTCTATAGTTCTTGCAGCCGCTAAGCGCGCGAGACAGCTTATAGACGGCGCTCCGGCATATGTTCCAACCGATGAGAAGAGCAAGCCACTCTCTACAGCTGTAGAGGAACTCTATGAGGGCAAGGTTAAGATTATCGGTGGTGAAGACGGCGACGACAAGGTAGTTACAGAATCGGTGGAATAATTGTACGCTGAGATTATTATCAGTTCCTCTGTTGACAGACTTGACAGACCATTTACTTACAGAATCCCTGAAGACTTCCCAATTCCTGTAAATGAAATTATAGGACGGGAGGTCTTAATTCCGTTTGGAAAATCAAACAGGGAAATAAAGGGATTTGTAATCGGTCTCACTGATAAGATAGATTTCGATGAGTCCGCTGCTAAGGATATAATCGCTCCTGTAAATGGGTCAACAGGCGTGGAGGAAAACCTCATGGAAATGGCGGCATGGCTTCGCAAGAATTACGGCGGGACCATGAATGACGCCATACATTCCGTAATTCCTGCCCCGAAGAAGACAGAGAGCAGGATTCTGCATACGGTGAGTCTGGCGGTTTCTGCGGATAAAGCGAGGGCTCTTATAACGGATTTTGAAATACATCACAAAACCGCGAGAGCAAGACTCCTTAAAAGGCTGCTTGAGGCAGATGGCAACGCCATAAGCTTTACCAATTATTCCGAGTGCGGACTTACATATCAGGCACTTAAGGATATAGAAGCTAACGGATTTATTAAGCTTTCTGATGGTCGGATATCGAGAGACCCGGACATGGTGGTGAAGGCTGCGAACAGCGCGGATGAGAGGGATGCCGGTAAGGTAGAGCTTAACGAGGAACAACAGAAGGCAGTCGATACATTTTTAAATAATCACAGAGAAGGAGAGAGCCATGGCTTCCTCCTTTTTGGTGTCACAGGATCGGGAAAAACCGAAGTTTACATGAAAATGATGGAAAATGTCATTGCGTCCGGTAAACAGGTTATTTTTCTGATTCCTGAGATAGCTCTGACCTTTCAGATGATTGACAGATTATCAAGGCGCTTCGGCGGTAAAATCTCCATGCTTAATTCCAAAATGAGTCAGGGAGAGCGATATGATCAGTATCTGAAGGCGAAGGAAGGTGAGATATCGATAATAGTTGGGCCGAGGTCTGCCTTGTTCACGCCATTTCCGAAATTAGGATTAATAATAGTTGATGAGGAGCATGAGGAAAGCTATAAGAGCGAGAAGACACCGCGATACCATGCCCGCGAGGCCGCTATGCACAGGGCTGAGAGGGAAAAGGCTGATATTGTTTTAGGCTCAGCCACACCAAGCCTTGAAGCCATTAAGATGGTTTCGGATAAGAAGCTTACTATGCTAAGCCTCACGAGGCGCGCCGGAGGAGCCGAATTTCCTCATACTGATATCATAGACCTTCGCGAAGAGCTTAAAGCGGGAAATCGTTCGGTGATAAGCAGACGGCTTGCGGGACTCATCGAAGACAGGCTTAAAAAACATGAGCAGATTATGCTCTTTATAAATCGTCGCGGCTATGCGGGGTTTGTTAACTGCAGAAGCTGCGGTACCGTTTTAAAATGCCCGCACTGCGACGTATCGCTGACATTTCACAGGCCTGGGCGGCTTGTGTGCCATTACTGCGGCTATGAGCGTCAAATGCCTAAAATCTGTCCGACGTGCGGGTCGAAATATATAGCGACGTTCGGCCTTGGCACTGAGAAGGTTGAAGAGGCTGTAAAGGCGGCCTTTTCTTCAGCGAGAGTGCTCAGGATGGATGGTGACACGACGGCCGGCAAAAACGGCCACGAGGAGATTCTTTCAATATTCAGAAATGGTGAGGCCGACATACTTATTGGAACCCAGATGATAGTGAAGGGACACGACTTCCCGAGAGTAACGCTTGTGGGTGTTCTGGCTGCTGACCTGTCGCTTTTTACAAATGATTACAGGGCAGGCGAGCGCACATTTGATCTGGTGCTTCAGGCAGCAGGACGAGCCGGGCGAGGGAAAATTCCCGGAAATGTAGTGATTCAGACATATCATCCCGAGCATTATGCCGTAATTGACGCCGCGGAAAGAAATTATAACGATTTTTACAAGCAGGAAATGAAGATGCGCTTTATGGGCGGTTTCCCTCCATCGGGCCATATGCTTGCCATAATAACTGTCGGGGCTGACCCGGATACAGTCACGGAAAAGGCTAAAATTATTTCAACAATGGTAGAGGAAAATATACCGGCAGAGCATGATATCATGATGACGGGACCGGTGTGGGCGACCATAGCGAAGCTCCGCGACAGGTACAGGAAGGTCGTATATATCAGGGCAAAAGAGAGGGAAGTCCTCGTCGGCCTGAAGGATATTATAGAAAATAAAGTTCTTGAGAATAAGGGATTTGCCAAAGTAAGTGTGCAGTTTGATTTTGATCCTGAGGGAACTATATAGCCATAATTGAATATTATAAAAAAGCAGCAGGCTTCAGTTTTTAGCCTGCTGCTTTTTTGTTAATAAAATTTAAGCTTGTAATGGTTTAACATATGTGGTATACTGAACCTGTTCTTGCGAGAATATGCTTTAAGTAAATTTGCGCAAGAAAGTTAATGTAATCAAGGAGAGTAGATTATTTCCTGCAAGTCCCGATTTAGTCAACCTAGTGAACCTAGTAAACGCAGCGGCAAATGACCACAACATACACCGGAGCGAATACGAAGCTGACTGGGAGAAGATATATAGCGCTATAGAACGTGAAGATGAAAGAGATACCAGAGGCATAGTAAAAACAATAACAGGTGTAGGACTTGTAGTCGGAGGAACGGCATGCATAATATTATCTGCTGGGGCTGCCACTCCGGTAGTTGTGGGATTTGGAGTAGCGGCAGGAGGCGGAAGCCTAACATTTGGATTCTTTGATACAGTAGAAGGCAGCCAATATATATACTGTGGTCGCATTGGCGATACCGTAACCAGAGCGTGGAATCCACTGCTAGACGGAGCTTTCCATGGAAATGATGCCAATTATAATGCTGTTGAAACTGTCTTCGGAATAGGAACATCAATAATGACACCCATAGGAGCGGTAAGCAAGGCTACAGTCCCTACTATGTCAACTATCAAATATACCACAGCTAAAACCTTAACTTCCATGGCGGCAGGACAGGCCGCCGGTGCCGGAGGCGAGGAGATTGCAAAAATAAACGGTGCTGATGACAGAACCGCGACTCTCATAGGCTTAGGGACGGGAACGTTAGCAGGCTGGGCGGCAGAAGGCGCATTTGATTATAAACTTTTCCATGGAGATAATCCGTCAAATATTGACTTGGCATACAAAGAAAGGACTGAAAGGGTAAAGCAGTATAATAGCTATAAAGATGAGGTTACAAAAGAATATGTTTCTCATGCGTTAGATGATTATGCGTATAATAAGGGATTAAAAGTTTCTGAAATAGACAAGACCACGAGAGAGAAACTAAATAGTGAATTTAGAATTAAGGCCAAGAAGAAGATGAAAGTAAAGAAGGATATAGAAAAAGATACAATTCGTCACTTGGAAGATTCAGATAATAGAATGCGTGAAGCAGGGGCTGATGGATTTGATTCTAAAAAGTTTTACGATATTGTCACTAAGAATAAGAATCAACGGTCGGTTTCAGTGTACGAGGATGCATTAGAAGGAACTAAAATTAAAGCTAAATTTTATGAAAAGTTCTTAGGCGGCGATGAAAACAAAGCTGTAATTTATCAAAGCAAATATGCTTATGACAACTTTTCTGTCAAGAATGGCGAAATAGGAAGAAAAGAAGGTGCCCTATGTGTTAGAATAGTTGTCAAGGGAAGCAAAATGTTTTGTGGTATGGTATAATAAGCATATCACAGGAAGGAGACAGCTATGCAATACAGTAAGGAGTTAAAGGCATCAATCCTCAGCAGG